>Ga0302314_10007462_pt1 | contig 19656 bp, 13 predicted proteins | sample III_Palsa_N2_3_FD_200533 | JGI IMG/M metagenome (GOLD analysis project Ga0302314, IMG submission 200533) | Peat permafrost microbial communities from Stordalen Mire near Abisko, Sweden - III_Palsa_N2_3 | ecosystem: Environmental > Terrestrial > Soil > Palsa > Peat permafrost | place: Sweden...
TTGCACGCAAAGCTTCCAGCCGATCACCTTTTCGACGGGGACCAATTGCGGCGCATCACAGGTCAGTGCATCCGGATCATGCGCGCCGCTGGGCGCCTCAACCGGCTGCGCGCCTGTATGTGAAGCAAGGGCCAGGAAAGCGATACTGCCGACTGCAATTATTATGTTCCGCATAGTCGATCCTCCTTGTGTGTGGCCGCCGATTGCCGGGCGGTCAGAAAAAAGTGCGCGGCAATACGCCGTTGCGGCCTTGGATATGCTCACAGGCCAGGGGCTTGAAGACCTTGGCTGTCCCGGACGGGATAATGGCCCTGGCCTCCGGACTGAGAACACATCCCGCAGCATTCAGCTTGGCCCAAAAATCATTGTGGGCGCAGGCAATCGGTCCGCGAAAGAGTGCCCCGGTTTGCCGCTGCGGATTCAGGCAGGTCACCGTGTCCGGATCGCCGGTGCCCGTGGGGTCGCGCGACAGCGGCAGGTCCGAAAGAGACCTGACACGGGCGCCAGCGGGGCTCAGCGCTCCCGTCTCACTTAAAGCCGGCAGAATGCTGTTTTGTACGCATATCCTCGAGCCAACAGCCTTTGCGACATCCGCCAGCTGCGGCGAATCGCAGGTCAGCGCGTCCGGATCATGAACGCCGCTGGGCGCGTCAGACGGTGCTGCTGCGGCCGCGATCGCGTTTGCGCGACTGGGCGCTTCGGCAGACGGTCCCCGGGCTGGGGGCTGCGCGGGCGAAGGCACATCGTTCGACGCCAGCACGGTGGGCATCGGGATAGTTTGCGCAGGCACAAGCTTCGACAGGTCGGGTGACGGCACCACCAGCTTTTCGGGCTGGACCGCGGCCTGGGTCTGATCGGGCGCGGTTTTGCCGCCGGTCATGTCACGCAAAACGGGCACCACATCTTTCGGAGCCGGCGCGCTGGCCTGAAGGACCTGCCGCGCAATGCGATCAACCGCGCTTTGGCTGGATACCAGTGCAGCCTTGATGCTCTCCTTGGCGTGGGCCGCGGGGATGGGATAGGCGATGCCGAACAGGGCATTGGCGGCGCCCAGCGCCGCGGCCAGGAACAACACGCTGCCCGTCAGCCCCAGCATGCGCTGGCCGGCGCCGGACGGTTTGCGACCCAGAATGTGGAAGACGCGCTCAGTCAGCGGGCCGCGATTGGCGGCCATCGCCAAAGCGGGCGCCTTTTCCCATTCCGCCATCAGGGTCAGGACGCGGGCATATTCCAGCCGGTCGCCGGTCAGCGACACCGCGATCTCGTCGCAAGCCAGCTCGCGTTCGGCGCGGATGCGTTTGCTCAGCCACCACACGGCGGGATGATAGAAAAGCAGGGTCTCGGCCAGGATCTGGAACAGATTGACGAAGGCATCCAGGCGCCGGATATGGGCGAGTTCGTGCGCGATCACCGCGCGCAGCTGTTCTTCGGAAAGACCGATCAGGGCTGTGACCGGCAGAAGCACGACCGGACGGATCCAGCCGACCACGGCGGGGGTCTGAAGCCAGTTGCATTCCAGATAGCGGATTGCGCGGGTGAGGCCGAGTTGGTCCTGAAGCTCCCGACACAGGGCAAGGATGCGCGGCCCCGGAACAGCGGATTGGCTGCGACGACGATGCTCCAGCAGCAGAAAGCCGCCGGCCAGGCGCAGACTGAAGAAGGCCACACCGCCAAGCCAGGCGCCCACCAGCCAGGGCAGAAGACTGGAGGGCAGGACATCCGGCGAAAGAATAACCTTGGGAGAATTCTCCAGGGCGATCGCCACGCCATTGCCCATGGACGGAATGCCAAGTGTCACGGATGGATTTGCCGCGGGCGCGGCGTAAACCCGATTTGCAGCAATCATAGCTGGAGCCGGCGCGGGCTTCATCAGAAGCAAGAAGGTCGCGACCGGCGCCGCCAGCATCAGGGCCAGCGCGCCGGTGGCGATCAGGTATCGAACCGACGGGCGGCGGGAAAAAGCCATCAGGCCTGCGGCCAGCGCTGCCACGCCCACAGCCTGCCACAGCGAATGGATCAGCGCCCAGGCCAGGGCGTGCATGACGTCGGGTGGAAACCAGCTATTCAGCCTTGCCATCATCGTCTCCCTTGTACGCATCCAGAATGCGGCGGAGTTCTTCGATTTCTTCGGATGAGGTGGGCCGCCCGGCCAGGGCATGCATCATCAGCTGGCTGGCGGAGCCTTCGAACACGCGGTGCAGCATGTCGGTGGCAAGCTGGCGCTTGGTCTGGTCGGCGGGCCGGCACGCCTCATAGACATGGGCGCGGTTGCTTTCGTCCCGGCGCACCGTGCCCTTGGCCGTCATGATCTGCAGAAGCTTCAACACGCCCGTGTAGCCCAGGCTTTTCTTCTCATTCAGGGAATCCAGAACTTCGCGGACCGTGGACGGTCCCCGGTTCCAGAGCACATGGAGGATTTCCAGTTCCGAGGCAGTGGGTTTGAGCGGTTGGCGGGTCATGCCCAAACCGTATTACGAAGATGTTCGTAGAGTCAACGAAGAACTTCGTAGATCGGCGTCGTCAGCTGGTCAGCTCGCAGGAGGGCATCTCGAACTTGTCGTCGACCCGGCGCTCGTCATAGGGAAAATTCAGCAGTTCATAGGTGATCCTGAAGTCCTTCGCGCTTGCGGAATCCAGGTGATAGACGTCGGTGCGCGGCATCAACACGCCATCGTGGAAATTGATCTGGATGATCAGCGTGCTGCCCGACAGCGACCAGGTGCCCTCTTCATGGCTGTCCTTGGGCTTGCCGCTACGGCAGTCGCGGAAGCGGGAATGGATCTGGCCATCGGCCGTCAGGCGGTCCAGATACATGGATTGTTTGTCGTCCGGCTGGCCCTGGCCGAACCAGTTCCCGGTCAATGACGGCGCGGCCCATGCCGGCGGCGCCAGCAGGCAAAATCCGATGCCGACCAGGAGACGCCACATCAGCTGATCGGGCACGATGGCATCTGAAAATCGTCGGGCTCGCGCGTGGGCGTATAGAGATAGTTCGCGCCCAGGCTGAGATATTTCTGGCTCGTCGCGGTATGGCCCAGCATCTTGTAGAAGTCGGTACGCGGCGCACGCACACCATCCACCGTGTCCACCCGCAGCGAAAGCATGTCGCCCTGCAAGGTCCAATGGCCTTCCTGGATCTGGTCCGGCGCTTTTCCCTTGTTGCAGGTGCGATACTCGCCGCGCCAGGAGCCGTCGGCGCGCATCCGGTCGATATACATGGACTCCTTGTCTTCCGGCTGGCCGTGGCCGAACCAGGTGCCCACCATGTAAGAGGCCGCACTCGCCGGTGCTGCGAGCGCCAGGATCGACATCAGCATCAGGCTCACCAGAAACCAGCGCATGGGATCAGATGTCACGGCCTTCCACGCTCTGGGTCAGTTCGCGCACCTTGTGCTCGGCGCCTTCCAGCTGCGGATCGAGATCCAGCGCCCGGCGATAGAGCTTCAGCGCGCCGGCCTTGTCGCCATAATCTTCCAGCATGTCGGCGAGCTCGCTCAGCGCCGCAAACTGGCGGGGATTGAGCAGCACCGCCTTTTGCAACGATACCAGCGCGGCGGTGTCATCGCCCGCGCCCTGTTCCATATTGGCGCGCACATGCCAGCCTTCGGCATAACCGGGGGCGATCTTGGTGACCGCTTCGACCAGCTTGCGGGCGGTCTTATTGTCGCCCGCGCCCTGCGCCGTCAGCGCGCGGGTCATCAACAGGTCCACGCTGGGACTGTTGGAGGCGCGGAACATCGCCTGCAGCTTTGCTTCGATCGGATGGGCGTCTTCGGCGCTGCCGGCTTGCTTGAGCTGGGAGAACAGCTTTTCTTCGCTGTCGGGCAGGGGCTTTGCCGGCGCGGACACAGGTTTGGGCGGCTCGGCCGCAGTGGCGGCTCCGCAAACAAGCAAAAAAGACAGGACGAGCGCGCCGCGCATGGGGCAAGCTTAGTGCGGCTGGGCCGGTAATTCCAGATTGAACGGTTTCGGGCCGCCTTCTGCCCAATCCAGAAGTTCCGCGATATGCAGGATGGGCTGGCTGAGCCCCTCGCCCGCCGCCAGATGCTGCAGGCAGCCGATGTTGCCGCTGACCAGAACATCCGGCTCGGCGGCGGCGATATTTCCCAGCTTGCGGGCGCGTAACTGGCCGGACAGGTCGGGCTGCAGGATGGAATAGGTGCCGGCCGAGCCGCAGCACAGATGGGATTCGGCGAAAGGCGTCACGATGAAGCCGGCCGCTTCCAGCAGCGCCTCGCCCACCCCGTTCAGCTTCAGGCTGTTCTGGAGCGAACAGGCCGGATGATAGGCGACGCGCAGGGGCTGCTGCGGCGTCACGGTCAGCGGCGTGCACAATTCGGCGAAATCCCGCGCGGCGGCGGCAAATCTGGCGGCGCGTGGCTCCCATACCGGATCGCCAGCGAACTGATGGGCGTAATCCTTGAGTTGGGACGAGCAGCCGGTGGCGGTGATCAGCACGCCGTCATACTGGCCCTGCTCGAAGGCGATGATCGCCTTCTTGGCCCAGGCCTGCGAATCCTGCTCGCGGCCCATGTGATGGGGCAGCGCGCCGCAGCAGCCCGCGCCGTCCAGCGCCACCAGCTCGATGCCGCGCCGCGCCAGCACCCGGCCGACCGCGCCGTCGATCTGCGGCGCCAAGGCCCCCTGCACACAGCCTGGCATGATGGCGATGCGCTGTTTCACCTGTGCGGGTTTGGGGAACTGCGTTGGCTCCGGGCCTTGCGGACGCGCCGCCAGGCCCATGCGCGCCATCGCGCCCAGCCGCCCCGGCAGAATCTTCGCAACCGGCGCGCCGATCCTGGCGAACAACAGACCCAGACGCACCAGGCCGGGGCGCGTCATTATCTTGGCGATGGCAAAGCGCATCAGCCGGTCGGCCAGCGGACGCTGGTAATGTTCCTGAATATGCGTGCGCGCCTGGTCCACCAACCGCTGGTAATTGACGCTGGACGGGCAGGCCGTCTTGCAGTTGAGGCAGGAGAGGCAGCGGTCGATGTGATAGACCTGCTCCTTGGTCGGCGCGCCGCCCTTCTCCAGCATATCCTTCATCAACACGATGCGGCCGCGCGGACTGTCGCGCTCATCGCCCAGCACAACATAGGTGGGACAGGTCGCGGTGCAGAAGCCGCAATGGACGCAAGCCCGCACCGCTTTTGCCGCGGGACCCATCTGCGGATCGGCGATCTGTTCGGCGGTGAAATTGTAACGCATCAGAGGCGACCCGGATTAAAGAGGGACAGCGGGTCGAACGCCGCCTTGACCGCACGACCAAGCGTGGCAAGCGCCGGCGGTTGCGGCGCGAACAGACCCAACGCGGCGCGGCTTTCCACGGAAGCACGCAGCAGCATCGCCTGACCATCAGCCTTGGCGGCGATGGCGCGGATGCGCGGACCCTCTGACGGATCGGCAGCCAGCCACAGCACGGCGCCGGCCCAGTCCCCCAGCCAGTATTTTGCGTTGAGCTCTTTTACAATGCGCGGCGCTTCGACCCGCGGGATCATCACCCGCCAGATATCGCCCGTGATGTCGGCGAATTTCTCGCCGCAACCGATGGCCGCGAAGGGATCGTCCTCAATGCGGTGCATGGCATTGCCGAGCAGGCCATGGGCCAGTGCGATCTTTTCTTCCAGCGGTTGCGCCGCGCCTTCCAGCTTGATCAGCGCAGCACCCTGGCCAACATCCGCGAGCATATTGCCGGGCAGATAGGCCAGGCCCGCCGGCTCCAGCGCGCTGAGCGCGATCTTGCGCAAGGCGGCAAAGCCCTCTTCCGGCGTGACATCGGACAGGCAAAGCGTGGTGGCGAATTGCGGCTGGGGATAGACGCGGAACGTCATCTCGGTCAGCACGCCAAGAGTGCCATAGGCGCCGCACATCAACTTGGGCAGATCAAAACCGGTGACATTCTTCACCACCTTGGCCCCGCCGCGAAAGGCTTCGCCCAAGCCGTTGACGGCGCGGAAACCCAGCAGCGAATCCCGCGCCCCGCCATGGCGAAGCTTGCCCGAGCCCGAAGCATCGCTGGAGGCCGCACCGGCGAGGGTCGCAGCACCATTGGAGCCCAGCAGGCGCGACCAGTCGGCGGGATCAAACCCCAGGCGCTGGCCTTTCTCCGCCAGTACCGCCTTGATCTCGGTCAGCGAGGTGGCGGGCTGGGCGGTGATGATCAGTTCGGCCGGTTCATATTTGACGATGCCCGACAGGCCCGACACATCCAGCATCGGCAAGTCTCCGACGGGCCGCCCGACCTGTCGGCGCGTGCCGCCGGCCACGATCTCGAACGGCGACCGGGCTTCGCGCGCCGCGCGCACGAACTCCGCCACCTGATCTTCGTTTGCGACCTTGCTCATCAGTAGCGCGGCAGATGGGGATGCGGCAGCTGGGCGCCGTGAACATGGATATGGCCCTGCTCGACACAGGCCGACAGGGTGGGAAAGACCTTGCCGGGATTGAACAAGCCCTGCGAATCGAAAGCGCATTTCAGGCGATGCTGCTGTTCCAGGTCGGCCTCGCCGAACTGTTCGGTCATCAGGTCGCGCTTTTCCACCCCGATGCCATGCTCGCCCGACAGCACGCCGCCGACCTTGACGCACAGGCGCAGGATGTCGGCGCCAAAGGCTTCCGCCTTTTCGAACTCGCCTTCTTTCATGGTGTCGAAGCAAATCAGGGGATGCAGGTTGCCGTCGCCGGCATGAAACACATTGCAGAAGCCGAGCTGATAATGTTCGGCCAGCTGGGCCATCTCTTCCAGCACCTGCGGCAGGGCATGGCGGGGAATGGTGCCGTCCATGCAGATCATGTCGGGCGCGATCCTGCCCATGGCGGCAAAGGCGGCCTTGCGGCCCGACCAGATGCGGATGCGCTGTTTCTCGTCGGTGGCTTCCACCGTGGTGCCGCCGCAGCCGGCGACGATATCGGTGATGCGCGACACCGCATGGGTAACGTCGGCTTCGACCCCGTCGGCATCCATGATCAGGATGGCCTCGGCCCCGGGGGGATAGCCGGGCTGGTTGTAGTCTTCGACTGCTTCGGCGCAGCGCCGGTCCATGAACTCCATCGCCGCGGGCACAACGCCATCGGCGATGATGGCGGCGACACAAGCCCCCGCGGCCGGCACAGAACTGAAAGCGGCAAGCAGGGTGCGGGTGACGGGCGCCTTGCGCAGGATCTTCACCACCACTTCGACAACCACGCCGAGCAGGCCTTCGGAGCCGGTGACGATGCCCAGAAGATCAAGCCCGCCCTGCGCACCGCACTTGCCGCCCAAAGTGACGATCTCCCCGCCCGGCAGCACCATGGTGACACCCAGCAGGTTGTTGGTGGTCAGGCCGTATTTCAGGCAGTGAAGTCCGCCGGAATTCTCCGCCACATTGCCGCCGATGGTGCAGGCGATCTGGCTGGAAGGATCGGGTGCATAATAGAAGCCGTTGGCTTCCACCGCCTTGGTGATGTTGAGGTTGGTGACGCCGGGCTCGACCACGATACAGCCGTTCTCGTAATCGATCTCGAGAATGCGCTTCATCCGGCCCATGCCGATCAGGATGCCATCCTCGCGCGGCAGCGCTCCGCCCGACAGCGAGGTGCCAGCGCCACGCGGCACGATCGGCACGCCCTGAGCTTGTGCGTATTTTAAAATCTCGCTGACCTGCTGGCGGTTGGACGGCAGCACGCAGACCAGCGGCATCTGGTGATAGGCGCCCAGCGCATCGGCATCGAAGGTGGCCAGGCCTGACGGATCGGCGACCACGCCATCGGGCACGATCTCTCGCAAGCTCGCCACGATCTCGGCGCGGCGGGCGACAATCTTTGCGTCGGTAGGGGGAAGAAGCATGCGCCAGTCCTGAAATGCTGGCTGCGAGTATTGCTTAACCCTGGCGGGCTTTGAACCGCGGATTCTTCTTGTTGATCACGTAAACCCGGCCCTTGCGGCGGATGACGCGGCAGTCCTTGTCACGCTTCTTGAGCGACCGGAGGGAATTGCGGACCTTCATGACACTGCCTTCTAAAGCCAAAAGCGGCCCGAAAGGCCGTCATCCGTGGAAGGCGCGGAAACTATGCAAGGGGCCCCACCCTGTCAACCCGCGAAACTGGGCAAAAAATCCAGCTTTTCCGCCAAAAAGTCATCAAACCGGTGTACCAATTCCACTATGGCGCGTCCTGCCCCCATCTTAACTGGTCTCCAACGCCTTGCCGCCCTGTGCGGGACCCTGGTGGCGGTGGCCTGTGCTGCGACCGCGCCCAAGCCCACGCCGCCGGCGCAACCCTCTGTCACAATTCCGATTGCCCCGCTGCCGCCGGCCCCGCCCAGCTCCGGCAATCCCAAGTTCGATGCCTTCCTGGCCGAGGCCCGCAAGACCGCGCTGACGCAAGGGATTACCGCCCAGACCTTCGATGCCGCCACGGCGGGGATCGCGCCGATCTCCTCCATCGCCGCCATGAACGCCAACCAGCCGGAATTCTCCAAGCCGGTGTGGAGCTATCTGGATTCGGCAGTCTCGGCCCGGCGCATCGCCGACGCCAAACTGATGCTGGCGCGTTATGGCGACGTGCTGACCCGGATCCAAACCTCCAGCGGCGTGCCGAAGGAAATTCTGGTCGCGATCTGGGGCATGGAAACCGATTACGGTTCCGACAGCGGCGGTTTCAATATGTTTTCGGCGCTGGCGACCCTGGCCTATGACGGCCCGCGCGCCGACTATGCACGGCCGGAATTCTTTGCCGCCCTCAGGCTTTATCAAGAGCAGCACTATCCCTTAAGCGAGATGGTCGCGAGCTGGGCCGGCGCCTTCGGCCAGACCCAGTTCACCCCCACCACCTTCTTCAAATATGCCGCCGATGGCGATGGTGACGGCCGGATAGACCTTTGGACGTCTGCGCCGGATGCGCTGGCGTCTTCAGCGCGGCTGCTGGCCGATCAGAATTGGAAGAAAGGCGAGCCCTGGGGCTATGAGGTCAAGCTGCCCAAAGGCTTTCCGTACGAAGACGCCGACACCGACACGCAGAAGACCATCGCGGAATGGCGCGCGCTGGGGGTAAAGACCGTCGACGGCGCGGCGCCGCCCTCGTCCGATGACAGCGCCGGGATCTATCTTCCCGCGGGCGCGCACGGCCCGGCCTTTCTGGTGCTGCCCAATTTCAGCGTCATCCTGAAATACAACAATGCCGCCAGCTATGCTCTGGCAGTGGCCCTGCTGGCCGACCGCATGGCAGGTGGAGCGCCGGTGAAACATGCCTGGCCGCGCGACGAACGCCCGCTCGCGCGAGCCGAGCGCATCCAGTTCCAGGCCGATCTGAACACGCTTGGCTTTGACCTTGGTATCCCGGACGGCGTGCTGGGCCGCAAGTCCCGTGCGGCGCTGCGGCAATATCAGAAGTCCAAGGGCCTGGCCGCTGACGGCTTCGCCACCGCGGCGTTGCTCGCCATGATGGACGCGGACTCTATCAAGAAGAACTAATGCCAAAAAACTAATGTAAGTGCTTGAAGCGCACCGTGCTGGTGTCGCTGCGGCCATCGGCATCCACCACCGTTACCCGCGCCACGCCTTCGCCTTCGGGCGTATAGAGAGCGGGGGCAAAGCGGTCGAAGCTTCCGACAAGCGCACCGTTCACCAGCCAGGTCAGGGGGCTGCGCCCGCCATCGGCTTTCAACTGAAGCGCGGCATCCTTGGTTTTGGCATCCGGCAGCGGCACCACCGCGCCATTGGGTGGGAAGGCGATGGCCGGCGGCGGCAGAGCCACGGCTTGCGGCTGGGGCGCGGCGGCGGCTTCGCGCGTGAACGTGCGCAAGGACGGCGGCAGTTCCTCAGTGGATGAGACCTGCAAGGCGCCAGCCGGCACCGGCGGTGCGGGGCGTTTGTCCGGCGGCAGCAGGCCGAACAGTTTGAGCAGGATCGGCGCACCGGCCTCACGCCCGACATGGCCGGGCCGCGGCGTGCCGTCGGCGCGGCCGACCCACACTGCGACGGTATAGTCATTGGAGAAACCCACCGACCAGGCGTCGCGGAAACCGTAAGACGTGCCGGTCTTGAAGCCGATGGTGCGGTTCTTCAGCAGCCCTTGCCCCATCGCCCAGCCATCGGGCAGCGCCACGCCATCCAGCACTTCGCGCAAGTACCAGGCCGCCACCGGCCCGAACAGCCGATGCCGGGGCGGATCGGGTGTGTTCGCAACAAAGCGCAGACCCTGGGCCGTGCCGCCTTCGGCAATGCCGGCATAGAGCATGGCGATATCGGAAAGCGAAATCCCCAGGCCGCCCAGCGCCACCGGCAGGCTGGGCGCGTCGCGGGTAGGAAAGGCCAGATGCGCGCCGGCATTCTGCAGTGTAAGCGTGAAAGCCAGCGGCCCGACCCGGTCCAGCACCATCACGGCGGGAATGTTCAACGACATCTGCAGCGCATCGCGCGCCGTCACCGCGCCCTGGAACTGGCCGTCGAAATCGCGCGGGGCATAGTCGCCGAAACTGGTGGGTACATCCTCCATCCGGCTGGCGGGATGCAGGATCAGATCGTCGAACGCCAACCCATAGATAAAAGGCTTGAGCGCGGACCCCGGCGAGCGGCTGCGCGCAGCCAAGTCCACCTGACCCGACTTGCCCCAGTAATCGGTGCCGCCGACATAAGCCACGACATTGCGGGTCTTGTTCTCGACCACCACCAGGGCGATGTCGGCGCCGTCGTCGAAATAGGCCCGCTCCTGCCGGGCCAGCCGCTCGGCGGCCGCCTGGATGTTCGCGTCCAAGGTGGTGGCAATGCGCGAGGCCTTTTCCTTCAGCACCAGCCGCTGGGCCAGATGGGGTGCGGCCAGCGGCATGGGCTGGCGGGCAAAGGGCACGCCTTCCTTCATGGCGACCTGCGCGTCGCCGCGGCTGATCACGCCTTCCTCGATCATGCGGTTCAACACCTTGTCGCGGCCCTTGAGCGCGGCCTGGGCGTGACGATCGGGACGCTGGCGCACCGGCGACTGGGGCAAGGCCACCAGCAGCGCGCTTTCGGCAAGGTCGAGATTGGCCGGCTCCTTGCCGAAATAGGAGAGTGAGGCGGCACGCACGCCTTCCAGATTGCCGCCCATCGGCGCCAGGGTCAGATAGAGCGAAAGAATCTGGTCCTTGGAATAGCGTTCTTCCAGCTGCACCGCACGGATCAGTTGAAAGCCTTTGCCGACAATGCCGTGGCCGCGCGGTTCGAGCAGCCGCGCCACCTGCATGGTCAGGGTCGAACCGCCCGAGACGATATGGCCGGCATGGGCGAACTGGAAGGCGGCGCGAACCAGGGCCGGCGGGTCCACGCCCCAATGCTGATCGAAACGCTTGTCCTCATAGGCCTTGAGCATGGCGAGATAGCGTGAATTGACCTGATCCGGCGTGGTCCGGATGCGCCAGGCGCCGTCCTTGCTGAGAAAGGCGCGCAAGAGGCTGCCGTCACGCGCCGTCACTTCCGGCGACAGGGTCATGGCGCGCGTCATGTCAGGCGGATTGGCGCGGTCCGCGGTCGCGGCGGCACACAGCAGGCCCGCACCCGCAAACACCGCGATGATCCATCGCCTTGTCATTGTGCGCCGATCATTGGGTCACAGTGACCTCACCCATCGCGGTGCGGGCGCGCACCGCCGGCGCATACATGTCCTCGACAGACGCCGCCGGCAAAGTGAAATGACCGGCCGACACGGCGCGGGCGATATAGGCGACATGGAAAGCCTGGCGCTGCTCCATCGGCGTCTTGTCGAATTTGTGCGGCACGGTGTCGATGCTGAAGGCCGCGACATAGCGGTCATCGCGCGCATCCTGCATGTCGGCGTCGGTCAAGCTGCCCAGGAAGCTATAGGCCTTGGCGTCATCGCCCTTGAGCGGCTGTTCGATCTCAAGACCGGCCGGCAACAGATCAATAATGCCCATCTGGCGATGCACGCCCTCCGGCACGGTGCCGGAGATCTGTACGATCACCCGGTCGTTCTGGTGCAGGCTGGCAAGATCGGCGGGCGCGCCCGACATGGTCCAGACGCTTTTGCTGACGGTGACGCCATTGGCGGCAGCGGGCAGCGCGGCATTGGGCGTGCCGGACACGGTGCTGGAACGCCACACATCGGCATCGCCGCGGTTCATCAGGGTGACGCCGGCGTTGAGTTGCGCCAGGGTCGGCGTCAGCCGTACCGCGTTATAGCGCAGGGCTGCGGGCGCGCCATTGACGGTGATGTCCAGCGGCAGCTTCTGGCGCGTCAACGCATAGGCGGCGCGCAGCATCCAGCCTTTCTCCTGGGTGCTGGTGTCCTGCACATGGGTGTCCAGCGATTTGCCGCGCTCGAGCAGGAAAGGAACCAGATCGGCGCGGCCGTTCTCGGCCGCCAGCGCCACCACCCCCGACAGGTCGCGCAACAGCGAGTCATATTCGAACCAGGCGTTGCCGCTGGTATAGGCGGTGGCATAAGAGGTCATGTCCGCCTTGGCGATCAGATCGCGCGCCTTGTTGAAGCCGTAGGTGGCCCGCGCCCGGTCGCCCACCTGGTTGGCCGCCGCACCCGTCAGTGCCGCGGCCAGGGCCGAGCGCATGGCGGCGACCTTTGTGTCGCTGAAGTAGCGCAGGTCGCTGACATTGGCCTGGCCGTTCATCGCCAGCACATAGAAGGCATAAGACCGCGCCAGATCATCGCCATCGCTGGAAGCGGTGGATTTCAGCCAGCCCATGCCGCGGCGCATGGCGTCATTGGGCACGACATAGCCGCGTGTCTTGGCCTGGGTGAGGAAATCCAGCGCATAGACGCTGAGGAAATTGTCGGCATCCTCGCCCGGCCCCCACAGGCCGAAATTGCCGGCGAAGTTCTGCATGTCGAGGATGGAGTCGACCGCTTCCTGCACCCTTGCGCGCAGCTGCTGATCCTTGGGATAGCCCACCAGATCGGCCATGTCGTTGAACAACAACAGGGGTTGGGCCCGGCTGGCGGTCTGCTCCAGGCAGCCATAGGGATATTTGTCCAGCCACTTCAATAGGCCCGCGACATTGTTATAGCCATGCGCCGCCGAGACGCTGAGGCTGACGCTGGCGGTTGAGCCCACCAGATCGCTGATCAGACTGGTATTGGCGACAAAGCTGGCATGGCCGGGGAACGGCACTTCGTCTTCGCGCGCGATATCGAGCTGGGAGCTGCGCACTTCAATCGGCCAGCCATGCGTGACGTGAAATCCGTTGGGGCCCTTCACATCCAGAGTGATGCCGGCGATGCCCAGCCCTGCACCATGCAGCTGAACCGGGACCAAAGTGCGCTGTCCACGTTTCAAAGTCTGGTTCACCACTGTCTGGGCGCCGGAGGCCAGCGACACCGGACCATGAGTCTGGATGGTGGCGACATAGGCCCCCGGACCGCCTTCGACATTGTCCAGGTTCAACGCCGCGCCGATGCTGTCGCCGGGCGCCAGAAACCGCGGCAGTACCAGATCGGCGACCACCGGATCGCGCACGATCAACATGCGGTCGCCGTGGCCAAGCTTGCTGGGCGTCCAGGCCACCGCCATCAGCCGCAGCGAGCCATTGAAGTCGGGTACATCCACGGGGATGTTGGCGACACCACCGGCGCCCACCTTCACCAGCCCGCTGAACAGCGCCACCGTCTTTTGCGGCACCACCGCCAGGCTGCGGCCGCCGAAACTGTCGCCGCCTTGCTCCAGCACACCCAGCGCGCCTTTTTCGACCCGGATCAGCCGGCCATAGTCATCGCGCATCAACACGCCCAGGCGGCGTTTGCCGAAATAATAGCCGACCGGATCGGGCGACTTGAAATCGGTGAGTTGCAGGATGCCTTCATCCACCGCCGCCAGGGTCACATAAGCGTCTTCGCCCGAACCCAGTCCGGTGATCGTCACAGGAATAGTGACCTTCTGACGGGGCAGGATCTTGGGCGCGCCGCCGATGGTGATATTCAAAGTGCGCGGACCATTGTCCACACCCAGCCATGCCACACCGATAGACCGCACCGGCTCGCGACCCGTCACATCGGCCAGGGGACGATAGTCGGTCACCAGCACATAGGCGCCCGCGCCCCAGTCCGCGGAAACCGGAATGTCCACGGTGGCGCCGGTGATCGGCGCGTCAATCAGCTTGGACGAGAACACCTTGTCGCCGGCGATGACGACCAGCGCCTTGCCGTTGCCTTCCGGCTTGATATGGACATGCGCCACCGCGCCCGGCGCATAGCTGGGCTTGTCGGCGGCCACGGGAATGCGGTCGGGACGGTCGCCGGCGCTGGACGCCGCCCAGCCCGAATAGAAACGGAAAGACGAGGACGCGCCCGACTTGGCATCGGTGACGGTCAGACGATAGGTGCCGAACGGCAGCGCCTGTTCCAGATGGGCGCTGGCGCCCGCGCCCACGCTCATGCCGCCGCTGGTGACCAGCCGGTCGCGGGTGCTGGACTGGTATTTCCACTCGCCATTGGTCTGGAACCACTGATAGTCGGTGACTTCCCGCACCCAGCTGAACGTCAGCCCATCCAGCGCGATGCGCTTGCCTTCGGCATCCACCGCGATCACCTCGAAACCGGCGCGCGCCTGTTCGGCCACCTGTCCGCCATCGAAGACGGGGCGGATGCCGATCATCGCGGCATGGGTGCGGATGGGAATGACGGTGGATTTGTCGGTGGTGCGCCCGCCCGGTTCATGGATGGAGACGCGCACCGTGGCCTTCAGCGGCAAGGTGGTGTCGGCCAGGGTGCCGGTATTGCCATTGACGGTGGTGACGCCGGCAGCATCGGTATTGGGCACCGTCAGGTCCACCTTGGTCTCGGAGAAGCTGTCGTCCACCCGGCCGAACTGGAAGCCGTGATATTGCGGATAGGGGGCATCGTCGGAGGCGATGGTGGCCTCGCCATCGCCCGACAGACCGCCTGCCGGCGCGCCATAAAGAAAGCGGCTCTCCGCCCGGACATGGAAATCACCGCCCGGCTTGATGCTCTTGTCGAGCGCCGTCAGCGTCACTTTCAATCGCTGCGGCACGAAATCCGCCACATCGAACTGCACCCGACCCACCGCCGCGGCCTTGGGATCAATGAAAGCGGAGATCTGCCAGCGGCCATGCGGCGCGCTCTGCGACAGGGCCACGCTCCAGGCGGCGCTGCCGGCGGAAAGCTTGTCACCGCTGACGGTGATGCGGCCAACCTCGATGCCGTCGGGACGCTGCGCCACCAGGGTCAGCGGCGCGGTCATGGTCGCGCCCACCCGGTCGCGCAGCATCGCCACCGCCTGCACCGTCTCGCCCGGACGGTAGATGCCGCGTTCGGTATAAAGCCAGGCATCCACCGGGCCGGGTGGCGAGCGGCCGTCCACACCCCGGTCGGTCAGGTCGAAAGCCGCGCGCCGAAGGTCGAGGAAGCTGAAATCCCCGTCCAGGCCATAGGCCATCACCATCACCGGCTCGTCCCCGCCGCTGGCCTTGAACAGGCCGGCGTCGAAATCGGCCCGGCCACTGCTGTCGGTGGTGACCGAGGCCAACTCATTGTTGTTGCGCGCCACAAGCGTGAGCTTCACGCCGGAAAGCGGCATCGCCCGGTTGTAGGAGCGGGCAAAGACGCTGAGGCCTGCGCCACTGGCGGCATTGGCGCTGGTGAAGGTGGTCAGCGCGATATCGCTGTCCACCACCCATTGCATCGCCATCTGCTGGCTCTGATCGTCGTCATTGGCGGGTTTCTTGGCGGCATCCTGGGCCACCAGCACATAGGCGCCTGGCTTGGCGCCTTTCAGAAGATCGTGGATGGGGATCAAGGTCACCACGCTGTCATTCTTCACATTGTCCACCGCCATGGTGCCGGACCACACCAGGGTGCCCTGGTTGTTCTCAAGCTGCTTGGCGTCCCAGCCGTAAAGCGTGGTGTTGTCCACCGTGCCGGTCTCGATCTGTGACAACAGGCGGTCGCCCACCCGGATGATCTTGAGCGACAGCTTTTCGATATTGACCGTGGTGACCGGCACGCCGGCGGCATTTTCCCGCGGCAGGATGATCCCGCCCGAAAAGCGCACCAGGGAGGGCTTGTCGCGAAGCTCCACCGGCACGGTCTCTGCCTCGGTGAGCTTGTCGCCGCCCGACGAGGGAAGCCCGGTCTTGAGCGTGACGTTATAAGTCTTGTCGAAATCCAGACCGGCCAGGCACAGCCTTGTGTCCACCACCCGGGCGGCGATCCGGACGGCCGGATCGATGGTCAGGTAATCCTCATAATGGGTGCGGCCGGTGGCATCCAGGGTGCGGGTAAAGACCAGGCAGGCCTCGGCCTGGGGCTTGGAGACGTCGATCTCCAGCCGGCGGAAGCCAAAGGGACCGTTTTCGGCCGCCGTCGGGGTGACGGTGCCGCCGGTGACGGCGGCAAGACCGTTCTGCAGCCGGTCGAGCACGCCGGCCGTCTGCCCGGGCCTGCCCCCGCCAAGCAGATAGATCGCCACCAGCGCCACCACGATGACAGCGCCGAAGCCACTGCCGATAATAAGCAAAAGCCGATTATTCTTCATTGTTCTTGCCCCGACTCTCGCCTGCAAAGACTAATGCAAGCGCACGCCTGAATCGCGGCGGGACAATGACAAAGCGGTTGGTGGATTCAGTTTTTTAGCGTCGGGCAGTCGAGGCGGCCGCGCTTGGCCGTTTGCGGCGCGGTGAAGTGACATTGGCCCTTGGGCCGCGCGGCCGGATCGTAGAGATCGATCGTCCATCCGTCGGGCGCCTTTGTCATCACCAGGAAGCCGAAGCCGCCGACCGACAGGCCGTCAGCCACGGTGATGCCGGAATGACCCATGAACTGGGAGCCGCGCAGGTTGAGCGGCGTGACATCCAAATTGTCGCCGCCATTGCCCGCCACGATCTGGGGCGGCACATCCTGATTGAAGTTGATGGATTCAAACGTGTGGATATGGCCGGAAAGCATCAGCTCGACGGAATGGGGCATGGGCGGCAGCCGTTCGGCCATGGCGATACGGCTGGCCTCGATCAGAGTCATGTTGCCGCCGATGGGAATGCCCAGGGGACCGCTGATGGCCGCCCAGGTCGGGCGGTGATGCACAAACCACACCGGCGCGGAGAGCTTGGCCAGGCCGTCGATCTCATCGGCATAGACTTTGGCGACATCGCGGTCGAGTGCAGGCTCGTCGGACACCGCATCGTCCAGCACCGCCAGGGTGAGCCCGCCCAAGTCCACGGTATAAAGCGGCTGATGCACTTTGCAGGTACCGTCAAAGGCACCCGGACCTTGCAGCCGCGTCCAGCCCGGACCGGCACGCTTGCAGTCTTCGTGATTGCCCCGGGCCAGCACGATGGGCGCGGCCGCCAGCAAGGGCGCGGCGGGATCGAAGAAATCCGCTTTCCAGGTCGTCCAGTTGTCGCCCCAGGGCGAGCCGGCGCAGCCCTGGTTTCCCGGCGGACAGGCGCTTTCGCGGTAGAGATAGTCGCCGACATGGATCACCAGGTCGGGCTTGAGACTGGCGGCGGCGGCGGCGACCTGCGGAAAGGGCCATTGCGCCGGATCATTGCAAGCCTGCAAGGTCGCGCCCTTGATGCGGCAGCCTGTGTCGCCCAACACCAGAATGCGCTGGGGATGGGTGACGGGCACCGGCAGAGCGGTGCCGCCGATAGCGGCGGTTTTTGCGCCGGCCGGAATGGGCGCACTGCAGGTCAGCGCAAAGTTGGCATCCGCCGCGGCACGCACCGTCATCGTCACATCGCCTTTGTCGGTATGCAGCGCCGGGCAGGCAGTGGCGGCCGTGACCATGCGGGCTTCATAGCCATTGTCGGTCGCCTGCACCCAGGCGGTGTCGGCGGCCCAAGCCCAGGAGGGACAGGCCAGCGAAGGGAAAAACAGGAAGACGGCGAGCGCGAGCTTTTTCATCGGCCGAGAGCCTATGCGGGCACCGGCGCTAGAACAATCGCTTGAGTGTGACTTTCCAGGTCCGCCCGATACCAGGCAGCGCGCTCAGATTGGCATAGGTGTCGGCGCCGGGGGTGAAGTAGCGGGTGTCAGACAGATTGTTCACATTCACATTGGCCTCCCACACATCCCATTGGGCGAAGGTGCTGGCGTTAAGCACCGTGTAGGACGGAAACACAATTGGATCGGGCACGGTCTGCTGGGTCTTGCCGACATAGGTGCCGCCGAAGCTTGCGCCCCATTGCCCCCAGGAAAGCCGGTCGCTGGTCCAGGTCAGGTAAGGACTGAGCACCGCATGGGGCACAAGCGTGTCTTCATAGTTGCCGCTTTTTCCCGGCAGGGTCGAGAAGTTGAAAACCTCATAAGCCCCGCCAAAGCCGTTCTGCGGCGAAATCCCGTAGGTGCGCGCCGGCACATACTGAAAGCTGGTGTCCGGTCCCTTGACGGTGGTGTGCTGCAATCCGCCCGCAAAGGTCAGGCTGATATTGGCGTTGATGACATAGCGCAGCGCCAGCTCGCCACCGCGCGCCACCGTGCCCAACACACTGGCGGCGCTGCCTGCGCCACCCTGCTGGAGCTGGGTCCGGTTCTGGACATACCAGTCGAGACTGCCCTGGATGTGATCGTCCAGAGCGGTGAACTTCACCCCCGCTTCATCCAGGAAGGAATTGGACAGCCAGTCACGATCCGCCAGCAGGCTGGTCAGCACCTGGCTCGCCTGGCCGATCTCGACCGCCGCCGACTTGGCATTGGTGATGTAAGGCACCAGACCGAAGGGCGTCTTGTAGGACAGGCTGGCGGAATAGGTAAACCGCCCGGCATCGCCACGGCCGGCGCCCGGCTCGAACGACAATACGCCCGCATCCACCGAGCGCACATTGTAATCGTCATAGCGCCCGCCAACGGTGAGATCGAGGCCGTCGTTCCAGCTGATGTCGCTGGTGACGAAAGCGCCGGCATCGGCGGTGTTGCTGCTGACGTTATTCTCCCAGCCCATCTGGATGGTGCCGGGCGGGTCGCTATTAAAGGGCGAATCCACAATATCGTTAGGCATGGCGCCCACACTGATGTCGCGGCGGTCGAGCGCAATCACCCCGCTGTTGAAGCTCTCCTTGCCGATGGCGTGGACATAACGGTACGACAGCCCGGCCACGGTCTGGGTCTTCAGCGGTCCGAAATCGCGCTTGATGTCATAGCGCAGGCGCGCCTCCCCGATCTGGGTGCGGTAGGAACCGGGAAAGCCGTAGGACACGAAACGGTCGTTCTGCAGCACGTCGCCGAAGGCTTGCAGCCGCAGAATCTGACCGTCGCCCAGATCGTCGGCTGCTTCCAGAAAGGCGGTGTGGGTGATGGTGTTGGAGAAATCCACGCCCTTGGCGATATAGACGGTACGCGGGCTCAAGGTGGTGGTGCCGACGCCGGCGTTGAGCATATGCGCGGCGTCCTGGCACCCGGCGCAGGCCAGCGCCTGGAAGTTCGGATCGAAGGTATAGGGATTGCCGCCCAGGTCGTTGAAGGTGAGGTATTTGCCGTTCGACGCCTGCAAGCTGGTGTTGTGGCCGGTGATGTAGGTGCCGTTGTCGATCAGCGCCTGGGTCAGCCGGTTCCAGCCCGGCGTCTGCACATCGCCGTTGGAATGGTAATACATATAGTCGGCGGAGAAGGACCAGCTGTCCTGCGCCAGGGTCCCGGTCAGCTCCAGCAGCTGATGGCTGGGATGGATGCCGCGATAAAAGCTGTAGCTGTCGTCAATCTCGCCATAGGCATGCACGC
>Ga0302314_10007463_pt1 | contig 19654 bp, 15 predicted proteins | sample III_Palsa_N2_3_FD_200533 | JGI IMG/M metagenome (GOLD analysis project Ga0302314, IMG submission 200533) | Peat permafrost microbial communities from Stordalen Mire near Abisko, Sweden - III_Palsa_N2_3 | ecosystem: Environmental > Terrestrial > Soil > Palsa > Peat permafrost | place: Sweden...
TAACCGGACGGAACGGCGCAAACTATGACTCGTAGCTATGGATTGACACCAGATGATGTATCAAGCAGCTGACTCTTAATCAGCGGGTTCGGGGTTCAAGTCCCTGACGGCGCACCACCAGAAAGTCCCGGCCACATCCCATGTGGCCGGGACTTTTGCTTGTTCCGACGCTGCGGGCAGAACTCCGCGAGCCTGGTCGACCAGTCGATCCGGAGATGCACCGTGGGCAGCGTTGGTCACGATCGACATAGGCAGGATGAGAGCCGATCTCGAGATCGGCACCGAGCAGAGGCGGAGGTAGGTGACGATGGGGCGCGGAGCCAGGAACGGCACGTCGGCGGCGGAGCCGTCGGACGGATATGACGGCAGGTCGGTCGAGAGAGCGGAGCGGCGTGGCCTGTCGCACGTGCTCGCCAGGCTCGTCGAGGGCCGCACGGAGGTGAAGCTTTGGAACGGTAAATCACGCACGCTTCGGCTCGGTTCGGTGCTCTCGCGCACAGCGGAGTCCGCGGAACCCCTCATGCTCCTGGCGAAAACCTCGACAGAGGCGTACACGGTGCTGTTCCGCACCTGCCACGGCATGGAAGATCCCTGGGCCGCACTGGTGCAAGCACGCGACGAAGCGGAAGAACTCGTCAGATTCCTGGCCGAGGACATCGGCAGACGGCGCAGCCAGCCGGGGCCGTGGCAGGCGAGCCTGGCCATGGTCGCTCAACACATCGCTGCCACGACCGGCACCAGCACTGCGCCTAAGACTGCCTCAACCGCCGCCAACACAGACTCCGGAGGTTCTTCCAACGCGACGACCTGGCGTGCGGGTGCTCGTAGACCGCGAACTCGCCTCGGTCGGCTACTAGCGCAGGGGTGGCCCGTGCCTGCGAGGAACGGGTCACCCACAGCTAATCGCCAGCGTCTGGGGACCGCGCCAGGTCACCCTCGACAGCGCGCGGAAGAGACCGATGGCACATCCATCAGCCATGAACATCACTTTAGGACCTTCCGCGACGTCCCAAGGCGGGCCGGTTGGACTGCCGCGCGTCACGGCCACGGGCTTGACCTGTGGCTTCACTACAGTCGTAATGGGCCCACTCGCCGCTCGTCGTCCCCAATCGCAGGAAACTGCCAGGCGGAGTCTTCGAGCGGTAAGGGCTCTGCGGTGCACGCTGAGGAAGCGGGTCGACGTGGGCGGCCGGCGATGCATACGCCCTTACACGCGAGCGTCGCAATGCGGTAGCATCGGCCGACCTGGTGGGGTCCCTTGGTTCGCAGCCTTCGCCGAAGGCCGCGGTGCCGCGCGCAATATTCGAGCAATATCGCAATGCCGCAACATCCGTACGGCAAGGCCACAATGGCGGATTCTTTCGAGCCCCGGCCGTGATGCTGAATCACGGTGCGTCGGGGATATCGGGCGAAGGAGCTGGATGGACGCTCCACAACGAGCCGACGCGAACCGCGCCGGGGACGACGGGGCCGGGCAGGAGGTCGCCGAGGACCCTCAGGGCCGCGCCTCGGCGTTCCGGCGCGCACTCGACGCCCAGGTCGAGGTGGACAACCCGGGCCAGGTGCTGGTGCCGACGGGACCACATGACCTGACGGTGTCGGTCGAACGGGCGCGGATACTCGAGGCGTTGGCCGGCCCGCGGCCCGATGGGACGCAGCCCGCGGCGCCGCCGCCGACGCAGGCCCGCGGGCCCGAAGCGGAGACGGAAGCCGGAGCCAAGGATCCGCAGACCCGGATGCCGGACTGGCTGCCCCAGATCCACTGGGTGGGCGCGGCGGACGGTGCGGTGGACGGCGGGAACGGCACCGCCGAAAACGTCGAGGCCGCCGAGAGCGCTGCTCCGGTCGGCGCCAGGGCGGACAGCCCCGCGGCCCTCGGACACGGAGCGGTGACGAGTCGGGCGACAACCCCGGCGGTTCCCGGCGATGCGCGGGTCGTGCGGCAGGGCAGTGCGGTGGCAGCAGCGGTCTCGGCTACGCCGCCGGGCGTCGCCGTAGAACTCGCGCGCATATCGCAGAAGGCTCGGGCTTCTCGACCGGAACAGTCGCCGCAAGCCGGATCGCCGTCCGGGCCCTCGCCGATACGCGGCAAGCGCCGGAAACCGGGATGGCTATGGCTCGCGGTCTTGGGGTCCTCGGCAGTCGCCGCCGGTGCGGTGATCATGATCATGCTGATCAACGGTGGGAGCGGGCCGGGGCCGATGGTTCCCTCCGGGCTGCCCACCGGGACGGTCCCGTCGAATCTCGCGGCGCTCCCCGCGGCCGGCCCCTCCGGCGGCAAGAGCCCCGCACGCCCGACTGCCACGGCGAAGGGCACTGTGACGGCTTCGTCGAAGTCTTCACCGGCTGCCAGTGCGTCTGTCGGCAGCGTGGATGCGACGGCGAAGGCGGCGGCGAAGGCGAAGGCCGGCAGTCCGGTGGACGAGACGGCGAGCCCCTCGGTAAGCACGGGCACGGTGCCTGTCCTGTCGTCTGCCTCGGCATCGGCCTCGGCCGCCACGGCAACGGCCACCGCTGGGGCGGCCGACGAGTCGGAGTTGGCCGACGCGACCGGGGGGTGCCTGAACACCCCCGGGTCGACGTATACCTCCGGCGTCGTGGAGGAGGTCTCGGACTGCGGCGCGGGCGCCTTTCAGACCTGGACCCCGACCTCTTCCGGACAACTGACCCAGGACGGCGGCGCGTACTGCCTCGACGACTACGGCTGGGGTACGACGCCGGGCAGCGAAGTGGACCTGTGGCCGTGCAACGGGGGAACCAACCAGCAGTGGACGATCGAGTCCGACGGAGCGATCGTCGGCGTCTACTCGGACCTCTGCCTCTCCCTGACCGGCCAGGGCGCCGCGGTCGAGCTGGAGCAGTGCGACGGCCAGGCGAGCCAGCAGTGGTCCTGGCATTGAAGACCTCACGACCGGATCGTCCAGAGGGCGATTCAAACCTACGATGTCCGCGCGGCGCCAAGATGCGTCACCCGCAGTCGCCATATGCGAGAGTACAGTCAGATTCTGCGGTGTACGCAGCGTCGGACGGCTCGGCGGCGAACGGGACGCGACCCGGGAGCGGCCTGGGCGCTCGGGCGGTTCCGGGTGGTGGGTGAAGGGCGCGGCGCGGTGAGCCAAGGCACGGGTGGGGACGTGGGGGTGCCTCGGTCTGCCCTCAGCCTCGTCCAGAACGCCCTGGTGGCCGTGCACGCCGCCGTCGGACTGCGCGCCACGCTCGAGGCGATCGCGGAGGGCGTGACCACCTCGACGCCGTTCCAGGAGGTCGCGGTCACCATCGCCAAGGAGCCGAACGCGGCCGAGCTGCACGTCGTCGCCGTGATCGCCTCGCCCGAGGCGCGTGACACACTGCTCGGCACGACGTGTCGGCGCGACGCGGTGTTGGAGCACATGGCCAGCGGCGAAGCCTGGGGCACGCTGCGATTCCATTCCGCGTACGAGCAGACCGAAGGCATCCTCACCTATTTGCCTGATTACACGCCGCTCGAGGTCCCGGATGCCTGGCGGCCCGAGTACGAGCTGATCGCCCCGCTGTACGCGCCGAAGCTGCTCCAGCGCATCGAGCAGGCGTTCGCGGACGCGCGGGTGGAGACCGCCGGGGGGGGGGTTGAGCATGCGGGTGACGTCCTCGCTCGGCCTGGTGTGCGAGCCGGGCTGCGCGGAGAGCCGCCTCGCGCCGGTCCGCCGGGCCCAGGAGCTGCTGGACCGCGCGGACCGCGAGATGTACGCGCACAAGCGTTCCCGAGCCGGCGTCAACCGCCTGCTGACCCTGGGGAAGTCCCAGCAGAACGCCGGCTGACCCGGCGCTCATGCCAGGCCTCTTCGAATCGGGCCCCGCGCGACCGGAAGTAAGACGCCTTCCGGTATTTCTGCTGTTGAGAACGTTTCTAGCCGGCGGCGTCGAGGCTCCACCAAGTACCCGACGGCCATTCGCGGCCGTCCCAGGCTGCACGCTGTGCGCCATTCGGGTCGTCGGCGAGCCGCGGCTCCGGGTTGTCGAAGATGAGCGTGGCCCGGCGGGACACGTCGTACTCCGGCCAGCCCGGCAGCTCGCGTGCGCCGGGGTTTCCCCTGGTGACGAACTCGCCCCAGGCCCGATGGATCAACGCGGCCACGCTGCCGTCCTCGCCGCCGTTCCAGATCGGGGCGCCGTCGGTGCCGTGCATGGCCGGGAGCACGCCGCCGGGCGCGATGCTCTTCGGCAGGCCGGTGAGCGGCACGTCGTAGCGCGAGCGCCAGACCGGGGCGTGGGCGCTCTGCGCGTCGGCGAGTCGCGTGGTCGGGATGCCGTACCGCTCGTCGGTCATGATCTCCACGCCGAGCCGGACCGGGTCGTCCGCGAGTTCCGGGCGGGCGGCCGCGTACGCGGCGAGCACCTCGTCGCGCCCGGCCTCGCCGAAGTACTCCCGCAGCACCCGGCCTGCCTGCTCACCGGCGCCGGGGGACATCAACTCGTAGAGGAAGCACTCGTTGACGCAGGTCTGCGCCAGCAACGGAATCCCGGCCGCCGAACCCGCGGCGATCGCGTCCAGCGGGCGGCTCGTCAGTGCCTTGCCATCGATCGCCGGCCGCCAGATCCACGTCGAGGTCATTCCGCTGCCGAGCTCGTTCTGCGCGGCGAGGATCTCGAGGGCGCCGACCCGGCGGATGTCCCGCGGACCCGCGCCCAGCTTGCGCAGGAAGCGCGCGGCGATGTCCGCCGCCTGCTCCGGCGTCGCGACGTGGTCCCCGCCGCCGCTCGAGGACGCGGCCCGATGGAACAGGCCCTTGGCGAGCGGCGAGGCGAGCAGATTGGCGACGGACTTGGCGCCCGCCGAGAGCCCGTAGACGGTGACGCGGTTCGGGTCGCCGCCGAACTCCGCGATGTTCTCCCGCACCCAGCGCAGCGCCGCGATCTGGTCGTGCAGCCCGAACGCGCCGCTGTGTGCCTCGCCCTCCACGGCCAGGAAGCCGAGCGCGCCGAGGCGGTAGTTGATCGTCACGACCACCACGCCGTGATCGCGCGCGAACGCCGCCCCGTCCCCAGCCGTCGTCGTCGCGTTGCCCGCCTGGTAGCCGCCGCCATGCAGCCACACCATGACCGGCCGGTCCGCGGCCGCGGCCGGTGCGATGACGTTCAGATAGAGACAGTCCTCTGACGGCTCGGGCAACTCCAGCGGTGCGCCGCCGAGCCCGGTCGGGGCACTCGCGGCGATTTCGAACTGGGCCTGCAACGCCGGCGCCCCATACGACGTGGCCTCGCGCACCCCGCTCCACGCCACCGCCGACTCGGGCGCCCGCAGCCGCAACTCGCCGATCGGCGCCGCCGCGTACGGAATCCCGAGCCACGCGACGACCCCGTCCGCGATCTCCGCACCGCCGACCTTGCCCGCGCCCGTCGCCGCGATGAAAGTACTCATGCCGCCCAGTCTCTCAAGCCCCGGCTTTCAAGGCGGCTGTGAGCTCGATCTCAATGAGCTGCCCGGGGAAGCCGAGCTGAGCCACGCCAAGCAACGTGGCCGCGGTGGTGAACGCCTCCCGGAGCGGCGAGGCCATCAATTGCTTCCAGGCCGCCGCCAGGTCCGGCTGGCAGTCGCTGGCAACGTAGATCACCGACCGCACCACGTCGTGCGGCTGCGCGTTCACCGCCCCGAGCGCTACGAGGCAGTTGGCGATGACCTGCTCGACCTGCGCCTCAAGATCGTCCGCCCCCACCAGGGTTCCGTGCCCGTCCAGCGGACACTGCCCGGCGAGGTAGGCCATCGTGCCGGGCGACACCGTCGTGACGTGGTGGTATCCGGGTGTTGGGTGCAGGCCATCCGGGTTCGTGCGTGTTATCCGTGGTGACATACGACGAGTCTCGCCGTTGAGCGCTCGCGCCGCATGTCTATTTCGGCCCCCGCAGCCTCGCCGGAAGCTCGAAGGTCACCGTCTCCACGGTCGACGTGACCTCCTCGACGTCCGTGAAGCCGCGCCGGGCCAGCGCGTCCAGCACATCCCGCACAGCGAATTCGGGAGCTGATGCGCCGGCCGTCACCCCTACCGTTCGCACGTCGCCCGCGAACCACTCCTCTCGCAGGTCGGCGCCGTCGTCCACGAGCCGCGCGTCCCCCGCACCCGCGCTCCGTGCGACCTCCACCAGGCGCACCGAGTTCGAGGAGTTAGCCGAGCCGACGACGAGGACCAGATCACAGTGTTCTGCGATGGCTCTGACAGAGTTCTGCCGGTTCTGGCTCGCGTAGCAGATGTCGTCGCCGGGGGGATCCACGAGTTGGGGAAAGCGGGCGCGCAGCGCGTCCGCGGTCCGGGTCACGTCGTCCACCGCCAGCGTCGTCTGCGACAGCCAGACGAGACCGGCGGAGGAGCCGTCCACGTCCAGCGCCTCGACGTCTTCCGGTCCTGAGATGATCCGGATGCTCTCGGGCACCTCGCCGCGGGTGCCCACGACCTCCTCGTGGTCCTCGTGGCCGATCAGCGCGATCGTGTAGCCGTCGCGGGCGTAGCGGACGGCTTCGGCGTGCACCTTCGCCACCAGGGGGCACGTCGCGTCGATCACCGTGAGCGTGCGCGCCTCGGCCTCGGCGCGCACGCTCGGGGCCACGCCGTGGGCCGAGAAGACCACTGTCGAGCCCTCGGGCACCTCGTCGAGCTCCTCGACGAATATCGCCCCGCGCGCGCCGAGGTCGGCGACCACGTGCACGTTGTGCACGATCTGCCTGCGCACGTACACCGGCGGACCGAACCGTTCCAGCGCCTGCTCGACGATGAGCACGGCCCGGTCCACACCGGCGCAGAACCCGCGCGGGGCGGCGAGCAGGATATTTTTCACACCCGGTCGGCGGAGATCAGCAGGTATTGGAAGCTGCGCTCGCGGTACCCGGTGAGGAACGCCTCTTCGATCCCGGTCGCGATCGAGGACTTCTCGCGCAGCTCCCAGTACGGGATGGTCGCGTCCGTCAGGTCGAACACGTTGACCGGCACCAGGTTGTTCGCCGCCAGCGCGGCGAAGTAGCGGCTGCGCGGGTGGATCCGGCAGCTGTAGTGCTCGTCGATCGTGGCCACAGCCTTGGAACGGTCGCCGAGCGTGTCGTTGTAGCACCCGGTGATGCACACGTAGCGTCCGCCGCGCGGCAGCAGCCGGGAGAACTCGGCGAACGCCTCGAACAGGTCCACGTACATCGTGGTCTCGTCCGTCCAGATGCCCTGGCGCGAGGCGTCAGGCAGCTGGGTGTTGAGCATGTTCCTGAAGTGGAAGCGGACCTGGTCGGTGACGCCGCGCTGCTCCGCCTGGTCGTTGGCGAAGTCCACCTGGTACTGCGAGATCGAGATGCCGTCCACCTGGCAGCCGAAGCGCTGGTTGGCCAGGAAGCTCAGCCCGCCGCGTCCGCTGCCGGAGTCCAGCAGCCGGTCGCCGGCGCCTATCGGGCCCAGGTGGTCGAGCAGCAGATCGGCCTGGGAGTGCTCGAGCCGGTGCAGCTCACGCAGCGTCCGTTCGTCGCGCGTCTCCTCGGGGCCCTCCAGCACCGACAGATCCACCGCGCCGACCCCGTAGTGGTGGTGGTAGAAGCCGTCGATCTCGCCGAGCGCCAGGTTGACGCGGTCGGCGCGCCGGGTGTCCCACCAGTGGGCGACCTCGCGCTGGTAGTCGGTGGTCAGTACTTCGTCGCGGGCTTCGGTGATCGACATGCGGCTCCTGACGGAAGTGGTGGGGCTGTGACGGTGAAGACGGCGGGGGCGCGCACCGGCCGAAGGGTGCGCCGCGGCCCGCCTGAAGTCATTCAGCGTGATCCGCGGGCGCTCGCCAAGGCGCCCGGCGGGCCGGATGTGTCGCGCTTCGGCGCCGCGCCGGATCATCGGCGCGGCGGTGAAAGCGCAGCTCGTCGGCGAATACGGGGCGCGGGACGCGGGCGTAGGGCGGCCGGGAAGCGCGACAGATCAGGGCACGTCCTCGCCTTGTCCCCGGGCCGTGGACGCGAGTTGATACAGGCGGTAGTGGGAGATCACCCACCTCGCTGACTGACGATCGGAGACACGTCATGCCGACGACTGATCAGGACGCCGCCCTCCCCGACGAGGCGCCGCGGTCCCCGGAGGCCGAAGCCGCGCTGTCCAGCCTCAGCACCCGGGCCGCGCGAAATCTGGCCACGACGACCAAGACCGTCCCGCAGATGCAGGGCATCAGCTCACGCTGGCTGCTGCGCAAACTGCCCTGGGTCAACGTCTCGGGCGGCACCTACCGGGTCAACCGCCGCCTCTCGTTCGCCGTCGGCCGGGGCCGGGTGGCCTTCGAGCAGAACGGCGCGGACGACGTGCGGATCATCCCGGACTCGCTGCGCGAACTGCCGTTCCTGCGCGGCTTCCCGGACGACGCCCTGCTGACCGAGCTCGCCTCCGGCTTCCGGCCGCGCGACTTCCGGGCCGGGGACGTGCTGGCCGCCGAGGGCTCGCCGATCACCGAGGTCTTCATCATCGCGCACGGCCGGGTGCACCTGATCGGGACCGGGCGGTACGGCGCGTCGACCGTCGTGCGCGTCGTCGCGGACGGCCACTCGCTGGGCGACGACATCCACAGCGAGCAGGAGCCGGTCTGGGCCAACACGCTCAAGGCGACGACCGCCGGCACGCTGCTCGCCCTGCCGCGCGCGACCTTCCAGCGGCTCTACGACTCCTCGCCGGCCCTGCAGCAGCAGGTTGCGGACTTCAACGCCAACGCGCTGAAGTCCACCGACAGCAAGGGCCAGGCCAGCATCGACCTGAGCGCGGGCCACGACGGCGAGCCGTCGCTGCCCAACACCTTCGTCGACTACGAGCTCTCGCCGCGCGAATACGACCTGAGCCTCACCCAGACCGTGCTGCGGGTGCACTCGCGTGTCGCGGACCTCTACAACAACCCGATGAACCAGACCGAGCAGCAGCTGCGGCTCGCCGTGCACGCCATCCGCGAGCGCGAGGAGTGGGAACTGCTCAACAACCGCGAGTTCGGGCTGCTGCACAACGCCGAATACGACCAGCGGATCAACACTCACTCCGGCCCGCCGACGCCGGACGACCTGGACAACCTGCTGAGCATGCGCCGGTCCACGAAGCTGTTCCTGGCGCACCCGAAGGCGATCGCCGCGTTCTTCCGCGAGTGCAACAAGCGCGGTCTCTACCCGAACTCGGTGGACGTCGACGGCGCCCTGGTCCCGGGCTGGCGCGGCGTGCCGATCTACCCCTGCGGCAAGCTGCCGATCTCCGGCGCGCACACCAGCTCGATCGTCGCACTGCGCACCGGCGAGGACGACCAGGGCGTGGTCGGCCTGCACCAGACCGGCCTGCCGGACGAGTACGAGCCGGGGCTCAACGTGCGCTTCATGGGCATCGACGAGAAGGCGATCATCTCCTACCTGGTCACCGCCTACTACTCGACGGCGATCCTGGTGCCGGACGCGATCGGCGTGCTGGAGAACGTGGACGTCTCCGCGCCCTCGCAGCCCCTCGGCTGAGCGCGGGGGAGATCACGGTGACGGACTTCCAGTTCGCCGGACCGACCGGGCTCGGGACGCAGTCGCTCCGGCTGCTCTCGCCGTCGCGTGAACCTGAGCCCGAGCCCGAGTCTGAGCCCGTAGTCGAGAAGGAGGCCGAGCCGCCGACCGAGGACGCCCCCGACGCGCCGCCGCTGCACATCCCGGAGCTCTACTGCCCCGACGCCGTGCGCGACGACGTGGCGCTGGGGGAGGAGGTCAACGAGCGGCTGGTCGAATGGGCCGCGGAGATGGGCATCTACGAGGGGCGTCTGGAAAGGCTGCGCAGCCACAACTTCGGCCGGCTGTTCATGCTCGCGCATCCGGGGACCGACGACGCGGACCGGATCCTCGCGGCGGCACGCTGCGGTCTCTCCGAGTGGTCGGTCGACGATCACTGGGTGGACGAGGGCGAGGACACCGATCCGAACCTGCTCGGCACGCGGATCGCCCTGGTGCACGCCGTGACGGACCCGGTGCGGCTTCCGCCGAAATACCAAGGCGATTTCGAGCAGGTGGTCCAGCGTGAGCCGGTGCTGCGCGCGTTCCGATCGGCCTTCGGACTCGTCTACTCGATCGCCTCGCCGGTGCAGGTCGCGCGGCTGCGGCACGAGGTGGACTGCATGCTCATCGGCTACGGCCAGGAAGCCGAGTGGCGGGCGAGCGGGCACAAGCCGGTGGTGTGGGAGTACCTGCTGCACCGCTACGAGAACGCGTTCTATCCGTGCATGGTGCTGATCGATCCGGTGGACGGCTACGAACTGCCCGCGACCGAGTTCGCCGACATCCGGGTGCGCCGCGTCTACCTCTACGCAGGCGTCGCGAACGTGCTGCTCAACGACGTCTACTCGATGCACAAGGAGGATCCGACCGACACGAACCTGCCGACGGTGATCGCCGCCGAGGAGAAGTGCTCGCTGCAGGAGGCGATCTACCGGGCCGCGGCCATCCACGACGACATGATGCGCACCATCGAGATCGAGTGCGCGGCCCTGAGCAAGCTCGGCTCGCCGCAACTGAGCCGGTATGTAAAGGGCCTGTGGAACTGGATGGGCGGCAGTAAAGAATGGCATGCTACCAGCCCTCGATACAACGGAGAATCCTGATTCACCGGGTTCACCCCAATGAGTGTTCCCTACCGGCGCGTATCGTCCGCACATGCATCGGCAAGAGTCCCAAGGGTATTGACGTGAGGAAGACTCATCGGTGAATACTGAATAACAGCCGATTCGCATAAGCGACTGTGGCTTCGACCGAATTCCGGGAGGACCACGTGCGAGGGGCGAACACCGCGCTGCGGGCACTGCTCGCCGAGGCGCGCTGGACCGAGGACGGACTGGCCAGGCAGGTCAACGCGGTCGCCGCGGAGATCGGCCTGGCCACCCGGCTCGACCGGCGTTCGGTGAGCCACTGGCTGGCCGGCCGCCGGCCGCGTTCGCCGCTGCCCGAACTGATCGCCGAGGCGCTCGCCCGGCGCCTGGGCCGACCGCTCTCGGCTGCCGAAACGGGACTGTCGATCCAGGTCGCGGGCGGTACGTCGGCGCCGACGCGGGCAATCCGCGGCGGCGGCGACCCCAAGGAGGACCCGCTCGAGACGCTGGGTCTGCTGTGCAAGCTCGCGGAGGCCGGCAAGGAGGTCGACCAGGGCGGCGTGTACAGCGTCGCGGATCTCGACGACCTGCACGCCTGGCCCGCCGACGACCTGTTCCAGACCCCGTTCCGCGAGGCCAGAGGCGCCCGCCTCGAACTCGAGCACGTGACCTCGGCCCGCCAGATGGCCAAGGTCTTCGTGGACGCCGACAGCGTGTTCGGGGGCGGATACGCACGTGCGGCTCTGGCACGTTACCTGGCCTATGACATAGTCCCGAGGCTGCGGGCCCCGGCGCGCCGCGATACCCGCAAGCGCATGCTTTCCGTGGCCTCAGAACTCGCATATGTGTGCGGTTTTATGTGTTTCGACGATGAGCAGAACGCGATAGCCCAGCGCTATTACCAGGCCGCGCTCAAGCTGAGTATCGAGAATGACGACCCGATCGCGTACGCGGCCACGCTGCGTGCGATGTCCGTGCAGGCGCGGACGCTGGGCCACTACGCGCAGGCGCGTTCACTCGCCGAGGCGGCCGTCGCGAGTGTGCGGGACTGCGAGCTGCCGGACCCGCAGCGCGCGTCGCTGTACGGTCCGCTCGCCGTGGCCGCGGCGGCGCAAGGGGATCGCGAGGCGGCCCTGGAGGCGCTCACCTACGCCGAACAGCTGGTCAAGGGGCACGTTGCGGTGGCGCCCGGAGCCGATCCCGAGGCGACAGGCGCGATCGGCCGGTACCACGCCGCGTCCCACGCATACGAAGAAGCCGCGGTGCGCGCACTGCTCGGCGACCGGTCCGGAGCGATCCGCGTCATGTCCGAGTCGGTCCGCCGACGCCCGGCCGACGAACGCCGCTCCCGGGCGATCACGCTCGCCGGCCTCGCCGAGCTGCACCTGGACCAGGGCCATCTCGACGAGTCGATCGCCGCCTGCCACGCCTTCATCGACGACTACCAGCCGCTGCGTTCGAACCGGGCCCAGTCCGCACTTCGAAGACTGACAGCGAGACTCCGGCCGCACGCGGCCAACCACAGCGCTCGTCAACTGCTGGTCAGGGCTGCCGGGGTGTCCCGTCCGGCGGGATAGCGGAGGCGCTCCGCATCAGACTCCTGTCGTGGATCCGGGGCGCAGGATCATCAGCACGGTGACGCTCGCCCAGAGCAGGTTGAACAGCCCGGTGCACATCGCGAGGCGGGAGATGGTCTTGCGTTCGACGACGTCGGTGGCGGCCCGGATCCGGCCCTGCGCCGGGAGGATCACCGCGCCGAGCAGGATCGCCGCGACGGCGGTCAGCGCGATCGAGGCGACGAGCCACGGACTGCCGAGGACGTGCAGGCTGGCGGCAGTCGCGAAGCCGAAGACTGGCACCGCCACGCCGACGACCGCGTAGACCCGGCAGATCCGGGCGAGCAACCCGAGGCGCGCCGCGTCGTCCGCGCGGACGGCTGCCGGGAACATGCTGGCGGCCACCGTGACCGGGCCGATGGCGATGATCGCGGCGATGACGTGCAGGGCAAGGAGCGCTTTGGTCATGTCGGCCAGGCTAGGCTCTGCGGTGGCCGCGGACGCAGCCCGACTCTCCGTCGTGCCGCTCGAACGCGAGGGCGGCCAGGCGCAGTTCATCGTGCACGAACTCCCCCCGGTGCCGCAGGGTTCGATCATGGAGCCGGTGCTCGCCTGGATCGAGGAGAACCTGGAGACGCAGCTGACCGTGCGGCAGATGGCCGCGCGCTGCGGGATGAGCGAGCGCACCTTCAACCGACGATTCCGTGAGCAGGCCGGAACCACCCCGCTGCAGTGGCTGCTTCGTGCCCGAGTACGGCGCGCCCAGTACCTTCTGGAGAACACCGGACACGGCGTCGAGCGCATCGCGCAGCAGGCCGGTTTCGGCTCGCCGACCGCCTTCCGCGAGCGTTTCCGCAGGGTCGCCGGGGTGGCGCCGCAGACGTACCGCGCCTCCTTCCGCGGTGAGCGCTAGAGCGCGCTGAGCGACGACACGCCCACGACATGTTGGGTGTGACTTTTGACGGCTCACTAGATATGGTGTTCGGCGCAGCAGGTTCGGCCGCTCCGCGGCGGCCGAGGCAAGAGGGAACCCGGTGTGAGACCGGGACTGCCCCGCAGCGGTGAGTGGGAACGACAGCCGTCGTGAACACTGGGCCGAAGCCTCTTTCGGGAGGTCGAGACCCGGGAAGTGACGGCCAGTAGGAACCGGGCTGACCCCCGACGTGCCCGCGAGTCCGAAGACCTGCCTGCTGTGCCGTGCCCGGCCCCGGGCGCGGTTGGTCCGAGGCCGCGTGGGACGGCTGACGGTGTGTGAGATGGCGTGTTCCCGGGACAGGAACAGGCGGCCGTCTCGACCCGCCCTGCCCGCGTACGCCGAAGGACCCAAGGGACCTTGGACGCGCGAGGAGAGGGTTGTGACGATCACACAGGTCGGCATGGGGGACCACCGGATCGACGGAACGGCTGTCGAGGACCTCGAGCACGTGGTGGCGCGCTGTGCCGCCGATCTGCCCGACGTCGACCCCGGTCGCGTGGTGCGCAAGACCCTCGGCGGCCTGCACGAGGGCGCCGGTCGCGCCGAGGCCGCCCGGCTCGTCGTGCAGAGCGCCGCCGAGCTCATCGGCGAGGAGCCGCAGTACTCCAAGCTCGCCGCCCGCCTGCTCTCCGACGTCATCGCGGACGAGGTCGCCGAGCACGGAGTGTCCGCCTTCAGCCAGTCCATCGCGCTCGGCCACGCCGAAGGCCTCATCGGCGACGAGACCGCATCCTTCGTCAAGGAGCACGCCGAAGCCTTCGACGCCGCCATCGACACCGACGGCGACCTGCGCTTCGAGTACTTCGGGCTGCGCACTGTCTACGACCGCTACCTGCTGCGCCACCCCGTCGTCCGGGACGTGATCGAAACCCCGCAGTACTTCCTGCTGCGCGTCGCCTGCGGCCTGTCCCGCACCCCGGACGAGGCGATCGGCTTCTACCGGCTGCTGTCCTCGCTCGCCTACCTGCCGAGCTCGCCGACGCTGTTCAACTCGGGCACCCGGCACACCCAGATGTCCTCCTGCTACCTCGTCGACTCCCCGAAGGACGAGCTGGACTCGATCTACGCGCGCTACCACCAGGTCGCCCGGCTTTCGAAGTTCGCCGGCGGCATCGGCATCGGCTTCTCCCGGGTCCGCTCGCGCGGCGCGCTGATCAGGTCGACGAACGGCAAGTCGAACGGCATCGTGCCCTTCCTGCGCACCCTCGACTCCTCGGTCGCCGCCGTCAACCAGGGCGGCCGGCGCAAGGGTGCCGCGTGCGTCTACCTCGAGCCCTGGCACCCGGACATCGAGGAGTTCCTGCAGCTGCGCGACAACACCGGCGAGGACGCGCGTCGCACGCACAACCTGAACCTGGCCAACTGGATCCCGGACGAGTTCATGCGCCGGGTCGAGGCCGACCAGCCCTGGTCGCTGATGGACCCGGACCAGGTGCCCGAGCTGCCCGACCTGTGGGGCGAGGAGTTCGACGCCGCATACCGAGCCGCGGAGGCCGAGGGGCGCTACGTGCGCCAGGTGCCCGCGCGCGAGCTCTACGGCCGGATGATGCGCACGCTCGCGCAGACCGGCAACGGCTGGATGACCTTCAAGGACGCCTCCAACCGGCTGGCCAACCAGACCGCGAAGCCGGAGAACGTCGTGCACCTGTCGAACCTGTGCACCGAGATCATCGAGGTCTCCTCCGACGCCGAGACCGCCGTGTGCAACCTCGGCTCGATCAACCTCGCCGCGCACCTGACCGAGGAGCGCGACGGCGTCGACTGGGAGCGGCTGCGCGCGACGGTGCGTACCGCGGTGACGTTCCTGGACCGCGTGATCGACATCAACTACTACCCGAGCGAGCAGACCGCCGCCTCGAACCCGCGCTGGCGACCGGTGGGCCTCGGCATCATGGGCCTGCAGGACGTGTTCTTCGCGCTGCGCCTGCCCTTCGACGACGAGCGGGCCAAGGAGCTGTCCACCCGGATCTCCGAGGAGATCTACCTCACCGCCCTCGAGTCCTCCGCCACGCTCGCCGAGCAGTTCGGCGCGCACCCCGCGTACGCCGACACCCGCGCCGCGGCCGGTCAGCTGCAGCCGGACCTGTGGGGCACGGCCACCGCGCCCGAACTGACGGAGCGTTGGACGACGCTGCGGGCCCGGGTCAAGGTCACCGGCCTGCGCAACTCGCTATTGGTCGCCATTGCCCCGACCGCGACCATCGCCTCCATCGCCGGCTGCTACGAGTGCATCGAGCCGCAGGTCTCGAACCTGTTCAAGCGCGAGACGCTCTCCGGCGAGTTCCTGCAGATCAACTCCGCGCTGGTGCACGAGCTCAAGGAACTCGGCCTGTGGACGCCTGAGATCCGCGACGCGATCAAGCGCGCCGAGGGCTCGGTGCAGGGGATCCCGGTGCTGCCGGACGAGGTCAAGGACCTGTACCGGACGGCCTGGGAGCTGCCGCAGAAGGCGCTGATCGAACTGGCCGTTGCCCGCGGGCCCTTCGTGGACCAGTCGCAGTCGCTCAACCTGTTCATGGCCGCGCCGACGATCGGGAAGCTGTCGTCGATGTACATGTACGCGTGGAAGGCGGGCCTGAAGTCCACCTACTACCTGCGCTCGCGCCCGGCCACGAGGATCCAGCAGGCCACGGTCGGCGCCTCGGTCGGCGCCCAGGCCGCGGCCCCGTCTGTGGAATCCGTCGAGGCCATCGCCTGCTCGCTGGAGAACCCGGAAGCGTGCGAGGCCTGCCAGTGAGTCCCGCCGGAGAAACACAGATGGGAAAAACGATGCTGCTCGACCCGGGCATGGACCTGACGCTGCGTCCGATGAAGTACCCGCACTTCTTCGACCGCTTCCGCGACGCGATCAAGAACACCTGGACCGTCGAGGAGGTGGACCTGCACGCCGACCTCACCGACCTGGACAAGCTCTCGGCGGCCGAGCGCCACCTCGTCTCCCGTCTCGTCGCCTTCTTCGCCACCGGGGACACGATCGTCGCCAACAACCTGGTGCTGAACCTGTACCAGCACGTCAACAGCCCCGAGGGGCGGCTGTACCTGTCCCGGCAGCTGTTCGAGGAGGCCGTGCACGTCCAGTTCTACCTGAACCTGCTTGACACCTACGTGCCGGACGACGACGAGCGCGCCGCCGCGTTCGCCGCCGTCGAGAACATCCCCTCGATCCGGCGCAAGGCGGACTTCTGCTTCCGCTGGATCGACTCGGTCTTCGACCTGCGCAGGCTCGAGACCCGCGAGCACCGCCGGGCGTTCCTGCTCAACCTGATCTGCTTCGCGGCGTGCATCGAAGGCCTGTTCTTCTACGGCGCCTTCGCCTACGTCTACTTCCTGCGCTCCCGCGGCCTGCTGCACGGCCTGGCCTCGGGCACCAACTGGGTGTTCCGCGACGAGTCGATGCACATGGCCTTCGCCTTCGACGTCGTCGAGCAGGTGCGCGCCGAGGAGCCGGACCTGTTCGACGACAAGATGGCCGAGCAGGTCCGCGAGATGCTCTCCGAGGCCGTCGACTGCGAAACCCAGTTCGCCGAAGACCTGCTCGACGCGGGCGTCCCCGGCCTCCCGCTCGCCGACATGCGCACCTACCTCGAGCACGTAGCCGACCGCCGCCTCACCCAGTTGGGCCTCGAGCCGATGTACGGCTCCGCCAACCCGCTGGCGTTCATGGAACTGCAGGACGTCCAGGAACTCTCGAACTTCTTCGAGCGCCGAGTGTCGGCGTACCAGATGGCGGTGGCGGGCACCGTGGGCTTCGACGACGAGTTCTAGGTCTCGGGGCCTTGCAAGCGCGCAGCGGCTGTCCATGGTGGACAGCCGCTGCCTCCTCCTCCCCTCCAGCTGAGATCCGCCGGACGCGACTAGCCGACATCTGCGGCAGCTGACACAACCCCGCCCTTCAGCATTTCCGCGATCATGGCAGGAATACGCTCACAGTCCTGCGGCTGCCGCCAGATGCGGTGGGTGGTGCCTTCGAGCACTTCCAGCCGCTTGGGTCCGGCTGCGCGGCGGTGGAGGACGGCCGCCATGGCGGGTGTGGCGATGACGTCTTGGCTACCGGTAACGATGAGCAGCGGGGCCGCGACCCCCTTGATTCGCCTGCCCGAGTCGAAGTCCCCGGCGAGCCCGAGCCAGCGCAGCGGCCACAGGAGTTTTCTAAATGGCTTAACATCAATAATGTTTGTAATAGGGCTCAGCAGGATGAGCCCCGCGCAGCCGGGAAACTCGGCCGCGAGGCGGACCGCGACCACCGAGCCGATGGAACGGCCGCAGATCCAGATCTGATCGAGCGGGATGCCGCGGTCCTGAACCAGATACCGCAGCCCCGCACGGGCATCGGCGGCGGCCGTCGCGGCGGTCGGTTTCAGCGGACTGCTCACGCCGTAGCCGCGGTAATCCATCAACAGCAGATTCGCGCCGATCCGCTTGAGAGCCGGAGCCTCGCTCTTCACCTCGTTCTCGAGCGGGTATCCGTTGCCATGAAAGAAGAGCAGCGTCGCCGCGGCATCCGGCTCGGCGGCGTCGATCCACCAGGCATGGACTGTGGACGGATCCGCGCCGACGGTCGCGCTTTCGACGGGGAGCTGGAGGTCCTCCCGCACGAACTCAGCTCCCGGCGGCGCCATCGTCACCCCGGCAGCAGGGAACGCGATCCGGTTTCGGACAGTCCATGCCTTCAAGACGAAGAGCGCGTACACGACAACGAACGCGGCGAGAACAACAGCGAGCACGACCAGCATCCCAAGACACCTCTCTAGCGAACGCCGAGCTACGGGCGCCACACCCGGCTCCGCGACTCCGTCACGACATCCAAGCAAGCCTCATAGCGGCGGTCCCGACCCTATCGCTGGACCGGGTCGCCGACCGTGGCGGGACCAACACGCCGTTCACCACAACCGTCTGAGCCAGGGCAAAAGCAACATCGACCAGCGAAAATCGATGGAGATGCGACGCCGGAGACCGGGGTCACGCCGACTCGGCAATAGCGCGCACCGCAAGCCACGTCAAAGACATGTCCACCACGCATCAGGGCAGGCCATGAAGCTAGACAGCCCGTGAACCCCTGGTAAGTGCGGAGGCTGCGAACCGTGTAGCCTGCCCTGTCGGCGCTGCTGCACGAACCCGCCGGAACCCGCCGGAACCCGCCGGAACCCGCCGGAACCCGCCGGAACCCGCCGGAACCCGCCGGAATCCACGTTCCGGCGCCTTCACGCCGCCCTCACACGATACGATCCGGCGACTAGTCGAGGCGGTAGGGACCGTGGAGTGCCGCGCAGGTCATGGCCGCTGTCCGCAATCTCCTTACCGGACTGATTCGACTGGCCGGAGGTGCAGATCTTGTGGGTGTGGCTCGTTGGGTTGATTCGATGTGCCGCAACCGCTGCGTCCGACACCCACGCGGTGTTGGAAGCTTCGACCACGGTGCCTTGGTCGTGTCCGGCCGCGTGGTGTAGTCGGTCAGGGTGGTGTTCGCCGGTCACCTTCGTGACCGGGCGTTGATCATGAGCTCGCCCGCGAGCGGCTACACGAGACTCGACGAGACGCGACCGTTCACTGACTACTTCTGTTGTCCGCCGGTTGTGTTGTCTGCTTGCCGTTATCAATATCGTCGCTGCGCGCCTGTGATATTCAACCGTCGCCCGGCCCGCGCTGTTGCTCGTTCGCTCCGGCGTCTTGCTTCTGGTTCGTGTTCAGTCCTGAAAGTCAAAGTCAACTGCTGCCTCCGGCGGGCACCTCCCTCGGAGAGCCGTCCTGGTCTGTCGGTCTGGGGTTTCGGGGTGGTGGGGTGGGGGTGGTGTTCTCTCCTCGGTCGGGCACCTGAGGCGATCAGGGTTCTGCCGGTGGGCGCAACCGGCGGCGGCTCGCGTTGTTGGTGGGGTTGGGTGTTCGCCGGTTGCGCCCACCGGCAGAACCCTGATAGGGCTTCGCCTGCCCGACCGAGGAGAGAACACCACCCCCGGCCCGGTCTATGTGCGCTGCGCTCGGCTGTCAAATCCCGCATCGGCTTGCGGTTCTACGCGGCGCGGTGGTGGTCGGGGTGGTGGCGTAGGACGTGGTGTTCGGAGCAGAGTAAGAGGAGGTTGCGCATGACTGTGGCTCCGCCGTCGTGGTATGCGGTCTCGTGATGCGCGTGTAAGGACCATGTTGCTGGTCGTGAGCATCCCGGTTCGCTGCACTCCCGGTCCCGGAACGCTAATGCCGTGCGCTGGTCCGGCGATGCGAGTCGGGCGTCTGGATCGGTATCCAGTTCGCGCCCGTCGAGTGTGATCGGTTGCCCGTTGACCGGATCCAGGGTCAGTAGGCTTGCTGCGGAATCTCGCATTGACGGTAGTCCCTCGGCCGGAACCAGTTCTCCGTAGACCGTCATGGCGCACCTGTCCGGGATCTCCGGCATCCCAGGTGCGGTGTCGTCGGCTGTTGAATTGCGCACTGAGTCCGGCGCTAGAGCGAGATACAGGGTGCGCGGTCGGTGCGGCTGGCCCCGTCGCTCTTGTGAGGCATTGAGGTAGATTTCGGCGAGTCGGGTCAGTGCCTGTGCGCCCATCTGCTCGACGGT
>Ga0302314_10007464_pt1 | contig 19653 bp, 14 predicted proteins | sample III_Palsa_N2_3_FD_200533 | JGI IMG/M metagenome (GOLD analysis project Ga0302314, IMG submission 200533) | Peat permafrost microbial communities from Stordalen Mire near Abisko, Sweden - III_Palsa_N2_3 | ecosystem: Environmental > Terrestrial > Soil > Palsa > Peat permafrost | place: Sweden...
CGGTCGGCTGACCGCTGACCCGCACTACGCGCGCAGGGTGTCGAGCAGGACGGCACCCTGCCTCGCCGCGTCGGCGGCCACCCGCCGCGCCGCGCCGGACAGCCGCAGGGCGGCGTCGGCGGCGGCGTCGGCCAGCTCTTCGGCCGGGGTGTCGGCGTTCTGTCGCCGGATCAGAATGACGCCCTCGATCAGACCGAAGAGCAGGTCGGCGCGCAGCTCCAGCGCGGCCGGCGGCAGCGCCGCGCCGGCGGCGGTGGCCGCGAGCAGCTCCCGGTAGGCCGCCTTCAGCGCGGTGCGGGCCTGGTGGAACGCCGCGAAGCGCTCCGCGCCCACCTCCGGCAGCAGGTAGAGCGCGCCGAGGTTGTGCGGGCCCGCGCACAGCAGTGCGACGTCGGCGCGGCAGAGCGCCCACAGCCGGGCCTCCGGGCTGGGCTCGGCGCGGGCCACGAGTACCAGCGCCAGGTCCAGCGAGGGCTGGACGGTGCCGGCCAGCAGGGTGGCGAGGATGTCCTCCTTGCCGGCGAAGTAGTGGTACATCGACGCCTGGCGCAGCCCCGCGCGTTCGGCGATGGCCCGGGTGGTCGTGGCGGCGTATCCGTGCCGGGTGAAGAGCTCGGCCGCGGCGGCGAGGACGCCCTCGCTCGGCGTGAGGCCGTCGGCAGCCGGGCCTTGGGCCCGGGGGCGGCCGACCCGGCCCCGGTTCCGGCTCCGGGCGGAGGACCCGGCGGAGTCCTGAGCGGAGTCCTGGGCTGTGCCGTGGGCTGTGGCGGACATGCAGCGATCCTCGCACACGGCACCGGGCGCTTTACCGACGGGAAACCTGCGGGCAACGCGTCGGAAGCCCTGGCGGCCTAGTTTCTGTCAAGCGACAGAAATTGCGCTCACCCAGCACAGCACCCCAGCACAGCACCCAGCAAAACACCCACCACACCCTGGAGGTTGAGGTGAGTTCGGCGACCGACAGCACCTACGCGGCCCGGGACCACGCCCGCGCCCAGGCCGTCCCCGTGGACCGGCCCCGGCCGCCCGAGGGCACCGCCGCCACCGACGTCGTCTGGGCCGAGACCGTGCCCGGCGGCAACTACACCCACCGGGTCCTGGCCCGGGGCACCTCGTTGCGGCTCGCCGACCCGCTCGGCGACGCCTGCGCCCACCTGCTGCTCCATGTCGCGGACCGGCCCTGGGAGCGGCTGAACGTCGCGGACACCACCAAGGTGCAGTGGAACGCCTACCTGGGCCCGGGCAGCCTGCTGCTGTCGGACCAGGGCCGGGTGCTGGCCAGCGTCACCGAGGACAGCTCCGGTCGGCACGACGCGCTCTGCGGCACCTCGACGCTGGCGCGCAACACCCAGCGGTACGGCGACGGCACACCCCAGTCCGGCTCACCGGCCGGCCGGGAGCTGCTGCTGCTCGCCGCGGCCAAGAACGGCCTGGGGCCGCGCGACCTCGCGCCGTCGGTGTCCTTCTTCCAGGGCGTACGGGTCGCCGCCGACGGCGCGCTGACGTACACCGGCTCGGCCGGTCCGGGCACGGCGGTGACCCTGCGCGCGGAGCAGCCGTTGACCGTCCTGATCGCCAACGTCCCGCATCCGCTGGACCCGCGCCCCGGATACCACTGCGGCCCGCTGGAGGTCACCGCCTGGCGCGGCCGGGCCACCGGCCCGCAGGACCCGCTCTGGGACGCCACGCCCGAGGGCCGCCGGGCCTTCCTCAACACGGCGGAGTTCTGCGCCGCCAGGGGGATCTGAGATGCCACCGACACCCGCCGCCGCTCCGGCCGTCCCCGCCGTCCCGGTCCTCAGCACCACCGTCCTCAACGCCACCGTCCTCAGCGCCACCGTCCCGGCCCGCGCCGCGTGGTCCGCCGCCGTCCGGGCCGGGCAGTCGCTCACCATCACCGACCTGGAGGGCAACCAGGCCGTCGACTTCCTGCTGTACGACCTGCTCGACACCTCGGTGCGCTACAGCGCGGCCGACACGATCCAGGCCCAGGGGTCGATCTTCCTCAGCACCGGCAGCCGGCTGCTGTCCAACGAGCACGGCCTGCTGATGACCGTCACCGACGACCAGGTCGGCCGCCATGACACCATCGGCGGCGCGTGCAGCAGGGAGTCCAACACCCTGCGCTACGGCCACCACACCTGGACCCAGCACGCCTGCGTCGACAACTTCCTTTCCGAGGGCGCCCGTTGGGGTTTGGGCAAGCGCGACCTGGTGAGCAATGTCAACTGGTACATGAACGTGCCGGTGGAACCGGACGGCACCCTCGGCATTGTCGACGGGCTCTCCGCGCCCGGCCGTTCGCTGACCCTGCGCGCCGAGACGGACGTGCTGGTGCTGGTGTCCAACTGCCCGCAGGTGAACAACCCGTGCAACGGCTTCGCGCCCACCCCGGTGCGCGTCACGATCACCGAAGGAGCGGGCTGAGATGACCTTCGACACCCTGCTGGTGGCCAACCGCGGTGAGATCGCCGTCCGCGTCATCCGCACCGCCCGCCGCCTGGGGCTGCGCACCGTCGCCGTGTTCTCCGACCCAGACCGCGGCGCGCCGCACGTGCGGCTGGCCGACCACGCCGTACGCCTCGGCCCGGCACCGGCCAAGGACAGCTACCTGCGGGCCGATCTGGTCCTGCGGGCGGCCCTGGACAGCGGCGCCGGGGCGATCCACCCCGGCTACGGATTCCTGTCCGAGGACGCCGAATTCGCCCGCGCCGTTGAGTCGGCCGGGCTGGTCTTCGTCGGCCCGACGCCCCGCCAGCTGGAGCTGTTCGGGGCCAAGCACACCGCCCGGGCCGCCGCCGAGGCGGCGGGGGTGCCGCTGCTGCCGGGGACCGGGCTGCTGCCCGACCTGCCCTCGGCCCTGGCCGCCGCCGAAGCGCTCGGCTATCCGGTCATGCTCAAGGCCACCGGCGGGGGCGGCGGCATCGGCATGCGCGCCTGCCACAGCGCCGAGCAGCTCGCCGAGGCCTGGGACAGCGTCCAACGGGTCGCCGCCGCCAGCTTCTCCGGCGCGGGCATGTTCCTGGAACGGCTGGTGGAGCAGGCCCGCCACGTCGAGGTGCAGGTCTTCGGGGACGGGACCGGACGCGTGGTCACCCTGGGCGACCGGGACTGCTCGCTCCAGCGCCGCAACCAGAAGGTACTGGAGGAGGCCCCCGCACCGGACCTGCCCGACCACGTGCGGGCCCAACTCGCCGACTCGGCCGCCGCTCTGTGCGCCTCCATCGGCTACCGCTCGGCCGGCACGGTCGAGTACGTGTACGACACGGCTCGGCAGGAGGCCTCGTTCCTGGAGGTCAACACCCGGCTCCAGGTGGAGCATCCGGTCACCGAGGCGGTCTACGGGGTGGACCTGGTGGAGTGGATGCTGCGGCTGGCACAGGGCGAACGCGAGGTGGTGCGACCGGTCGGACCGGCGCGCGGCCACGCCGTCGAGGCCCGTGTCTACGCGGAGGACCCCAGCCACGGCTACCGGCCCAGCACCGGGCTGCTGACCGAGGTCGCCTTCCCCCCGGGCGTCCGGGTCGACACCTGGGTGGAGACCGGTACCGAGGTCGGCGGCAGCTACGACCCGATGCTCGCCAAGGTCATCGCCCACGGCGAGGACCGGTCGGACGCGCTCGACCGGCTGCACGCGGCCCTGGCCGACACCCGCGTCCACGGCATCGAGACCAACCTCGGTCTGCTGCGTGCCGCCACCGCCGCCTCCGCCGCCGCCGTCCGCGAGGCCCGGCACACCACCGCCACCCTCGCCGCCGTCGCGGACACCGAGCCCCGGATCGAGGTGGTCAGCCCCGGCACCCTCACCACCGTCCAGAACTGGCCCGGGCGCACCGGCTACTGGCACGTCGGAGTCCCCCCGTGCGGGCCGATGGACGACCTGTCGTTCCGGCTCGGCAACCGGGCGCTCGGCAACCCCGAGGGCGCGCCCGGCCTGGAGTGCACGCTCGCCGGGCCGGTGCTTCGCTTCGGCGCGGCCACCACCGTCTGCGTCACCGGCGCACCCGCCGAGGTCACCCTGGACGGGACGCCGGTGTCGCAGTGGCAGCCGCTGACCGTTCCGGCCGGGTCCGAACTGGCCGTCGGCGCGCCCGGCGGGGCCGGGCTGCGCACCTATCTGCTGCTGGCCGGCGGCCTGGACGTGCCCGACTTCCTCGGCAGCGCCGCCACCTTCACCCTGGGCCGGTTCGGCGGCCACGGCGGACGCGCCCTGCGCGCCGGGGACGTCCTGCGCGGCGGCCGGGAGACCGCCGACGCCCGTCCGGTCCCGCCCGCCGACCGGCCCGGCTTCAGCCGGAGCTGGTCCCTGGCCGCCGCCGAAGGCCCGCACGCCGCACCGGAGTTCTTCACCGAGGACGACATCGCCGCCTTCTACGCCGCCGACTGGAAGGTCCATTTCAACAGCGCCCGCACCGGCGTCCGCCTGGTCGGGCCGAAGCCGGACTGGGCCCGGCGCGACGGCGGCGAGGCGGGGCTGCACCCGTCCAACATCCACGACACGCCGTACTCGGTCGGCGCGGTCGACTACACCGGCGACATGCCGGTCGTGCTCGGGCCGGACGGGCCCTCCCTGGGCGGCTTCGTCTGCCCGGCCACCGTGCTGACCGGCGACCGGTGGAAGCTGGGCCAGTTGCGGCCCGGGGACACCGTCAACTTCCGTCCGGTCACCCTCGAAGGACGGGACCGCCCGGCCATCGTGGACGGCGGGGTGCTGGCCCGGACCGAGGAGCGCGAGGACCGGCCGGCCGTCGGCTACCGCCGCAGCGGCGACGACAACCTGCTGGTGGAGTTCGGGCCGATGCAACTCGACCTGGCCCTGCGGATGCGGGTGCACGCCCTGGCGGAGGCCGTCGCCGAGCTCGGCCTGGCCGGGGTGCTCGACCTCACCCCCGGCATCCGCTCGCTACAGATCCACACCGATCCGGCGGTACTGCCGCTGGACGCGCTGCTGCCACTGGTGCGGCAGGCCGAGCAAAACCTGCCGGCCACCAGCGAACTGCGGGTCCCCTCACGAACCGTGCACCTCCCGCTGTCCTGGGACGACCCGGCGACCCGCGAGGCGATCGCCCGCTACATGGCCGGGGTGCGCTCGGACGCGCCCTGGTGCCCCTGGAACATCGAGTTCATCCGCCGGATCAACGGCCTGGACAGCGTGGACGACGTGTACCGGACCGTCTTCGACGCCGAGTACCTGGTGCTGGGCCTCGGCGACGTCTACCTCGGCGCACCGGTGGCCACCCCGCTGGACCCCCGGCACCGGCTGGTCACCACCAAGTACAACCCGGCGCGGACCTGGACCGCCGAGAACTCGGTCGGCATCGGCGGCGCGTACCTGTGCGTCTACGGCATGGAGGGCCCCGGCGGCTACCAGTTCGTGGGCCGGACCGTTCAGGTGTGGTCCAGCTGGCAGCAGCGCGGCCCGTTCTCTCCCGGCACGCCCTGGCTGCTGCGGTTCTTCGACCGGATCAAGTGGTTCCCGGTCGAAGCCGACGAACTGCTGGAGATGCGGGCCGACATGGCCGCCGGACGGCTGCAACTCAAGATCGAGGAGGGCGAGTTCGCCCTCGGCGACCACCTGCGCTTCCTGGCCGACAACGCCGCCGACATCGCCGCCTTCCGCGAGCGCCAGGGCGCGGCCTTCGGCGACGAGCGCCAGGCCTGGGAGCTGGCAGGGGAGTTCGACCGCAACGACGAGCCCCCGGCCGCCGCCGCGCCCACGGCGGCGATCGAGGTACCCGAGGGATGGGCGCTGATGGAGGCTCAGTTCACGGCCTGCGTCTGGCGGGTGGACGTCAGACCGGGCCAACGAGTGCTTCGGGGTGAGCGGTTGATGGCAGTGGAGGCGATGAAGATGGAGTCGGTCCTCACCGCGCCCCGGGACGGAGTGGTCGACCGGCTGCTGGTCCAGGCCGGGGACCAGGTCGAAGCCGGGGCGCCGCTGCTGCTGCTCGCCCCGGACGCGTCGCCCGCGCCCGGCACCCAGCCACTCCCCGGGAGCAAGTCACTCCCCGGGAGCAAGTCACTCACCGGGACCCAGTCACTCAAGGAGGCCGTGTGACCAGCGGAACCGCCCTCGCCCGGGTCAGGGCCGCCTACCGGCGGAACGCCGAGGCCGACCGCCCGGAGATCTGGATCGACCTGCGGCCCCAGTTGCAGGCCGAGGCCGAGGCCCGCGAGGTGGACGCCCGGGTGGCGGCAGGGGAGCGGCTGCCGCTCGCCGGAACCGTGCTCGCGGTCAAGGGCAACATCGATGTCGCCGAACTGCCCACCACCGCCGGCTGCCCCGGCTACGCCTACCGTCCGGCTCGGGACGCGGTGGCGGTGGCCAGGCTGCGGGCCGCCGGAGCGGTGCTGCTCGGCACCACCAACCTGGACCAGTTCGCCACCGGCCTGGTCGGCACCCGCAGCCCCTACGGCGCGGTCCGCAACGCCCTCGACCCGGCCCGGGTCTCCGGCGGTTCGAGCTCCGGGTCGGCGGTCGCCGTGGCGCTGGGTATCGCGGACCTCGCGCTGGGCACCGACACGGCGGGTTCCGGGCGTGTCCCGGCCGCCTTCAACGGCATCGTCGGTCTGAAACCGACCTATGGTGTGATCCCCACAACAGGTGTCGTCCCGGCCTGCCGCAGCCTGGACTGCGTCAGCGTCTTCGCCCGGAGCGTCGCCGAGGCCGAGCGTGCTCACGCGCTGATGCTGGACGCCCCGCCGACGCCCCCGGCACGCCGGCCCGGCCCCTGGCGGATCGCGGTACCCGACCTCGCCCAGCTCGGCGAGCTCGACCCCGGCTGGGACGAGGCCTGGACCGCCGCCGTACGGCGGTTCGCCGAGGCCGGCGCGGAGCTGCGACCGCTCGACCTGACCCCCTTCGACCGGGCCGCGCAGCTGCTCTACCAGGGGGCCTTCGTCGCCGAGCGCCACACCGCCGTGGGCGCCTTCCTGGACAAGCACGCCGATTCACCGGACGCCGGGATCGACCCGGTGGTGGCCGGCATCATCACCGGAGCCCGCGACCTCCCCGCCCATCAGCTCTTCGCCGACCAGTACGAACTCGACCAGCTGCGCCGCGCGGCCCTGGCCGAACTCGGCGACGCCGACGCCCTGTTGCTGCCCACCGCGCCCGGCCACCCGACCCTGGCGGAGGTCGCCGCCGACCCCGTCGGGGCCAACGCCCGGCTGGGGCGCTTCACCAACTCGACCAACCTGCTCGGCCTGTGCGCCCTCGCCATCCCCGCACCGGCCGCCGCCCCCGGGCCGCCGTTCGGGGTCATGCTGATCGGCCGCCCGCACACCGAGGCAGCGCTCGGCGCCATCGCGCGGCTGCCGCAGGCCGTGCCCCCGGTCCGGCTGGCCGTGGTCGGCGCGCACCTCAGCGGCGAGCCGCTGAACCACCAGCTGCTGGCCCTCGGGGCGCGCCTGGTCACGGTCACCACCACCGCGCCGCAGTACCGGCTGTACGCCCTGCCGACCGACCCGCCCAAGCCCGGCCTGGTCCGGGTCGCCGAGGGCGGGGCGACGGTGCGGGCCGAGGTCTGGGAGCTCTCCGCCGAGGGCCTGGGACGGCTGCTCGCGCGGCTGCCGTCGCCGATGACCCTCGGCAGCGTCCGCCTCGCCGACGGCAGCGCCGTCACCGGATTCCTGTGCGAACCCGCCGCCCTGGGGAGCGACACCCCGGACATCACCGGCTACGGCGGCTGGGTGGCCTACCGGAAGGAACTTTGAGGACACTGGTAGTGGAGCGCCCCGCTCGTTCGTCAATCAGCTGATGATGACGAAGGCGAAAGGAGTTTCCCGATGAAGTATCTGATGCTGGTCTGCACCGCCCCCGACATCGAGCCGGGCCAGGCCGAGGGCGCACCGCAGATTGAGGGCTGGGTCACCGAGATGGACGGCAAGGGGATCCGGTTGATGGGCAACCGCACCCGGCCGTCCGGCGACGCCACCACGGTCCGGGTCCGCGACCGGGAGGTGCTGCTGACCGACGGCCCCTACGCCGAGACCAAGGACCACATCGCCGGCTTCGACGTCCTGGACTGCGCCGACCTCGACGAGGCCATCGAGGTCGCGTCCAGGCATCCGATGGCCTGGCACGGGCTGATCGAGCTGCGCCCGTTCTGGCCCGACGACGAGGACTAGGCGACTTGGATCAGGCAGCGAGGGCCAGGCAGCGAGGACCAGGTACTGAGAATCCTGTGACGGTGAAGGACCGGATCGCCGGGATCTACACCGACGGCTGGAGCCGGATCGTGGCCACCATGATCCGGTTCACCGGCGGTGACTGGGCCCTGGCCGAGGAGTGCGCCCAGGACGCCTTCGCGCAGGCGCTGGCCACCTGGCCGCGGTCGGGCGTGCCGGACCAGCCGCTGGCCTGGCTCACCACGGCGGCGCGCAACCGCGCGATCGACCGGCTGCGCCGGGCGTCGACGGAGGCGGCGAAGCTGCGAGAGGTGGCCGCGATGGGACCCGAACCCGCACCGTACGTGAGCGACAGCGAGATCCCGGACGAGCGCCTGGAGCTCATGTTCACCTGCTGCCATCCGGCGTTGAACCTCGACGCCCGGGTGGCGCTGACGCTGCGCGGGCTGACCGGGATGAGCACCGCCGAGATCGCCCGCGCCTTCCTGCTGTCGGAACGCACCATGGGCCAGCGCCTCTTCCGGGCCAAACAGAAGATCGCGCACGCCGGCATCCCGTTCAGGGTCCCGCCCGGGCACCTGCTGCCCGAACGCCTCCCGGCCGTGCTCCATGTGCTCTACCTGCTGTTCAACGAGGGGTACGGGGACCCGGAGAAGCTCAGGCTGGGCCAGGAGGCGATCCGGCTGGCGCGGGTGCTGGCGGCGTTGATGCCGGACGAGCCCGAGACGCTGGGCCTGCTCGCGCTGATGCTGCTGCACGACGCCCGGCGACCGGCCCGGGTCGACCCGGACGGCGCACTGGTCACCCTGGCCGAGCAGGACCGCTCGCTCTGGGACCAGGACCGGATCGCGGAGGGCCCGGCGCTGGTCGAGCGGGCGCTGCGCCGACGCCGGGCCGGGGCTTTCCAGATCCAGGCGGCCATCGCGGCCTGCCACGCCACCGCGCCGGTCGCCGCCGAGACCGACTGGCCGCAGATCGCCGGGCTGTACGCCAGACTCGCGGCCGTGGCGCCGGGCGTGATCGTGGAGCTCAACCGCGCCGTCGCGATCAGCATGGCCGACGGCCCGCAGGCGGCGCTGCCGCTGGTCGACGCGATCGCCGAGACCGGACGCCTCGACGACTACTACCTGCTGCACGCCACCCGTGCCGATCTGCTGCGCCGCCTCGGCCGCGCCCCGGAGGCCGCCGAGAGCTACCGCGCGGCCCTCGGCCTGGCCCCCACCGACGCCGAACGCCGCTATCTCCAGGGCCGGTTGGCGTCCGAGGAACAGCCGCGGCCGGACTGAGCGCAGACCCGAGGGGGGTCGGTCAGGCCGGGTCCGGCTCGCGGAGCCGGCTCAGCAGTTGGTCGCCGACGCGGACGACCTCGGACTTGTACGGGGTGTCGGACAGGACGAAGTGGGTGACGCCGAGTTCGCGGTACTTCCGCAGCGCGGCGGCCACGTCGTCGGCGGAGCCGACCAGCCAGGTGGTCCCAGCACCGCCGCCGCCGTACTGGTCGATCAACGCCAACTCCTGCTCGGTGAGCGGCGGGAACTCGGTCGCCCGGACGTTGTGGTCGAGCTGCCAGGTCGAACTGGCCCCGATCAGCGCGCTGGTGACCTCCGGCCGACGCAGCACCCACTGCAACGCCAGCTGTGCCAGCGACTGCCCGCGCTCCCGGGCGAGGCCGTTCAGGGTGCCGGCTCGCTCGCGGTAGACCTCGCTGATGTCCTCGGCCGACAGGAAGGGACTGGCCGCCGCCCGCGCACCCGCGGGCACCGTCCCGTCCGGGACTCAGTGCTCGGGACTCAGCGCGGAACGCGCCGACAGCGGCGCATACATCGCACAGCACCAGGGCCGACGCGACGCGTCGACTCTCCGGGGTGCTCCGTGCGGTTCATGATCCGACGATAGCCAGCCACCCCGACCCCTGGCAACGTTTTCTCGCGCCCCTGGAAGTAACCCGCCCCTGGAAGTAACCGGGTGGGGCCGGATCGCACCGGTGCCCGTGGGTCACTGACTGTGACCCACGGGCACCGGTGGCGGGACTGGGCAGGGGCTAGCCGAAGATCTCGAACTCGGAGACCTGGGCGCCGTTCTGCACGCTGTTGGCGCTGAAGGACAACTGCACGTACTGGTCAGCGGTTCCGGCCGGCAGGGCGATCGAGACCGTGTTGCCGGTGGACGGGTTCCAGGTGTAGGTGGCCGAGGCGACCAGCGTGGTCCAGGTGGAGTTGTTGTTCGACCCCAGGACCGAGAGGGTCTGGGTCCTGGTGGACCAGGCAGTGGACGGCGGCAGGTCGATCACCAGGCTGCCGAGCGTCTGAGAGGAACCGAGGTTGGCGGTCAGGCTGGTGGGCCAGGTGCCGTTGTTGCCCTCCCAGTAGGAGGAGGTGTTCCCGTCGTTCGCGTTGGTCGCCGGATACCCGGAGGTCGCGCTCGACGCGGTGATCGGCTGGTTCAACGCCAGGTTCGGGTTGGCCGAGCCGAACACCTGGAACTCGGAGACCTGGGCGCCGTTCTGCACGTTGTTGGCGGTGAAGTCCAGCTCGACGTACCGGTCGGAGGTTCCGGCCGGCAGGGCGATCGAGACCGTGTTGCCGGTGGACGGGTTCCAGGTGTAGCTGGCCGAGGCCACCAACGTGGTCCAGGTGGCGTCGTTGGTGCTGCCCAGGACCGAGAGGGTCTGGTTGCGGGTGGACCAGGCGGTGGACGGGGGCAGGTCGACGGTGACCGAGCTCAACGAGTCGGTCACCCCGAGGTCGGCGGCGAGCGTGGTCGGCCAGGTGCCGTCGGTGCCCTCCCAGTAGCTGGAGGTGTTGCCGTCGACGGCGTTGCCGGCCGGGTAGCCGGAGGTGGTGCTCGACGCCACGATCGGCTGGTTGAGCGCCAGGTTGACCGGCGTGGTGCCGCTGGTCCCGGTCCCGGACAGGGCGACCGTCAGCGACTTGTCGGTGGCGTTGCTGGCCACCGTCAGGGTTCCGGAGGCCGCGCCGGCCGCCGTGGGGGTGAAGGTGACCGACGCGGTGCAGGAGGCCCCGGCGGCCAGGGTGGCGGCGCAGGTGTTGGTCTCGGCGAACGGGGCCGCCGTGCCGACCGAGGAGATCGCGGCCGACGCGCTGCCGGTGTTGGTGATGGTGACCGACTGGGCGGCGCTGGTCGAGCCGACCGTTTTGCTGCCCAGGTTCACCGAGGTGGGCGACGCGGTCAGGGTGGCGCTCGCGGTGGCGGTCCCGGTGCCGGTCAGCGTCACCGTCAGCGGGCTGTTGGCGGCGTTGCTGGACACGGTCAGGCCGGCCGTGTAACCGGTGGCCGCGGTGGGCGAGAAGGTGACCTGCACCGGGCAGGACGCGCCGGCCGCGATCGAGGAGCCGCAGCTGTTGGTCTCGCTGAAGCCGGACCCGGCCGTGATCGAGGAGACGGCCGCCGCCGCGCCGCCGGTGTTGGAGATGGTCACCGTCTGCGCCGCGCTGGTGCTGCCCTCGGTCTGGTTGCCGAAGGACAGCGAACTCGGCGACGCGCTCAGCGTGGGGCCGGAACTGTTGGTCACCGACATGGTGACGCTCTGCACGATCAGCGGCGCGGCCGCGTCGGTGACGTTGAGGCGCAGGTCCGCGCCACCGTTCTCGGCCTCCTGGAACTGCGCGCCGGTCAGTTGCACAGTGGCGGTGGTCCAGGTCCCGGTTCCGGGGCTGGTGACGGTCGGACCGTTCTGGTAGGCGTTGCTGGGTGTGTCGTACTGCACCACGAAGCCCTGTCCGGCCGTGGCCCAGTACTTGACCTGGAGCGTCACGTTCGCCGAGGCCTCGACCGCGGACAGCGGGTCGATCTGCAGGTAGACGTTGGCGTCGCCGGAGCCGCTCTGGGCCGTGGTCCAGGTCTCCTCGGCCGTGGTGCCGCTCTGGGTGATCTGGGTGAGGTTGCCGTCAGCGCCCGAGTTCGTCTGGCCGATGCCCAGGAACTCCAGCCCGCCGCCGACCTGTCCGGCGGTGGCGGTCACCGAGTCGGCGCCGGTCCCGCTGACCGGGCAACTCGACGACGCGGTACCGGCCGGCGGAGTGCCGGCCACCATGGTCCACTGCGCCAGCGTCGCCGCGTTGATGTCCGCCGAGGCGCAGACCAGTCCGTTCGACTGCTGGGTCTGTGGCACGGCGGCCCCGGTCGCGGCGTTGACCAGGTAGTAGTTGCCGGAGTTGAGGCCGAGTCCGGCCGGGCTGAAGGCGATCGGGTAGTCGTAGGCGGTGCCCGAGGTGATGTCCGCCAGGGTGATCGAGGCGCTGGTGCCGTTGCTGGCCACGGCCGGGACGGTCTGTAGTACGCCCACACCCGGTGAGTCGATCTGCGCGTAGGCCGTCGTGTACTGGGTGAGCTGCTCCGGCTGGGTCAGCAGGGAGCCGCCGCCGGACTGGTAGGAGGTCAGGTTGGCGTCGACGCCGTTGAGTGGCAGGACCGCCTTGAACTTGGACAGGCTCACCGCGCCGTCGGCGACCTCCTGGCTGGTCACCACGCTGAAGCCGGCTTGGTAGTTCAGCCACAGGTTCGAGATCTCGTCCTGCACGTTGTTCAGGTTGCCGCCACTGGTGTTGCCGTATCCCTGGGAGAAGTCGATGTACACGGCCGCCGGTTGCTGTGGATAGGTCCCGGACAGGTTCTTCAGCGTGGACAGCCAGTTGAGGTAGATCGGGAACCCGACGGTGTCCTTCTGGGTGCCGTCATGGATGAAGAAGTCCTCACCGGCGCCTTCGGGCAGGCCCATTGAGTAGTTGGATATCCACTGCACGGCCTGCGCCGCCAGTTGGGTGTTGTCGCTCGGCGCGGTCCACTCCTGCGCGAGCTTCACCCCGTAGGCGCGGGCCAGGCTGGCGAAGGTCAGGGTGAGGCCCTGGGAGGCGGCCGAGTCGTCGATGACGGCGACGTTGTACTGCTTCGCCAACTGGAAGAAGGTGTCGGGGTTGTTGGCGTAGTTGGTGGCGTTGCCGAAGCCGCCGCCGTAGTAGTAGTACAGCGGGGTGCCGGCGGTGACGTTGCGCACGTCGGCGGTCAGCTGCCCGTAGGTGGTCTTCACGCTCCACGCCCGGAACGCCTGGAACACCCCGAACAGCGGCTGGCCGGGCGCGGCGGCCGGCACCTGGCTGAACGCGGTGTAGGAGGTGCCGTTGTCCGAGTTGAAGGTGGCGATGCTGCCGTAGGTCTGCGGTAGGTAGGTGTTCTGGAACTCGCTGACGTCGTCGGCCGCGTAGCCGCCGCCCGCGCCGTTCAGGTCCCACTGGGCGTCGAGGAAGCCGTAGTCCAGGATCGAGCCGCCGTAGCCGGGCAGGGTGGCGGCGTTCTGGATGGTGTCGGTGACATAGGTGAAGTACTCGGACTGCTCGGTCTGGTCCCACCAGGTGGGCGCGGTTCCCTGCGCGCCGCCGCTGCCGACCTCGAAGTCGGTGATCCACGGGGCGGGGCTGCCGCCCCAGCCGGACTGCCAGAAGATCGGAATGAGCTGGATGCCGGCCGCGCTGGCGTTGGCGAGCTCCTGGTCGAACTCGGTGAAGGTGAACGTCCCGGCCTGCGGCTCGATGGTGCCCCACGGCATGTCCAGCTCGGCCGTGGTCAGGCCGTCGGACGCCAGACCGGCGAAGTACGACTCCGACCAGGCGGTGCCGTTGTTGTCGAAGTCCAGCTGGGTGGACCAGATCGGCGTCGTCGGCGACGTGGCCGCCTGCGCCTTCGGCGCGGCGGGTGTCGCGGTGGCCGGCGTCGCCGCGGCGGCGCTGAAGCCGCCCAGTAGTACGCCGGTCATGGCCAGCGTGACGAGTGGAGCTAACCGCCGGGTTGGCAGGCCGTGGCGCAGCAGCGCCGCCGCACGTCTCCTGAGGTGCATGTCGCGTTCCTCCCTGAGCGCAGGTGTCCACGTCCTGCCGTGCGCTCGACTGCTCGGCGGGCGAGGTGGGCCCGGGGTCGTGCCCGGTGGGTGGCCGGGCCGGTGTGCGTGACGCGGGGCGGGGCGCGACCGCCGCAGACGCGGGACAGACGGGTCGCTTCGTCAGGGAGTGTAACGTTCGTATAATCCGCCTGCAATATCTCGACCGAATCAACGAGAATATTTGCCCTCAGCCGCAATAGCCTGGTCAACAGCCCGACAGAATCTCACGGTCGAGCGAACCCCGGCGTCGTCGGCCGGTCCGAACCGACCGGCCGGACCGGCCGGAACCGGTCCGTGGCCGCCAGCACGGCCGCTGTCGTGGCGTCGTCCCCCGACAACCCGTGCCCGTCCTCACCGATGAGCACGAGCTCCGCGTCCGGCCACACCTGGGCCAGCCGCCAGGCGGTGTCCGGGGGACTGCTGATGTCCATCCGTCCGTGCACCATCACCCCGGGGATGCCGGCGAGCCTTCCGGCGTCGCGCAGCAGCGCCTCGTCCTCCAGGAACCCGGCGTGCCGCCAGTAGTGCGTGACCAGGCGGGCGAAGCGTAGCCGGAAGAGCGGGTCCTGGTAGCGGAGGCTGGGCCGGTGCCCGTGCTGGACGGACACGTGTACGTCCTCCCACCGGCACCACTCCAGCGCCGCCCGGTCCCGTACGGCCGGATCGGGGTCGGCGAGCATGCGGGCGTACCCGTCGACCAGGCTGCCGTCGCGCTCGCGCTCCGGCACCACCTCGCGGAACCGGGCCCATTCCTCGGGGAAGATCCGGCCCATGTCCCGGGTGATCCACTCCACCTCGCGGCGGGTGGTGTTGGTGACGCTGAAGAGCACCAGCTCGGATACCCGCTCGGGGTGCTGCTCGGCGTAGGCCAGCGCCAGGGTCACACCCCAGGAGCCGCCGAGGACGAGCCACTCCTCGATGCCGAGCCGCTGTCGCAACTGCTCGATGTCGGCGAGCAGATGGGCGGTGGTGTTGGTGGCGAGCGAGGTCCGCGGATCGGCGGCGTCGGGCGTGCTGCGCCCGCACCCGCGCTGGTCGAAGAGCACGATGCGGTACGCCTCGGGATCGAACAGCCGCCGCCAGAACGGCGTGGCACCGGAACCCGGCCCGCCGTGCAGGACCAGGGCGGGCTTGCCGGCCGGATTCCCGCAGGCCTCCCAGTACACCCGGTTGTCGTCACCGACGTCGAGGACACCGTGCTGGTAGGGCTCGACGGGGGGATGGAGCTCAGCCATGGCAGTGTCCTCCGATATATGACAGTGCTGTTAGATTAGGGCTGTTAGATTAACACCATGAGGAATCACCCGGATCCGGCGGCCGTGGGCACCCTGCTCCGGCACGTGCACGAGCTGCTCGACGGCGACGTCGCCAAGGTCTACGAGGAACAGGGGCTCGCCGAGTACCGGCCCCGCTTCTCCCCGGTCGTCCGGGCGCTGCTGGCCGAAGGCCCGCTCCCGGTCCGGGACTTGGCGGCGGCGGTGGGCGTCACGCACTCGGCGGCGAGTCAGACGGCGGCCCAGATGGCCCGGGCCGGCCTGGTCACACACACCCCCGACCCGGGCGACGCCCGCCGCCGACTGGTCGAGCTCACCCCGAAGGCCCGGGCCCTGCTGCCGCGGATCGCGGCGGAGTGGGAGGCGACGTCGGCGGCGATGGCTGAGCTGGACGCGGAACTCCCGATGCCGCTGGCGGAGTTGCTGACGCAGGTCGCGGAGGCGGTACGCCGACGGCCGTTCCGGGAGCGGATCGCGGCGGTGTACCAGCCGGCCTACCGGCCCTGAGACAGAACTGAGTCAGCGGGCCAGCGGGCCGGTGGGGACGGCCGCCGCCTCCGGTCGGTACCGAAGAAACCCGGACAGACGGCCTGGCGGCGGTCCTCCGGGGCGAGACCGAAGGACAGCGTCCGGCGCCGGCAGCGAGACCGGCACCCTGACCGGCAGGCCGAGCACGCCGCCCGGCGCCAGCCGGGTCCCGATCTGGTCCGCCGCACGATCAACGCGCGGCCAGTGTCACGACTCCCGCCGGGTCACCCCTCCCCGCCCGGGGTGCGGATCAGCAGGAAGGTGGAGTGCCGCCGCAGGGTGAAGCCGATGGACTCGTAGAGCCGGATGGCGTTGGTGTTCGCGGCGGACGCGTGCAGGAACGGGGTGTCGCCGCGCTCCCTGATCCCCGCCGCCACGGCCCGGACCAGTCGGCCGGCCAGGCCGCGGCCGCGGTGGTCCGGGTCGGTGCAGACCGCGCTGATCTCCGTCCAGCCGGGCGGGCGCAGCCGTTCGCCGGCCATGGCGATCAGCCGTCCGTCCTGGCGGAGCCCGAGGTAGGTGCCGAGTTCGACGGTTCGGGGCAGGAACGGGCCCGGTTTGGTGCGGGCGATCAGGTCGAGCATCTCGGGTACGTCATCGGCCCCGAGGCGGACCGCCTCGGGGTCGGCCTCGGCCCGCAGCGACGTGTCGACCAGCTGCACGCCCTGCCCGTGCTGCACCACCTCCCACCCCTCGGGCGGCGCGGTGGTCCCGGTGACCGGGGTGGTCGCCCCGGGTCCGACCAGGGTGGCGAGGTCCTCCCAGGCGCGGGGATCGGTCGAATCGGCCAGGGCGGTGAAGGGCGAGACGTCTGCCGGGTAGCGCGCCGCGAGGCCGATGCGCTCGGCGAACCGGGCGTGCGGGCCGGTGAGCGCGGCCCAGGCGGGATTGTCCAGGATGTGCGGTACGGCAGGGCTCTCGGGCTGCGGGGCGTGGACGCTGGTGGACATGGTGAAGTGGGTCTCCATCCCTGAGGATTCCGGACATGCGGCGGCGAGGCGGGTCTGTTCGGCGAGGGCCGTGCCGTGCCGGGGCGCCCGCCACGGCGGGCGGGAGCAGCCGGACGGCGAGGGGGCAGCCGAAGCGGAGCGGGGATGAGCGGGGGAGGAGCAGAGGCGGGTGCCTGGGGTCCGTCAGCCCTGGGAGAGGGGGCTGGCGGAGGGCGTACACCGGGCGCTGTCGACGCAGAGAAGGACTCTCGGAGCTGCGTGCATCGCCGTCACCGTCGCCATTCCGCCCACCGGGCCTCGCGCTTACCGAATGTCCTTCGGTCCGGTCGTCACCTGGAGCACCCCACCGCGGAGCGAGGGTTGCCGGCCAGCAAGCCAGGGCTTGTCGCTGACACTCATGACCGTTCTGATCGGCAAAAGTAGGCGCATCCTGCAAGGGATGTCAACGCGCGACGGTGGGACGGCGGCGGCGCACCCTGGGTTCGGCCTGGGGCCGTACCGCGAGCGTCCCTGGCGGACATCCCGGGAACCGGCCGTCAATCACCTCGGCGGAGCCGGGAAAGGCCCGGCCGGTGACCCCGGAAAACGAGCGCTCGGCCGCAGCTGTGCCGGCGGCCGCGAGTAAGTATCAGGGATCCTTATCAGTACGTACTTTGATCCGCACATGCCAGCGCCGGTGGGCATGATTCACCACCGACGAACCGTCGCCGTGTACGCATTATTCGATCTCGAATACCTCGCCGCCACGCCGCTTCGCCGCGCCGGAAAATCCGGGCGCGGTTACGAAGCGGCGGGCTTCGTCGGGCCCCCTCAGCCGCCGGGGCGGGTGGGCGGGAAAGGCTTCCGGTCCTTGCGCGGAGTGTCGGCGTCGGGGCGTAGTTCACCGGACCCGGCCTCGCGGTCGACTTCGGCGGACTCCTCGTCGTATGCCGTCTGCGGGTCGAGCTCCCCGGGCGAGGCCCCGGGGTCGGCCGGCAGGCCGACCGAGCGTCGGTCCTCCTCGGTGCGCTCCTGGAGCTCCGCCTCGTCCGGCCGCAGGGGCATGCCACCGCCGTGGTCCCGGTCCGGGTCGCGCTCGACGTCCTTGTTCGACTTGTGGTGGCCCATGGTTCGTCCTCGCGGCTCGGCGGATCGAAGGTGGCCCCAGCTTCAGGGGTACTTCAGGGGGTACCTCTCAACTCCACCGCCGGTCCGGTGTCAGCGCAACTCAGAACGCCTCCGGTCAGAACGCCTCGGGCAAGATGCCGAGGTCGGTCTCCTATGACACCGTGGAACGAGGGGGAGTTACGAGAGGAGAGCGACCATGTCGTCAAGGCGACGTCGTAAGAAGAAGGCCCGCCGCAAGCACGGTGCCAACCACGGCCACCGCCCCTCGACCTGACTCCCGTCCGCCTGCCCTGCCAGGAGCACCCCGCCGAGCGGTTCCGGTTCGGGCCGCAGGTGTTCCTTACCCGGGGTGGTCCGGCAGTCGGAGGAACTCGACAGCCGTGCGGCAACGGAGGCCGGGGGGCAGCCGCTGCCGCGTGTGCGGCGTTCCGGGCCCGGGTGTTGCGACACACTCCTGAAGCACCCGCTTCACAGTGGCGGTGCAGGATGGGGGCGGGCGCGTCCTGGGGCGGGCCGGTGTCGAGACCGAGATCGAGGTCAGTACGGGCATGCCGCAGCCGCACCACCGGCATCCCCTTCGACGCCGACGATCCGGAGGCGGCGGTGGCCCGGCTGGGGAACCTGTCCCGGCTGATCGGCGCGACCCTGCGCGACACCGCCAACGTCACCATGTTCGACGCCGGGTACAAGGCCAATGTCGTCCCCTCCTTCGCCCGGGCCACCGTCGACGGCCGGATGCTGCTCGGCCGGGAGAAGGAGTTCGAAGCGGAGCTCGCCGCTGTCCTCGGCCCGGACGTCGAACGTGAATGGGACAGCCTGCCGCCGGTGCAGACCACCTTCGACGGGTCCCTGGTCGACGCGATGGCCCTGGCGATCGGCGCCGAGGACCCCGGCGCGCGGCTGCTGCCCTACATGCTCTCGGCCGGAACGGACGCCAAGTCCTTCCAGCGGCTGGGCATCCGCCACTTCGGTTTCGCCCCGCTGCGGCTGCCGCCCGAACTGGACTTCACCGCCCTGTTCCACGGCGTCGACGAGCGGGTCCCGGTCGAGGCGCTGGAGTTTGGCACCCGGGTACTGGACCGGTTCCTGCGAAGCTGCTGACCGCGCGGGGCGCGTCAGGTGGTCGCGAGCAGCAACTCCTCCCCGTTGGTGGTCCGCAGGCCGTCGGTCCGGCCGGCGAAGTAGCGCTGGTTGAGCTCCGCCGCCGACACGTGCCGGGCGTCCTTGAATCCGGCGTCGCGGGCCAGCTCCAGGATCTCCGGTGGCGAGAAGAAGCTGAGGAAAGGGGTTCCGGCGGCCCGGGCGCTCCGCTCCACGAACTGGCGTCCGGGGCGTTCCTCCGCTTCGAGGAGTTCCAGCGGCGGCTGGAACGTCATGGCCAGGGTGGAGCCTGGGGCGAGCGAGGCGATCCGGCGCAGGGTGGCCGCGTTGGTGTCCTTGGTGAGGTACATGCTGACGCCGGCCGAGGCGACCACGGCCGGCTGGTCCGCGTCGAATCCGGCGGCCGCCAGCCGGTCCCACCACGATTCGTCGGCCTCGAAGTCGACCGGCACCAGTCGCAGCCAGTCGGGGACGCCGAGGCCGAGCTCCAGCAGGCGTTGCCGCTTCCAGGCCTGCGGGCCGGGCTGGTCGATCTCGAACACGCGCAGCCGGGAGGCGAGTTCGGGCCTGCGCTGGGCGAAGGTGTCCAGCCCGGCGCCCAGGATCAGGTACTGGCTGACCCCGAGGTCGGCCTGCGCGGCGACCAGGTCCTCGGCGAAGCGGGCGCGGG
>Ga0302314_10007466_pt1 | contig 19652 bp, 15 predicted proteins | sample III_Palsa_N2_3_FD_200533 | JGI IMG/M metagenome (GOLD analysis project Ga0302314, IMG submission 200533) | Peat permafrost microbial communities from Stordalen Mire near Abisko, Sweden - III_Palsa_N2_3 | ecosystem: Environmental > Terrestrial > Soil > Palsa > Peat permafrost | place: Sweden...
GCGGCTTGAGCGGGTAGTCCGAGTCGATGTTCGGCTCGACCAGGAAGAACTCGAGCTCGGGCGCCACCACCGGCTCCCAGCCGTGCGCCTCGTACAGCTCGAGCACCCGCCGCAGCACGTAGCGCGGGGACATGGTCACCGGCCGCCCGTCGCCGTAGAAGCAATCATGGATGACCTGCGCCGTCGGCTCGGCCGCCCAGGGCACGACCCGCACGGTCAGCGGATCGGCCTTGAGCACGATGTCGATGTCGGAGGGATTCATGGCGCTTTGATCCTCCGGGTAGTCCCCGGTGACGGTCTGCAGGAAGATCGCCTCCGGCAGGCGCATGCCCTCCTCTTCCGCGAACTTCTCCGCCGGCATGAGCTTGCCGCGCGCGACGCCGGCCATGTCAGGAATGATCGCCTCCACCTCCGATATGCCGTGTTCTTTCAAGAATTGCTGAATCGTGCTTGCCATAAATCACCTTGTATCTGCAGCGCGCCGCCGGGCCGCCTCCCCGAGGGCGGCGAACAGCGCGCGCGAAAACGGATTCTGCTGAAACTCCCATTCCGGGTGCCATTGCAGGCCGATCGCGAAGCTCGGCGCGTCGGCCACCCGGAACGCCTCGATCACCCCGTCCGGCGCCCGGGCCTCGACGGCGAGGGGCTTGCCCAGCGTCTCGACGCCTTGCCAGTGGAGCGAATTGACCTCGAGGCGGTCCCGCCCTGCGATTTGACGCAGCAGTCCTCCGGGCTCCAGCAGGACCTCGTGCGCGGGTCCGTACTGCACCTCGAGAGGCATCGATTCATCCTCCCGGTGGTCGGAAAATCCGACTTCGTGCAGGCGCTGGTGCAAGGTGCCGCCGTAGGCGACGTTCATTTCTTGAAATCCGCGGCAGATCGCAAGCACCGGCAAGCCGGCGGCGATCGCCTGAGGGATCAGCGGAAGCGTCGTAGCATCCCGACTTGAATCATGCAGCGTTCCCGGCACACTCGCCGGGCCTCCGTAGTGATGGGGTTCGACATTCGAAGCGCTCCCCGTGAGCATCAGCCCGTCGCACACCTCCAGGAGCGCCCCCAGGTCGAGGTCCGGGCCGAGCGCGGGCACCAGCACCGGCAGCGCGTGCGCGCCTGCGGCGACGGCATTGATGTACTTCTCGCCGACCATGTGGAAGTGGTGCTTTCCACAGAGCCGGCGATCGGCTGGAATTCCGATGACTGGCAAGCGAGGCATGTTTAAGATATTAAACGCCCGGAGCGATCACCGGGCTTTGTTAACCGCAGTATTACACCATACCGGCCGCGCCCCGTCCCGGCGGCACGCCCGAAATCGGCTAAGATTTAGGCATTTCCATGACTTAGCCACGATTGCTGCGTCGCGTCATTGTTGCACGCAGCCCCTTCTACCCGGTAGGCTCACACGCGCCCTGAGCTGTCAATAGCCCCAAAATCTTAAACACTTCTAGGCTTCCAACCCGTGCGCCTGCGCTCACCGCCCGCTCCGTCCTATTACGCCGCTTCGAGTCCGGAGGCAGCCGAACCGTCGCGTCCGGCCCTCGCCGGCGAGCGCCGTGCCGACGTGGCGATCATCGGCGGGGGCATCGCGGGCTGTTCGGCCGCGCTGCATCTGGCGCAGCGCGGCTACGATGTCGTCCTCCTGGAAGCGCATCGCGTCGGCTACGGGGCCTCGGGCCGCAGCGGCGGACAGCTCATTTTCGGACTCGCCGCCGGCCAGAAATCACTTGTCGCCCAGGTCGGCCGCGAAAACGCGCGGCGTCTGTTCGACATGTCGGTGGAGGCGCTCGACCTCACGCAGTCTCTGATCCGCGATCACCGCATCGACTGCGACTACCGGCCGAATCACGTGCACGTCGCGACCAAGCCGCGGCATCTCCAGGAGCTTCGGGAGTGGGAGCACGAGCTGCACCATGAGTACGGCTACGCATCGGCCCGGCTTCTGAACCGCAACGAACTTGCCGAGCACGTGCGCAGCGATAGCTACTTGGGCGGCCTCATCGATCCTCGCAGCGGTCATCTGCACCCGCTCAAGTACACCCAGGGGCTCGCGCGCGCCGCGGAAGCAGCCGGAGCACACATTTTCGAGCAGACGACCGCGCTGCGCTTCACCGAGGGCGGGGAGGTGACCGTGCACACCGAGCGCGGGTTGGTGCGCTGCCGACACCTCGCGCTGTGCGCCAACGCGTACGTCGGGATGCTCTCGCCGCGTCTCGCGCGGCGCATCCTCGGCGTCGGCACCTACATCATCGCGACGCGTCCCATGGACGATGCGCGGGCGCGCGCACTCTTGCCGAGCGATGCCGCGGTCGCCGACTTGAACTGGATCTTGGATTACTTTCGGCTGTCGGCCGACCGGCGCCTGCTATTCGGCGGCCGCGTGAGCTACAGCGCTTTACAGCCGCCGCGCCTTGCAGAGTCGATGCGCGCGCGCCTGGTGCGCGTCTTTCCGCAGGCGGCGGATCTCGAAGTCGAATACGCCTGGGGCGGGTACCTGGACATTACCATGAGCCGCGCGCCGGACTTCGGACGGCTCGCCCCCAACATTTTCTATCTGCAGGGCTTCTCCGGCCACGGCATGTCGCTTACGGCGCTCGCCGGCCGGCTCGTCGCGGAAGCGCTGTCGGGAACGGCAGAGCGGTTCGACGTGATCGCCCGCCTGCCGCACCGGGACTTTCCAGGCGGCGCGCTGCTGCGGCGGCCCTCGCTCGTGCTCGCGATGCTCTACTACCGGCTCAAGGATCTGCTTTAGGCGCCGGTGCCGCGGTGGGCGCCGGTGCCGCGGAGGGCGCCGCTGTCGCCGGCGCCCGCCCCGGTGCCTGGGGACGCGGGCGCGGATGATCTCCGCCCGGTACCCGCGGACGCTGAAAGCGGCCATGGCCCGGCTTGTTCACGATTTTACTGCCGTCGAACACGAGCTGGCCTCGGACGAAGGTGGCGCCAACGCGAATGCGCATTTCGCGGCCGTCGAATCCGCTCCATTGGGCCCCCGAGAGGCTCCTCGAGGCGTCGAACACGAACCGGCCGGGCTCCGCGATCACGATGTCGGCATCGGAGCCCAGATCGAAGGATCCCTTCCGGTCGCGCAGCATGAAGTGCCGCGCTGGACCTTCGCACAGCATTTTCACGACCATGCTGGGGGACAGGCCGCGCTGCTCGCAGCCGGTCCAGAATGCGGGCAGCAAGGTCTCGAGGCCCGGTCCGCCGGATGCGTTCCTGAAGATGTTGGGATTCGATTTGCGCTCGAGCGCCCAGGCGAGGTGGTCGGACGAAACGAAATTGCAGCGTCCCGCGGCGACATTCGTCCACAGCAGCTCCACCTCGGCCTGCGCGCGCAGCGGCGGGTAATACTTGAGCTTCGCGCCGAGGCGCTGCAAGTCGGACTCGCCGTTCAGCATCAGATACTGCACGCAGGTCTCGATGCTCGCCTTGCTGCCGGCCGCCTTGTACATCTCACACAGTTCGAAGCCGCGAGCGAGCGAGGAGTGCGCGACGTGCGCCCGCGCGCCGGTGAGAGCGCCGAGCTCGTAGACCATCGCCGTGGCCAAGTGCTCGATCAGCGGGGTGTGTGCGCGGCCGTACGCGTCCCAGTCAGTGTCCTTCGAATCCGTCAAGCGGGTGATGTTCTTGCGCGTGAGATCCTGCATCTGATTGTGCACGCCGCAGGCGAGACCGCTCGGGGCGATCAGCGCAAAAGCATCGTGCAGGAGATCCTCCTCGATCCGCGGAAAGCGTCCAGGCGCCGCCTCGAATGTCGAGAACTTGAAAGCGCAGGCGCCCGCCTCGATCAGCCCCGCGATGGTGGAGGTGCCGTGGGCCTCGGAAATCGTGCCGCAGAGCGCGACATCGACGTGACACTCCCGCTCGACCTGCTTCGCCTTGGCGCGCAACAGCTCGCCGTGCCACACCGGCTCGGGATCGTCGTAAGGCATGTCGACCAGAGTCGTGACGCCGCCGGCGGCGGCGGCGCGCGAGGCGCGGCCGAGCCCTTCCTGGTTGGCCTGCCCCCCGGAATTCACCTGCCCGTCGATTGCGCCCGGCATTACCCACTGGCCGCGTGCATCGATCTGCTCGCGCGCGGCCGGCGGCGCGCCACGCCCGACAAAGGCGATTTTGCCGTTCGACACCGCCACGAAACCATCGTTGACGATGCGGTGTGCGGTCACCAGGTTGCCGGTGACGACGAGATCGAAATCGGCCATGGTCTCCTCCACGCGACGTAGTCCGCGATCGCATATTATTCGTTTTGGCACTCGCAATCCCAACCACCGTGGAATGACTGCTTGACCGTCACCGTCAACGTCCGCTCGGACATCAACCTAACGACGCTCTATCGCGTCGCCTGGCAACACGAGAACGTGCGCATCGGCGATGCCGCCCTTGCGTGCATCGCCGCGCGCCGCGCGTCGTTTCTCGAACTCATCGACAAAGATCCTTCCGTCGTCATCTACGGCGTAACCACCGCCATGGGAGAGCGCGCAAGCCAGCGGCTCGCACCCGAGGAGCGCGACCGGCACGCACGCCTCAAGCCATTCGCGGCGGCGACCTCGTTCGGCGACTCCTTGCCCGATCGGGCAGTGCGCGGCATCGTGTTTGCGCGGCTGACGAATTATCTGGAGGGCCACGCCGCCACGACGCCGCGCATCGCGCAAGCCGTCGCAGCGATGCTCGACGGGCGGCCCCTGCCGGCGGTGCCTGCCTCCGGCCAGGGCGGCGCCGGCGAGATCCTCGCGCTTTATCCATTGTTCGCGGAGCTCGCCACGCGCTTCGAGCTCGAGGTGAAGGAGCGCGGCTCGCTGATCAACGGGGCGCCCTGCGCGGGCGCGCTGGTCGGCGACGCCGCCATTGCCGCACGGCGCCGCCTGCAACTCGCGACCGAGACCTTTGCGCTGTCCATCGAGGCATTTCGCGCGCCCCTCGAGCACTACGACGAGGCGCTGGAGGCCTTGTGGGGCGATGAGGACGAGGCGGCGATACTGCGCTCGCTGCGCCATTATCTCGGCGAGGACGGCGGACGGCGCAACTATCAGGCGCCGGTGAGCTATCGAATCGTGCCGCGCATCTTGGGTCACGCGCATCGCGCCGTTTCCGGGGCGGAGCGGGCGGCGCGCGTCTCGCTCGCCTCGATCTCCGACAACCCGGTGTACTTGCCGCCCGATGCGCGCCATCCATTCGGACGCTGCATCAGCACGGGCGGCTACCACAACGCCATGGCCGCCCCTGCGCTCGACGATCTCGCGGGCATCTGGGCGGATATCTGTCTGCTCTGCGACCGGCACAGCGCGCGGCTGCTGAACGGTCAGGTGTCGCAATTGCCCGATCTCTTGCTGGTGGGACGCGAGCCGGGACAAAGCGATGGGCACGGCAACGTCGGCTACGTGCCCATGGCCGCGAACGGCTACATCGAGCAAGCCAAGAACGCCGCGCAGCGCACGTTCATTCCGAGCAGCGACGGCGGCAACGGACAGGACGATGTCGCCGCTCCCGCGTTTCTCGCCTGGACCAAGGAAGCCCAGGCCGGCCGCTGCCTCGATGCCTCCCTCGCCATGCTGGCGGTCATGGCCTCGCAGGCGCTGCACGTCACCGGACGCGCGGCGCCGCCGGCTCTCGAGGAATTCCTGGAGCTCGTGCGCAGCCATGTCGCGCCGGTGGATGAGGATCGCATTCTCGGGCCCGAGCTCGCTCGGCTCACCGCGGCCATCACGGCGAAGGTATTCATGCCCGAGCGGCACATCGACTCGACGAGCGCGTGAGCCACGCAGCGGCAAGCCCTTCGCCTCGCTCGGCGGTCGAGAGTGTCCTGCTCGAGGAGTGGCGCGCGGCCCGCATCGGCCGCCGCGATTTTCTGCGCTTTGCGGCGCTTCTCGGAATGGCCGTCCCCCTCGGCGCTTGCGGCCGTGCGCCGCAGGCGACGGGCCGTCCCGGCCTGATCACGGTGGGAATGCCCGTGCCCGCGGGGCTCATCGATCCCTTGACCGTCGGGGATACCGGAGGAGTATGTCTTCTCAGCCAATGCGGAGAATATCTCGCGGTTTCCGACGCCGATCTGCAGCTCGAGCCGCAGCTCGCGATCGGCTGGCGGCCGAACGAGGACGGCAGGGTCTGGACGTTCAAGATCCGTCCCGGCGTCGAATTTCACGACGGCCGCGCGCTCACGGCGCACGATGTGGCGGCGACCATGAATCGGCTCGCCGATCCCGCGAACGGATCGATCGCGCTGTCGGCCTTCGCGGGAACGCTTTCCAAAGGCGGGGCGCGCGCGCTCGACGCCGGCACCGTCGAGTTCCGTCTCGACGCGCCGAACGGCACGTTCCCCTACCTCGTCTCCTCCGACAACTACAACGCGATCATCCTGCCCGCGGATTACGGCGGCGCCTTCGAACGTGACTTCGTCGGCACGGGGCCCTTCCGCCTCGAACGCTATGTCCCCAAGGCACGCGCCTCCTTCGTGCGCAACGATCGGTACTGGGGTGCCAAGGCGCTGCCCGATCGCGTGCTGTTCAGCTTCTATGACAGCATTCAGGCGCAGGTGCTCGCCATGCAGGGCGGACAGCTCGACGTGCTCCTGCACGTGCCGGTGCAGGGTGGACAGGGGCTGCTCACCGATCCACGCCTGAACATCGTCGCGTTGCCATCGAGCGCGCACGAACAGGTGCACATGCGTACCGATCAGGGGCGCTTCGCGGACAAACGCGTGCGCCGTGCGGTCGCGCTCGCGTTGAATCGCGAGAACCTGGTGCGCGGCTTGTTTCGCGGACGCGCGAGACTCGGCAACGATTCCCCGTTCGCACCGATCTTTCCCGCGACCGACCCCGACGTGCCGCAGCGTCACCTCGATCTCACGGAGGCCAAGGCGCTGATGGCGGCGGCGGGCGTGCCCAACGGCTTTGCGGCCGTGCTCACTGCCGAGCGTTACCAGGAGCTGCCCGATTACGCGGTGGTGATTCAGAACGCCGTGCGCAAGATCGGCATCGACTTGACGCTCAACGTCGAGGATCAGTCCGCCTACTATGGGCGCGCCGTATTCGGATCCTCCGACTGGCTCGACTCACAGATGGGAATCGAGGACTATGGGCATCGCGGCGTGCCGAACACACTGTTGACGGCGAGTCTCGGCAGCCGGGGACCCTTCAACGCGGCGCATTTCAACAACTCCGAATACGACCGCCTGGTCGCGAGCTACATCGCGGCCCTCGACCCCGCGACCCAACGCGCCTGTGCCGGCCGCATCCAGCGGCTGCTGCTCGAGGAGACCCCGCTGATCATCGCCTATTTCTACGACTGGCTCTCGGTGACGGCGAAGCAAATCAGCGGCGTGCGGCCGAGCGCCAATGGCCAGCTGAACCTAGCCGAGGCGAGCGTTGCGCTCGAATAGACGCGGTCGGCTAGACTAGACGCGGTCGGCTAGACCCGGTCGGCCTCGCGCCCGGTGCGGGCGCCCGCTAGCCGTGCGGCCCACCCGCTAGCCGTGCGGCGTAGCGGCGCGGCCGAGCCGATCCGGCGGGATGTGGCACCGAATCGCGTGCCCAGGCCCGGCCGTGGCGAGCGGCGGCTCCTCACGCTCGCAGATGCTGCCGAGCTTGCGGGGACAGCGCGTGTGAAACACGCAGCCCGACGGCAGATTCAAGGCGTTCGGCAACTCGCCGCTCAGGCGGATGCGCCCCGCATCCCGCTCCTCGAGATGCGGGTTCGCCGATAAGAGCGCCTCGGTGTAGGGATGATGCGGCCCGGAGAACACCCGGTCCGCGGGACCCATTTCCATCAACCGTCCCAGATACAGGACGGCGATGCGGTCCGATACGTAGTGCACCACGTTGAGGTCGTGGGAAATGAAGATGTATCCCACTCGCTCCTGCGCTTGCAGATCGACCAGCAAGTTGAGGATCGCCGCCTGCACCGACACATCGAGCGCGGAAGTCGGCTCATCGCACACCACCACGCGCGGTCCGCCGGCGAAGGCGCGCGCAATACCGACCCGCTGCTTCAGGCCGCCCGAGAGCCTCCGGGGCTTCTCATCGAGATGTTCGGCGGTGAGCCGCACCGAGGCGGCGAGCTCCTCGAGCCGGGCCTCGCGCGCGGCACCCACGAGCCGGACGAGGCGCAAAGATCTCGTGAGCAGGCGGCGCACGGTCTGCGACCGATTGAGCGCCGAACCGGGATTTTGAAATACCATTTGCAGCGCCTTGAGCTGCTCCAGCGTGCGATCGTCGGCGCTCGCCGGCAGGGCCTCGCCGTGCAGCTGCACTTCGCTCCCCGCGTCGGGCGAGGATAAGCCGACCAGGAGCTTGGCGAGCGAGCTCTTACCGCTGCCGGATTCCCCAACCAGTCCGAGTGTCTCGCCGGGCCACAGATCGAGCGTCACCCGGTGCACCGCCTGCAAGGTCCGCCCGGCAATCCGGTATGTCTTCGAAAGGTTGCGGGTGGCGAGGAGCGGTCCGTCGCTCTGCTTTGGCTCCCGCCCGTTCGGCGCCGCGCCGCGCCGCGCCGGGGCGAGATTCTGGCGCGGCAAGTCGGGCGCGCGCTCGGGATAGAAGCAGCGTGCGGTGCGACCGCCAAGGTCCACGGGCGGCGGGGCCTCGACGCGGCACCGCTCGGTGGCGTTGGCGCAGCGATCCGCGTACACGCAGCGGCCGGTGATGGTGCCGGGCGCCGGCAGAAAGCCGGGTATCGTCTCCAGCCGACCGTCATTCTTGCGCATGCCGTAGGTGGGCATGCAGCGCAGCAGCCCGACGGTGTAGGGGTGCCGGGGATCGCCGAACACCTCGGCAGCCGGCCCCTCCTCGATGAGCTCGCCGGCATACAGCACTCCGACGCGGTCGCACATGCGCGCGACCACCGGCAGATTGTGGCTGATGAACAGAATGGAGTTGCCCAGCTCGGCGTGCAGACGCGCGATGAGATCCAGCACCTCGGCCTCAACCGTGGCGTCGAGCCCTGTGGTCGGCTCATCGAGGATCAGCAGCCCGGGACTCATCGACAAGGCCATTGCGATGACCACGCGCTGCTGCATGCCGCCCGAGAGCTCGTGGGGATAATTGCGCAGCACCCGATCGGGGCTCGCGATCTGCACGCGCGCCAGCATGTGCGCTGCGCGCTCGAGCGCGGCGCGGCCGGTGAGCCCCTCCGCAACCTCGAACACCTCCGCCATTTGCCGTCCGATGCGCACCGAGGGGTTGAGCGCGCGCCCGGGATCTTGATAGACCATGGCGACACTGCGCGTGCGCAGCTCGCGCAGCTGCCGCGCCGACAACGACCACAAATCGCGTCCATCGACCCAGATGCGGCCCCCGCTCACGCGGCCGTTGCGCGCGAGATAACGGATGGCGGCAAACGCCACGGTCGATTTGCCGCACCCGGATTCGCCCACCAGTCCATAGGACTCGCCGCGGCGAATCGTGAAGTTCACATCGGACACCACTTTGCGCTCGCGCCGTCCGACTCGATAAGAGACCTCGAGATGCTCGATGCGCAGCGCATCGCCGGCGGGGGCGCTCATGCCTCGAACACCCCCGCGAGACCGTCGGCGACCAGGTTGACCCCGACCACCAGCGAGGCCGTCGCGGCCGCATCGAACAGCACCGTCCACCAGTAGCTGCCGACCAGGCTGTAATTCTCCGCGATCGCGATGCCCCAGTCGGCGGAAGGCGGCTGAATGCCGAACCCGAGGAAACTCAAGGATGCCACGAAAAAAATCGCATAGCCGAGGCGCACCGTCATCTCGACGACCGCGATGGGCAAAACGTTCGGCAGGATCTCGACGAACATGATGGCGAGGGTGCCGTCGCCGCGCAGGCGCGCCGCAGCCACGTAATCGAGCTCGCTTTCGAGCAGCACCGCCGAACGCACGGTGCGCGCGATGAGCGGGGTGAATACGAAGCCGATCACCAGCACCACGGTAAGGTCGGACGTGCCCACCGCCGCGAGCGCCATGAGCGCGACGATCACCAGCGGCAGCGCCTGCAGCGCTTCGATCACGCGGCTTGCGATCTCGTCGACCGTGCCGCGCATATAGCCGAGCGCCAGGCCGAGCGCGGTGCCGAGCACGGTGCCGACGAGCGTTGCGAGGGGCGCCACGATCAAAATGTCGCGCGCTCCGACGATGACGCGCGAGAAGACGTCGCGCCCCAGCTGATCGGTGCCGAACCAGTGCGCTGCGGACGGTGGCGCGAGCGTCGCGAGCAGATCGTCGGCGTACGGGTCGAGCGGCGCGAGCCGCGCCCCGGCAAGGGCGCACACGATCCAGAACCCGAGGATCAGCACGCCTGCAAGCAGCGTCTTCGAATGCAGCGCCGCGCGCCAGCGCTCCGCCGCCCGGCCGCGGGCCGCGGCTCTGGAGGCCTGCAGCGCGGCGGTCTGGGCGCTCACGCCGCGGTACGCAGCCGCGGATTGAGCGCGGCGGCGAGCAGGTCGGCAGCCACGGAAGCCGCGGCGTACACGGCCCCGACGGTGAGCACGCCGGCCTCCAGCATCGGAAAATCCTTGGCGCGCGCGGCCGTATAAATGAGCGCGCCGATGCCTCGGTAATGAAACATGGTCTCGATCACCACGAGCCCGCCGGCGAGATAGCCGAGCAGACTCGCCGTGACCGTGATGGTGGGCAAGAGCGCATTGCGCAGGACGTGCCGGCGCATGACGGCCGGCATCGACAATCCCTTCAACAGGGCGGTGCGGGTGTAATCCGCATCGAGCGCCTCGATGGTACCGACGCGCGCCACACGCGCGACATAGCCGAAGAAGACGAGCACCAGCGGCAGCGCGGGCAAGATGAGGTAGCGGACTTGCGCGAGCGGCGCCGTGCCCTCGGGCCAATCCGCCGACATCGGCAGCCAGCGCAGCCATACGCCGAGCACGAGGATGAGCACGATGGAGGAAATGAATTCCGGCACGACGCCGAGCGACTGCCCGAGGAGCACCAGCACGCGATCGCTCAAACGCCCCGCCCGCATGGCCGCCCACACCCCGCCGGCGATACCCAGAGGAACCACCAGGACGAAGGCGAGCGCGGCGAGCTTCATGGAGTTCGCGAGCGCCTCGCCCACGAAAGGCGCCACCGCCGCCCGAAAGGTGAAGGATCGGCCCATGTCGCCCGCGACGAAGTGCGTGATCCAGTCCCAGTACTGAATCCACAGGGGCCGGTCGACCCCCACCTGGTGATCGAATACCGCCACCGCGCGCGCATCGGCGAGGGGCCCGAGCACGGCGCGTCCCACGTCTCCCGGCAGCAGCTGGCCGCCCAGGAACACGATCACGGACAGGATAGCCAAGGTGATGAGCGAGAGGAGCAACCGTCTCGTCAAGAACCCGAGCATCACGGCGCCGCTCCCCGATGCCGCAGAACGAAGCAGCGATGGATGCGCGCGTGGCGCTCGAAGTCCTTGGGGATGGTAGGGGTGCTGATGTCCTCGATGTCGAATTCTTCGAGCGCGGCCGTGTCGAGCTTGAAGCGGCTGTAATTGGTCGAGAACACCAGCCGGCCTGCCGGCCGCAGCAGCTGCAATGCCTCGCGGATCATCACGGCATGGTCGCGCTGCACGTCGAGGACGCCCTGCATGCGCTTGGAGTTCGAGAAAGTCGGGGGATCGAGGAAGATGAGATCGAAGCGCGGGCCGCGCGGGGACTCCTCTTGCAGCCACTTGCGGCAATCTGCGCGGCAGAGCGCATGCTTCGGGCCGGCGAAGCTATTGAGCACGAGATTCTCGTGCGCCCAGTCGAGATAGGTGTTCGACAGGTCCACGCTCACGCTCGAGCGCGCGCCGCCTGCGGCGGCATAGACTGTCGCGCTCCCCGTGTAACAGAAGAGATTCAAGAAGTCCGCATCCCTTGCCCAGTCGCGCAACATGCCGCGCACGATACGGTGATCGAGGAACAGTCCCGTGTCCAGATAGTCGCCAAAATTCACCCAGAACTCGAGCCCCCCCTCGCGTACCGCCACCCGGCCCGCGTCGAGCTCGCGTTTCTCGTACTGCTCGGCCCCTTTTTGCGGCTTGCGGACGCGCGAATGAATCTGCTCGAGCGGGACCGGCAGGACCTGCGGCAGCGCCGCCAGCACGTCGCGGCGGCGCTCGCGCGCGCCCTGAACGTCCACCGACTTCGGCGCCGCATATTCCTGGAGGCACACGTGCCGCGGCTCGCGGCCATACAGATCGATGGCGAAGGCGTACTCCGGCATGTCCGCGTCGTAGAGGCGGTAGCACTCGATATGCTCGCGCGCGGCCCAGGGGTCGAGGCGCGCGAGATTCTTGCGCAACCGGTTGGCGAACATCTGCGCTCCCGGCCGCTGCGCTCGTGCGGCGCGCGCCACCTCGGGCGTACGCGGCTCACGCGGCTCGCCCAAGTCGAATCGCAGCAGGCGGCATTCGATGTCGCCGTTGAATACCCGATGCGTGCGCTTCGCATACATGCCGAGGTTGCGTGCGAGGTCCGGATTGCCCGAAAGAATCGCGGCTTGCCAACCGTGGAACCGCTCGCGCAGCACGCCGCCGAGCTCGGCGTAGAGCTCGGCGAGGCCCGACTCGGCGCCGATGCGCTCGCCGTAAGGCGGGTTGGTCACCACCAGCCCGCCCGAGGCTCCAGGCGGCGGCCCTGCGGCGGCGAGCGTCCGCCGCTCGACGTGCAGCCAGTCGGCAACGCCCGCGCTCGCAGCGTTCTCGAGCGCCATGCGCACCGCCGTGGGATCGGCGTCCGAGCCGACGATGCAGCGCCGCGGCGGCCGCGCCTCGCGCCGCGCGAGGGCCTCCGCGCGCAGCCGTTCCCAGATCTCGGGGTCGTGACCGCGCCAGCCGAGAAAGCCGAAGTACTCCCGGCCGAGCGCCGGCGCGCTATCGGCCGCGATCAACGCTGCCTCGGTGAGGAAAGTGCCCGAGCCGCACAAGGGATCGACCAGCGCGCCGCCGGCGCGCTCTAGATCCGGCCACCCCGCGCGCAGCAAAATCGCGGCTGCCACGTTCTCCTTGAGCGGCGCACGTCCGCCGTCTATTCGATAGCCGCGGCGATGCAGGCTCTCACCCGAGAAGTCCACCGACACCAGCGCGATGGAGGCTTCCACATGCAGGTGCAGCCGTACGTCAGGCCGCTCCGGCTCGATGTTCGGACGTTGACCGGTCGATTTGCGCAGCGCGTCGCACACGGCATCTTTCAACAGCTGTGAGCCATAGAGCGTGTGGCGGATCGCTGCGTTCGAGCCGCTGCACTCGCAAGCAAGCGTCGCGCCGGGCGCGATATGCCGGCGCCAGTCGATGCGCTTCGCGGCCTCGTAGAGCTCCCGGGAAGTCTTGGCCTCGATTGATCCCACGCTGAGCAGCACCCGCGTCGCCGTGCGCGACCACAGGCACGCCCGGTAGCCGACCTCGAGAGCGCCCTGAAACTTCACATCGTGGCTGCGCTCGCGGATGTCGCTCGCGCCGAATTGCTTCAGCTCCTCGGCAAGGACGGACGCCGCACCGATCGGCGCCGTGGCTATCCAATAGCGGACGTCCTCGCTCACGCGCGGCGGTCAAAACACATCGAGCGTGCTGTGATCGAGGGGATCGGCGCGGCCGGCATCGGCGCGGCCGGCAAAGGCCTGGTGCCCGGCCTCGAGGTCGTGCCAATCGAGCTTCGGATGTTTGGCGAAATAGCGCACCAGCAGTTTGTAGAGCTGTGGATCGAATGCGCTTGGGGTGACGCGCGTCGCGATCGCCGCGAGTTCCTCCTCGCAGTAGGCCGTGCCGATGTACCTCCAGCGATCGAGCACATGCAACACCTCGGCGCCGAATGCGCTGCGCTCGCGCAGCGCCACGCGCCCGGAGAACGGCCAGGCCTTGAGCTTCAAGGACGCGAGCGCCATCTGCACGCGCACGGCGTGCAAGATGAGCGGCTCCTTGCCGATGCAGGCGCCCTTGCAGCGGCCGAGCTGATGGGCGAGGCAGGAGCCGGCGCTCTCCTCGAGACCCAGAATCTTCGCGCACAGGCCGCGGGCGCGAGCGATCTCGCCGAGCGCTTTGCGCGCATCTTTCAGCGCGTGAAAGATGCCGAAGCATCCCTCGAGCTCGAGGGGCTCGAGCTCGTCGATGGGGACGATGGCGAGCGCGGTCGAGTCCTCCGCAAGCTTGAGGGTGACGCTGCGCTCGGCGCTCCTGACGCGGCGGTTGTAAAGCGGCGTCTGCACCCGGAGCGCCTCGAGCTCGAGCAGCGAAGCGCCCAGTTCTCCAGCGGTTTCCTCCCACTCGACACGGCGTACTGCCTCCTGGAGTTGCGACCCGCGGCCGCCCGCGCCCACCCCCCGGCGGCCCGTGCCCCCATCGGCGAAATGGCCGAGGATGGCCGTGCGCAATGATCCCGCCCGGCCGACGTACAGGAGCGCCTCGCCCTCGGCCCCCTCGTGCTTACCGAAGAAGCGATACATCCCGGGGCCCTCCGGCAACTCATCTGCCAGTCCCTCGGGAAGGTGCGGCGGCAGCTTCACTTTGCCGATGGCGCCCTGCGTCGCCGCGGCGAGGGTGTCCTCGGGAAGATCGCGGCACAGCGCGATCCAGAAATCCCGGATGACGCACGCGTCGCCGAGCGCGCGATGACGGGCGCTGCAGCCAAGCCCGTGACGCTCCATCACGGCGTCGAGGTTGTGCCGCAGCTCGCCGGGGAACAGGCGCCGCGAGAGCTTCACGGTGCAGAGCACAGGTGCCGAAAACGGCAGCTCCGCGCGGCGGAATTCGGCGCGCAGAAATCCGTAATCGAAGCGAGCGTTGTGCGCCACGAACACGGGCGCAGTGCCCGCGGGCCTGAGCTTGTCGAGCACGACCGGGGCGATGTCGGCGAAACGCGGGGCCGAGCGGACCATGTCGTTGCGGATGCCGGTGAAGCTCTCGATATACGGAGGAATGAGGCATTCGGGATCGACGAGGGTGCTCCATTGGTCGATCACGGCCCCGTCGCGGAGCCGCACGATGCCGATCTCGATGATCCGGTGATGGGCCGCGTTGCCGCCGGTCGTCTCTAAGTCGACAAACACCAGATCCGTGGGAAGCTCGCGGACCTCAGGCGCGTCCATCGAGCGACAGCAGCGGATGGTAGAGATCGGGGCGGCGATCGCGAAACAGGCCCCAGGCCTGCCGGTAGCGGCGCACGGCGTCGAGATCGAACTCGGCGGTGAGCACGGTCTCGCTGCTGCGATCCGCCTCGGCGATCTTCTCGCCGGTATGCGAGGCGATGAAAGAGGAGCCGTAGAAAGTCAATGAGTTTTGCGCGCCCTCCTCGACACCAATGCGATTCGAGGCGACCAGCGGCATGACATTCGCCGCGGCGTGGCCCTGCATGGTCCGCTGCCAGTGAGCCGAGGAGTCGAGGCCGGGATCGTGCGGCTCGGAGCCGATGGCCGTCGGGTACATGAGGATCTCGGCGCCCATGAGCGCCATGGCGCGTGCGGACTCCGGAAACCACTGGTCCCAACAGATGGCGACGCCGAGCTTCGCAAACTTGGTATCGAACACCTTGAAGCCGGTGTCGCCCGGCGAGAAGTAATATTTCTCGTGATAGCCCGGGCCCTCGGGAATATGCGATTTGCGGTAGCTGCCGAGCACTTCGCCGCCCGCATCCACCATCACCAGTGAGTTATAGAAGGCATTGTTCGCGCGCTCGAATACGCTCACCGGCAGCACCACGTCGAGCTCGCGCGCGAGCGCGCGGAAATGCTCGACGGCCGGATGTCCCTCGAGCGGCTTCGCGAGATCGAAATAGCGCGCGGAATGATCCTTGCAGAAGTAGGGCGTCTCGAACAGCTCCTGGATCAGCACGATGTTCGCGCCGCGGCGCGCAGCCTCGCGAATCAGCTTCTCGGCGCGCGCCACGTTCGCCTCGCGGTCCCAACTGCACGCCATCTGCGTTGCCGCCACCGTCACTTTACTCATAACCGTATGCTACCTGGATAAGGGCTAAAACGTCGGCGGGGAGCTTGCGCTCACGATCTCGCATTCCTCGCGCCCGGGATTACGGAAGCGATGTGGGATCGAACTCTTGAAATAATAGGCGTCGCCCGCCGAAAGGATGCGGGATTCCCCGCCCACCGACAGCTCGATGCGGCCCTTGACGATCACCCCGCCCTCCTCGCCCGCGTGCGTCAACATCTCTTCGCCGGTGTCCGCATTCGGGGCGTAGCGCTCGTGCAGGATCGACATGCTGCGCTTCGCCAAGCGGCCGCCGACGAGCCGCAGCTCCACCGCCCCGGTACCGATATCGGCGAGCTCGGAGCGCGGGAAGAAGACCTCGACCTGGCCGGCAAGATCCAAGGTGAAGAACTCCGCGAGCGCCATGGGGATGCCGTCGAGGACCTTCTTGAGCGAGGACACCGAGGGACTCACCCGATTTTGCTCGATCAGCGAAATGAGCCCGTTGGTGACACCCGCGCGCTTCGCGAGCTCGCGCTGGGACAGACCGTACATCTGCCGCACGGCCTTGAGGTGAGCACCGACGTCGAGAGCCATGATGTCAATTATTTTAAACAGTATTGGGGGGAAATTCAGCTAAAATGCAACTGGTGTTGAATTTTCTTATCAGCCGGCCCGCCCCCGGGGTTAGTTGTCATCGTCACTCCACCGGAAGGACTTCGTCATGAATGCCCGGATCAGCCCCAATCCCGCGCAACCTGAGCTCGATGCATTCTGGATGCCGTTCACGGCCAACCGCCAGTTCAAGGGAAATCCGCGCCTGCTCGCACGCGCCGAAGGCATGCATTACTGGACTGTCGACGGGCGCCAGGTGCTCGATGGCGTGGCGGGCCTGTGGTGCGTGAATGCTGGGCATGGCCGCCGCGAGATCACCGAGGCCGTGGCCCAACAGCTCGGCACCATGGAATTCGCACCCGCCTTCCAGATGGGCCATCCGATCGCCTTCGAGCTGGCCAACCGGCTGGCCAAGATTGCGCCGCCGGGTATGGATCGCATCTTCTTTACCAACTCGGGGTCCGAAGCGGTCGATACGGCATTGAAGATCGCCATCGCCTATCAACGCGCGCGCGGGCAGGGCCAGCGCACGCGCCTCATCGGCCGCGAGAGGGGCTACCACGGCGTCGGATTCGGCGGCATGTCGGTGGGCGGCATGGTGAACAACCGCAAGCTCTTCGCGGGAGCCCTGTTGCCGAGCGTCGATCATTTGCCGCACACGCTGGACATCGGACACAACGCCTTCTCGCGCGGACTCCCGCACTGGGGCATGCACCTCGCGAACGAGCTGGAGCGTCTCATCGCGCTGCACGACGCCTCGAACATTGCGGCCGTCATCGTTGAGCCCATCGCCGGTTCCGCGGGCGTGCTGCTGCCGCCCACGGGCTACTTGAAGCGGCTGCGCGAGATCTGCGACAAGCACGACATCTTGCTGATTTTCGACGAGGTAATCACGGGATTCGGCCGCATCGGCAAGCCGTTCGCCTCGCAAGCCTTCGACGTCACCCCCGATCTCATGACGACCGCCAAGGGCCTCACGAACGGCGCGATTCCCATGGGTGCGGTGTTCGCGCAGCGCAAGATCTACGATGCCTTCATGCAGGGGCCGGAGAACGCGATCGAGCTGTTCCACGGCTACACTTACTCGGCCCATCCAGCCGCGTGCGCGGCGGCGCTCGCGACGCTCGACGTGTACAAACGCGAAGGGTTGCTGACCCGCGCCGCGGAACTCGCCCCGATCTGGCAGGAGGCGGTGCACTCCATTCGCGGTCCGGCGAACGTGGTCGACATCCGCAACTACGGACTGATCGGTGCGGTCGAGCTCGAACCGCGTCCGGGCAAGCCCGGCGCACGCGCCTTCGATGTGTTCCTGAAGTGCTTCGAGCGCGGAGTGATGGTTCGGGTTACGGGCGACATCGTCGCCTTGTCGCCGCCCTTGATCATCGAAGAGAATCAGATCGCGCAGATCGTCGAGACGCTCGCCGGGGCGATCCGCGACACGGCTTGAGGCGCGGCGCTCGCCCGGCGACGAGCGCGCGGCGAGGGGGGGGTGCAGCGAGGGGCGCGCGGCTAGCCGCGCGCGGCTAGCGGCGCGCGGCTAGCGGGTCAGGTCTTGGCCTCGAATACCGCGTACCACTTCTTGCAGGGCTCGGCCACTTCCCACGCGCCCTCGTAGCCCGCAGGGACGAGGAACGCGTCTCCGGCGCGGAAGTCGTGCTTCTCGCCTTGCACCGACTCCAGGCGCACGCGGCCTTCGATCAGCACGCACAGCTCGTATTCGGTATAGCGCACGCGCCACTTGCCGCTGGTGCTCGACCAGAAGCCGCAGAAGAATTGCTGCGTGGGATCGGAGAACTGGTTGGAGACGCGCACCCGCGGTATGCCGGAAAGAATCTTCTCGGGCGAGGGATTGGCAGATTCGCCGGTCTGATAGCGATCGAGCGCCACGATCCTGGGGTAGTCAGCCATGCGCTATCGTAAGTGCGCGAGGCGGGCAGAGACAAGGGCGGCTCGACGCATTCGCAGCGCCGAGCCGCCCCGCGTCGCCGAGCCGCCCCGCGTCAGCGTTTCTCGACCTCCGGGCCCTCGCTCGCCTGCGCGAGCGGTGCGGGAGGCGCGGCCTGCAGTGTGAGGCGCACCCGGCGCTCGAAAGCGTAGCCGTTCTCGTCCTGCGCCGTGCTCTCACTCTTGCCGTAAGCGTTCACCTCGAGCGCCTGCCCCGACACCCCGGCGGCAAGGAGCAGATCGCGCACCGCGTCGGCTCGCGCCTGGGACAGCTTGAGATTGAGCTCATCGCTGCCGCGCGGATCGGCGTAGCCGTCGAGCCGCACGGTCAGAGCGGGCGACTTGGCGAGGACACCGGCGATCACCCCGATGTCGTGAGCCGTTTCCCCGTCGATCTCCGCGCTGCCGGTGCGGAACAGCACGTCGCCCTGCAGCCCGTCGAGCACCTTGGCCGCCTGCTCGCGCGCGGCATCGTCGGTCGCTTCCTGGGCGCTCTCCACGCTGTGCGCGAGCTGATCGAGCCGTGCCGTGAGCGCCCGGTTGGTCTCCTCCAGATCGCTCTTCGCGCTCGCGAGCGCCGCGGTCTCGCCCTTCAGCTCGGCGGTCTCCCTTTCGAGCTGATCTCGGTCGTTTTGCAAAGTGGCGATCTGCGCTTCGGCGCGAGCCGCATCGTGCGCGCGATGCACGCGCGATCCGAGCCAAGTACCGACCCCGGCTCCTACCACAGCGCCGATGGGACCCGCGGCAAAGCCGCCGATCACCGCCCCGGTAATGAAGCCCGCCGGCTCCTGCGGCGAGGGCTTCTGAGGCGCCGTATCGGCCAGCGCGACCGCGCTCACCCCCATCAGCCCAAGGGTCCATATCACTTTCGACTGTGCAATCTTCATGACGCTCCTCCTGTGTTGCGGACATTCGCGGCGGCCATTGCCGCCTCGTGAGGAGCATTTGGCGCCCGGTTTCGGGCGCAGTCGTTATCGCGCGATGGCAAAATATGGCAACGCAGAGATCAAACCCGGCGCCTGTGCAGATTACTTTCCGGCGCAGTAACTTTCCGGCGCAGTAAGTTAGGCGCGCAGCGAGAACGGCGTGAAGTTCGTGCCTATATCGTAATAGTCCTCCTGCTCCGCGCGCTTCAGGAATGCAACTACGCGGTACGTCAGCGGTGCCGCGACGATCTCCCATCCGCTCTTCAGCCCGTACTGAGTGAACATGATCAGCAGCAGGTGCGGCCAGGGCATGAGG
>Ga0302314_10007467_pt1 | contig 19650 bp, 17 predicted proteins | sample III_Palsa_N2_3_FD_200533 | JGI IMG/M metagenome (GOLD analysis project Ga0302314, IMG submission 200533) | Peat permafrost microbial communities from Stordalen Mire near Abisko, Sweden - III_Palsa_N2_3 | ecosystem: Environmental > Terrestrial > Soil > Palsa > Peat permafrost | place: Sweden...
AGGCCTTTCTCAAGGCCTCCGACCGGCATGTCCGACTGCCGGGCTGCCCGCCGCTCAGTCCTTGATCTCGCAGAGTACCGCGCCCGCGGAGACCGTCGCGCCGACCTCGGCGACCAGGCCGACGACCGTGCCCGACCGGTGCGCGTTCAGCGGCTGCTCCATCTTCATCGCCTCGAGCACGACGATCAGGTCGCCCGCCTCGACCTGCTGGCCCTCCTCGGCCGCGACCTTGACGATCGTGCCCTGCATCGGCGAGGTCAGCGCCTCGCCGGTGGCCGCGGCGGCCTTCTTGCCGGCACCGCCGCGCTTGGCCGCCTTCTTGCCGCCAGCCGCGGCAGCAGCGCCGCCAGCGCTCAGGCCCAGACCGGCCGGGAGCACGACCTCCAGCCGCTTGCCGCCGACCTCCACGGTCACCGACTCGCGGCCGGCGCTCTCCTCGACCTCGCCGACCGGGCCCGCGTACGGCGCGATGGTGTTGTCGAACTCGGTCTCGATCCACCGCGTGTGCACCGCGAACGGCTGCGCCGGGTCGGCCGGGGCGAAGGCCGGGTCGGAGACGACGGCCTGGTGGAAGGGCAGCGCCGTCGGCATGCCCGCGATCTCGAACTCGGCCAGGGCGCGGCGGGAGCGCTCCAGCGCCTCATTCCTGGTACGACCCGTGACGATCAGCTTGGCGAGCAGCGAGTCGAAGTTCTGGCCGATCTCGGCGCCCTGCTCGATGCCCGAGTCAAGCCGAACGCCCGGGCCCGTCGGCGGGCGGAACGTGGTGACCACGCCGGGAGCCGGCAGGAAGTTGCGGCCCGGGTCCTCGCCGTTGATCCGGAACTCGAAGGAGTGCCCGCGCAGCACCGGGTCGCCGTAGCCGAGCTCCTCGCCGTCGGCCACCCGGAACATCTCGCGCACCAGGTCGATGCCCGCGACCTCCTCGGTCACCGGGTGCTCGACCTGCAGTCGCGTGTTGACCTCGAGGAAGGAGATGGTGCCGTCCTGGCCGACGAGGAACTCGCAGGTGCCCGCGCCGACGTAGCCCGCCTCGCGCAGGATCGCCTTGGAGGAGCGGTAGAGCTCGTCGAGCTGCTCCTGGGACAGGAACGGCGCCGGGGCCTCCTCGACCAGCTTCTGGTGCCGCCGCTGCAGCGAGCAGTCGCGGGTGGAGACGACCACCACGTTGCCGTGCTGGTCGGCCAGGCACTGGGTCTCCACGTGCCGCGGCCGGTCCAGGTAGCGCTCGACGAAGCACTCGCCGCGGCCGAACGCCGAGACCGCCTCGCGCACGGCCGAGTCGTAGAGCTCGGGGATCTCCTCGAGGGTGCGGGCGACCTTCAGGCCGCGTCCGCCGCCGCCGAACGCCGCCTTGATCGCGATCGGCAGGCCGTTCTCCTCGGCGAAGGCCACCACCTCGGCGCTGCCGGTCACCGGGTCCTTGGTGCCGGCGACGAGCGGGGCGCCGGCGCGCTGGGCGATATGCCGGGCCGAGACCTTGTCGCCGAGCGCGCTGATCGCGGCGGGCGACGGGCCGATCCAGGTCAGTCCCGCGTCGATGACGGCCTGGGCGAACTCGGCGTTCTCGGCGAGGAAGCCGTAGCCCGGGTGCACCGCGTCGGCGCCCGCCTGCCTGGCCGCGTCCAGCAGCTTCGCGATGACCAGGTAGGTCTCCGCTGAAGTCTCGCCGCCGAGCGCGTAGGCCTCATCGGCCACCCGCACGTGCAACGCGTCCCGGTCTCCGTCGGCGTACACCGCGACGCTGCCGATTCCGGCGTCCTTACAGGCCCGGGCGACCCGTACGGCGATCTCACCACGGTTCGCGATCAGCACCTTACGCACGTGCGGCTCCCTATCCCTGCGATTCGAAGTCCCCTTGAGTGTAGGCAAGTACCCGCCGTCACCGCGCGGGGGGATCACGCCTGTGGGTACGGCGCGCTTTTGTGTGGATCTGACAAGACCCGCCGTTGTGCGTCGTGGAGCGCTATGGTGCCAATCAGGCGCAACTCGAAGTCCGTGGCGCGACGGGGCGAAGCACACGGTCCCGATGGGCTCCGCGGTGTCCCGGACCGGGACGAGCGCGGTCGGCGGGCAGGGTAGGAGGTGGCGGGGTGGTGTCCTCGAACATGGCGGTCCACGGCAAGTCCGTGCTGTTCAGCGTACGTACGGCGGTGCTGGTCACGGTGGCCGCGATCGTGGCGATCTGGCTGGTGCAGGGCTTCAACGCGGCCGACGGCTACCGGCTGGACGGGGAGTTCGGGCTGACCGCCCGGAACCTAGGCAGCCTGCCGCACATCATCGCGGTGCCCTTCCTGCACGTCTCGGTGGAGCACATCGAGAGCAACACGGTGCCGTTGGCGGTTACCACATTTCTGGTGGCGCTGGACGGCCTGCGCAGGTACCTGTATGTGACCGGAATCATCATCGTGGTCGGCGGCCTCGGCTACTGGCTGCTCGGCCCGTCGAACGTGACCATGGTCGGTGCCAGCGGTCTGATCTTCGGCTACCTCAGCTACCTGGTGGCGCGCGGCTTCTTCGCCCGGTCGATGTGGCAGGCGGTCTGGCAGCTGCTGCTGGGCGTCGCGGTGGCGGTGTACTACCAGTGGACGCTCGTGCTGCTCTACCCCTCGGCCGAGGTGACGACGATGCACATCTCCTGGCAGGGCCACCTCACCGGGCTGCTCTCCGGCATCTTCGGCGCCGTCGCCCTGGGCCGGCGGCCCGCCGCGATCGAGCCGCCGCCGAGCACGCCGACCCTGCCGCCGGACACGCGTTTCCCGTCGCCTTACGCGTGAGCAGGCGGCGGTCGCGGTGCCGGTCATCCGGCCGCGTCAGCCTTTTCTGACCCGATTTGAGACGGCCTCCGGCACGCGCTCCACGTCGTCTCCCTCCGCCGGTTCACTCCCGGTGTTCCCGTCATTGCGCCGCCTCGCGTAGAATCCGCTTCCCGCACGTCCTCGGCACCACGTACGCAGCGGTATCCTCGCCCTCCCCGTCGTCCTTCCGAGATCCGGAGCCCCGTCCCGTGTCGCGCCTCATACGCCCAGCGCGCCCGAGCCACCGAGCCCGACGCCTGCTGGCCCCGATAGCCTCGCTGGCCGCGTGCGCCGGCGCCGCGGCCACGCTGGTCGCCGTGTCCGCCACCTTCGCCCCGGCCACCGCGTCGTCGAGCTCCGTGCAGCCCGCGCGGCACAAGTTCACCGGCATATCGATCCCGACGATCTTCCGGTCCTCGGCCCCGGTGACCACGACCTCCGCGGCCCAGACGACGACGTCGCAGGCCCCGCAGACCACCGCCGCCGCGACCCAGACCACCACGCACGCGAGGCACTCGACGTCCCCGTCCGCGTCCGCGTCGGTCTCTCCGACCGAGTCGATCTACAAGTCCACGTTCAAGGCCCAGTCCCTGCCGACACCGCCCGCTCCGTCGACCGGCCCGGCCTCCTGCACCCCGGATACCCACGCGCCGTCCTCTGGCGGGGACATGGAACTGCCGCAGGTGGCCGCGGGCTCGACTGACCCGGGCTACGCGAACTGGCTGCACGTGACGGGCGTAGGTCCGAGCAACATGCTCCCGCCGCAGCTCAACTCCTCGAACCTCACCACCCTGACGCTCACCCGCACCCAAGACGGCGAGTCGACGGACCTGGCCATGGCCGCGACCTCCGGCGACCGGTTCTCGTGCGCGCTGCTGGATGTGAGCGGAGGCAAGGGCTACCAGCGCATCGACTACGCGCTGACTGACGCGGGATTCATCTCGGAGTCGGTGCAGGGCAAGACCGAGACGCTGATCGTCACCTATTCGTCGATCAGCTGGAACTACGTCCCGGCAGGCGGCGGCGCGGCGCAGACGGGCTCGGGGCAGATCAACACCCAGCCGGACGTCGCAGAGACCTCGCTGAAGCAGGACGCCACGCGGGTCGCCCTCGGCGTGCTCGGCCTAGCCGGCGTATGTGTGCTCGGAATGCTGCTGCTGACGCTGTTCGCGAGGCACCGCCGCAAGGTCCGGTACCGCGAGGTGCGTCAGCGCTCGCGCGTCGAGGTGCCGCTCCCCGAGCGCCAGCAGGCCGCGCCGCCGATCGTGTACCCGACCGCGAATCAGCCCACGCTGTTCATGGCCCAGCCGCAGACCCAGGTGCAGTCTCAGCCCCCGGCCCAGCCACAGCCGATGGTCTCGCAGCAGCCCGGTCCGCGCACGCTCCTCGCCGAGGTGCCGGACGATGCGACCGCCGCTATGGCTCCGACTGCCGCAATGGCCTCGGCAGCCGGAGTCGAGGCAGCTGGAATCGAGGCAGCTGGAATCGGGGCGGCCGGAGTCGGGGCGGCCGGAGTCGAGATGACCGAAGTCCCCGAGGCGCTCAGGTCGGTCCGAGTTTCCGAGTTCGCCCACGCCCGCCCCGAGACCGTCGCTACGCAACCCGCGCCTGTCGTGGAATCCGATCAAGCCGCGCCGATTGCGGATGCTGCAGCGGTCGTGCCAGTCGTGGAATCCGCGTCTGACGACACCGTGCAGGCCGCGCCGGTCACGGCATCCGCACCGGTCGTTCCAGTCGGATCAGTCGTGGAATCCGAGCCCGTGCCTTCGCCTCTGCCCTCACCCTCATCTGCGGAACCAGACCTTGGTGACGGGGCGTCCGCGGTTGGCGAAGCCCGGCTTGCCCACGGCGAAGCCGGGCCGGATGCGGTAGACCTGGCCGGGCCTGGCGGGGAGGATGAGGCGGGCGAGCTCGCCGCCGAGGTTGACGCCGACGGCGAGGCCGAGGCCGGTGGAGGCGGCGGTGAACAGGTGGGCGGCGCCGAGGCCGGTCTGGCCGCGGACGATGAACAGCACGCCGATGTACGTCTGGGAGCCGGGCAGCAGGGCGACGAGCCCGGGGATGGTGAACGGCAGGCCGGAGGTGGCGTGCCGGCGGGCGATGAGCTGGCCGCCGAGGCCGAGCAGGACGCTGGTGAAGGCGACGGCGATGGTCGGGGTGAGCCCGGCCTTGAGCAGACCGGCGTCGCAGATCCAGGCGAAGGCGGCGCTGAAGACGGCGTAGCCGAGCAGCCGTCGGCGGACCTGCAGGACGACGCCGAAGGTGAGCCCGAGGACGGCCGCGGCGAGGGTCTGGAGCCAGGGTCGGGACGGGGTGACGAGGTTGTCGGCGGGGTTGAGGTCGATGCCGAAGGCGATCCCGGCGCGCAGCACAAGGCTGATGCCGCAGATGATGCCGACGACGATGTAGAAGACCTCGATGAGCCGGGCGGCCGAGGTGATGTAGAAGGCGGTGAGCCCGTCCTGGACGGCGGCGACGAGGGCGCGGCCGGGCAGTAGGGCGAACAGCCCGCCGGTGATGACGGCCGAGGACTGCACGTCGGCGTGCGCGAGATCGAGGGCGATCCCGGCCGTCGCGGCGGGCATCGCGGCCACCACGTACTGGTAGAACTCCGGCAGTCCGCGCGCCGCGAGCCCGGAGGCGAGCAGGTTGCCGACCAGCGCGGCCGCACAGGCGCTGAAGAGCACCAGCCAGCTCCCGCCGACGAGCACCGACGCGGCGCCCGCGAGCAGCGCGGTCATCCCGGCGATCAGCCAGTTCGGGTACGGCTGCCGCCGGCGCCGGATCTCCAGCAGCCGCCGGTACGCCTCCTCGAGCGTGACCTCGCCCTCGCTGATCGCGCGGACCAGGTCGTGCACCGCGGCCAGCCGGGTGTAGTCGGAGCCGCGCCGCCGCACCCCGCGCGAGGCGGTCCACGCCGGTTCGGCCAGCGTCGCCTGGTACGCGATCGTCAGCATCGTGAAGGTGACGTTGACGTCGCAGCGCACGAGCCCGTGCCCGTAGACCACGGCCAGCATCCCGGCCTCGACGTCCTCGGCAGCCTCCCCGGATGCGAGGAGAAGTTCACCGAGCCGCAGCGCGAGGTCGAGCACGCTGCGCACCTTCGGAGGCCCCTGCTGCGCGCTCCCCGAGGTCCCCGAATGCGGTCCTGACACCTCGAGCGAGCCCTGTGCGCCCTCTGCCGGAACCCGCGTCAACTCGCCCGTCTGCCCGGTTGGCAGATCCCCGGGCCGCTCGGAGGGGTTGGTCCGCAGCAGTTCCCGCATCCGGTCCTGCCAAGCACCATCCCGTGCTGTCTCCTGCGAGCCCTGTTCCGCCACGTCATCAGGGTAACGGCGGTCGATGGATGGTCAGGCCAGGATGTCCTCCAGGGTGAACGAGAAGGGCTCCGGCAGCGGGATCGGCTCGTCGATCGGGCGGCGGGCCACGACGGCGTAGTCGCCGCGCGCCGGTTCGCTGAAGAGCACGGTCTCCTTGGCTTTGCGGTCGATCAGGAGATAGAGCGGGATCTTCGCCCCCGCATACCCCCGTCGCTTGGAGTCCCGGTCCTTGAGAGGGTTCGTTGAGGTGATCTCAACCACGAGGGCGACTCCGTCCGGGTTCTGCCAGGTTCGCCAGCCTCCCGGTTTCTGGTTCGCGAAGTACTCCCTGAGGGCAACGGTCAGATCCGGCTCGAACAAGCCAAGCGGCGTCACCAGACCGAGGCTGCCGGAGACTCGCCAACCGTTCTCGATGAAGCGGGCGGTCGTCTCCACGAAGTAGCCTTCGTGCTCCATGTTCGGCGGCGGCGTCACGATGATGTCCCCCTCGACGAGCTCTGCCTTGTACCCCGGAGGCAGTTCGAGGGAGTCCAGGAGCTCTTCCGGCTCCGGACTGTCGTGCTCGTCGGACGCGCTGGGTCGTTCCATAAGTACCGTCATATCGGCCTCCTCCTTTCATGGCAAGTGCAGCACGCTCGCCACGTTGAAAGAAAGCCGGATTTGAAGAATCACCCGATGGGCGGACTAACGGCGTCCCTACTAGTAATACTAACGACGCCTTCTTCGTCCTTTCGGCCTATCGGAATACGCCGGTGTGTCCCAGCGAATACCTGCCGGGCTGGGGGTAGACGCACAGGCCGTGGGGGCCGGCGCCGACCGGGATGCGGGCGATGAGGTGGCCGTCGACCGTTGAGATGGCGTAGACCTCGGCGTTGTAGCGGCCGGAGACCCACAGCACCTTGCCGTCGGCCGAGACGCCGCCCATGTCGGGGCTGGCGGGGCCGGGGATCCACCACTTCACCCGCACCTTGTTGGTCGCGAAGTCGAGCACGCTGATCGAGCCCTCGCCACGGTTGGTGATGTAAAGGCTCTTCGAGTCGCGGCTGACGTAGAGACCGTGTGCGCCGAGGCCGGTCGGGATGAAGCCGGTCACCTTGAACTGGTCGCCGTTGAGCGTCCACAGGCCGTTGGTCGCCATGTCGGCGACGTACCAGACGCTGCCGTCCGGTGAGATCTTCACGTCCTGCGGCATCGCGCCGTGCTCGAGGTCGATCACGCCGAGCAGCGTGTGCTTGGCCGTGTCCACCTTCAGCAGTTGGCCGCTGAACTCGCAGGACGCGATGAAGTAACTGCCGTCCGGCGCGAAGTCGGCGTGGTTGACCCCGGCGCAGGGCACGTGCAGGATCTGCTGGATCGCCATCGTGTGCGGGTCGCGGAAGACGATCTCCCGGTCCGATTCGGCCATCACCATCGCGGACTTGCCGTCCGGGGTGAAGTAGAGGTTGTACGGGTCGTGCACGGAGACCGGCTTGCCGAACTGGCCGGTCGCCGGGTTGATCGGGGTCAGCGAGTTGCCCAGGTCGTTGTTCACCCACAGGGTCTTGAGATCCCAGCCGGGCACCACGTGCTGCGGCTGCTCGCCGACCGGCACCGTGCGCACGACCGTGTACGTGGCCGGGTCGATGACCGAGACCGTGTTGGACTCGGTGTTCGGCACGTAGACGTAGCTCGGGAAGTTCTTCACCACCGGCGAGAGCTGGTTCGGCCGGTCCGCCGCGTAGAGGTCGCTCGGGTCGTAGTCCGGCATCCCGGCCAGCGCCGCGGCCCGCATCCGCACGGCCGGGCTCGCCGAGGCGGCGGGGTGGGCGGACGAGGCCGACGTGACCGCCTGCTTTGCCGCTGCGGCCTGCGATGGCGAGGCGCTGCCGTCTCCCGAGCCGAGGGCGGAAATGGCGGTCCAGGTCAGGGCCACGGTCGCGACGGCGCCCGCACCGAGGACGATACGACGGCGTGTGGTGGTCTTCACCGAAAGGTTCCTCTACGAGTTCGAGTTCTGCGTGTTCCGCGCGGGCTGGGACTAGGGGGGCGGGAAGAGCTCCGACGCGGTGACGGCGCGCAGTCCGCGCGATTTCAATCCCGCGAGGATCACCGGCAGGGCGGTCACCGTCTCGGGGTGGCCGAGGTGCATGGACACGACGTCGCCACCGTGGATCTTGTTCAGCACGTTGTTCACGACCGCGGTGCTGCCAGGGTCCGTGTAGTCCAGCGGATCGAGGTCGTAGGACAGCAGCGTCCCGTAGCCAGCTCGTCTCGCCGCCATGCGCACACCGGCGGACGCGTGCTGGGCCTGCGACTGCCGGAACCAGCGTCCACGTGAGCCGGTCAGTTGCTCGAGCCGCTGCGCGCACCGCTCGATCTCTTCGTACGCCTGGGTTTCGGACATGGCGTCGATGTCCAGGTGGTTCTCGGTGTGGTTGCCCAGTTCGTGGCCGCCCTTGAGTACGCGCTCGGCCATCTGCGGATACTGCGCGAGCCACTGACCCACGGCGAGCACCGTCAGCCGCGCGTCGGCCCTCTCCGCCTCGCTGAGCAGCGCGTCCGCGAGTTCTGGCGAGCCGTCTCCGTGGAAGGTGAGCGCGACGGCGTCGGTCATCGCGGGGGCTACCGAGACCTCAGGTTGCGCCGAAGCGATAGGGCTCGCGGCGGCCTTCGACGACGACGCCGAGGCGGACGTCGCGGGGCTCGGGCTACGCGAGATGCTCGCGCCGGCCGCCGACGTATCCTGCGCATCGGAACCGCCGCAGCCGCTCGCCGCGAGCAGCGGCAGGGGCGCCAACGCGCTCAGCACGGAGCGCCGGGACCAGACGACGGCTGGGCGGGGAGCCTCGGGCGCGGTCACGCTGCGACCTTATGTGACAGATAGTCTGTTTTCTGGCAGTCCCCACTCGGGTGAGTGAAATCCTCACTCGTCCGGAGCAGTCCACGGATCGCCGATTGGCCTGCGGACCTTCCTGGCGCCACCCCGCCCGCCTTGGCAGAATTGCCGCATGGGGACCCCGACCTTCGCCGACATCGCCGCCGCCCGGACCGTGCTCGCCGACCTGCTGCCGCCGACGCCGTCCTGGCACTATCCGGTCCTTGACGCCGCCGTGGGCGCGGCCGAGGTCTGGGTCAAGCACGAGAACGCCCAGCCGGTCGGGGCCTTCAAGGTACGCGGTGGACTCACCCTGCTGGCCTCTTTTGACGATAAGCAGCGCGCGAACGGCGTCGTCGCCGCGTCCACCGGAAACCATGCGCAGTCGGTGGCCTACGCGGCGGCCCGCTTCGGTGTCGCGTGCACGATCGTCATGCCGGAGAAGGCCAATCCGGCCAAGGCCGCGGCCGTCCGCGCGCTCGGCGCCCGCCTCGTGCTCGAGGGTGAGCGCTTCGACGACTGCCGGGGGATCGCCGATCGGATCGCCACCGGGACCGGCGCTTTCTACGTGGACTCGGGCAACGTGCCGGCCCTGATCGCGGGCGTCGGCACGGCCACCGTCGAACTTCTCGAACGCGCGCCTGGCCTCGACGCGCTGTTCGTCCCGGTCGGCTCGGGAACGGGTGCGGCCGGGGCTTGCCTGGCCGCCGCCGAGCTCGCGCCGGGCTGCCGGGTCATCGGCGTGCAGTCCGCACAGGCTCCCGCCGCGCATGACTCCTGGCGCGCTGGAAAGCTCGTCGAACGGCCTAATCATACGGTTATCGAGGGCGTCTCGACCGCGAAGCCCTTCGCGCTGCCGCAGCAGATCATGCGCGAACTGCTCGCCGACTTCCTGCTGGTGGACGACGCGGAGGCGCGCGCCGCCCAGCGTCTGCTGCTGACCTCCGCGCACACGATGGCCGAGGGCGCCGGAGCCGTCGCGCTCGCCGGGCTCTGGTCCACCCGCGAGCAGTACGCGGGCAAGCGCGTCGGCGTGATCTGCAGCGGCGGCAACGCCAGCGAGGCCGAGCTCGCCGAGGTGCTGCGGAGCTAACTCGAAGTCACTTCTTGACCGGGTGCGACTTCCACAGCTCCGGCACGCTCATCCCGACCTCGCCGAGCAGCCGGCGCACCAGCGGCAGCGAGATCCCGACGACGTTCGATGGGTCGCCGACGATCGACTCCACGAACCAGCCGCCGAACCCGTCGAGCGTGAACGCGCCCGCCACGTGCAGCGGCTCCTCGGTCGCCAGGTAGGCCTCGATCTCCTCGTCGGTGACCTCGGTGAAGCGCACCATCGTCGGGTTCACGTCCAGCGCGACCTTCCAGTCGTCCGGATCGGCCCCGCCGCGCGTGTCGACGACGCAGTGGCCGGTCACCAGCACGCCGTCCTTGCCGCGCATCCGCTGCCAGCGGGCCCGCGCGTCCGCCACGTCGTCCGGCTTGCCGAGCGCCTCGCCGCCGAAGTCGAGGATCGAGTCGCAGCCGATCACGATCGCGTCCGCGCCGACCTTCGCCGCCACCGTCTGCGCCTTCGCGATCGCGAGCTGCAGGGCGAGCTCGGCGGGGCTCGCCGCCTCGAACGAGTCCTCGTCCACGCCGCTGACGATCTGCTCCGGCTCCAGTCCGGCCGCGCGCAGCAGCGCGAGGCGGGCCGGGGACTGGGACGCGAGGACGAAGCGCACTATGCAGTTCCTTACATGGATGACGTGGAGTCAGGTGTCGGTCGGTCAGCGCGGGAAGGACGCGGCGCGCCAGCCACCCGGCTGATGCGTGTGCCCCGACCTTACATAGCGGGAGCGATCGGTCCAGCCTGATACGGCCGCGGTCGGCGCGGGCTCGTCCGCGCGGACCGAAGCCCGCGCCGCGAGCACGGCCACCAGTGCGGCGAGTTCCTCCGGCGAGGGCTCGCCGCGTGCAATCACGATCTCATTCACCGATACCGCTCCTTACCGCGATGTCTTCGGGCTTTTCCAGGCCGAATTCGGGCTTTTCCAAGGGCGAAGCCCTTCACAGTGGAATGTTCCCGTGCTTCTTGGGCGGCAGGGTGGCGCGCTTGGAGCGCAGGGTGCGCAGCGCGCGGGCGACGAAGGCGCGGGTCTGCGAGGGCTCGATCACCGAGTCCACGTAGCCGCGCTCGGCCGCGATATACGGGTTGAGCAGCGCGTCCTCGTACTCGGAGATCAGCTCGGCGCGCTTGGCCTCGACGTCCTCGGCCTCCGCGAGCTCCTTGCGGCCCAGGATGTTGACCGCGCCCTGAGCGCCCATCACCGCGATCTGCGCCGTCGGCCAGGCCACGTTGATGTCCGCGCCGAGGTGCTTGGAGCCCATCACGTCGTACGCGCCGCCGTAGGCCTTGCGGGTGATCACGGTCACCAGCGGGACCGTCGCCTCGGCGTACGCGTAGAGCAGCTTGGCGCCGCGCCGGATGATGCCGTTCCACTCCTGGTCGGCGCCGGGCAGGAAGCCGGGCACGTCCACGAAGGTGAGCACCGGGATGTTGTACGCGTCGCAGGTGCGGATGAAGCGCGCCGCCTTCTCGGAGGCGTCGATGTCCAGGCAGCCGGCGAACTGCATCGGCTGGTTCGCCACGACCCCGACGCTGCGCCCCTCGACCCGGCCGAAGCCGATCACGATGTTCGGCGCGAACAGCGGCTGCACCTCGAGGAAGTCGCCCTCGTCGAGCACGTGCTCGATCACCGTGTGCATGTCGTAGGGCTGGTTGGCCGAGTCCGGGATCAGCGTGTTGAGCTCGAGATCCGGCTCGAAGTCGCCGTCGGCCTCGAAGACCGGCGGGTCCTCGAGGTTGTTCTGCGGAAGGTAGGACAGCAGCGCCTTGACGTACTCGAAGGCGTCCTTCTCGTCCGCCGCCTGGTAGTGCGCGTTGCCCGACTTGGTGTTGTGCGTATGCGCGCCGCCGAGCTCCTCGAAGCCCACGTCCTCGCCGGTGACGGTCTTGATCACGTCGGGACCGGTGATGAACATGTGCGAGGTCTTGTCCACCATCACGATGAAGTCGGTCAGCGCGGGGGAGTAGACCGCGCCGCCTGCCGCCGGGCCCACGATCATCGAGATCTGCGGGATCACGCCCGAGGCGTGCACATTCCGCTTGAAGATGTCGGCGAAGGCGCCGAGCGCGACCACGCCCTCCTGGATCCGCGCGCCGCCGCCGTCGTTGATCCCGACCAGCGGGCAGCCGATCTTCATCGCGAGGTCCATGACCTTGCAGATCTTCTCGCCGTTGACCTCGCCGAGCGAGCCCCCGTAGATCGTGAAGTCCTGCGAGAACACGCACACCGTGCGCCCGTCCACGGTCCCGTAGCCGGTGACCACGCCGTCGGTGTACGGCCGGTTCCGCTCGATCCCGAAGTTGGTGCTGCGGTGCCGGGCGAGCTCGTCGAGCTCCTGGAAGGAGCCCTCGTCGAGCAGCAGCTCGATCCGCTCGCGCGCGGTCAGCTTGCCCTTGGCGTGCTGCTTCTCCACCGCCCTCGCGCTGCCGGCGTGCACCGCCTCGTCGAGACGGGCGCGCAGGTCGGCGAGCTTGCCCGCGGTCGTGTGGATATCGGTCGTGTCGGTCATGGCGTCTTCTTCTGCTCCCGGCGGTGGCCTTCGGAAAACTTCTGGCGGCGTCCTCGCCAATCTATCCGACCGACGTAGGCTCGTCGCATGGTGTCTGCCTACAACGATCTCGACCGCCCTCCGTTGGATGAACGCAGTGTGCAGCGGGCCCTGATGGTGCCCGGCGGCTTCGTCTCCGCGATCCGCGTGCTCCCGAGCGTGGAGTCCACCAATACGGCGCTGCTCGACGCGGCCAGGGACGGCGCGCCGCACGGCTCGGTGCTCGTCGCCGAGGAGCAGACGGCCGGAAAGGGACGACTCGGGCGCAGCTGGACGGCTCCGGCGCGTTCGGGTCTTTTCGCCTCGATCCTGCTGCGCCCCGAGGTGCCGCTCGCCGGCTGGAGCTGGCTGCCGCTGCTGGCCGGGGTGGCCGCGAGCGAGGCGGTGGCCCGCGCCTCGGACCTGGAGATCGGGCTCAAGTGGCCCAACGACCTCGTCGTGGCGAAGGGTGAACTCGCAGATCGCAAACTCGGCGGGGTTCTGTGCGAGACCGTCCCCGGTGCCCCGGCGGTGGTCGTGGGCATCGGGCTCAACGTGACGTTGCGGCAGGACGAACTTCCCGTGCCGCAGGCCTGTTCGCTGGCGCTCGCGGGGGCCGCGTCGACGGACCGCGACACACTGCTGCGCGCGCTGCTGCGTTCTCTCGGCGACTGGTATACCCGCTGGTCGGATGCGGAGGGTGACGCGGAGGCCGCGGGCCTGCGCGAGGCCTACCTGCGCGGCTGCGTCACGATCGGCCGCGAAGTGCGCGCTGAGCTGCCCGGAGACCGGGTCGTGACCGGGCGCGCGGGTGGTGTGGACCGGGCGGGCGCGCTCCTGGTCACCACCGCTGACCAGGGGGAAACAGCCGTCGGTGCGGGCGATGTGGTTCACCTGCGGCCCGCGGCGGGTAACTGATCATCAGAAGCCTTGGGCGGCCGTGGAATTTTGTCGGTGCGGCATGCCAGGATGGGGCACACACGGAACCGAATTGCCGTGGTCACCTAAGGTCACCCCGATATTGAGGGGGAGAGGAAAAGCACGATGGGGTATCCCACCCGACTGCTCAGCGAGGGCGAGCGCATCGACCTCGAACTGCGCCCGCACTGGAAAGCCCTGGTCCTGCCGGTCATCGTGCTCCTGGTGACCTGCGGCGCCGCCGGCTTCCTGCTGACCATAGCGCCGACACCCGGCAAGACGAGCGGCGAGATCAGCTGGATAGCGATCGGCGTCGTCGCCCTCGCCGTGATCTTCTACTTCGTCGTGCGCCCGTGGCTGCACTGGCTTTTCAGTAACTATGTGATCACGAACCGGCGACTGATCATCCGTCTCGGCTTCATCCACCGGGTCGGCCGCGACCTGCCGCTGGAGAAGATCAACGACGTCTCCTTCCGGCATGACTCGATCATGGACCGGATGCTCGGCTGCGGCACCCTCGTGGTCGAGTCGGCGGGCGAGCACGGCCAGGTGCTGCTCAACGACATCCCGCGGGTCGAGGAGACCCAGCGCGAGATAAGCACACTGATCTCGGGCGACCCGGCCGCCGGGGCGCAGCCGCAGCACGCCTGAGCGGCGGGGACCGAGCCACCCGCACCATCGGATTCACGAACAGACAAGAAGATGAGGCAGGGACGGACCTAGCGCGAACCGGTGGCGGCCGGTTCGCGGAAGGCAGGGGCGGGTGAACGGGCCAGGCCGTGGCGAACCCGAGGGGCGGGGCCGCGGGATTGACGCTGCCTCCTCGGGTCTTTCGTCGGCCTGGCGCCGCGCGGCCGGTGCGCACGCGGCGCCGGGGGCCTTCGAGCCGCTTCCGAACAGAGTCCCGCGCCCGGCCCTGTCCGCCGCGGGTGGCGGGCAACCGGATCCGTCCGGGGGAGGCGTTTTTCCGCCGCCGCAACCGAGTCCCGGTTCGTACCCCGACGCCGTCCCGGTCCCGGCTCCCACCCCCGCGCCGCTCCCGGTTCCGGCTCCCACGCCTTCCGTGCAGCTGCCGGTGCCCGCCGCGTCCCCCGCTCCGCTGCCGGTGCCCTTGCCGGCGCGCGAGCCCGCGGTGCCCGAGCCCTGTCCCGCCGCGCACTCCCGCGGCAACGTCAACGAGGCGCTCCGGCTGCGCGCGCTGGCCAAGTTCACCAAGCTGATCGCGGATGAGACCTCGACGATCGACGTCACGGTGGCCGCCGCGGCCGAGGCCTACCGCCAACTCGGCGCCGCGGCCGTCTCGATCTCCAAGTGGGAGCGGGACACCGGGCTGCTGCGGGTGCTCGTCAACCACGGCGGCGCGCTCGGCGAGGGGGTCTCGGAGCAGCCGAAGGACGAGACGTACCCGGTCACCGACTTCCCGACCGTGCTGCTGAGCGAGGACGAGGTCGGCCCCTGGATCCAGCTGGCCAAGGACGGGACCGGGGACCCGAAGCGGGTGGACCTGCTGCTGCGCCGCGGCCAGCGGTGCGCGCTGATCGCGCCGATCGTCTTCGGCGGCCGTGCCTGGGGCGAGCTCTACGCCGCGCGCACCGCGGAGCAGCCCGTCTACGACCAGGCCGACCTGGACTACGCGGAGGCGCTGTCCGCGCAGATCGCCGCCGGTCTTGCCCGGGCCGGGCAGATGGAGCACATCGAGAAGCTGGCGCTGACCGACCAGCTCACCGGCCTGGCCAACCGGCGCGCCTTCGACGCGCGGCTCGACGCTGCGATGGACCGGCACAACACCGACGGAACCGTCGTCTCCCTCGTGCTCTGCGACGGCAACGGGCTCAAGCGGATCAACGACACGCACGGCCACGACCACGGCGACGCGCTGCTGGTCGAGCTCGGCGCGTGCGTCTCGGCCGCCGCCTCCCGGCTGCCCCGGGCCCTGGCCGCGCGGCTCGGCGGCGACGAATTCTGCCTGCTCATCGAGGGATTCACCGCGGACGACGCGGTGGCCGCGGCCGAGGACATGTGCCTGCGGTCGCTGATGGTGCGCGGCGGCGAGGGCATGTCCTGCGGCGTGGCCTCGACCGGCGACCCGATCGGCCGGGTGGCCACCCGCGACGGCCTGGTCCGGCTCGCCGACGCCGCGCAGTACCGGGCCAAGCGCTCCCGCTCGCTTTCCCCGGTCGTGGCCGGGCGCGGCCAGCCGCCCGACCCCGCCCTGCCGGCGCAGCAGCGCGGCGTGCCCATCGCGACCGTGCGCGGACGGGCCGCGCTCCCGGTCGAGGCGCTGCTCGGCCAGGGCCTGGCCGGACTGGACAAGCTTCCGCCGACCGCGCGGCGCGCCGACCGCATCGAGGTGATCGTGGATCAGGTCGCGCGCGGCCTGGACGCCGCGTCCTGGTACATATACCGCCGCTCGGGCCAGCAGGGACCGCTCTACCAGGAGCGTTCCGCGGTCTACCGGGCCACCTCGGAGTCCGGCTCGTACACGATCCCCGGTGCTGTGCCCGAGCCGGAGCGGCGCCCCGAGCTCTCGCCGACCTCGCCGCCGCAGTGGATCGAGCCGATCCCGCGGGTCGCCGAGCAGTTGCGCGGCTTCGGCGCGGTGACCCCCGCGGTGGGTCAGGACACGAACTGGCCGCCCGGCGACCTCGGCATATCCCCGGAGTTCCTGGCGGCGGCGGGCTATACCTCGTCCCTGTCCGCGGGGGCCACCGCCCCCGACGGCTCGCAGTGGCTGGTGGCCGTGCTGCTCGACGAGATATCGCTGTGGGCGCTGCCCGCGCTGCCGCTGCTCAGGGTGCTGCTCGCCTCCGCGGTCACGTTCTGAGGCCCGGGTCGCGTCAGGCCAGCTTCTTCGCCGAATCGCAGACCTCGTCCACGAGATCGCTCAGTATCCGGCCGTCGTTCATCACGAAGCCGACGGAGTCGTCGCCGAGTCGGCTCGCCTTGACCCGCTTGAGGATCTCGGCATACGCGGGGAAGAGCTCGGCCGTGTAGTCGATGGCCCGCGTCTTCGAGATGATCTCGCCGCTCGCGATCGTCCGGTGCAGCCGGCCGGGGCCGCTGGCGAGCCAGACCGCGAAATAGGGGAGGAACTCCTCGTCCGGCTTGCGCTCGCTGATTGCCCGCCGCGCCTGCAGTGCGCACATCCGCCAGTAGCCCTCGAGGTTTCCGCGGTTCCACGTCTCGAACTCGCTCGCGTCGGGCGCCGCGTTCAGCGACTTCGCCTCCGGGCCGCGCACGGTGATCCCGCACTGGTCGAGATTCGCCCAGATCACCAGATCCTGGCTGTCGCCGCCGCGATGGAACTGGCCGTCCACGACGTACCCCTGCCCGGCGACGTCCTCCGGCGGCAGCTTCCCGATCTGCGCGCGCGGTGCGTAGACGGCGTCGGCGTGCGGCTGCGCCCCGGTCTCCAGCGTCTTGTGCAGCTCTTCGATCGCGGTGAGCTCGTCTTCGACCAGCGGACGCGTCGTCAGAGTCAAGATGTCGAGGTCGCTGCGGCCGTGACGGTAGTCGTCCAGCGTGGCCGAGCCCGTCAGGTACACGCCCTCGACCGCGTCCGCGGGAAGGACGCGATCGAGGGCGGCGAGGTACGTGGCTAGATCGGATTGGTACGGCGTGCCGTGTGTCGAATCCATAACGAAGGATCTAACCACGGACGCTCATTCAGTGCCGCAACTGCTCCTCGAAAGTCCGCGCGATGACCGAGTAGCCGATGTTGTTCGCGTGGATATTGGGCCCCACCGGCGCCGGAGCGCACATCCAAGTCCAGTTGCAGATATTCGCCACGTTGATCGGCACGGTCGTTCCGTCGAGCGACGCGGTGTCCGTGAAGTCCGCGGTCTTGAAGGCGTCCGAGACGTCCGCGACCGGAACGTGGAACGCCGCGTAAGCCGCGTCCAGTACGCCGTTGAACTCGTTGGACACCGTGACCGACTCCTTGGCCACGGCCTGGCCGGCGGCGCCGGTCAGCCAGTCGGCGAGGAAGGCGTCGTAGTAGTTCATGCCGATGAACGTGACGTGTCGCCCCGCGGCGGCCTTGAGCTCGCCGAGGATCTCAGGCAGCTGAGTCCCTGCCTCGCTGATGCCCTGCTCGATGCACGTGGCGTCCAGGGTGCCGTCGCTGTTCACGCAGGTATCGATGTTGTTGGCGCCGATATCCAGCGTGACCAGGATGCGGGCGTGCCGGTGCGCCTTGAGGAAGGCGACCGCCGCGGTCTCCTGGACGGTGTAGGACTGGCCGCTGCCGGCGAGCAGCGGGCAGCCGCCGTCGAGCATCGTGCCGGTGGTCTCGCCGGGGCAGGAGAGGTTGTCGTACTTCAGCCTCCGGTCGCCGTGCTGACGGAGGTCGGCCGCGAGATCGTCGGCGTATCCGTGCCCGGACTTGATCCCGACCCCGGCCGAGTTCGGCTGGTAGCCCCAGGCCAGCGAGTCGCCGAGGGCGAGGTAGTAGTCGTAGTCGGTGCCGCCGCCGTGCCGCCCGTGCCGGGACGGGCTCTGCGCGGTGTGGGCGGTCGTGGCGGCGTCAGCGGCGGTGCCGGTGGCTATGCAGCAGGCCGCGATGGCTCCGGCGATCAGTGCTGATCGCAAGGTTCGACGATTCATGCCCGGAATGTTATGCGCGGGTAGGGTCGGCGGGGAAGGGCCGGGAAAGCCAGGGATAACAGGGGGAATCGGCGTGATGCGGTTGGAAAGCCGCATAAGGACCCGCTTATTCGGCTTCGAACTGGACCGTCAGTTCACGCAGCAGGCCCGCGAGCACGTCGAGCCGCTCGTCCGGCAGCGCCGAGAGCAGTTCCCGCTCGTTCTTCAGCAGCCCGGTCAACGCCGCGTCGGCCAGTTCGCGACCGGAGTCCGTCAGCCGCACCAGCACGCCGCGCCGGTCGTTCGGATCCGGCCCGCGCACGACGAGCCCCTTGGCCGCCAGCCGGTCGATCCGGTTGGTCATTGTGCCCGAGGTGACGAGCGTCTGGGTGAGCAGTTGGCCGGGGGAGAGCTGGTACGGCGTCCCCGCGCGGCGCAGCGCCGACAGGACATCGAACTCCCAGGTCTCGAGCCCCCGCTCGGCGAACGCCGTGCGCCGGGCCCGGTCCAGATGCCGGGCGAGACGCGTCACCCGGCTGAGCACCTCGAGCGGGCTCACGTCCAGGTCGGGCCGCTCCCGCCGCCAGGCGGAGACGAGCCGGTCCACCTCGTCCCGGGTGCCGCCGGTGGCCGCGCTCGACTGCTCGCTCATCCTCCGAGTGTATCAACGCGGCATCAAGAAGCTCTACGCCAAGTATCTTGACGTCAAGTCTGCCGCCCGACCGTGACGTGCGTAACGCGGCGGCTCAGTCCTCCACACCGCTCACCGCGTCCGCCGCCGCACCTGTTACTCCCGCAGTTCCGTCGACCTCGACCGCCCCGCCCGTCGCCTGCGCCGCGTCCGTCGCCGCGGCCTCCCGCGCCTTGCGGGCCCGGTATCCCCGACGGGTCATCAGCCGCGGCGTGTGTTCGAGCCCGGACAGCCCGTTCCAGGCCAGGTTCACCATGTGCGCCGCGACCTCGTCCTTGCTCGGGCTCTGCGCGTCCAGCCACCACTGCCCGGTCAGCGCCACCATCCCGACCAGCATCTGCGAGTACATCGCACCGAACTCCGGGTCGTACCCGCGCCGCCGGAACTCCATCGCCATGATCCCCTCGACCTGGGTGGCGATGTCGCTGATCAGCGAGGCGAAGTTGCCGGTGGACGCGGCGACCGGCGAGTCGCGCACCAGGATGCGGAAGCCGTCGCTGTAGTTCTCCACGTAGTCCAGCAGGGCGAACGCCGCCTGCTCGAGCAGTTCGCGCGGGTGCCCGCCGGTCAGGGCCGAGGTCACCATGTCCAGCAGCGTGCGCATCTCCCGGTCGACCACGACGGCGTAGAGCCCCTCCTTGCCGCCGAAGTGCTCGTAGACCACCGGCTTGGACACGCCCGCCCTGGCCGCGATCTCCTCCACGCTGGTCGCGTCGAAGCCGCGGTCCGCGAAGAGGGAGCGGCCGATCTCCAGCAGTTGCTCGCGACGCTCCTTCCCGGTCATCCGGGTGCGCGGCGGGCTGTTCGGTGCGGAGGTCACCGCCTCATTATGGCCGCCGGCCGCGCCCG
>Ga0302314_10007469_pt1 | contig 19648 bp, 20 predicted proteins | sample III_Palsa_N2_3_FD_200533 | JGI IMG/M metagenome (GOLD analysis project Ga0302314, IMG submission 200533) | Peat permafrost microbial communities from Stordalen Mire near Abisko, Sweden - III_Palsa_N2_3 | ecosystem: Environmental > Terrestrial > Soil > Palsa > Peat permafrost | place: Sweden...
TGTCCTTCTGCTTCGGCCGCGCCTTCAACGCCACGTGCGGATTGCCGAAGGTGCGCTTCAGGTGCGCTTCGAGTTTCTTGATGTCGTTGTCGTCCACGGGAAAGCCTTGGGGTCGTCGGAGGGTGGGCGACCCTAGCGGTTGCGGCCTTCGCCGAAAACCCCGCATGGACCGATAGCTCAGGCGGCGGCGCCGATTTCCGGGGGCGCGGGCATCTGGGCGCCCTGCTGGGCCAGCCAGTCGCGGAACCAGGCGGCCGCCTGGTTGCGCGAGCCCTTGGGCCGCAACACCACGTAGGACGAGCCGGTGGCGGCGAAGCCGAACGGCGCCGCGAGGCGTCCCTTGGCCAGGTCCTCGGCCACGAAGGTCCAGGGACAGACCGCGGCGCCGAGGCCCGCGGCGGCGGCCTCGATCATATAGGTGTTGTGCTCGAAGGCGCGGGTGGTCTTCGGTTCGGCCAGGGTCACGCCGGTGTTGGCCTGCCATTCACGCCAGGCCTGCGGATAGCTCTGCGACTGCAGCCGCGGCAGGGTGGCCAGCAGGGCGCGGACGTCGGCCGTCTCGGCCAGCAGCGCCGGGGCCAGCACCGGCCCATGGAACTGGCGCATGAAGGGGGTGACCTCCATGACGTCCTGGTCGAAGCTTCGGCCGACCCGGACGGCGAGATCGCAGCCGCCGCGGCGGAAGTCGGCCGGTGCGGTGGACTCGGCGATCCGCACCTGCACCTCGGGGTAGGCGGCGTGGAAGCCTGCCAGGCGCGGGATCAGCCATTTCATCGCCAGGCTGCCGGGGCACGACAGGTGCAGGGTGGCCGCGCCCTGGTCCTGTGCGCCCACCGCCGTCTCGATGCTGCGGAAGGCGGTGGTCAGCTGGTCGGCCAGGTCGAGGCCAGCTTCGGTCAGCCGCAGCCGGGTCTTGGGTCCCTCCACCAGGGCGACACCCAGCCGCTGCTCCAGCTGGCGCACCTGGCGGCTCACCGCCCCATGGGTGACGCAGAGCTCGTCGGCCGCCGCGGTCATGCCGCCCCGCCGGGCGAAGGCCTCGAAGGCGTAGAGCGCGTTCAGCGGCGGCGACTTCATGTGCGGAAAACTCACGAAGACTGGCGGGTAAAATCGATTGGCCGAACCACCGCGCCGGCGCAATAGGCTTGCGATGGGGAACGACAAATCCATGGCCAGCGGCCTGCTCGCGGCGGCCATCATCTGGGCGCTGGTGCTGATCGGCCTGTTCGGGCCGCCGCCGCCGAAAGCTCACAGCCCGGCGGAATGCGTGAAGCCGGTCTCGGCGCGAGGATAGCTGAAGAACAGGATTGCCGCAGAGATCGCGGAGATAGGCGCGGAGCGCGCAGAGACGTATGCGAGAGCCGAGATGGCCGAGGGCCTCTTAGCTCCGCGCGCTCCGCGCCTTTTCCTCCGCGATCTCTGCGGTAGATTCTTTCAGGCGGCCGCCACTGCTAGATGACGTAGTCCTCGTAGACCTCGCCCGGCAGGGTGTGGTCCATGGTGCGGGCCGGTTCGTTGCAGGTGGGGCAGTTGACCAGCCGGGCCGGCACGCCCGCGGCGGTGCAGCCGGCCGGCACGTCCTTCAGCACCACCGAGCCCGACGCCACCTTGGCGTATTCGCCGATGGTCACATTGCCGAGCACCTTGGCGCCGGCGCCCAGCAGCACGCCGCGCATGATCTTGGGATGCCGGTCGCCGCGCTCGGCGCCGGTGCCGCCCAGGGTCACCCCGTGCAGCATGGAGACGTCGTCGCCGACCTCTGCGGTTTCGCCGACGACGATGCCGGTGGCGTGGTCCATGAACACGCCGGAGCCGAATTTGGCGGCGGGGTGGATGTCGACCTGGAACAGCTCCGACATCCGGCTCTGGAAGTGGAAGGCCAGGGTCGTCCGGTTCTCGCTCCACAGCCAGTGGGCGATGCGATGGGTCTGCAGCGCCTGGAAGCCCTTGAAGAACAGGAAGGGCTGCATGTAGCCCTTGCACGCGGGGTCGCGCTCGATCACGGCGCGCAGGTCGGCCTCGACCTTGGCCAGCAGCGACGGGTCGGAAGCGTAGGCCTGGTCGGCCATCTCGCGCACGCTCATGGCGCGCATCTCCTGGTCGCCGAGCTTGCGCGCCACCTGGTAGGACAGGGCCGAGGCCAGGTCGTGGTGGGCCAGGATGGTGGCGTTGAGCAGGCTGGCGAGGCCGGGCTCGCTGGCCGCGGCCTCCTGCGCTTCGATGCGAAGCGCGGTCCACACCGGCAGCGGCCCGTCGGTCGCGACGATCTCAAGATGACGGCTCACCGAAGCCTCCTCACTTGTTCTTTCGCCGTCAGCTTAACACAGCTTGGGCTAACAGGGGATCAAGCGCCCCCGTCATCGCCATATGGTGGACGCGGAGCAGGGTCGCCACCGTCATGGCGTCCTGAATATGCCCTTGCACGGCGGCGGCCAGCGCCTCGCGGAAAGGGACGCGGACGATGGCCAGGTCCTCGGTGTGGTCGTCGCTGTCGGCCCGTGCGGGCGACAGGCCGGTGGCGAGGTAGCAGAGGGCGATCTCGTTGCTGGACGAGTTCGACAGCTGCAGCCGCACCACCTCGCGCCATTCGGCCGCCTGCAGCCCGGCCTCCTCGGCCAGTTCGCGCTTGCAGCCTTCGAGCGGGACCTCCGGCGGCAGGGAGCCGCCCTCGGGCATCTCCCAGCTGTAGGTCCCGAATGGGAAGCGCCACTGGCCGACCAGCACCACCGTGCCGTCGTCGTGCAGCGGCAGGCAGCCGGTCGCCACCGCCTTCTGATCGTGCAGATAGTATCTGGCGGACGATCCGGTTGGGGCGACGGCCTCGCCATAGTAATCCACCGCGAACCAAGGATTGTCGTGCACCCGCACCGGGTCGCCGCCGGTCGTCCAGCGGGGGCCGCGCGGCGCCAGCCAGTCGAAGGGTAGTTGCGAGCCGTTCTCAGAAGTCATAGCTGACGTCCATCCCCGACGAGCCCCCGAACCGAAAGCCGCCCATGCCCTCCTCCTTGCCCGCGCCGATCGAGTTCGGCCAGCCCTGCCCGATCCACCCTTCGCGCGAAACCCTGCAGCTGCTGGCCGAGCGGCGTTCCTCCTCGGCCGTGAACCTGCGCGCGCCGGGCCCCGACAAGGACCAGCTCGCCGACCTCCTGCGCATCGCCGCCCGCGCGCCCGACCATGGCAAGCTGTTCCCCTGGCGGTTCATCGTGCTGGAGGGCGAGGGCAAGGCGGCCTATGTGCGGGCGCTGGAGAAGATCGCCGGCGAGCACGGCCACAACGCCGGCGCCCTGGCCAAGCTGTCCACTCCGCCGCTGGCCATCGCCGTGGTCAGCCATGTGAGCGAAGGCAAGATCCCCGAGTGGGAGCAGGTGCTGTCGGCCGCCTCGGTCTGCACCCTCTTGCTGGTCGCCGCCGAGGCGATGGGTTTCGGCGCTAACTGGATCACCGACTGGTACGCCTACGACAAGCACGCCCGCCATGCGCTGGGCCTGCACAAGCACGAACAGGTCGCCGGCTTCGTCTACATCGGCGCGGCGTCGGAACAGCCGCTGGAACGCGTGCGGCCAGACGTGGCGGAGATCACCAGCTGGTTCGAGGGGTAGGCTGTGCGTGCTTCGATACGCCTGCTGCGCAGGCTACTCAGCATGACGAACCTTTTTTGAATTGCACCCACTGTCGTCATCCTGAGTAGGCCGGCGAAGCCGGCCGTATCGAAGGACGCAACAGTCTTACCCCCGCCCGCGATAGGGCGGCACGCCCTGGTCCGGCGCCCACAGGCCGGGCGGGATCGGGCCGGTCTGGTAGAAGATGTCGATCGGGATGCCGCCGCGCGGATACCAGTAGCCGCCGATGCGCAGCCACAGGGGGTCGGCCACCTCGACGATCTTCTTGCCGATGCCGACCGTGCAGTCCTCGTGGAAGGCGCCGTGGTTGCGGAAGCTGGTCAGGTAGAGCTTCAGCGACTTGGACTCGATCAGCCAGTCCTTGGGCGCATAGTCGATCACCAGATGGGCGAAGTCGGGCTGGCCGGTGACCGGGCAGAGCGAGGTGAACTCGGGCGCGGTGAAGCGGGCGAGATAGAGGGTTCCGGCGTGCGGGTTGGGCACGCGCTCCAGTACCGCCGCCTCGGGGCTGGCGGGCTGCACCTGCTGATGGCCGAGCTGGGTCAGGCCGGACGTATCGGTGGTCATTCCTGCGAGGTAATCGTAGGAGGGGAAAACAGCAAATCTCGGAGGCGGGCATGACGATGAGCGGCAAGGATTTTGCGGGCGAAGTGGTGGTGGTCACCGGCGCGTCCACCGGGCTCGGCCGCGCCATCGCCGTGGAGGTCGCGGGCCGTGGGGCTAAGGCGGTGGTGATCAACTACGCCTCCAGCGCCGCCGAGGCCGAAGAAACCGGGGCCCAGGTCAGGGCGCTGGGCGCCGAGCCGCTGCTGGTCAAGGCCGACGTGGCCGTGGACGCCGAGTGCCGCCGGATCGCCGAGGCCGCCGCGCCCTTCGGCCGGATCGACGCCCTGTTCAACAACGCCGGGATCACCAAGCACGCCCCCGACCACGCCGACCTCGACGCCCTGACCGACGAGGACTTCATCCGGCTCTACCGGGTCAATGTGATCGGCGCTTACCAGATGGTCCGCGCCGCGCGGTCGCTGCTCGAGGCGGGGTCGCGGCCGGGCGCGGTGGTCAACACCTCGTCGGTCGCCGGGGTGATGGGGATCGGCTCGTCGGTGGCCTATGCGGCGTCCAAGGGGGCCCTGACCACCATGACGCTGAGCCTGGCCCGCGCCCTGGCGCCGAAGATCCGCGTCAACGCGGTCTGCCCGGGCTTCATCGACACCCCCTGGTTCGGCAAGGCCATGGACGCCGACGCGCTGGAGCGGATGCGCCAGGGTGTCGCCGCGCGCGTGCCGCTGAAGGTGGCGTCCAAGGCCGAGGACATCGCCGGGCCGGCGGTGTTCCTGGCCTCGCCCAGCTCTGGCCACATCACCGGCGAGACCCTGCTGATCGACGCCGGCATGCACCTGAACTATGCGCCGCTCGGGATGCGGTGACGCGGGAAGGAAGAAGGATTACCGCAGAGATCGCAGAGAGAAGGCGCGGAGCGCGCAGAGACCAAGGCAATCCCCTGAGTGGACGCCGCGGGTCATCATTCTCTCTGCGCGCTCCGCGCCCTTACTTCTCTCCGCGACCTCCGCGGTGAATCCTTAAGCTACCCCAGCGCCGCCTTCAGGTCGGCGATCAGGTCGTCGCAATCCTCGATCCCCACCGACAGCCGCACCAGGCCGTCCTCGATGCCGAGGGCGGCGCGCTGGGCCGGCGGGATCGAGGCGTGGGTCATGATCGCCGGATGCTCGATCAGGCTCTCCACCCCGCCGAGCGACTCGGCCAGGGTGAACAGATGGGTGCGCTCCAGCAACCGGCGCGTCCCCTCCAGGTCGCGGTCCAGCACCGCGGTGATGATGCCGCCATAGCCGCCGGTCATCTGCCGTTTGGCCAGGTCGTGCTGCGGGTGGCTGTCCAGGCCGGGATAGATCACCTGGCGGATGTCCGGCTGCGTCTCCAGCCAGCGGGCGATCTTCAGCGCGCTGTCGCAGTGCCGCTGCATGCGCAGCGCCAGGGTCTTGACCCCGCGCAGGGCCAGATAGGCGTCGAACGGCGAGGCGACCGCGCCGACGGCGTTGTGCAGGAAGCGCAGCCGCTCGGCGACGTCCTGGTTCTCGCCGACCACCGCGCAGCCCGAGACGATGTCGGAATGGCCGTTGAGGTATTTGGTGGTGGAGTGGACCACGAGGTCGAACCCGAGCTCCAGCGGCCGCTGGATGAACGGGCTGGCGAAGGTGTTGTCGGCGCAGGTGATGATCCCGCGCCGCTTGGCCAGGGCGGCGATGGCTTCGAGATCGCACAGCCGCAGCATGGGGTTGGTCGGCGTTTCGACCCAGATCAGCCGGGTCTGATCGGTGATCGCCGCCTCGACCGCGCCGAGGTCGCGGAAGTCGACGAAGCTGAAACTCATCCCGGCCGAGCGCCTGCGCACCTTGTCGAACAGCCGGAACGAGCCGCCGTAGAGGTCGTCCGAGGCGACCACATGCGCGCCGGCGTCGAACAGCTCCAGCACGGTCGAGATCGCCGCCAGGCCCGAGGCGAAGGCGTAGCCGTGCTGGCCGCTCTCCAGGTCGGCGATGGCGCGCTCGAACGCCGAGCGGGTCGGGTTGGCCGAACGCGAGTACTCATAGCCCTTGTTCACGCCCGGCGAGGACTGGGCGTAGGTCGAGGTGGCGTAGATGGGCGTCATCACCGCTCCGGTCAGCGGATCGGGATACTGGCCGCCGTGGATGGTGCGGGTGGAGAAGGCGAGGCGGTTCTTGTGGTCGGTCATTGGTTTACAGCGTCCACTCTGGTTTCGGCCTTTGCTGACGCACTGGCGATGCACGCGCATATGATACCGATGACCAAGCCTCCGAAGCCGATCTTGACACTCAAATCATACGCGGTGGCGAACGGGCTCGAGATGTAACGAACGCCACTCGCCGCCTTCAGATAGTACCAGTGCTGATTATCCCGCATGGTCGACGCGTAGCTGGATCGAATCAGCCATTCGCCAAAAGCGATGGACGCGAAGAACAAGGCAAGCGCGGCCAAAAAGAAGCCCCGTAGCCAACCTCGCAAACGGGTCATCACCCCACCCTGCGCAGATGGTTGATCAGGTCGATGCGGGTGATCAGGCCGAGGAACTCCGTGCCGTCGAGGACGATGGCCACCTCGTCGCGTTCGAACACCGGGATCAGCGTCTCCAGCCGTTCGTTGGCCTGCAGCGTGTTGAGCTTGGCGGTCATGGCGGAGGAGACGTGCCGGGCGAAGGCGGCCTTGCGCTCGCCGCTCTCGGCCGCTTCCAGGATATCGCTCTCGTCGATCAGGCCGATCAGCCGTTCGCCGTCCAGCACCGGCAGCTGGCTGACGTCGGCGACGCGCATACGCTTGTAGGCCGTGTCGAGGGTGTCGTCAGGCTGAACGGTCACCGCCCCGCCTTCGCCGACCGCGCGGGCGATCAGGTCGCGCAGGTCCCCGGTCAGCGGCCGGTCGGCCAGGCCCTGCTCGGCCAGCCAGTGGTCGTTGAAGACCTTGGACAGGTATTTGTTGCCGCTGTCGCACACCAGGGTGACCACCCGCCTGGGCTCGGTCTGGTCGCGGCAATACTTCAGCGCCGCGGCGAACAGGGTGCCCGACGACGAGCCGCCCAAGACCCCCGCCTTGGCCAGCAGCAGCCGCGCATGCTCGACGCTCTCCTGGTCGGAGATGGAATAGGCCTTGCCCTGTTTCAGGAACGACAGGTCGCAGTTGTCGGGGATGAAGTCCTCGCCGATGCCTTCGACGATCCAGCTGCCCGGGGTAACCTTTTCGTTGCGGTTGACCAGCGGCTCCAGGATCGACCCGCGCGGGTCGGCCAGCACCATCTCGGTCTTGGGGCTGTGCTTGGCGAAGAAGCGCCCGAGGCCGGTCAGGGTGCCGCCGGAGCCGACGCCCACCACCACCGCATCGACGTCGCCGCCGAGCTGGTCGAAGATCTCCGGCCCCGTCGACATCTCGTGCGCCAAGGGATTGGCCGGGTTGGAGAACTGGTTGATGTAGAGCGCGCCCGGGATGTCGCGGGTCAGCCGCTCGGCCATGTCCTGGTAATAGTCGGGATGACCCTTGCCGACATCCGAGCGCGTGATGCGCACGTCGACGCCGAGGCCGCGCAAATGCTGGATCTTCTCGCGCGCCATCTTGTCGGGCACCACCAGCACAAGCTTGTAGCCCTTCAGGATGCCGACCTGGGCGAGGCCGAGGCCGGTGTTGCCGGCGGTGGCCTCGACGATGGTCCCGCCGGGCTTGAGCCGGCCGTCCTTCTCTGCCGCTTCGATCATGGTCAGGGCGATGCGGTCCTTGATCGAACCGCCGGGGTTCGAGCTCTCCAGCTTGATGAACAGCCGGCACGGGCCGGTATCGAAGGCGTGGGTCACCTCGATCATCGGCGTATTGCCGATCAGCTCGAGGGCGGAGGCGACGGGGGGCGGGGCGCGAGACGCCGAGTCGGGCGAGGCCGGCTTGAGGGGGGCTACAACGGTCATCGACTTCTCCCGGGCGGCGCCTATAGGGCGACTTCACCACAGACTCACGAAACAGGGGCGATTGCGTTCCCGCTTACACCAAAATCGGAGGAGAAACTCTCTGGAGGCGCCCAGAATCAGGGAGCCGTGATCGCCGCGCTGATGCGGAAGGCGTTGCCCTCGGGGTCGAGCAGGACCGACAGGACCTGGCCGAAGTGGGTGGGGAAGGGGCCTTTCACCAGGCGCGCGCCATGCCGCACGGCGCGGTCGGTCAGCCGGGTCACCGCCTCGCCGCTGTCGACGGCGAAGGTCGGCATCGAGCGCACGCCGGTGGGGTCGGCCTGGTCGGCCATGTCGAGCCCGCGATAGGCGTCGACGGACGGGAAGCCGAGCTTGAGCGCGCCAACGATCAGTTCGCGATAACGATCCGAACGCGAAGTCTCGACCTCTTCGAGACCGAACACGGCGATGTAGAAGTCGGGCAGGGCGGCCACGTCGCGCGTGAAGATCGACAGGTACGAAATCCGCACGGCGTCAGCCTGCATCGGTTCAGCCCCTATCGCATCAGGCGGCATAGGTCCGGCGCACCATGTCGTGGATGTGGTCGGCGAAGGTGATCGGCTCCGGCGGGACGCCGCGCTCGGGCCGGCAGGTCGGCGCACAGGCGACCACATGGTGGGCGGAAGGGTTGAAGAAGGTCGCCACCGAATAGCGGTCGCGGCCGGAGGCGGTGTTCAGCACCCGATGGACATTGGAGGCGTAGCGGCCGGCGGTGAGCCGCACCACCATGTCGCCGAGGTTGACGATGAAGGCGCCGGGGATCGGATCGGCCTTCAGCCAGCCCGCCGGCGTCTCGATCTCCAGCCCGCCGCAGTCGTCCTGCAGCAACAGGGTGATCAGCCCCCAGTCGGTATGGGCGCCGGCGCCCAGCAGGCCCGCGCCCTGGTCCGCCTCGCGCGGCGGATAGTGCAGCAGGCGCACGTCGGCGCTGGGCGCGGCCAGGGCGGCGGCGAAATAATCGTCCGGCAGGCCCAGCGAGGCGGCGATCAGGCCGCAGATCTCGCGGCCGAGACCGATCATCGCCGCTTGATAGGCCTCCATCTGGGCCCGGAATCCGGCGCCGTCGAAGCCGGGGCGATCGGCGGGCCATTGGTTCGGACCCTCGAACGGCGAGGGTTCACCGTCGCTGGCCTCGCTGCCGAAGCTGAACGCCTCCTTCTGATCGGGCTGGGCGCCCGCCTGCAGGGTCTGCAGCGCGAAGGGCTCATAGCCGCGCCGGACGGCCGGCTTGCGGAAGTCGAGCGCCACCTTGTCCGGGGTCGGCAAGGCGAAGAACTGTTTCGCCCAGGCGAGCTGGCCGGCCAGCAAGGCGTCCGGCAGACCGTGGTGGGTCAGGTAGAAGAAACCCAGCGCGCGGCTCTTGGCGGCGATCTCGGCGACGACGGCGGCCCGCGCCTCCGGATCGCCGGCCCGATAGGCGGCCATGTCGATGATCGGGAGAGACGGGAGCCGCGCCATGACCGGCAATGGAGTTGCCCCGGCGGCGCCGGGTCAAGGGGGCCGGCCGGATTTTCACCGCTTCGGCGCCGTGATCGTGCGCCATGGGACAAGTCCGGCGGCGCCTGCCCTTCCGCGCCGGGATGACCGCCGGCCCTTCGAGGGGTAGCATCGGGCGAAACCCGTTCAGCGATCCGGAGCGCCCGCTGCAGTCCCCGCCCCCCCAGACGTCCCAGCGCCGTCCGTCCGACCCGGAGCGGGCCTGGCGCTTCAGCACCGACGGCATCGCGCCCGACGAGCGCCAGTCGGCGTGGCGCGAGGTGATGCAGCGTCTGCGCCTGCCGATCGGCCGGCTGGCGGCGCCCGAGCCGTTCCAGGCCAGCGTGTCCTGCCTGGTCTCGCCGCTGGGGATGGACTTCGCGGTGATGTCGGCGACGCCGCAGGAGATCTCCGGCCGCAATCCCAACCAGCCGGCCGCGGTCTGGCTGGTGGTCCTGCTCGAGGGCGAGGCGACCTTCTGGGACGGTGTGACCACCACCACGCTGAAGACCGGCGACATCATCTACGGCCCGACCGGGACCGACGCGGCGCTCAGGCTCGCCAGTGACTTCCGCATGCTGTTCATCAGCGCGCCCCGGGTGGCGCTCGATCACCGGCTCCTGGCGCCGATGGCGCTCAGGGTCGGGCGCTTCGCCGGCGGCAAGGGGCTGGGGCATGTGTTCTCCGGCCTGCTGCGCGGCACGGCCGAAGCCCTGCTGGACCTGTCGTCGGAACAGCTCCGGCCGGTGGAGCTGGCGGTGACCGAGTTCCTGGTCGCCAACCTGGCGGCCGAGGATTCGCCGGCGGCCCTCGGTGGGGCGGGCGCGGCGCGGGCGGCGCACCTGCACCGGGTCTGCCAGACCATGGAGACCCTGCTGTCCGATCCCGACCTCAGCCTCGAGCAGGTGGCCGGCGCTGACGGCATCTCGACCCGTTCGCTGCAGAAGCTGTTCGCCTCGGCCAACCTCAGCTTCTCGACCTATCTGCGCAGCCGACGGCTCGAACGCTGCCGGCTCGACCTGTCGAGCCCGATCTGCGCCAGTTTGTCGATCTCGGAGATCTGCTTCCGCTGGGGCTTCAACGGCTCGGCCCACTTCAGCCGGGCGTTCAAGGAACGCTACGCCGTGTCGCCGCGGGAGTACCGGCGGTCCACGCTCGGGAAGGACGAGGGGGAGGGGGAATAGGCGCCCCAAATTTCCGCTCTTTCACCCCATTGAGTCATGCTCGGGCTTGACCCGAGCACCCAGCAGCTCCGCGCGATCAACTGCTGGCTCCTCGGGTCTCCCACCCGCCTTCGCGGGTGTCCGCCCGAGGATGACTCCAATAAATATGGAGGCGTTCAGGTCCCCTCGAACTCGGCCCTCAGCCGCTTGCCTTCGGCCATGATCCAGCTCTGGTCTGAGCCGCACATGAAGACGCTGATGCCGAGGGCGCTCAGGGCCGGGACCTCGGCGATCGAGCCGATGAAGATGCCGACGGTGCGGCCGTGGCGGCGGCCGGCGTCGGCGACGATGCGCACCGCCTCCACCACCTTGGGATCGTCCTGTCGGTCGACCCCCAGCGACAGCGACAGGTCGGCGCGGCCGAGGAACAGGCAGTCGAGGTCGTCGATGGCGGCGATGGCGTCGATCCGCTCGATGGCGGCGGCGTCCTCGATCATGCACCAAGCCGACGCGCCGGCGTCGGCGGCCCGGCGATAGGCGGCCGCGTCGGGCGCGCCGTAGCCGCCGGCGCGGGTCGAGGGCGAGAAGCCGCGGTGTCCGCGGTCATAGCGGACGCCGTCCAGCAGGCGTCCGGCCGCCTCGGGGCCGTCCACGTGCGGTGCGAGCACGCCGCCGAAGCCCATGTCGAGCAGTTGGCCCACGCTGGCGCGGTCGGTGCTCGGAGGCCGGACCAGCAGCGGCAGGTGGGTCGCCTGCGCGGCCAGGGCCATGGCGTCGAGGGTGGCGAGGTCGAACGGGGCGTGCTCGGCGTCGATGATGGCGAAGTCCTGGCCCGCGCGGGCCATCATCTCCACCGCCTGGTGGGATGCGGTCTTGATGAAGCCGCCGAGCAGCCGCCGGCCGTCTCGTACCGCCTGCCGGAACGCCTGGTCCAAGGCCGTCGCCTCCCGTGTGAACGTCTGCCGTAAAAGCGTGCATGGACCGCGTCAATCCGGTCGAGGCGCCCTTGACAGCCTTCACCGGAAGGTTCCAAATTCCGTTCAGCAAACATGCATTCCACTCAACGGAACAACGTGTCGACCACCGCCCTCGCCACCCAGACCCCGGCCGGATCGGACCTCGAGTCCGTCGATCTGGTGTTCCGTCTGCTGGAGCTCCTGGCCGGAGCGTCCGGGCCGATGGGCGTGACCGAGGTGGCGCGCGAGCTCGACATCTCCAAGCCGCGGGCCCACCGGCACCTGCGCGCCCTGGTCCAGAACGGCTACGCCCGGCAGGATGGACGCAGCGAGGGCTATGAAGTCGGCGTCGGCCTGCTCCGGCTCGGCGAACAGGCCCGCGAGCGCTTCAACGTCATGGGCGCCGTCCGCCCGGTGATGGCGCCGCTGCGGACCGCGACCGGCCTGGCCGTCACCGCTTCGGCCCTGATCGGCGACGAGGTGGTGGTGCTGGAGATGCTGCAGGGCGCCAAGCTGATCGAGTTCGGCGTGCGCCCGGGCTCCAAGCTCGACCTGCACGCCTCGGCCCACGGCTTGGTCACCCTGGCGTTCGGCCCGCCCCTGCTGCTGGAAGCGATGCTGTCCAAGCCCCTGCACGCCTGGACCGACGACACCCTGACCGATCCGGACCAGATCCGCGCCGAGGTCGAGCGCGTGCGCGTCCGGGGCTGGGCCACCGCCGTCGATGCCGTCCAGGTCGGGGTCAACGCCCTCGCCGCGCCGGTGCTCGACCATCGCGGCGTGCTTCGCGGCGCCGTCGCCCTGGTCGGCGCCACCCAATTCATCCCCGCCGAACCGCCGCCCGAGCAGTTGGCTCTGATCAAGGGCGCCGCCGCCGAAGCGTCGCGCAGCCTCGGCTGGAAAGAGGTCTGAGATGTCTTATTCCCTCGCCATCGATATCGGCGGCGCCTTCACCGACGCGGCGCAGCCGCCGCGCAGCTTCGGCTGGCGGGAGATCTGAAATGTCTTATTCCCTCGCCATCGATATCGGCGGCGCCTTCACCGACGCGGCGCAGCCGCCGCGCAGCTTCGGCTGGCGGGAGGTCTGAAATGTCTTATTCCCTCGCCATCGATATCGGCGGCACCTTCACCGACGCCGTGCTGCGCGGCGACAACGGCGCGCTGTTCGTCGACAAGACCCTGACCACCCACCAGAACCTGCTGGAAGGCTTTTTCCGCGGCGTGGACCTGGTGCTCGCAAAGTCCGGCGTGTCGCCTGAAGAGGTGGATGGCGTGGTGGTGCACGCCACCACGGTGGTGACCAACGCCCTGATCGAACGCAAGGGCTCGCCGACCGCCCTGATCACCACCAAGGGCTTCCGCGACGTGCTCTCGATCCGCAACGAGCACCGCTACGACATGTACGATCCGCAGATCGAGTTCGCGGAGCCGCTGATCCCCGCATCGCTGACCTTCGAGGTCGACGAGCGGATCCTGGCTGACGGCCAGGTGCTGCGGCCGGTGAACCTCGGCGAGGTGAAGGCGCTGGCCGCCGAGCTCAAGGCCAACAGCGTGGTCTCGGTGGCCATCTGCCTGATCAACGGCTTCCGCAACGGGCTGAACGAACAGGCCATCGCCGAGGTGCTGCGCCAGGAGCTGCCGGACCTCTATTTGTCGCTGTCGTCCAGCGTGGCCCCGCAGATCCGCGAGTATCCGCGCGCCTCGACCACGGCGATCAACGCCTACACCACCCCGATCACCGAGCCCTATCTGCGGGGACTGAAGTCGGGGCTGGAGGCGGCGGGCGTCATCAACCGGCCCTTGATCATGCTGTCGAGCGGCGGCGTCATCGGCGCCGAGATCGCCGGCCGCAATCCGGTGCGGATGATCGAGAGCGGGCCGGCGGCTGGGGCTCTGGCCGCCGCCTACTACGCCGAGCGGCTGGGCCTCGATAGGCTGCTGTCGTTCGACATGGGCGGCACCACCGCCAAAGCCTGCCTGATCGAGGACCGCAAGCCGCTGGTCGCCGGCAGCTTCGAAGTCGACCGCATGTACCGCTTCGCCGAGGGCAGCGGCATGCCGCTGACCATCCCCTCGATCGACATGATCGAGATCGGCGCCGGCGGCGGCAGCATCGCCTCGGTCGACAATCTCGGCCTGCTCAAGGTCGGACCGCGCAGCGCGGGCTCGGAGCCCGGGCCGGCCTGCTACGGCCGCGGCGGAACCGAGGCGACGGTGACCGATGCCGACCTGATCCTCGGCCTGCTCGACGCCAAGAGCTTCCTCGGCGGTGAGATGCCGCTCGATTTCGACGCCGCCGCGGCGGCCATGGACCGGATCGCCGCCAAGCTCGGCGTCAGCCGCGAGGTCACGGCCGCCGGCATCTACCGCATCGTCGCCGAGACCATGGCCGATGCGGCGCGCGCCCACGCCACCGACCGCGGCGTCGACCACCGCGGCCTGCCGCTGCTGGCCTTCGGCGGGGCCGGACCGGTGCACGCCTGCGCCGTCGGGGCCCTGTTGCAAAGCACGGCGGTGATCTTCCCGCCGCAGGCCAGCGTGCTGTCGGCGTTCGGCTCGCTGGTCACGCCGGTGCGGCTCGACCTGGTGCGCAGCGCCCTCAGCCCGCTGGGCGCGCTGAACTGGCCCGAAGTCGATCGGCTGGTCGGCGAGATGATGGACGAGGCGGGCGCCGCGCTCGCCGAGGCCGGCGCGCCGCGGGACGCCATCCGCATCAGCATCGGCGCCGACCTGCGCTACACCGGCCAGCAGAACGAGGTCTCGATCGTGTTCGAGCACGATCCGCGCCAGGACCGCGATACCAACGTCATCCTGAACGCCTTCGCCGCGGCCTATCACGCCCAGTACGGGGTCAATCCCTCGCACGTGCCGGTGGAGGTGGTCAGCTGGCGGCTGACCGCCCGGGGCCCCGACACCATCATCAACGCGGTCCCGGCCGAGCCTCGCCCGCCCGCGGCGCCGACCGGCGAGCGCGCGGTCGCCCTGTGGTCCGGGGCGCCGCTGACCCAACTCTACGACCGCACCAAACTCGCCGCCGGACAGGTGATCACCGGGCCCGCCCTGATCGAGGAACGCGAGACCACCGTGGTGCTGCCGCCCGGCTGGTCCGGTACGGTGGACGCGATCGGCTGTATCACTGCGAAGAGGGACGACTGATGTTGGACGGCATCGAACTCGAGATCCTCTGGTCGAACCTGATCAGCATCGTCGGCGAGCAGGCCAAGGCCCTGCAGCGCATCGCCTTCAGTCCGATCGTGCGCGAGGCGGGCGACCTGGCCTCAGGCCTGTTCGACGCGCGCGGCCGGATGGTGGCGCAGGCCAACACCGGCACGCCCGGCCATATCAACTCCCTGGCCGCGGCCGGCGAGGTGCTGGCGAAACTGTACGAGGGCAAGCTGGTCCCCGGCGATGTGGTGATCACCAACGATCCGTGGATGTCGGCCGGCCACTTCTTCGACATCACCGTGCTGAGCCCGATCTTCAAGGGCGAACGGCTGATCGGCTTCATCGGCTCGACCATCCACCACACCGACATCTCCGGCTACGGCATCGGCGCGGGCGCCCGCGACATCCACGAGGAAGGCCTTTGGATCCCGCCGATGAAGCTCTACGAGGCGGGCGAACCAAACGAGACGCTGCACGCCATCATCGGGCGGAATGTGCGCACGCCGGACCATGTGTTCGGCGACCTGGCGGCGCAGGTGTCGGGCGGCCGGGCCGGCGGCGACCGGCTGAACGAACTCTGCGCCCGGCATAACCTGGCCGACATCGAGGCGCTGGCCGACGAGATCATCGAACGCTCCGAAAAGGCGACGCGCGACGCCATCCGCGCCCTGCCGGCCGGCACCTGGCACGGCGAAAGCCAGTTCGACGTGCCGGGCGGCGACATCATCACCCTTAAGACCGCGGTCACCATCGACAACGTGGCGGGCGAGGTGCTGATCGACTTCGAAGGCAGCTCGGGTCCCAGCCCGATGGGCATCAACGTGGTGATGAACTACACCCACGCCTATTCCACCTTCGCGGTGCGCAGCTGCCTGAATCCCGAGCAGCCCAACAACTATGGCTCGCTCGCGCCGATCAAGGTGGCCGCGCCCAGGGGCTGTATCGTCAACGCCGACTATCCCTCGCCGCTGAACGCACGGCATGTGGTCGGCATGTTTGTGCCGATGCCGATCCTTAAGGCCCTGTTCCAGGTCATGCCCGACCGGGTGCTGGCCGAGGGTTCGGGCGCGGTGTGGACGGTGCAGATCCAGGGCAAGTCGGCCAACGGCCAGCCCTTCACCTCGTCCATGTTCAACTATTCGGGCGGCATGGGCGCCCGGCTGACCAAGCCCGGCCCCGACGTCACCTGCTATCCCACCGGCGTCGCCGCGGTGCCGGTGGAGATCCTCGAGGCGGTCATGCCGATCGTGTTCGACAAGCGCGAGATCCGGCGCGGCTCGGGTGGCAAGGGCCGTTCGCAGGGCGGCGACGGCCAGGTGATCGGCTTCCACATGCGCACCAGCGAGCCCTGGCTGCTGAACGCCGTGCCCAGCCGGCTCGACCGCGGCCCGGAGGGCCTGGACGGCGGCGAAGATGGCGCCGCGGGCCGTTTCCTGGTCAACGGAAAGTCGGTTTCCGAAGGCAAGAAGATGGTGATGCAGCCGGGTGACGTGGTCGTGCTCGAAACGCCCGGCGGCGGCGGCTATGGACCGGTGTGAGAGCGAAAGGGCGCCCATGGACATCCACGCCATCGACTGGAACGACACGCCCTGGGAGCGGGTCCGCGAGGGGGTCGAACGCAAGGCCTTCTCGGGCGACGGCGCCACCGTGTCGCTGAACCGGCTGCAGCCCGGCCACGAGCCGCGCCCGCACTCGCATCCGCACGAACAGATCGTCTACATCCTGCAGGGCCAGATCGACTTCCACATCGGCGAGACGGTCACCCGGCTCAGCGCCGGCGGCCTTCTGGTGGTGCCGCCCGACGCGCGCCACTGGGGCGAGGTGGTCGGCGACACGCCGGTGCTGAACCTCGACGTCTTCACGCCCAAGCGCGCCGAATACGCGTCCTGAACAAGAAAATTCGCCTGAACAAGAAAATCCGGAGGAAGGCCCCATGACGACGACCACCCCCAACACGCTGATCTTCGTCGACCTGGCGTCCGACGATCCCGCCGCCGCCGGGCGGTTCTACAGCGAGGTGTTCGGCTGGCGCGACGACGACCGGCCCCTGGGCGTGTTCCACCGCATGGTGCCGGGCGGGAATTTCGCCAATCCCGATGGTTCGGACAGCCAGATCGGCAATTTGCACCTCGGCATCTTCGACGCCGCCAACGCCCGCCCGCACCCGGATCCCAAGGGGGTCGAACCGCGCACCCTGGCCGGCGAAGGCCGCAAGGCGCGGATCTGGATCCTGGTCGGCGACGGCCAGTCGTACGAAGAGATCCTGCAGAAGGCGATCGACCGCGGCGCCGTCGAGCTGTGGCGCAATCACTACTGGAAGGAATTCAACGGCTTCAACCACGCCTTCCGCGACCCCTGGGGCAACGAGATCGTGCTCTGGGGCAAGGCCGGTCCCGAGCCCAAGATCCCCGACCACTTCACCCGCGAGTGACATGACCTGATGCCGCATCCCGCCCGACGCTGGTTCACCTTCGCCGCCCTGAGCCTGGCGTACTTCGTCGTCTCGGCGGGAGCCTTCTCCTCCCTCGGCGTGGTCCTGCCGACCATGGTGCGCGAGATGCACTGGAACTGGACCCAGGCGGGCCTCGGCTACACGCTGCTCGGCATCGCCTGCGGCCTGGCCAGCTTCATTCCGGCGGTGCTGATCCGGCTGGTCGGCGTGCGGGGCTCGATGGCCGCCGGCATGCTGTGCATGGTGTGCGGTTTCGGCTCCATGGCCCTGACCCATTCGGTCTGGCTCTACCTCGTGGCCACCGTCCTGATCGGCGTCGCCTTCACCCTGGTCTCCACCGTGCCCGGCACCCACGTGCTGACCGACCTGTTCGAGCGGCGGTCCACGGCGCTGGGGGCCTATTTCACCATCGGCGCCGCGGGCGGCATCGCCGGGCCGCTGTTCTTCATCGCCATCCAGACCCTGACGCACGGCTGGCGGTCGTACTGGATCGGCTTTGTGATCATCTCGATCGTGGTCGGCCTGTTCGCCATCGCCACCACGCCGGGCAAGCGGGACGAGAGCAAACACCTGGCCGAAGCGCCTGAGGTGGCCGGGCCGGTGGAGATGGTCGAAGGGCTGAAGGACTGGACCGTGCGCCGGGCGCTGGCCACGCCTCAGTTCTACCTGATCGTGGCCGGCTACACGGTCTACCTGCTGGTCAACACCACCACCCACGGCTTCGCGGTCCAGCACCTGACCGAGCGCGGCGTCGCCCCCAATACGGCGGCGACCATGCTGAGCATGGAGGCGTTCGTCGGCGCGGCAGTCGGCCTGATCGGCGGCGTCCTCGGCGAGAAACTGCCGGCCAAGACCCTGATGATCGTCTCGCTGGTGGCCGTCACCGTCGGCGCCTTCGCCCTGGCCGAAGCGCGGGGGTGGCCCTTGATGCTGCTCTACATCCTCGGCGTCGGCATCGGCTTCGGCCTGTCGTTCCTGTCGTCGACCCTGTTGCTGCTGCAGTACTTCGGCAAGCGGGCCAATCTCGAGCTGTTCTCGATCATGTGCGTGATCTCGACCGTCGCCGCCCTTGGGCCGCTGCTCGGCGGCTGGGCGCGCGACGTGCTCGGCAATTTCTGGGCGGTGCTGATGGTGCACGGGATGATCACCGGGATGATCCTGATCGCCGCCCTGTTCCTGCGCCCGCCGGTATTGCGCCCGGTCGCGACCCTCAAGCCGGTGAGTGAAGCCGCCCTATGAGTGAGACCCCCATCCACGCCCCGATTCGGGCCCCCATCCACGCCGACGTGCTGATCTCCGGCGCGACGCTGATCACCATGAACGCCGGACGGCAGGTGATCGAGGACGGCGCGATCGCCATCGCCGGCGACCGGATCGTCGCGGTCGGCAAGCGCGAGGCCGTGGTCCGCGGCGTCGTCGCCAAACAGGTGGTCGACGGTCGCCGGTTCGTGGCGACGCCGGGCTTCGTCGACGCGCACATCCACATCACCGGCGATCCGATCACCCGCGGCTTCGCCCGCGGCAGCACCGAGGACAGCTGGTCCGACAAGCTGCAGCGCTGGGTGATCCCGATCTTCAAGGCGCAGACGGCGGCGGACGAGAAGCTGGCGGCCCAGTGCGCCGCCCTGGCCATGATCCGCTACGGCACGACCTGCTTCGTCGAGGCCGGCACGGTGCTGAAGCTCGACGCGGTGATGGAGGGCCTGGACGAAAGCGGCATCCGCGGCCGGGTCGGCGAATGGGTCGAGGGCCGCGCCTTCAACCCGGCCGACGACCAGGCCAAGGTCTCGGCCGCGGCCATCGCCATCCTGGAGTCCGAGGTCGAGCGCTATCCGGACCGCGGCGGCGATACCCGGCTGGCCGCCTGGCCAGTGCTGGTCGGCCACTCCACCAATTCCGACGACGTCTGGCGCGCCGCCAAGGCGCTGGCCGACCAGCACGGTCTGCGCGTCTCGGCGCACATGAGCCCGCGCGCCGGCGATCCCGAGTGGTTCCTGGCCCAGTACAACCGCCGGCCGCTCGAACACCTGGCTGACATCGGCGTGCTGGGTGAAAACGTCATGCTGACCCACCTGGCCAACATCGACCAGAGCGAGCTCGACCTTCTGGTCGAAACCGGCGCCGGGGCCATCCATTGCCCGCACGCGGCGCTGCAGGGCGGGTTCGGTCTGGCCCACATCGGCCTGTTTCCCGAGATGCTCGACCGCGGCGTCAAGCTGATGCTGGGCACCGACGGGGTGGCGGCCGACATCCTCGGCTCCGGCCGGCTGATGGCCAGCCTGTTCCGCGACGC
>Ga0302314_10007470_pt1 | contig 19648 bp, 19 predicted proteins | sample III_Palsa_N2_3_FD_200533 | JGI IMG/M metagenome (GOLD analysis project Ga0302314, IMG submission 200533) | Peat permafrost microbial communities from Stordalen Mire near Abisko, Sweden - III_Palsa_N2_3 | ecosystem: Environmental > Terrestrial > Soil > Palsa > Peat permafrost | place: Sweden...
GCCGCCGCCGGTGAAGTCGCTGCTGCTCACCGGGAAGGCGGGAACCGGGAACGCCAGGGCGTAAGGGTCGTAGCTCATCGGGAGATCCTCTCGTCTAGACATACAGCTTTGCTGTACGATTCAACGTACAGCAAAGCTGTATAGTTTGGCAAATGATCCAGCCGCCCGGCCGCCCGCCGCCAGAAGCCGGGCCGCCTTATCCTGAGGTGGTGCCTGCCGTCGACTCCGCTGCGCTCGCCGAGGAACTGCGGGCGGCCATTGGCAGCCTGGTCCGGCGGACCAGGGCCGCCGACGTGCTGCCGGGCAACCAGGCGGCTGCGCTGGGGCTGCTGGACCGGGAGGGCGCTGCGACGATCGCAGAGCTCGCGAGCCGGTCCGGAGTCCGTCACCAGTCCATGTCCCGGGTAGTCGGCCAGCTCAGGGAACACGGAGCGGTGCGCTCTGCCGCCGATCCTCGGGACGGCCGTTCGGTGCTGCTGCACATCACCGAACCAGGCAGCCGGCTCCTGGATCAGGACCGGCGCCGACGAGCCGACCAGCTGGCCGGGGCAATCGACGCCGAGCTCGACGCCGCCGAGCGTGAGCAGCTCGCACGGGCAGTGGAGCTCTTGCAGCGGCTGACCGCGCGGATCGAGCACGCCTGAGCGGACCGGTGGCCAAGCAGGGTGCCGGCGCGGGCGGTGAGGTCCACGTCGGCCAGTGCCGTGGTCTTACCGAACCGCTTGACAAGCCCCCGCGCCTCGGTGGCTTGTGCGCGTTTAGCGCGCGGCGACCACGGGGGCCGAGAGCTGCGAGATCAGGTCGTGTACCCGGCCGGCGCCCTCGGCTACCTCGTGCCGCATCGCATACACGTTGATGAGATGCTGCCCGCCGAGGTCGGGCGTCTCGTCGGGTACGAGCTGCCACGGGTGGGTGATGTCGGCGATCCGCGCCTTCATCGAGTCGAGGCGCAGCCCGGCCTCGGCGACCGACCACTGGTCGAGCGGGTGGCCGCCGCCTTGGTGCCCATCGGCGGCCGAGTCTGTCGGCGTCGCCGCCGCCACCGCCGCGTTGAACGCGCGGCGCGCGTCCGAGTACTGCACGCTGGCCAGGATCGAGTGCCCCCAGCCGATCGCGCTTGTCGCGAAGACGTCGCCCGGCGTGCCGGCCGGCGCCACCCTGGCGACACGGAACGTCGGCGTACATCGGGAGCCACGCCCGGCGAACGCGAGCACGACATCAGGTCGGCCTGACCCGGGCTTGCCCGCGGCGTTCGCCGAATGGATCGCATGTACCGCGACCCAGTCCCACGTCGGCGTCAGTGAGGAGAGCACCGCGGTGTTGCGGAACCGGTAGCCGCTCTCGCCGGCGGGTTCGCACGTCGACTGCGCGTCGGCGAACCGCAGATCGCCGCCGGCCGCCGCCGCGCCGTGCCCGGCGGCGAAGAGCGCGCCGCGGGCCGCCTCGAGCAGGATCCAGCGGACCGAGTTGTCGCCGCCGCGGTAGGCGTCCGCCGCCGCACCGGTCCAGTACAGGTGCGCGCTCACGGCGAGGGCGGTGAGCGGCGCGTGCCGTGCGAGCCGTCGCTGGCCGCAGGCGGCCTGCCGCAGCGTGCAGCCGAGGCCGCCGAACTCCCGCGGAAGCGCGACGTTGAGGTACCCAACCTCGGCGAGCCGAGCGAGGTCCCGCCGCATGACCGCCGCGACGTCCGCGCCGGTCATGGTGGAAGAACCGGCCGCGCCTGGCCCGGTGCCGGTCAGCACCCGTCCCGCAAGCGCGCTCGCATCACGCGAGGTGCCGCCAAGCCGGTCGAGCAGGCTGTCGGAGAGCAGGTCACGGGGCCTGATCTGTGCCATGGACCGGTTCCCCTCCCTCGCGGTGCGCGGTGGCTTTAACTGTATTTTAATGACATCACAGGGAGGAACGGAAAGTCAACTTACTTGATAGGAAATATATGCTTATTGGGTGAGCACGCGCACGGGCTGTCCGCTGGCGAAGGCGGCGATGTCCTCGACGGCATCACGGTAAAACATCCGGTAACCATCATCGGTCACATACCCAAGGTGCGGGGTCAGCACGGTCCGCGGCGCGGATCGCAGCGGATGGCCCGCTGGCAATGGTTCCTCATTGTAGACGTCAAGCGCCGCGCCCGCGATATCCCCGGCGTACAGGGCCGCGAGCAGGGCGTCCTGGTCCACGATCGGCCCGCGTGAAGTGTTCACAAGAAACGCGCTTGGCTTCATGAGCCCCAGCTCTCGCGCCCCGATCAGCCCGGTCGAGCGCTCGCTCAGCTTGTAGTGCACGGTTACCACATCGGACGTGGCGAACAACACATCCTTGGCGACCGCGGTCGCCCCCGCCGCCGCCGCGGTCTGGGCGGTGAGGTTCTGGCTCCACGCGATCACCGCCATGCCGAACGCGAGTCCGACCGCCGCCACCGCCTTGCCGATGTTGCCGCACCCGACGATCCCCAGGGTCCTGCCGCGCAGCCCGAACCCGACCGTGTGCTGCCAGCCGCCGTTCCTGATCGCCGCGTCCTCCGCGGTGACGTGCCGGGTAAGCGCGAGTATCAGCGCCCAGGTCAGCTCGGGGGTGGCACCAGGAGCGCCGCGGGTGCCGCAGACCGTCACGCCTGCTCTGTTCGCGGCGGCCACGTCGATCGACGCGTTCCGCATCCCGGTGGTGACGAGGAGCCTCAGGTTGGGCAGCAGCCCGATCCGCTCGGCGGTGAACGGCGTCCGCTCGCGCATCGCGACGATCACGTCGAACGGCGCGAGCCCCGCCGCCAGGTCGGACGTCCGCTCGATGTGCTTGCCGAAGGTGACGATCTCCGCGCCGAGCGCGGTCCAGTCGGCGCAGCTCAGCGCCACCTGCTGGTAGTCATCGAGTATCGCGATCTTCAAGAACGATCCTCCCTAACGTACCCGGCCGACTCTATCTCCCCCGCTGGCTCCCGATCGGCTTCGAAGACGCGGCTGGTACGGTTTTGTGCCATGACTTGGCTTGACGTGCTCGCCGACAAGGCGCTGAACAGTGACCTCCCGACCAGGGAGGAAGCCCTCGCCGTGCTCGCTAGCGACGACGACGAACTCCTCGACGTGATAGCCGCCGCGTTCCGCGTAAGGCGCCGGTTCTTCGGCCGCAGGGTCAAGTTGAACTACCTGGTCAACGTCAAGAGCGGGCTCTGCCCAGAGGACTGCTTCTACTGTTCGCAGCGGGTCGGCTCGGGCGCGGACGTGCTCAAGTACTCCTGGCTGAAGACCGACGAGGTGATCGCCTCGGCCGAGGCCGGCGTCGCCGGCGGCGCGCGCCGGGTCTGCCTGGTGGCGAGCGGCCGTGGGCCGACAGACAAGGACATCGACCGGGTCGCCTCGACGATCGCGACGTTCAAGGAGCGGAACCCCGACGTCGAGGTCTGCGCCTGCCTTGGCCTGCTGTCCGACGGGCAGGCCGAGCGGCTCGCCGACGCGGGCACCACGGCCTACAACCACAACCTGAACACCTCGGGCGGCCACTACGCCGACATCTGCACCACGCATGAGTACGCCGACCGGGTGTCCACGGTGGAGTCGGCGAAGTCGGCGGGTCTTTCGCCCTGCTCCGGGCTGATCGCTGGCCTCGGCGAGACCGACGAGGACCTGGTCGACGTGGCCTTCGCGCTGCGCGACCTCTCGCCCGACTCGGTGCCGGTGAACTTCCTGATCCCGTTCGACGGTACCCCGATGGCCGGCAAGTGGACCCTTACACCGCAGCGCTGCCTGCGCATCCTGGCGATGGTCAGGTTCGTCTGCCCGTTCGCCGAGGTCCGTCTTGCGGGCGGCCGCGAGATCCACCTGCGTACGCTCCAGCCACTTGCCCTGCACGTGGTCAACTCGATCTTCCTCGGCGACTACCTGACAAGCGAGGGCCAGCCAGGCGCCGCCGACCTCGCCATGATCGCCGACGCCGGCTTCACCGTAGAAGGCGCCGACCCCGCCCCGGCAGCAACCCCCGCCCCGGCAGCCGCTCCCGCCTCGTCAGCAACCCCCGCCTCGTCAGCCGCTTCGGTTCAGGTCCGCCGCCGCGGCGCGGGCACCACCCTCCCCGCCAACACCTGACGATCTTCATCGAGTCGTCACAAGGTCCGCTCCTGCGACAGGATTCGATAGCACTGAAGCTTTGACCGCCTAGTGACCGGCCTGACCTTCAGCGCTAGCCCGATCCGGGACTCGCTGGCGCGACCCGGTAGTGGTAGCGGTGGGAGTAGCGGAAGCCGCATCGTTCGTAGAGGGATGTCGCGGCGGTGTTGTCGACCTCCACCTGGAGGAAGACGCTGCGGGCGCCTCGTGTCACGGCCTCGGCGCAGGCCGCGGCGGTGATCGCCGCGCCCAGGCCGGCTCGGCGATGGTCGGAGTTCACCTCAACGGCGGTGAGGCCGGCCCAGCCGTCGACGATCGAGAGCCTGGCGATGGCAAGCACGTCGGTGCCCGACCTGATGCTGGTGAACGCCTGGGCCTGGGCCGAGATCAGCACGTCGCGCATGACCGGTGGCTGCTGGGCCGAGCCGCGGTAGTGGTACCTGGCGAGCCACGCATCGTCTGGTTCCTGGTCCGCAAGGAATTGGGCGTCACGGGGAAGTTCGCGCGGGGCAAATGGGAGCGGCAGGTCGGCCACCATGACAAAGGCAGGTCCTGGACGAGTCGCCCAGGACCGTTCGGACAAAAGGGCATCTAGATCACCGGCTGGCGAGTCGGCGTCGAGGGGCAGTGGCAGCGCGATCATCGGCGGCAGGCCGCGGTCTCGGTACCAGCCGGCGACGGCGTGCAGTGCGGCGTCCAACGGAAGCCCGGGATCACCGAGCGGCAGCGCCGAATTCGCGCGCCCGGTGAACCCCTCGGCCGCGCGGAGCAGCCACCCGCCGAGCCACGTTTCCTCGGTCCCTCGCCAGTGCCTGGCCGCCACTCGTTCAAGATCGATGATCTGGTCGTCCACCAGTACATGATCCCGCATCGCCGCACCCTGTCGGAGGCTACCGATGCGGCGCGGGCCCTGGCACCAGCCGCTCCAGGTACCCCGGGTAGCGGGTGACGATCCCGTCGCCGTCGTATTCGATGTCGGCCTGAAACGTTCCGCTGCGGTACCGAGCTGGATGGGGCGACACGCCGGCGGTTCCTGCCTTAATGCTTCTAGGATCGCGTGGTTCTGGTTACGTTTGTCATTATGGCTACCTCTCGGTCCAGGGGCGCGGCCGGCTCGCGGAGCGGGCGGGCGCGCCCAATCGGCGACGACTATTACAACGATGAGTCACCGGACGTGATCCTGCCGAACTTGCCACGCAACGGCGCGGGGGGTGGGCGAAGCGGCTCTGGTGGCGCCACCGGGCGCGGCTCAGGGTCCGGTGCGAGGCCGACATCGGGTACTGGGTCCGGCGGCGGGCGGTCGGCGGGGGGCGGCGGTCGCGGCTCGGCAGGCGCGCGCGGCGGAGCCGGCGGGTCCGCGGGGAAGAGCGGTTCCCGCGCCGCAGGAACGGGAAAGGCCGGAACCGGGAAGGGCGGAACAGGCAAGAGCGGATCCAGGAAGTCGGCGGCAGGACAGCGGGGGACGGCGGCAAGACGGAACGCGACGCCGCCGACGAAGGACCCGGTTGTCATCCTGGCGCGCTGGATCGTCCGCGCCGTCTCGCGGGTCTGGCTGTTTATCGCCTGGGCGGTGGGATCCGTGGTGCGCCGTTTCGGGCGCAACGCGCGGGAGCTCGACACGGATCATCAGCGGGACGGCATCGGCCTGTTCTGCCTCGGGCTCGCGATCGTATTCGCCGCGAGCATCTGGGCCAGGATGAACAACCTGGCCGGCCAGGGCATCTACACCGCGACAAGCGCCGTCGTGGGCGAGGGTGCGTTCGTGATCCCGGTCATGCTCGCGATGCTCGGCTGGCGGTTCTTCCGCCATCCTGACCGGAACTCGGCGCTACCGCCCGCGGAGATCGGCTGGACGGCCATGCTCGTCGGCGGCCTCGGCCTGTTCCACATCGCGAAGGGCGTACCCACCCTCGAGCACGCCGGCGGCGGCTGGCCGGCGGTCAGGACCGCGGGCGGGTTCGTCGGCATGGTGGCCTCGTGGCCGCTTGCGAAGGGGCTCACGCCGTGGGTGGCGACGCCACTGCTCGGCCTGCTCGCCTGTTACGGGCTGCTCGTCATCACCGGCACGAAGGTCCGGCACGTGCCTGCCAGGCTGGCCGAGCTCAAGGTGGCCTTCGGTTACGGCAGCTACGACCCGGGCGACGAAGACGGCGAGTATGACTCCGGCGACTACGAGGACCTTGACGGCGGACCGCGTCGCAGTGAGATTCGCCGTGGCGCGATCAAGATCAAGGGCACCGTCGAGGCCGGGGATCACGTCAAGCCGTACGACACGCCGGTGCTCGGCCCCGGCGGTCGGCGGGCAACTGGCGCGGGCGGCACAACCAGGGCGGGCGGGTCGTCGGCCCGGCTGCCCGAGGCCAGGATCGGTGAGGGACTGCTCGAGGACCTCGGCTTCACCACCGAGCCCGATGTCGCACCGCAAACCGGCGGCGGCCCCCTCGGCGCGGATCCGCAGGCCGACGACGGCGGCCACGTGGCCGAGGTTCCCGCCGCGGTGCTGCGGCCTGCGGACCCGACCCCGGTGCTGCCCGGCGAACAGCTGACGCTCACCGGGGCCGCGGCCGAAAGCTACACGCTGCCGCCGACGGCGATGCTCCGCCCCGGCAGCACGCCGAAGGCGCGGACCAAGGCCAACGACATCGTGGTCGCGGCGCTCCAGGATGTGTTCGTTCAGTTCAAGGTGGACGCGGACGTGTCCGGGTTCAGCCGGGGGCCGACGGTCACCAGGTACGAGATAGAGATCGGCCCGTCGGTCAAGGTGGAGCGGGTCACCGCTCTGTCGAAGAACATCTCTTATGCCGTTAAGTCGCAGGATGTCAGGATCTTGCCGGTTATCCCGGGCAAGTCGGCGATCGGGGTGGAGATACCGAACGCGGACAAGGAGATCGTCAGCCTCGGCGACATCCTCCGCTCGCCGACCGCGGTGGCCGACCATCACCCGATGGTGGTCGGGCTCGGCAAGGACGTCGAGGGCACCACGGTCGTGGCGAACCTGGCGAAGATGCCGCACGTGCTCGTGGCGGGCGCCACCGGGTCGGGCAAGTCGGTCTGCCTGAACGGGCTGATCACCTCGCTGCTGATGCGCTCGACACCGGAGGAGGTGCGGATGATCCTCATCGACCCCAAGCGGGTCGAGCTGTCGATCTACGAGGGCATACCGCACCTGATCATGCCGATCATCACCAACCCGAAGAAGGCCGCAGAGGCCCTCGAGTGGGTGGTCGGCGAGATGGAGCGCCGCTACGACGACCTGGCCGCGTCCGGCTTCAGGCACGTGGATGACTTCAACAAGGCGGTAAGGACGGGCAAGCTGACCGCGCCGGCTGGTTCCGAGCGGGTCTACGAGCCCTATCCGTACCTGGTCGCGGTCGTGGACGAGCTCGCCGACCTGATGATGGTCGCGCCGCGCGACGTGGAGGACTCCATCGTCAGGATCACCCAGCTCGCGCGGGCGGCGGGCATCCACCTGGTGATCGCGACCCAGCGCCCGTCCGTCGACGTGGTCACCGGTCTTATCAAGGCCAACGTGCCGAGCCGGCTCGCGTTCGCCACCTCATCGCTGACCGACTCCAGGGTCATCCTTGACCAGCCGGGCGCGGAGAAGCTCGTCGGGCAGGGCGACGCGCTGTTCCTGCCGATGGGCGCGTCCAAGCCGATGCGCCTGCAGAACGCGTTCGTCTCGGAGAAGGAGATCCGGGAGATCGTCGAGCATTGCAAGCAGCAGGCGCAGCCGCAGTACCGGCAGGACGCCATCCAGGCGGCTCCGGAGAAGACGATGGCCGACTCCGACATCGGCGACGACCTGGAGCTGCTGATCGCGGCGGCCGAGCTGATCATCAACAGCCAGTTCGGCTCGACTTCCATGCTGCAGCGCAAGCTCCGCGTGGGGTTTGCCAAGGCGGGTCGGCTGATGGACCTGCTTGAGAGCCGAGGCATCGTCGGGCCGAGCGAGGGCTCCAAGGCTCGAGATGTGTTGAAGAGGCCGGATGACCTCGATGACGTGCTTACCTCCTTGCGGGGCTGATAAGAGATATAACGTTGGTCTTACATTTTCACGGGCGCTGCCGGTGGGGTCACGTAAGCGCCTGGCGATACTCTGAGTAACTAATAATGTTCGATGGGTAATAAAAGTTCGGGGCGAGATTTCCTGGAGGCGACGTGAGCATCGGTGACACCTTGGCGCAGGCGCGACGTCAGGCCGGTCTCACTATCGCGGCGGTGAGCAAGGAGACGCGGATCAGGGAGTCGATCATCTCCACGATCGAGCAGGATGACTTCTCGTCCTGCGGTGGCGACTTCTACGCGCGGGGGCACATTCGCTCGATCGCCAGCGTGGTGGGCACCGATCCGGTGGTGCTTATCAGGGAGTACGACGAGGAGCACGGGCCGCCTGGTGACATCCGCGCGGCACAGATCTTCGAGTCCTCGACGCCCATCAGGATCCGCGAGCCCCGGTCGCCGCGCCTGGGGTGGGTGCTCGGGGTAGCGGTGGTCGCGGCGGCTGGCTTCGGTGCCTACCACGTGATCTCGACCCACCACTCGAATCCAAGGGCCACGGCGACGTCCCGGGTGAGCCACACCGCGAAGGCCAAGCCGAGTGCCAGCGCCAAGTCGGCGACGTCCACCGTCGCCGCGGGGCCGCGGCGGGCGGTGATCAAGGTGACCGCCACCCAGGACTGCTGGGTCGGGCTGAACACACCGAGCGGGCAGTCGCTCTATCAGGGCTTCGTCCTGGCCGGCTCGACCAGGACCTGGAACGAGAAGCACGCGGTATCCATCGTGATCGGTAACCCGGCCGGGATCGTGCTGACCGTGAACGGCAAGCCCGAGCAGCTGAACACGGTGCAGGTGGTCACGCTCAACATCGACCCGGCGAGCAAGACGCCGGTCACGATTGGCTGAGCGGTTGGCTGAGCAGCGGGCGATGACAGCGAGCGCCGCATAATCACGTACGCTCTGCGTGTGTCTAGTTCCCGTACCGTCAGCCTTGTCACGCTCGGCTGCGCGCGCAACGAGGTGGACTCCGAAGAGCTCGCAGCTCGCCTGGCATCCGGCGGCTGGACATTGCGGGGCGAAGGCGAGGCCGCGGACGTAGTTGTCGTCAACACCTGCGGCTTCATTCAGGCGGCCAAGCAGGAGTCCATCGACGAACTGCTCGCCGCCGCGGACTCGGGCGCGAAGGTGGCCGCCGTCGGCTGCCTGGCCGAGCGCTACGGCGCCGAACTCGCCACCGAGCTGCCGGAAGCTCAGGTGCTCAGCTTCGATGACTACACCGATATCGCGGCTCGGCTTGACGACGTGCTCGCGGGCCGGTCGCGCCCCGCGCACGTGGCAAGGGACCGCCGCACGCTGCTGCCGGTCAGCCCGGCGAGCAGGCAGGAGTCGCGCATTATCGACGGCGCCGTTGACCGCACCGTTGACCTTACCGAGCTGCCGCCAGGGATCGCGCCCGCCTCGGGCCCTCCCGTGGTCCGCAGGCGGCTTGCGGGCGGCGTCACGGCGCCGCTGAAGATCGCCTCGGGCTGCGATCGCCGGTGCTCGTTCTGCGCCATCCCCGCCTTCCGCGGCGCGTTCGTCTCACGGCGCCCGCCTGAGCTGCTCGCCGAGGCCGCCTGGCTCGCCGGGCAGGGAGTGCGCGAGCTGGTGCTCGTGAGCGAGAACTCCACGTCCTACGGCAAGGACCTGGGCGACCTGCGGCTGCTCGAGACGGTGCTGCCCGAGCTGACGAAGACCGATGGGCTCGCCTGGGTGCGGGTCAGCTATCTACAGCCGGCCGAGGTCAGGCCGGGTCTTATCGACGTGATGACGTCGACCCCTGGCGTGGTGCCGTACTTCGACCTGTCCTTTCAGCACGCCAGCGGCCGGGTGCTCCGCAGGATGCGCCGGTTCGGAGACAGGGCACGCTTCACCGAGCTGATTGATCGGGTCAGGCAGGCCAGCCCGAGCGCCGGCGTCCGATCTAACTTCATCGTCGGCTTCCCCGGTGAGACCGCCGACGACCTGCGCGAGCTCGAGCTCTTCCTGAGCGAGGCCCGGCTGGACGCGATCGGGATCTTCGGCTACTCCGACGAGGACGGCACCGAGGCCGCGACCTTCCCCGATCTAGACAAGCTCGACGGAGACGAGATCGCCCGCCGGGTGAGCGAGTTCGCCGATATCGCCGAGGAAGTCATGGCTCAGCGTGCCGCCGACCGCGTGGGCGAGACGGTCGAGGTGCTCGTCGAGGAGGTGCTTGGCGACGGTCGGTTCGAGGGCCGCGCCGCGCACCAGGCGCCGGATGTGGACGGGTCGACGACGCTCCTCGCCGACCGCTCGCTGGCCCCCGGCGATCTGGTGACGGCCCGCGTCGTGGAGGCGGTCGGAGCCGACCTGGTCGCCCGCGCGTGAGCGGGGAGACCCCGCCGACCGCCTCCGGTGGGGAGGCACCGTCGGCGTCCCCGGGTGAGACCTCGATGACAGAAGCCGCCGCGGAGGCCCTGACGGCGGAGACCCTGGCGGAGGTCCCGGTAGATGTCCCACCGGTGGAGCAGGTAGGGCTGGTGAACGTCGCGAACGTGCTGACGGTCCTGCGGATCTGCCTGGTGCCTGTTTTCGTGGTATGCCTGGTCGCCGGCGGTACCGCCTGGCGGCTCGGGGCCCTCGCGGCTTTCGGCGGAGCCTCACTGACCGACTTTCTTGATGGTCAGCTGGCGCGCAAGCGCGGCCTGGTAACGGACTTCGGCAAGATCGCGGACCCGATCGCGGACAAGGCGCTCATCGGGGCGGCGCTGATCACCCTGTCGGCGATCGGTGAGCTGCCCGGCTGGGTCACCGGCCTGATCCTCGCCCGTGAGCTGGGCATCACCGCGCTCAGGTTCGCCGTCATCAGGCGGGGCGTCATCGCGGCGAGTCAGGGCGGGAAACTTAAGACGCTGCTGCAGATCATCGCGATCTGCCTGTACGTGCTGCCCTCCTCGGTCGGCGTCCTCGCCGTGATCAGGGAGGTTGTGATGGCGGCGGCCCTCGTGGTTACTCTAGTGACGGGTGTGGACTACGTGATACGCGCCGTGCGGATGAGTCGGTTATCTCCCGGAGGATTGCGGATGGCAGATGGCGTGGCCGGTTCGGCCGCCCGCGAACTGGCCACGGAGATCGTTCGCCTGCTGACGGAGGCGGGCCGGACGGTGGCCACCGCAGAATCGCTGACCGGTGGTCTCGTCGCCGCCGCGCTCACCGACGTGCCTGGCTCGTCGCGGGCCTTCAGGGGCGGCGTGGTCGCCTACGCGACCGAACTCAAGGCGCGGCTGCTCGGCGTCGACGCGGGGCTGCTCGCGGCGCACGGCCCGGTCTGCGCGCCGGTCGCGGCGGCGATGGCCGAGGGCGTCAGGCAGCGCCTCGCGGCCACCATCGGCGTGGCCACTACCGGAGTGGCCGGTCCCGATCCCCAAGACGGCCATCCGCCGGGTACCGTACACATCGCGGTGAGCCTTGCTGACGATACTGTGGTGCGCACGATTGCGCTGCCAGGTGACCGTGACGAGGTACGTAGACTAACTGTGGAACGGGTACTTGGTTTGCTACTAGGCCGACTTAGGGAAGAGTGTCCGTGATTACAGTGTTACGTCGGGAGCGAACACACCCGGTAGTGGTCTCGCGTGCTTACCGTACGGAAAGGTACGGTGGGGGTAGCGATGGTCGCGGTCCGGCAGGTTTTGCTAGGAGCGCGGCAAGCTGTTGCGCCTCAGGAAGGGAGTGCGACGATGGTTCTGCTTCGTCAATTGCTTGGCGACGTGCTGCGTCGGCTGCGCGTCAGGCAGGGCCGCACTCTGCGCGAGGTGTCCGCGACCGCACGCGTGTCGCTCGGGTACCTGTCCGAGGTCGAGCGCGGTCGCAAGGAAGCCTCGTCGGAGCTGCTCGCGGCGATCTGCACAGCCCTCGATACGCCGCTGTCTCAGGTGTTCCGCGAGGTGTCTGACAATTTCGCCCTCGCCGAGCTGCAGAACGAGCCCGTGCTTTCCGGCGCTCTCCGCGAGCCCGGCCTGCGGGTTCCCACCGATCGCGTTCCGGTGGAGCGCATCTCTGTCGAGGTACCTGAAGCGGCCGACCCGGCCGACGATGGCTTCGGATCGGTGGGCGACGTCACCGACATGGTGCCCGTCTGACGGTCGGCGATGCCCGTCGGCTAACGCCAAGGGCCTACTTACTGCCCGCCGCGGGCCTGGTGACAACCAGGCCCGCGGGTTTTCTATACCAAGAGCTCTCTTAGACCCAGGCCTGCGGGCTGTCGGTGAGGACCGCGATGGCGTCGGGCAGCCGTCCGGCTACAATGTCCGCCAGGGTCACCGACTCGAGAACGGCCCGCTCGTTTGCCCGCAGCGCGATCCAGACCCGCTGTAGCGGCTCGGCGGCGCCCGGATAGCTTACGTTTTCTGGACGTTCGCCGCGCACGCCGAGGAGCTGCCCGTCGATCGCCCTGATGATGTCGGCGAGCGAGATCTCGGAGGCAGGCCTGGCTAGCCAGAACCCGCCGTCCGGGCCACGCTGGCTGCGCACGATGTTGCTGCGCCGCAGGTGCGTCAGAATCGTCTCGAGGAACTTGCCCGGGATATTCTGAGCCTGGGCAAGCTGCTCGGCCGTGACATGGCCTTCTTGCGCAGCGGCGAGTTCGATGGCTGCGCGCAGCGCGTAGTCGGCGCGTGCGGAGAGTCGCATGATGGCTATTATGCAGCTTCCCGATCGGATAAGTGACATCAATCGGCTTAGGGCTAGGCTGCCAGTGAGGCTGCAATCGTTCGCAGCTACCCTGAAACCTGTGCGAACCGGCTGAAATGGCAGAGGAGAAAGCGATGCCTGGTGCCAGTGAAGTGACCGTCCGGCTGACCGTGAACGGAACCGCCGCCGCCGCTACCGTCCCGGCAAGGACGCTCCTCGTCCACTTCCTCCGCGACGAGTTGCGCCTCACGGGCACCCACGTGGGCTGCGACACCCGGCCCTGGTCAACGCCGTGATGGACGCGCTGCGCCCGTTTGGCGTCGCCCACCTGGACATGCCACTGACACCAGAAAAGATCTGGACGGCCATCGCGCGCCACCCATGATCGCCCGCTCGCCGGCTCGCCCCCTAGGTGGCTCAGAAACCCGGCGGCTAGCCGGCGACCGAGGCGAGCAGGTCGGCGCGGGCCCGGTTCACCGCGGTGAGCAGCGCGCCGCGCAGCACCGGGTCGCTGGCGACCGTGGTGGGAACAACGCTGGGTCGCACCGGACAGAGTCTGGTGACCTCGGCCGCGACCCGGTCCGCGAGCGCGGTTCCCCCGGCCAGGCCGACCTCGCCGCCGAGCACGATGAGCCCCGGGTCGATGACGGTACATACCGCGACCGCGCCGAGCGCCACCCGGTGCGCCAGTTCGTCGAGAAACCGTCCGGCTCGCGCCACCGGCGATGCGGGTTCGGTCGCCGCGGGTTGGATCCGCGCCGCACCGGCCACCGCCACGATGGCCCGCACCATGTCGCCGGCGCTCGCTCCGGTGGTGGCACTGTCGGCCTCGGCGCCGAAGCCGTGCTCCGCCGCCAGCGTGTGGACCGCATCCGCGCCGGCCAGCCACTGCAGACCGCCGTCGGCCGGGTGCCCGACGTCCGCCGTGATTGGCGCGCCGGGGACTGGCAACCAGCCGATCTCGCCCGCCGCGCCGGACGCGCCTCGGTGCAGTCGGCCGCCGAGCACGGTGGCGAGACCAACGCCGAGACCGAGCCAGATCAGCACGAAGTCATCGGCGTCGCTGGCGGCACCGAGCGCGTGCTCGGCCATCGCGGCGAGGTTGACGTCGTTCTCGATCAGCACGTTCTTGTGCAGCGCGTCGCGCAGCCCGGCGAGCACGCCGTCGTGCCACGCGGGCAGGTTGATGGCCAGCCGGGCATCGCCGGTCGCCGGATCGACCACGCCGGGGCTGCCGATCACGAACGCGCTCAGCATGCTTACCGAGACGCCGGCCCGTCTGCACGCCCCGTCCACCGCCGAACGCACCAGCTCAACGGGATCCTCGTCGCCGAACGCGTCTTCCACCGCGTCCGCGATGCGGGCTTCCGCGATGACCCGTCCGGTGACGTCGGCGACGGCCGTGCTCACCAGCCCTTGGTCGACGTAGAGCGCGGCGACGTACGCGCTTGACGGGACCACGGAGTACAGCGTGGCGTTCGGCCCGCGTCCTCCGGCCTGCGCGCCGACCGCGGTGACCAGGCCGCGATCCTCAAGCCTGGCGAGCATCTGGGCCACCGTGACCTTGGACACACCGGTCAGCTCGGAGAGCTGTGCCCGGGTCAGCGACCGGCCATCGAGCAGCAGTTCAAGGGCGGCCCGGTCGTTCAGTTCGCGCAGCAAGCTGGGCGTACCAGGCCGCGACGGGCCCGAACCGGCGCGACTAGGCTCACCCTCTGCCCTGTTTATGTCGCTCTGGGTAGACATGACACGCATCCCCCCAACGTATCGTGCGTATTACGAGTGTCTCAATCCGGCAACGTCCCCGTCGCATCCCTAGCTTATAGGAAACTTTCCTATTAGTTTCGCGGTACGAACCAACCGAAGCCGTGCAAGGAGGACATTCGCAGTGCGACACAAGATAACCGCCGCGGCGGCCTGCGCCATAGCCGCGCTCGCCATCGCCGGCTGTAGCTCAGCGTCAAGCTCGGGCAGCAGCGGTACCTCGTCTTCCACCTCCGCCCCCAGCGAGCTCACGGTCTGGCGCATGGGCGCGTCCGTCCCGTCCGAAGTGACCTGGATGAACGGGATTGTCGCCGAGTTCCATCAGGACTACCCGGCCTACAAGAACACCAAGATTAACGTCGTATGGGTGCCCTGGGGCAACCGGACCACGGATTGGACCGACGCGCTGACGAGCGGCAAGAACGCGCCGGACATCACCGAGCTCGGCAACACCGACACCCCCACCGAGGCCTCGCTCGGCATGCTCGCCAACATCTCGAGCTACGTGGACAGTTGGTCAACCAAGCCGGATCTCGTGTCGGGCATGCTCGCCAACGACACGCAGAACGGCAACGTCTACGGCCTGCCCTGGTTCGGCGGCGTACGCGGCGTCTGGTATCGCAAGGACCAGTTCAAGGCAGCGGGCATCACGTCCACCCCGACCACCTGGCCGGCGCTTGTCGCCGACGCCAAGAAGCTGATGAAGAAGTTCCCTAGCACCTACGGCATCGGCGCACCGTCCAACTACACGAACGCGATCGTCAGCTTCATCTGGGGCGCCGGCGGCCAGGTGGCGACGGAGAGCGGCGGCAAGTGGACCGCCGACCTGACCTCGGCGGCCAGCGAGGCCGGCATCAAGTTCTACGCCGACCTGCTGCTTACCGATAAGGTCTCGCCGAGCAAGTACGTCGGCGAGACCGAGCTCGGCAACCCGGGCGCGACCTCGGGCGGGTCCAACGAGGACTTCGCCCTCGGCAAGCTCGACATGTACGTCGACGGCCCGTGGGCCTCGGCCGAGTTCCCCGCCAACGCGGTGGACAAGGCCAACTGGGCCTCGTTCCCGATCCCAAGTGAGGCCGGCCCGTCGCCCGCGCCTGCCTTCGCCGGCGGCTCGGACCTCGGCGTCTGGGCCACGAGCAAGGACAAGGCCGCGGACTGGGACCTGATCCAGGTGATGGACAGCGAGCCCAACGCCACCAGCTTCGCCAACCTGCAGGGCTTCTTCCCGCCATTCACCAACAAGCTGACCGGCGGTGCCTACGCGGGCAGCGCGGTCATGTCCGGCTTCGCCAAGGCGGCCACCGTCACCCAGATCTCCCCGCTCAACGCGAAGAACTGGGGAACCGCCGACGCGACCGACGCGATCATCCCGACGATGATGAAGGCACTCGACCGCGGCGCCAACTTCGCCGCCACGGTCAGCCAGGCCAACACCGAGCTGCAGAACGTGCTCAACACGGGACAGGAAAGCTGACGGATCACTCATGCTGAGTTCGGCTCATCAGGCCGACGCCGCAGCCACGTCTCCCGATAGTCGTCCGAGCGGACGGCGGCCCCTCCCGCCGTCCGTTCGGACCCTGTCTGCAGGGAAGCTGTTCTCCGGGAAACGACGACGGCGGCTGGCGCCCTACCTGCTCCTGCTGCCGTCGGCGGTGGCCATCGGCCTGCTGCTCGTCTGGCCGGCCATCCAACTGGCCGTCTACTCGCTACAGGACTACGGGCTGCCGCAGGTCACCGGGGCGGTCGGCACGACATGGACCGGCTTGGCGAACTTCCGGCTGGTGCTTTCCGACCCGGAGTTCTGGTCGTCCTTGCGGATCAGCGTGGTGTTCGCCGCGGTCGTGGTGCCGCTGACGCTGGTCGTCGGCACCCTCGTCGGGCTGCTGCTCAACAGGCTCGGACCGAAGATGGCGGCGTTCGTATCCACCTCGGCGCTGCTCGCCTGGGCGATGCCCGCCGTGTCGGCGTCGGTCATCTTCGTTTGGCTGTTCGACCCGGACGGCGGCGTGGCCGACTGGCTGCTCGGCAAGCTGCCGGCCTGGCTTGGTGGCGGCGCCCGGTGGTCCGGGTTCAGCTGGACCAACGCGCCGCTGCCGGCCTACACGATGATCACGCTGCTGGTGCTGTGGCAGGCGTTCCCGTTCGTCGCGGTGTCCGTGCTCGCGGGCCTGAAGACCATCCCCGCGGAGCTGCACGAGGCCGCGCGGGTGGACGGCGCCAGCCCGTGGCGAGTCTTTTGGAAGGTGACCTATCCGCTGCTCAAGCCGATCTTCCTGGTATTGCTGCTGCTCTCGGTCATCTGGGACTTCGGCATCTTCACGCAGGCGTACATCGTGACCGGTGAGCTCGGTAACCGGGACGAATTCAACCTGGGCATCTACGCCTACGACCGGGCGTTCACGATGCCGCCCGCTTATGGGGTGGCGTCGGCCCTCGCGCTCATCCTCACCGTGATCCTGCTGCTCATCACGGCGGGTTATGTCCGCGCTTTCATCAAACAGGGGGCGATCTCATGAGGCCACGCAGGCTCGCGCTCAATACCGCCGGGGTACTCGTCGCGGTCGTCACGCTGTTCCCGATCTTCTGGATGCTCTCCACCGCGTTCAAGCCGGCCACCGAGATCTACTCGCTCACGCCGCGTCCGCTGCCTGATCACTGGACGCTGTCCAACTTCGGCGCGGTGCTGAACGGCAGCGTGATCGGCATGCCGTACTGGACCTTCCTGCGCAACAGCCTGATCGTCACGGTGTCGGCGGTGGTCGCGTCGTCGCTGATCGCGTTGATCGCCGCGATCGCGGTCGCGCGGTTCCGGTTCAGGTTCCGCACCACGTACCTGATCATGCTGCTGATCGTGCAGATGCTGCCGCAGCAGTCGCTGGTCATCGCCCTGTTCCTGGACTTCCGCCGGGTCAACCTGCTCGATAGCCTGGTCGGACTCGTGCTGGTGTACGTCGCGTTCTCGCTGCCGGTCACGATCTGGATGCTGCGCAACTTCGTCGCGACGGTGCCGCGCGAACTGGAAGAGGCCGCCGCCATCGATGGCGCGGGCCCGCTGACCGTCTTCCGCAAGGTGCTGCTGCCGCTCGTCGCGCCCGGCCTGGTCACCACCAGCGTGTTCGCCTTCATCTTCGCCTGGAACGAGTTCGTGGTGGCGACCACGTTCCTCGGCACCGATCAGGGCAAGTACACCCTGCCGGTCTATGTCACCTATTTCTTCGGCAAGGGCAGCGTCGACTGGGGCGCCATCATGGCCGCATCCGTGCTTTTCACCTTGCCGGTCATGATCTTCTTCCTCGTCGTGCAGCGGCGGCTGCGAACGGGGCTGCTAGCCGGGGCGGTGAAGGGTTGACGGCCGGCGACGCCGCGCTCGAGCGACTGGTCGACGCGATCCTCATCCCGCCGTTCTCCGGCACGGTCGCGCCCCGGTGGCTCCTTGACGCCCTGCACGGGGGGCTGGCGGGAGTCACCCTGTTCGCGCCGAACATGGCGGCGGGACCTGACGCGCTCGCCGAGCTCACCGCGACGCTGCGCGCGGTGGCCCCCGACCTGCTTGTCGCGGCCGACGAGGAAGGCGGTGACGTCACCCGGGTCTGGTATGACACCGGGAGCCCGTACCCCGGCAACGCCGCGCTCGGCGCGGTGGACGACGTGGCGCTGACCGAGCTTGTGTACGCCGCGATCGGCGCCGACCTGGCCGCGCTCGGCGTCAACCTGGACCTGGCTCCCTGCCTCGACGTGCTCGCCGCGCCCGACAATCCGGTGGTCGGCACCAGGTCCTTCGGCGCGGATCCCGCCCTGGTGGCCAGGCACGGCGCGGCGGCGGTGCGCGGGCTGCAGGCCGCCGGCGTGGCGGCGTGCGCGAAGCACTTCCCCGGGCACGGTGCGACGCTGCTCGACTCGCATGCCGAACTGGCCATCGTGCCCGACGGCCTGGCCGCGGTGGAAGCACGCGACCTGCCGCCGTTCCGCGCGGCCGTGGCGGCCGGAGTGCTCGCGGTCATGCCCGGCCATCTGCGGGTCGCCGGGCTGACCGGGGAGCTGCCCGCCTCGCTGTCCGCCGACGCGATCGCGCTGCTGCGCGGCTCGCTTGCCTTCCAGGGCGTCGTCCTCTCCGACGCACTGGAAATGCGGGCGGTCAGCGACCCGTTCGGTATCCCGGGCGCGGCCGTACTCGCCCTGGCGGCGGGCAACGACCTGCTTTGCCTCGGCCGCGACGTACCAGAGGACGGCTATCTGGCGGTCCGCGCGGCGCTGTGCGACGCCGTCCGCACCGGAGACCTGCCCGGCACCCGCCTAGAGGAGGCTGCCAGCCGGGTAACCACCCTCAGAGAAACCCTGGCCCGCTTCCGTACCGCGGGCACTGACGCCGCGGCTGCGGTCCGTACCGCGGGCACTGACGCCGCGGCTGCGGTCCGTACCGCGGGCACTGACGCCGCTGCCGCCGTCCGCTCCGCAGGGACCGACGGCCCTGCCGCCGCCCGCGTCGCCGCCGGCACCACGCCCGGCCTGGCGCGTCATCTGGCGGGCAGCACGGACGGCGGCATCGGCCTAGCGGCGGCGCACCGAGCCTTGCGGCTGACGGGCATCCGGCCGGAGTTGCGCGATCCGGCCGTGATCGAGATCGAGCCCTTGCCGAACATGGCGGCGGGCGATGCCCGATGGGGCCTAGCCGAGTGGGTGCCAGAAGCGAGCCTGCGCCGGGTGGCCGCCGCACCCGACCCGGCCGCGGCGGGGGCCATTATCCTCAAGGCCGGTGCCGACCGGTCGTTGATCCTCGTGGTCAGGGACGCGCACCGCTCCGCCGCCACGCGTGCGGTGCTGACATCGGTCCTCGCGGAGCGCCCGGACACGGTTCTGGTGGAAATGGGCCTCCCGTACTGGCAACCCCCAGTCGGCGCCGACCAGACCTACCTAGCCACCCACGGCGCCTCCCGCGCCAACGCCCAAGCCGCCGCCGAGTTCCTGGGCCTGGTCACCCCCGTCCCCCAGTAACCCGCCTCGCCTCGCCCAGCCTCGCCACCTACCGGATTTATCCAGATATATAAACCAAGATCAAATTAGTGCTGAAGTTTTGACCGGCCATGGCCGGTCAA
>Ga0302314_10007472_pt1 | contig 19646 bp, 24 predicted proteins | sample III_Palsa_N2_3_FD_200533 | JGI IMG/M metagenome (GOLD analysis project Ga0302314, IMG submission 200533) | Peat permafrost microbial communities from Stordalen Mire near Abisko, Sweden - III_Palsa_N2_3 | ecosystem: Environmental > Terrestrial > Soil > Palsa > Peat permafrost | place: Sweden...
TTCCTCCCCGAGCCCCAGCGCCGCCCCGAGGTGCTGGTTGATGTCAGCGTCAATCGCCACGACCGGCCGTCCCAGCCGGGCCAGCTCCCGAATGAACAGAGCAGATAGCGTCGTCTTGCCACTGCCGCCCTTGCCCACGAACGCGATCCGCACCGTATCGTCCCTCGACTTCCAGACTTTGAAATTCGTTTTCAACAAGACGGAGGACAGTATGCCGGACCCTCCTGACGCCGAGTCAAATCGCGGTCCCCTGAGCGAGTGACCGTAAGTCACGCGCCAAGGCGGCGAACCGCTCGCCCAACTGAGGATCGTCGGGCAGTGCGAGCACGGCCGAGAGCGCGGACGCCCGGCCTTGGCAGAACAGGCTCCATCCATCGTGCACAGCGAGCTTCCGCTGTCGCGACTGGGCTCGGGCTACGTCCAGCATGCGCAGGTCGCCGCGATAGTTCAGCTCCCACACGACCGACTCGACGGGGAAGACGGCAGAATCGGTGACCGGCGAGCCAGGCCTGTCCTTGCCCATTCCGGTGGCGTTGACGATCAGCGCACCCGGGTCCAGCGCGGCGATCGCCTCGTCCCAGGGGGCCGCGCTGGATCGGGCTTGAACGCGGCTCCGGCCGTCGTCACCTAGGGCGTTGGCCAGTCGCTCCACCGCCGTTGGGTCGCGGTCGACGGCGTGGATGACCCCCTGATGCCCGCGCGCCAGCAGGTGTCGGCCCAGTGCGATGGCGGTCCCGCCGCAGCCGAAGCAAAGCACTGATCCGGTCGACGTCGGCCAGATCGCGTCCGCCACCCGCCCGACTGAGATCGGGTCCCGCGCGAACCCGGCCAGGCGGCCGGCTCGCCCTCGGCGAGCAGTCCCTGGTAGTCGACGTCGGCGTCGGCGTCAGTCGGCTGCGAAGAAGCCGGTGCGCCAGGTCGGGTGGGACGGGGTCCAGCCGATTTCCTTCGCGTACGCGTTCGAGGCGCCGCGCTCCCAGGCCTCTCGCCCGGACGTCGGCTCAGGTGCCGGCCGGTCGAGGGCCTCGGCCAGGACCGGGACCCACTCGCGGGCCGGGGCCGGTTCGTCGTCCACGACGTTGACCGGGCCGGACGGCCAGTTCAGGGCGAGCACCACTCCCTCGGCGCCCGCCTCCCGCAGGCCGGGCAGACGCTCCGGAGAACGGGTCGTGGCCGTGACCTGGTGGCCCGCCTGCACCAGCAGCGGTATCAGGAACCTCCCGATGGCCCCGGTGCCACCGGCAACGAATATGCGCATGATGTCTTTCCCCGTTTTCTCTATCCGCGTGCCAACGCAAGTAAGGGGTCAACTACCCGAGCAGCGCGCACATTCTCGCGATCGCCAGCGCGTACCCCTGCACGCCGCAGCCCGCGATGACGCCGTCCGCGACCGAGGAGACGTACGAGTGGTGCCGGAAGGCCTCTCGCTTGTGGATGTTGGAGATGTGCACCTCGACGATCGGTTTGCCGTCCAGCGCGGCCAGCGCGTCGTGCAGCGCGACGGAAGTGTGGGAGTACGCCGCCGGGTTGATGATCAGACCGGCATGCCTGGTACGAGCTTCCTGGATCCAGTCGATGAGCACGCCCTCGTGGTTGCTCTGCCGGAAGTCCACGGTCCGGTCGTGCTCGGCGGCGGCCTTCACGCACAGCGCCTCCACGTCGGCGAGCGTGTCACGGCCGTAGATCTCCGGCTCGCGGGTGCCGAGCAGGTTGAGGTTCGGGCCGTTGAGGACGAGCAGCGGAAGCTTCGAAGAGGTCACAATCCTTGATTTTGCCGCACGACGGTATCGGGATGTGTCGCAACCGGCCGATAGACTCGCCCGCCAACGCAGGACCGTCGCGTACGGCGGCAATCTAGCACCATCCAAACGGAGGGACCCCTACCGACTATGAGCAGCCTCTACGAGCACATCCCGCACCCGCACGTGCACGCGCGCCAGGCGGTCGGCCCGGTCAAGGTGGCCGACCAGCACGACACAAGCAGCCCAGTGGCCCGGGTCAACACCTGGTTGGCCCTGTGGATCACCAAGGTCGTCGGCTCCATGTGGTGCGCCTACGCCTTCGGCATCATGGACCTGTTCAGCCTGCCCACCGCGATCCGCGGCGGCACCGGCACCCTGATCGCCTGGATCGCGCAGACCTTCCTGCAGCTCGTCCTGCTCTCGATCATCATGGTCGGCCAGAACGTGCAGGCGGGGGCCGCGGACAAGCGTGCCGAGGCCACGTACCACGACGTCAGCATCCTGCTGCACGAGCACGCCCAACTGCAGGCGCACCTCGTCGAGCAGGACAAGGTGCTGACCCTGATGGCCGAGAAGCTGGGCCTCGACCCGGTTCCGGTCATCGACCCGCCCGAGGGCGTCGACGCACTGCCCGAGGGCAAGCAGGGCGAGGCCGGCACCGACGCCGGAACCGCCGCTCAGTAGCGGCGACAGCACCACCTGGATGTACCAGGGCACCACCCGCACCACCTGAAGGCCGTGGCTCTCCCGACGGCCGCGCGCAAGTGCGCGTCTGCCGTCGGGCGGGGCGAACGGTTAGGCTCGTAGGTCATGACCACCCTCACTCATATCGCCGACGACTACGTCGAGCGGACGGCGGCCCTGAATCCGATCCTCGCCACCTATACGGGAATCGCGGGTCACGATCACGAGCTGCCCGACCTGTCCACCGACGGTTACGCCGAGCGCGCCGAACTCGACCGCTCGACCCTCGCCGCCGTCAGCGCGCTGACCCCCTCGACCGACGCCGAACGCATCGCCAAGCTGGCGATGCTCGAGCGGCTCGGCCTGTCCGTGGAGGCGCACGACGCCGGGGACGACACCCGCGAGCTCAACGTCATCGCCAGCGGAGTGCAGGAGGTGCGGCAGGCCTTCGACCTGATGGCCGCCGAGGGCGAGGACGCGCTGAGCACCATCGCCACCCGGATGACGAAGGTCCCACTGGCCTACGCGCAGCTCGGGCAGACGCTGCTCGCCTCCGCGCGGGCCGGACGTGCGCCCGCCGAGCGGCAGGTCGTCGAGGTGGCCAAGCAGTGCGAGAACTGGACCAAGCCGGGTAGCGGCTTCTACTCCACCTTCGTGGGGACTCTCGGCGCCGAGGGCGCGCTCAAGGACGAGCTCGACCGGGCCGCGCGGCAGGCCGAGGAGGCCACCGCGGAGCTCGGCGCGTTCCTGACCCGCGAGCTGCTTCCGCTGGCCGTGCGGCCGGACGCGGTCGGGCGCGAGCGTTACGCGCGGGCCTCGCGGGAGTTCCTGGGCGCCGCGGTGGACCTGGACGAGGCCTACGCCTACGGCTGGTCCGAGGTGCACCGGCTGGCCGCCGAGCAGAAGCGGGTGGCCGGTCTGGTCAAGCCGGGCGCGACGGCCGAGGAGGCGATGGAGCTGCTCGACGCCGACCCGAAGCGCCGCGTCGCGGGCCGGGAGAACTTCCGCTCCTGGATGCAGGATCTCGCCGAGAAGACCATCGAGGACCTCAACGGCGTCCACTTCGACATCCCGGAGCAGGCGCTGCGGATCGAGGCCTGCCTCGCCCCGACCGGCGACGGCGGCGTCTACTACACCGGCCCGAGCGAGGACTGGTCGCGGCCCGGCCGGATGTGGTGGTCGGTGCCGGACGGCATCGACGAGTTCTCCACCTGGCAGGAGGTCACCACCGTCTACCACGAGGGCGTTCCGGGACACCACCTGCAGATCTCCGCGGCCGTGGCGAACCAGGACTCGCTCAACCGCTGGCAGCGGCTGCTGTGCTGGGTCTCCGGCCACGGCGAGGGCTGGGCGCTCTACTCCGAGCGGCTGATGGAAGAGCTCGGATACCTCGAGGACCCGGGCGCGCACCTGGGCATGCTGGACATGCAGATGCTGCGCGCGGCCCGCGTCGTCGTGGACCTCGGCGTGCACCTGGGGCTCACGGTGCCTCAGGGGGCGGGGTGGCACGGGGTTGATGATCACAGTGGTGAAACGTGGAACGCCGAGCTGGCCTGGGAATTCCTGCGCTCGCACTCGCGGATGGAGGACGCCAACCTGCGCTTCGAGCTCAACCGCTACCTCGGCTGGCCGGGGCAGGCGCCCTCGTACAAGCTGGGCGAGAAGATCTGGCTGGAGGCGCGCGAGGCGGCGAAGGCGCGCAAGGGCGCCGACTTCAGCCTCAAGCAGTTCCACGACCAGGCGCTCGCGCTCGGCTCCCTCGGCCTTGACCCGCTGCAGGAGATCCTGGCGACGCTGTAGCCCGCCCCGGCTCAGCTCTCCGCGAGCGGGAAGCGCTCACGCACGTTCCAGCGGCTGCCGTCGTAGACCAGCAGGTCGACGGCGGCAGCCCGGGTACGCAGCGGAAGCCGGGTCGCGAGCTCCCGCGCCACGTCCTCGTATTCGGCTTCGGTGCGGTCGTACACGACGCTCGCGTGCGGCGTCGCGTCCGGGTGCCGGCCCGCGTACGGCGGGCACTGCGGCCAGCTCGCGGGCTTCGTTCTTCTCGACGTTCGCCATGACCGCATTCTTTCGCACGCGCGCCGAATAGCGTGCGACGGCGGATCAGAGCACTGAGGCGAGCCAGCGTTCGACGTTGGCGATGTGCACGGTGGACCAGGCGCGGGCGGCCTCCGCGTCCCGGGCCTCGAGGGCGTCGAGGATGGAGGCGTGCTCGGCCAGCGTGCGCTCGAGCGCGGCCGGCTCGGTCAGGCCGCGCCAGACGCGGGCCCGCATCGTCGGCGTGGACAGGCCCTCAAGCAGCGAGCAGAGCACGCGGTTTCCGGTGGCCTGGGTGATCCTGCGGTGGAACTCCACGTCGGCCGCGATCATCTTGTCGATGCCGTCGTGGAGCCCGGCCGAATCCAGCACCCCGCGCAGTTCGGCCAGTTCCTCGGCCGAGATCGTGTGCGCGGCCAGCGCCGCGGCGGCGGGCTCCAGGATGCGGCGGACGGCGAGGAACTCGAGCACCTGGTCGTCCCGGTGGAAGTCCACGATGAAGCTCAGCGCCTCGAGCAGCAGCGGGGACTCGAGGCTGGTGACGTACGTCCCGTCGCCCTGCCGCACGTCCAGGATGTTCATCAGGGACAGCGCCTTGACGGCCTCGCGCAGCGAGTTGCGGGACAGGCCGAGATCGGTGGCCAGGTCCGCCTCCTTGGGCAGCCGCTGGCCGGGCTGCAGCGCCCCGGACACGATCATGTCCTTGATCTTCTCGATGGCCTCGTCGGTGACCGCCAAGGTGCCATGCCTCCTTTGGCCGGGGAACTTCGCAGCTGGACCCGGTAAGTGTACGGCGGCGGCACCGTCCGTTCGGCGCGGATTCAGGAAGCCCGGCGCAGGTCCTGTTCGCGCAGCACGAGGGTCTCGCCGCCCTCCCGCTTCCGCCACGGGGTCAGGCGCGCCGCGGCGGCGTCGAGCAGGACCATCGCGCCGCCGGGCAGCGCACGGCCGCCGACCACCCGCGGCGCGAGTTCGACGGCGGCGGTCAGCGCGGCGTCCTCGATCACGATCTTGTGGAACTCCTGCAGCGCCGGTCGAAGCAGTCGCAGCACCTCCAGAGTCAGGGCCGCGTCGGCCTCGGGCAGCTCGACCGGCTCGAAGCGCGCCACGAGGGTCGGGAACAGCGCCGCCAGCTTCTCCCGCGCCTGCGGGGTCGCCGTGACGATCAGCGGCTCCGCGGCTTCGGCGAAGGACGCGATGCCCAGGATCAGCCTGCTGTTGCCGGACGACTTGTCCGCGCCCAGCAGCAGATCGAGGTCCTCGAAGAGGAGGATCGGCGACGAGCCGCGACGCGCCAGGCGCTCCGCTCCGATGAACAGGGCTGGAAGGCCGATCTTGAGGACCTCCGCGTCGCCCAGTGACGCCGGGCCGCGGCCGGCCGCGAGCTCCTGGGCCAGGCCGCGTACCAGGGCCGACCTGCCCGAGCCGACCGGGCCGACGAGCAGCGCGTTGTTGTGCTCGCGCCGGGCCAGCACCGCCGCCAGCAGCTCCGTCTCCACGGGCCTCGGCGCGACCGGGTCGTTCGGTCGGACCAGCGGGTGGATCACGCCGGGCCCGTACTCCTCGCGCGATGCCGAGGCGCTCCCCGGCCGTCCCGTCCTGCGTGACTGGAGGAATCCGGGCAGCGGAGGCCGGGGCCCGGTGCCGCTCGCGAGCTCGGCCGGCGTCGCCACCGGACGGTCGCCCGGCGGATCTCGGCGCTCGCGTTCCGGGTCCGGCGGATACTGCTCGTAGATCGTGATGACGGCCTGGCGGACGGAGTCGAGGTCCTGGCCGAGTCTGACGAGGATCTGCGCGCCGACGCCCTCGCCCTCGCGGATCAGCCCGAGCAGCAGGTGTTCCGTGCCGATGTAGTCCGTGCCGAGTTGCAGGGCCTCGCGGAGCGAGAGTTCGAGCACCTTCTTGGCGGGCGGCGTGAAGGGGATGCGCCCGCTCGGTGCCGTCGCCCTGGTGCCGACGATCTCCACCACCTGGGCGCGCACGGCGTCGAGGGAGACACCCATTTCGCCGAGGACCTGCGCCGCCATGCTCTCGTTTTCGCGCAGCAGGCCGAGCAGCAGATGCTCGGTGCCGATGTAGTTGTGGCTCAGCAGCCGCGCCTCTTCCTGGGCCAGCACGACGACCCTGCGCGCTCGGTTGGTGAAGCGCTCGAACATGGTGACTCGGCCCCGTCCCTTAGACCCCGGCTCGCCGGAGGATCCGCACGGTACTGGCTAAGCCTCACCGTACCTCGCGGGGCGGGGAAAAGGGCGGGAGAATACCGATTCTTAAAAAGTGCGCAGGAGAAAGGCGCAGTGAAAGCACGGCAAAGGGGCGGGACCCGGCGGAGTGTCCATCCACCGGGCCCCTGGATCCCAAGCCGGATCAGCTCCGGTGCGGGTGCCGTCTATCAGCCCCCCGACACGTTTAAGGACTCGGATCACTATGATCAAACGTGCGGCCCTGCCATTGGGCCCACCCCCGCGTGAAAGAGCGGGGGACCGGACTTGAACCGGCATCTCACGTGGCTGTCCGCGTCCGTTCGATTCGGGGTGCGACGGCGGTTGACCGAGTCTCGAGCGAGAGTCTGCTGTTGATCGCGACGCCGCCTCTGCCATCTTGGGCTACCCCGGCAGGTGGTGCCGGGGGCAGGAGTCGAACCTGCTCTGTACGCCGCCTCGTCAGTCTGATCACTGAGTTTCAGTCTGCGCTTTCGCGCCGCCTTCCCGGGGCTCAGCCGGGAAGGAGCCTTTGTGTGTGCGTGCTCTGCGTTGCCTCTCGGTCTCAGCCGTCAGCCGAAGAGGTAGCCGAACACCGCGTCGCCCACCTGCTGGTCGGCGACCTCCGTACCGTTCGCCTCCTCGCGCGCGAACTTGACCGCCTGCTGCAGCTTCTCGACCCGGTCCAGCAGCTCGTTGACCCGCCGGGCGGGGAGCGCGCCGGAGAACTTCACGGTGGTCCAGTAGCCGATGGTGACGTCCTCGTAGTAGACCTCGACCTGCGCCGGGTGCTTCTCGGTCGCCTCGGCCTTGACGTGGTTGCGCGGCACCCGCTTGGTCCGGTACGTCTGCACCGGATCGGTCTTCCAGCTGTCCGTGGACGCGTCCTGCGCCCAGGACTCGGCCGCGTCGAGGACCGGCAGCTTCTTGACGAAGGTGTGCAGGTCGGTCAGCTGCTTCTCCAGGAAGAGCAGGTAGGTGACCGGCACGTCCTTGACCAGCACCCTGCCGTCCACGCTCACGTCGGCCTTGGCCACGCAGTTGGCCCAGTCCTTCGTCGCCGTCACGTCGAACAGGCGGCTGAGCGTCACAGAGGTCTTATGCAGCACCTCCTCGGCCTTCACCTGCACCTTGGTCGACTCCGGCGGCAACTGCTCGCCCTCGTCGTCCTTGGGCTGGTAGGTGCGCGAGATGCCGGAGAGCAGCGCGGGCTTGAGCAGTTGGTGATGAGCGTCGGTGAGCTCCGAGAAGGACTTGCTCTTGACACCCTTCTCCACCGCGATGATCTGATTGAGCTTGGCCACAGCCATGTTCGCCCCCCTGCCGCACTACTCCGTGCCGCTCTTCGCATTCGGATCTCTGCTGTCAGACGAGTGCTCACCGTAGGGTAAGGGCACTGCCTCCGTCAAAACCTTTGCGTCATCCCTCTTCGAGCCTTGTTACTCGGGCTCGACGCACAGGCAGAACGGGTGCCCGGCCGGGTCGAGGAAGACCCGCCAACGGTCCGGCTCCGGTTGCGACTCGGCGAGCACGGCGCCGATCTCGAGCGCCTGCCGCTGCGCCTTTTCGAGGTTCTCCACGTAGAAGTCGAGATGCATCTGCTGCGGACGGTCCCGGCCCGGCCAGTCGGGCGCCACATAGCCCTCGACCTTCTGAAAGCCGAGGCCGCCGTTCCACCCCTTGCCCTCCGGGCTGATCGCGCCGTACTCCTCGGACTCGTACCTCGTCTGCCAGCCGGTGAGCTTCTGGTAGAAAGCAAGCAGCACGGCGGTGTCCGAACAGTCGATCGTGGGGCTCGCGAGCCCCGTGGTGATGGCCACGGTCTTCTCCTTCGGCGTTGAAGATCTTCGTACACCCCGACGTTAGCCGGGCCCTCCGACACTTTCCGCTCAACGCAAGGGCTTGACCCAACGACGCCACTGGTCCTCACGCTCGTAACCCGCCGCGCTCCACGTACGCTGCCCGGCCTCGTTGCGCTCGAGGACCATCGCGTCGGCGCGTCGTCCGCCGAAGGACTCGAAGCGTCGGTGCGCCGCCTCCAGCAGCGCCGAGCCGATCCCCTGCCGCCGACGATCCGGGGCCACGGCCAGCCGGTAAAGGTGGCAGCGCCAGCCGTCGAAACCGGCGATGACGCTGCCGACAACGCTTTCTCCTTCTACCGCGAGCAGCAGCGCCTCGGGATCGCGCTCGATCAGGATGCGCACACCGTTCGGGTCGTCGCTGATGCTGGTCCCCTCGGCCGCACTGCGCCAGAACTCCAGGACGGCGGCGGCCTCGTCGGGGCGGGCGGGCCGGATCTCGTAGTCGATCATGCATCCCAACCTATCGACTACGCGCAGCGGTCCGCCGGGAATTTCCCGGCGGACCGCTGATCTTGCAAAAGCCCCAGTTCAGAGGCCGAGGGACTTCGCGACGATCGTGCGCATGATCTCCGAGGTGCCGCCGTACAGCCGCGAGACGCGGGTGTCGGCGTAGAGGCGGGCGATCGGGTACTCGTTGATGTAGCCGTAGCCGCCGTGCAGTTGCAGGCACTTGTCGATGATCCGGCCGGCCGCCTCGGTGGTGAAGATCTTCGCGGCGGCGGCGTCCGACGGGGTCAGCTTGCCCTCGTCGAACAGCTCGATGGCGCGGTCGGTCAGCGCCTGCGCGGCCTGGTAGTCGGCCTCGCAGTCGGCGAGCACGAACTTCGTGTTCTGGAACGAGGCGACCGGCTGGCCGAAGGCCTTGCGCTCCTTGACGTAGTCCACGGCGAAGCGGATCGCGGCGCCGGCCTGCGCGGTGGAGCCGACCAGGATGGCGAGCCGCTCCTCGACCAGGTTGTGGGTCAGGTACTTGAACGCCTGGCCCTCCTCGCCGAGCAGGTCCGCGACCGGCACCTGGACGTCCTGGAAGGACAGTTCGGCGGTGTCCGAGGTCTTCAGGCCGATCTTGTCCAGCTTCTTGCCGACGGTGTACCCGGCGGACTTGGTGTCGACGAACAGGATCGAAAGGCCGCCGCGGCGGTTCTCCGGGGTGGCCGGGGAGGTGCGGGCCACGACGAGCACCCGGTCGGCCAGCACGCCGCCGGAGATGAAGGTCTTGGCGCCGTTGAGCACGTAGTGCGTACCGTCCGCGGAGAGCTTCGCGGCGGTGGCGATGCCCGCGAGGTCGGAGCCGGTGCCCGGCTCGGTCATCGCGAGGGCGCCCATCATCTCGCCGCTGATGAAGCCCGGCATCCAGCGCCGCTTCTGCTCCTCGCTGGCGAAGGCGAGCAGGTAGGGGCGCACCAGGTTGACGTGGATGCCCGCGGCGCCGAAGGTCACGCCCGCGCGGGCGGTCTCCTCCGCGATGACGGCCTCGAACTTGTACGAGGTCTCGCCGGCGCCGCCGTACTCCTCCGGCACGTGGATGCCGAAGACGCCGAGCTCGCCGAGCTTGTTGTAGAAGTCGCGCGGCGGGTGGCCGACCTTCTCCCACTCGCCGTAGACCGGCGCCACCTCGGACTCGATGAAGTCCCGGATCATGGCGCGGAACGCCTCGTGGTCCTCGTTGTAAATGCTCCGGAGCACCGCCGAACCCCTATCCTGTCTCTCGCCAACGCATCGAACGCTCGTTAAGCTACTCGTGAGTAGCACTGCTTGTCCATCCCTGGGAGGGCCACCGTGGCCGCACGTCCCGCAGGCCACAAGGCCCTGTTCGCAGCCGCCTCGGCCCAGTTCGCCGAGCGCGGCTTCCACGCGGTCTCCATCCGGGAGATCGCCGCCGCGGCCGGCGTGAGCCTGTCCGCCTTGTACCACTATTACCCAAGCAAGCAGGCCCTTCTCGCCGCTTTGCTGCACGAGGGGATGGACGACTACCAGGCCCGCTGCGCCGAGGCCCTCAAGGAGGCCGGGCACGATCCGGCCCGGCAGCTCTCGGCGGTCGTGGGAGCCACCGTCCGCTACCGGGCCGAGCGCTCGGAGGCGAGCCTGCTGCTGATGAACGAGGCGCGGGCACTGGAACCGGTCGAGCGCGAGCGCTATCGGGCCAGGCAGAAGGCGGCGAGCGACCGCTTCCGCGGGCCGATCGACGCCGGCGTGGCCGCCGGGATCTTCACCACCCCGTACCCGGACGACGTGCGCCGGTCGATCATCGCGGCCTGCAACGCGGTGGCCCAGTGGTATCACCCGGACGGCCCAGACTCGCTCGACGACCTGGTGGAGCACAACGTCTATCTGGCCTACACCCTTTTGGGCTACGAGCGGCGTACTCCGACCGCGCGGGGGACGCGGGCGCGGGCGGCGCTGCGTTCTTAGTCGGCGGAGTCCTCGATGTACCCCAGTTCCGGGGCGAGATTCCCGGCGCTTCAGACCCGGAAGAACTCGCTGGTGTGCGCGTCGGGCAGGTGTCGTCCACCCTGCTGGCGTCCATTCTGCTGGCGGCGCACGCGGCGGATCTCCTCGAGGCTCTCCAGGCTCAGCGTGCTGCCGGTCTCCTCGGCCAGCGACCGCTCGGTCAGCGTCCTCTCCTCGCCGGACCTGAATCCCGACGAGCCCGACGAGGTGTCGGATTCCGGATTCGGCACGTCGCGCTTGACCGAGTACGCGATGGCCGCCGCGACCCCGGGCAGCCAGCCGATCAGCACGCCGACCAGCGCCATCGTCGCGGCCTGCAGGGTCAGCACGTCCCCCATCGTGGTCCGTGCGGTGACCGTGGAGACCGCCACGCGCAGCCAGCCGCCGCCGGTGTGGTGGTCCACGAGTCCCGCGGCCAGGCCGGCGAACGCGCCGGTCAGCGTGGCCACGCTCCAGACGCCGACGATCAGCGAGAGCTTGGCCCGGCGCAGCGCGAGGCCGCCCGCGAGCGCTCGCGTGCCGATGAGGATGAGCAGCGGCCAGACCAGGTCGAGCACGAAGGCCGCGATCCAGGGGTCGGTGCCGCCGAGCGCGTCGCCGCCCGTGGTCCAGTGGAAGACCTGCAGGGTGCTCGCGAGCAGCGGCACCGAGCTCGCCGCCGAGTCCTTCGGCAGAGCGCTGATGGTGTGAAAGCCCCAGGGCTCGCCGAGCCCGGCCGTGACCGCGAGCGTGACTCCCGCGGCGGCCGAGGCTATGCCCCAACGGCGGCGCGGGGAAAGCGTCGACAGATAGGTGCGTGCCATGACGGGAGCCTGACACGCACCCACTGCCGCTACAAGGCGTGCACCGCAGCCTTTACCAAAGTATTGAGTAACAGAGCCATCACGTTATGACATCGAACTCAGGTAGGGCCCGACGGTGTTCAGGAACGCATAGCCGTTGGACGCGTCCCAGTTGATCGACCAGGTCATCGCGCCGCCGATGCCGGGCCACTTGCTCGGCGGGACGAAGCTGCCGCAGTTCGCGTCGGTGGCGAGGCAGTCGAGCGCCGCGTTCACCGTCGAGGGCGAGACGTAGCCGCCGTCGCCGGCCGCCGAACTGGACGCGGGCAGGCCGAGCCCGACCTGAGACTGGTTCAGTCCGCCCTGGAACTGGGTGCAGGCGAGCGCGGTGAGGAAGTTCTCCGTGCCCTCGGCGTAGACGTTGCCGTCGCAGCCGTTCATGGTGCCCGAGTTGTAGTACTGGGTGAAGGAGATCGTCAGGATGCTCTTGCTGTCGAGCGCGAGCTGGAAGTAGTCCGAGCTCGTCGTGCACATGTCGATCGTCTGCGGCGCCAGCGTGATGATCAGCGACGAGCCGGCCAGCCCGCTGAGATCCTCCAGCGCCTGCGCGGTGTACTGGACATCGACCCCGTTCTCGAGGTCGATGTCCACGCCGTCGAAGCCGTACTGCTTCATCAGGCTGTAGACGCTGTCGGCGAAGTTCGTCGCGGCGGTCGAGGAGCCGATGGTGATCGTCCCGTTCTGGCCGCCGACCGAGAGCAGCACCTTCTGGCCGCGCGCGTGCAGCGTCGCGACGTTTGCGGTGAACTGCGAGGCCGTGTAGCCGCCGAGCGCGGAGGAGAGCCCGGAGTAGACCGGGGAGGTGACGACGGAGGCGGTCCCCGCGTCGCAGGTCCAACCGGCCAGAGCTCCGCTGCCGAAGCTTCCGTTCGTCAGCAGGTTGGCGGCCGCGGCCTGCGCCTGCGCGGCGAAGACGGCCCCGCCGACGGCGATCGCGGCCGCGCCGAGAGTGGCCAGGACGGCCCGGGTGCGCTGGGAGGGCGCTGCTTCTCGTGCCATGAGGGTGGGTTCCCTTCACGTGGCGGCCCCGGCGCCACGCTGCGCCACGGTACCGCACAGCGAAGATTGGACTAGACCAATGCGGCCGTCAAGCCCCCTGACCCTAATAAAGGGTCAAGCTCGGCTTGTGGAATCGTGAAGTCTGATCAACGATCAGGGGATAGACTCAGGCCCCGTGGAGATCGAGTCGCTCGAGCAGTTCGACAGGTACGTCTCGAAGCATGCTGGCACCCTCTCGGGCTGTCGGATTCAAGCCGTGGATCTCAGGGAGCGAGGCTGGGAACTGAGATCTTCGGACGTCGAGGACACCGCCTTCCTGGGCTGCGAGCTGACCGAGACCGTCACCGCCGACCTGCGGCATCGCGGGGCGCTGGTCTTCGAGCGGGCGCCGCGTCTGCCCTTCGACCCGTACAAGGTCCGGCTCTACACGCCGGAGGAGCTCTACGAGGGCATCGAGCACAAGCCCTACGATCAGACCCCTGATGCGCTCGCCTACCGCTGGTCGCGGGAGCCGCTGGAGCGCGAGGACATCCTCGGCCTGACCCTGCGCGGCCTGCACGACGACTCGATCTCGGACGCGCTGGGCGAGTGGGTCGACGGCCGCCGGGTCATCGGCGTGATGGGCGGCCACGCCCTGGACCGCGGCACGGACGGCTACACCCAGGCGGCGCTGCTCGGCCGCAGCGTGGCCCGGGCCGGATTCACGGTCGCGACCGGCGGCGGTCCGGGCGCGATGGAGGCGGCGAACCTCGGCGCGTACCTCGCCCCGTACCCGGACGAGGCGCTGACCCAGGCGCTCGGCACGCTCGCGGCGGTCCCCTCCTTCCGCCCCGACATCTCCTCGTGGGCGCGCACGGCCTTCGCGGTGCGCACGGCGTACCCCCAGGGCCGCGCGGGCGAGTCGCTGTCGGTGCCGACCTGGTTCTACGGCCACGAGCCGCCGAACGTCTTCGCCTCGGCGATCGGCAAGTACTTCTCGAACGCGCTGCGCGAGGATGTGCTGCTGAACAGGGCGAACGCCGCGATCATCTTCCTGCCGGGAGCGGCCGGAACGGTGCAGGAGATCTTCCAGGCGGCCACGCCCGCGTACTACGGCGCCGAGAACGCGCGCCGGATGATCCTGGTCGGCGTCTCTTACTGGACGCGCACGTTCCCGGCCTGGCCGCTGCTGCGCAACCTGGCGGAGGGCCGGCCGATGGCGAAGGCGCTGCACCTGGTCGACACGGTGGCCGAGGCCGGCATACTGCTGTCGCGGCCGGTGCTCTAGGCCGGCCGCGCGGTTCTCGGATCCTCGGGTTCTCAGGACTCGAGGATCATGCAGGTCGTGGTGCCGTGGGCGATCAGCTTGCCCTGCTCGTCCACGATCCGGCCCTCGGCGGTCGCGACACGTCGGCCGCCGTGGATCACCGTGCCGGTGCCGGTGAGCGTCTGGCCGCTGATCCGGGCCGCGCGCACGTAGTTCACCTTCAGTTCGAGGGTCGTGTAAGCGACCCCGGCGGCCAGCGTGGTGTGCACGGCGCAGCCCATGACGGTGTCGAGCAGCGTGGCCGCGATACCGCCGTGCACGATGCCGAGCGGGTTGGCGAAGTCCGGGCGGGTGTCGAGGGAACCGACGATGCGGCCGAGTTCGACCTCGTCGAAACGCATGCCGAGCAGGCGCCCGATGTTGGGCACGTCGAACTGGGGCTCGGCCTGGATCGCGCGCATGATCTCAAGGCCTGACATGGTGGTGAAGTCTGTCGTGAGCACGTGCGATCCTTCGGGTCGTGGTAAGCGGTGAATCCGCGGATCAGCCGCTCAGAGCGTGAACAAGCAGGTCGTGGATCTCGGCGGCGACGGCGTCGAGTGGATCAGCGCTCTGCTGCGCGCGGCACATCACGATGGCGCCTTCGAGCGAAGCCACGATCAGCGCGGCCAGCCGCCCGGCGCGCTCCTCGGGCACCGAGCCGCGGGAAAGCAGCGTACTGAGCCTCTCTTGCCAACGGCTGAAGACCGCGCCCGTGGAGCGGACGAGCTGCGGCGCCTCGTCGTTCGTCTCCACGGCCACCGCGACGATCGGGCAGCCGGCCCGGAAGCCGTTCTCGACGAGTTCGGCGCGCCAGCGTTCGAAGAAGACCTCGAGCGAGCGCATCGGGTCGTCGGCCTCGATCATCGCCTCGATGGCCCGGCTCATCCGCTCGCCCGCCAGGTCCACCGCCTCGCCGATCAGCTGCGACCGGCCGTCCGGGAAGTAGTGGTAGACCGAGCCGCGCGACGCTCCGCTGTGCAGCAGGACGCGGTCGATGCTCGTCGCGCTCGTCCCGTACTCGCGCAGCAGGGCGGTCGCGCTCGAGACCATCCGCTCGCGGTTCCCGCTCCTGCGCGGACTCAACGCGCCACCCGCCTCACCTCGGCTCGTCCGAGCCGCACGCCGACAGCGAGGGCTCTACCGGTGAGTAACTTATGCCATCCGGCATAGTCCGGCAAGCCCGTCGCGTCAGCCCGACGCCGCCGCCCGGACGAGCGCGGCGAACAGCGCCGGATCGTCGCGGATCTCGGGATGCCACTGCACGCCCAGCAGGAAGCGGCGGTCGGGGTCCCACAGGGCCTCCACCGTCTCGTCCAACGCCCAGGCGGTGGCCTTGAGACCGTCACCCAAAGTATCAATGGCCTGATGATGATAGCAGGGCACGTCGACGGTCGGGCCTAGGAGGATACCCGGCATGGCGGCCGTGTCCAGCCGCACCCGGACCGTGCCGAACACCCCGGGCGCCGGGCGGTGCCGCTGTCCCCCGGCCAGTTCCGGCAGGTGCTGCACGAGCGTGCCGCCGCGGTGCACGTTGATCAGCTGCATGCCCCGGCAGATGCCGAAGATCGGCAGGTCCGCGCGCAGCGCCTCGGCGAGCAGCGCGGACTCCCACGTGTCGCGGTCGGACTGGAAGCGCTCGGCGTACGGATCGGGGGCCGCCCCGTAGCGCACCGGCTCGATATCCGGTCCCCCGGTGAGCACCAGACCGTCGATCGCGGCGACCAGGCCGGCCGCCGCGTCGTCGGAACTGAGCGGCAGCAGCACCGGGACGCCGCCGGCCTGGGTGAGTAAGTCCACGTAGTTGTGCGGGAGCAGGGCCGCCTGTGTGTGCCAGACGCCCCAGGAGGCGTGCTCGCGATAGGCGGTCAGGCCTATCAGCGGACGCCGCGCCGGAGGCGAAAGCATGTTCACCTAGAGGGTGTTTCCCACCTTGCGCCGGTTTAGGCCCTTCGGCGGCCGACGCCGGTCCGGCTCGCTACCCCTGGTTGGTGCTGAACGCGATGACCAGCGAGATGAGCACGGCGTACGCCACGAACCACACCGCGCCGACGACGATCCCGGCGATCGCCATCCCCTTGCCGTCGGTGTTCTCCCGGTTGATCTGCCGAATCGCGATGATGCCGAAGATGATCCCGAGCAGTCCGGGGATCGCATAGATGAAGCCGCAAATCCCGCACACCAGCGCCGCGACGGACATCCCGTTCGTCCGCCGCACCTGGTAGCCCGGGTAGTAGTAGGGCGGCATCATGCCGGGCGGCGGATACGGTCCGTAGCCGGGCACCGGGGCTCCCGGCGGCGTCGCCCGAACGGGGCCGCTCGGCACGGCCGTCCACGGGTCGGGCGCGGCGGCTGGTTCCGGCTCGGTCACGGCTGGCACTCCTCGAGATTGACTGAAACCGGCCTGATACCGGCCCCACGGTACGGGCGCCCAGCGTACGATACTGCCCACCCGAACGAGAGAGCGATATTTTCGTGATGGAAGCGCAGGTTGACGGCAGACGGTCGGTGAGCTGGGCCGCGATCCTGCTCCCGCTGCTCGCGGTGGCGGGCGCGGTGGGCTGCTTCGCCGCCGGGCTGCAGGCGAACGGGACCGGCCACGAGCCGATCCTCTCCTATGTGCTGCCGCTGGTGATCTCGCCGGTGGCGGCGGCGCTCATCGCGGTGCTGACCGCGGTGGTGCGCCGGGGCCGGATGTACTTGCTGGCCTTCGGATACCTGGTGGTGGTGGTCAGCCTGGTCCTCGGGCTGGTCGCGGCGCGGTCCGGCGGGAACGGGGCCTAGGCGCGCGGCTCTGCGGCCGGACGCTCGTCGCCCGGCCGCCGCCGGAGCCTTGTCCCCGGTCGTCGGCGCGCTCAGCACAGCCTGGTGACCGAGCACGGCCCCGACTGGAGCGCGCTCAGCACCGTGCTCGGCGAGGAGCCGTCCCAGGACGCGCTCGGCTGGTCACCCGAATAGGGGGCGACATAGACCGAAAGTTCGACCAGGTAGCCGTAGGGCGCGGCGAGGTACTCGTGCCAGGTGAGCGTCGAACCGGTGGAGGTCGGGACGGTGATCGTCGCCGCGTACTCAGCGCCCTGGTTCACCGCGACCGAGACCTTCGCGCCGGACGCGGTGTCCGCGCACTTGGCGAGGTCGGCCACGAGGTCCGTGTAAAGACCGTAGATCCCCTGAACGTCGCCGCTGCTCGTGTCATTCGTGGCAAGGATCGTCTCCTGCGCGGCCCAGTCGTCCTGCCCGCCCGAGGCGCCGGTGGTCGGCGACAGATCCGCCTGCGCGGCCGCGAACGCACCGAGTTCCGACTGATCCGCGCTGCTCAGCGTCAACTGGCAGTCCTGGACCAGACTGAGCACCGGGGGCTTCGCCGTCTTGGCCGCGCTCGCCGGCGAGGACCAGTGGTACGCCGCGTACAGCGGGATCGCGGACGGCGCCATCCAGGCGGCCGTGGGGATCGCGGTCGATCCGCCCGCCGCGCTGCCGACAGTCGTCCCGGTCGCGGATGCGGTCGCCGCCGTGGAAGGGCTCGCCGCCGCGCCGGAGGACGTACCCGTGGCCGTGGCAGATGCTGACGCCGCGCCGCTCGCGTGCGTCGAGCCGAACAGCGGGGTCGTTCCGCCGCCGCTCGAGGAGCACCCGGCGAGGGTGCCGGCGGCGAGCAGCACGCCGCAGGCCAGGGTCCCGACGGACTTGGCGGTGTGGGCCGCACGACGCGGCTCAGTAACCAACGTACTTTCCTCCACTGTCTACGCTCTTGACGCCGGGGACGTTCTGGATCGACCCGTATCGCGAGATCGCGTACCGGACTCCCGCGATGATGTTGTCCACCGGGCTGTAGATGTCGTCGTGTCCGGGCAGCTTGTACGCGTTGAAGGTGGTCCCGATCACCTGCATCAGGCCGCGGGAGGGGTCGCCCGCCTTCGCGTTGCTGTCCCAGTTGTTGATGGCATTCGGGTTGCCGCTGGATTCGTGCTCGATGATCAGCAGCACGCCGGCCTCGTTGAGCTCGCTCGCGGGCACGCCGTCGGCCTCGAGCACCTGGAACGCCTGGTTGATCCAGGTCTCGACCTGCGCCTGGTTGGCGTACTGCGCCGGGCCGGGCGGCTGGAGGCTGTTGCCCCCGGAGCCCGAGCCCTTTCCCCCACTGCCGCTGCTGCTGCCGCTGCCGCTGCCGCTGCCGCCGCCATGATGCCCAGACGATGACGAACCCTTGCCTGAACCGTGCGTAGACCCCCCGTGGACCGGCGGAACGCCCTTCGCCGACTTCACCGCCTTGAGCTTGGCCTCGACGGCCGCCTCCGCCGAGACGTACGCGAGAAGGTTGGCGGACAGCGTCGACGTGTCCTGAGACAGCCCTTGCGTGACGCCGTTCGCGGCGGCCACCGCGGCAGCAAGCTTCTCAAAGCACTCGGCCAACGGAACCTCACCCAACAGCCCCTCAACCAGAGCACTCGGGACCGAGCCTTCAAGCTGGCTATGTATATGCGAAAGCTGCTGAGAGATCCTGCCGACCTCCTCAGAACTCTTCCGCCAGCCTTGAATCAAGGTTTGAACTGAGTCGATGTCAAGCTCATACTGATCGCTCGTAGCCATACCTTCCCCCTCTGCCCCCGAAGTTCGAACGCTCTAGGCGACGATGTCCGCCAAGACGTACGCCGTCTGCACGGCAGCGTGCGCCGAATCCAGCGCCTGCACCAGCTCGGCGACCTCCTGCTGCCGCTGCCGAGCACGCTGCTGAAACGCACTCGCAGCCGCCCCCGTCCACTTCGTCGAACCCGCCGCGCTCTCCAACTGCTGCTTGAGCTGGTTGGCCTGATCAGCCAGCTGCTCAAGCTCCTGCACGACATTGCCCAGCCCAGCATCGGTCAGGAACGAGTGCAGCGAACCCAGCATCTTGCCAACGTCGTCCACGGCACCCGCAACGGCGTGCGCCACGTCCTCCGCCGCGTTCTCGACGTCTCCCCATAGCCCCATGTGCAAAGCCCCCAGTCCCGGACGTGCATACGACCGCCCTACCCGAAGATGGAGAGTAGTGCACCCTGCGCGTTCACGGCCACCCACACGCCGGGAGAGCCGTGTCTCCGAGCCGGGCGGAGCGTCGCAGGTATGCGAGAAGGGTTCAACGACGCCGTGCAGCTTCGTCCGCGCGGCGTGATTGACGCTTGGTGGTCGGCCTTCCTACGTTCCGGCACTGCGCTGCGCTTCGTGCCGGACCTCGTACGGCGACCTGCCTTCGTCGGCGCTGTTCTCGTCCTCCCTCTGGTCGTCCTCTACGCGTACTCTGGGTCGTATGTGAGGTCGCGTCGGCTTGTGACGTGGGGTGTTGTGCCGGAAGGTCAAGGTCAACTGCGCCTCCGGCGGGCCGGCTCAGAGAAGCGGTGGGCGTGTTGGTCGGCTTGCTGTTTGGTCTGTGGTGGGGTTTGAACCGTGGTGGCTGTCGCCGGTCGGGTCGTTTTCCTCGCCTGGCACCTTAAGGCGACCAGTGAACCTGCCGGGGGGTCAAGCGGCGGCAGTGTTCGTGGATGCTGGATATGACCTTCGCCGCTTGA
>Ga0302314_10007473_pt1 | contig 19644 bp, 16 predicted proteins | sample III_Palsa_N2_3_FD_200533 | JGI IMG/M metagenome (GOLD analysis project Ga0302314, IMG submission 200533) | Peat permafrost microbial communities from Stordalen Mire near Abisko, Sweden - III_Palsa_N2_3 | ecosystem: Environmental > Terrestrial > Soil > Palsa > Peat permafrost | place: Sweden...
GTTGCTGAACGCGGTGCCCTGAGGCCGACAACGTGCATTGACTTTCTCCCGTCAGATCACCGCATGCCGATGACCTAGCGCTAGGAGCAGTTGCGGCCACTCGTCAACGTTGACGTTGTCGTGAAGCTCTTCAAGTTCTGTCAGCAGTTCGACAATCTGATCATCGTACGCGTCGACATTTGACGCATAGAGCGCCCGCAGAAGCGCGCCGTCGCGTGCATGGCGATAGTATGCGATGCCGACGCCCTCGATATCCAAGCAATACAGGTCATCGCGAATAAGCGACCCGATCGCGCATTTGCGTCCGTCGCCGCCGCGTAGCCGACAGGATCCGTTCTCGTCTTCGGAGACCGCGCGCTGGGTTAGCAGATGGGCGCTTACGCGTTCATAAATCTCCTTGGCGCTTAGCATGGGCATGATTCACGCAGCATGTTCAAGCAGGTCGGCGCAAAGGCCGAACTGGCGTGCAACGAGTGCCAGACCGTCGCGCCATTCCCGTTTGTCGAAGGCATCGTGGACATGCTGAAGGCAACTGAGCAACTCGATGGTCGCCGGGTCGTACACGTTAATCTGCGAGCGTAGTAGCGCTCGCTTGAGCGCCTTGATGCCCACATCCATATAAGAGGGCGCCGCGAGAGCGGACGCGCCGATGAAGTGAACCGGAACACCTTCCATGGCGGCTATGTAGTCGCGCGGAGCGATGAAATCGCCAACGGGGCATCCACCACAGTACCCGCGGTAGGCCCAGCCTCCACGTGAGCGCAGCCCCGCATGACCTTGGCCGAAGAGGTGACGCGCGGCTCTGACAAAGATTTCCTGATGAGTGAGAAAGCGCAGCGTTTTCATGTTGGGGTTCCTTGGCGGGCACACGATTGATATTCGATGTCCCTGGTTTTTCGATATCGCCAAGGCTCGGCTGACACCGGGAATATCGGCACGCCATGCGGCTGACGTTCTTCCCTGCTTCGTCGTCCCGCCTTCGTGGTCCTATATCAATCCTAGCCTTGGAAGACCCAGTTGTTAAGTCGGGACACGCTGAAACCTCCCTCGGAATAGACGCTTTTTGACTATCAGGAAATCCCTACGCCAGGGTAAATCAAATGAACACGGTGACTTCTAGCGCTTACACGCGGTCGGCGCAATGAGTAGTAAGACCAAGGATGTTTTATCCGTGAGTGATCTGCCCTGCCGGAACACGTTTCCTGGCGGGCGGGTCGAGCGGCGACAGGGGCACCTCACTTCTCGCTGGTTCGTGCGGAGCCGGACTTTCGTCTCCCGTCACCGGCGACGCGTATGATACCGACGTGAATTTTGGCTCGCATTGATGGTGGCGCGCATCCATCGCACGCTTTCACTGGCATAGAGGCGCAGGTGCTCAATGCGAGCAACGGCTTGTTCAATGACGATCAGCTTGCTGCGACGCAATAGGGCTAAGGCGAGCGATACAGCCACGGCCCCTGGTTAAAAAAACGAAAACGAGGAACGGGGTATGACGGATGACAAATGACATCACCAAGCCGTTGGCGAACGCGGTGGCACTGTCCGCGCTCGCATTGTCGCTTGGCGCGTGCGCGCCGGGCCAGCCGCCAGCAGTAGCTCCCGCTCCTGGCGACTACAGCGCGCAGTCGCCGTTTCCCGGAGTCGAATGGGCTCGCGTCGACCCTGCAACGCTGGGCTTCTCGCCGCAAGGAATCGACCACGCCGTAGCCTACGCAAAACGGGCGGGATCGACATCCGGCATGATTGTCCAGCATGGTCTGGTGGTCGCTGAGTGGGGTGATGTTTCAAGGAGATCTAATCTCTATTCGGCGAGAAAAAGCTTCATGAGCGCCCTGATCGGGATTGCGGTCGGGCGAGGCCAGATACATCCGGACGAGACGCTGGAACAGCTCGGTATCGACGATAACGAGCCGTCCCTGACGCCGACCGAGAAGCAGGCAAGCGTGCGTATGCTGCTTGAGGCCCGCTCGGGTGTCTACCATCCCACGGTATATGAAACGGCAGGAATGGAGGCGTCCAAGCCGCCACGCGGCAGTCACGACCCGGGTACGTTCTGGTACTACAACAACTGGGATTTCAACACGCTCGGCGCGATCTACGAGAAGGCCACGGGTCAACACATTTTCGAAGCACTGCAAACTGAAATTGCGGATCCGATCGGCATGCAGGACTATCGTCCAACGGACGGGCACTATGTTTCAGGCGGACTTGCTACCCGATATCCGGCGTATCCAATCGACATGAGTGCGCGCGATCTAGCCCGCTTCGCACTGCTATACCTGCACAATGGCCGCTGGCGTGACCGGCAGATTGTTCCTGCAAGCTGGGTTGCCGAATCGACCCATTCTTATTCCAATACACCTACCGGCGGCTACGCATACATGTGGTGGACGAGCACGCCCGCAAGCGGCCCGCCCGGTCCGAAGGTGGCCCTCCTGCGGGCGGCCTATTGGGCTGATGGTAACCACGGGCAATACGCAGTCATTGTGCCGTCGCTCGATCTGGTCGTGGTCAACCGCGTCGATGTCCGGCTAACGTCGAAGAGCATGCACCAGTCGAACATGGAGAAGTTGGTGTGGCTGGCCGAGTCCGCGGAAGGTGCGACGGACATCGGCCCCGAACCCACGCATGAGACGCATATCCCCAAAGACTGACTTAACGGGCCGGCATCGAACCTGATGTTGTGGGTTCGGTGCGAGCTCCCCCGTGTTTTCCGTCTTCGCCTTGCGCTGCTAGTCCCCCTTATTTCAAACGAGCCTAGGTGTTTTCACCGAATCAATCGCGCTTGCTATGTCAGGTTACCTGATATTAAATGGAGTCCAAGGCAGGCGGTCGTTCAACGATATCGCTGGTTATTCGGACCATTTTTCAGGAAATTGACATGAGCACGTACGAAGGTCGCTGGACTACGGTGGACGTAAAAGTGGAAGAAGGGATTGCGTGGGTGATGTTCAACCGGCCGGACAAACGCAACGCCATGAGCCCCACGCTGAATGCTGAAATGCTTCAGGTGCTGGACGCTATTGAACTTGATGCCACCGCCAAGGTGCTCGTGCTGACCGGCAACGGCGCTGCATGGACGGCTGGTATGGACCTCAAGGAATACTTCCGCGAGGTCGATGCCGGTCCGGAAATCCTGCAGGAAAAGATTCGCCGAGACGCGTCGGAATGGCAGTGGCGGCGTTTGCGCATGTACTCAAAGCCGACTATTGCAATGGTCAACGGCTGGTGCTTTGGCGGTGGTTTTTCGCCGCTCGTTGCATGCGATCTGGCGGTCGCTGCCGACGAAGCCGTGTTCGGTCTCTCGGAGATCAACTGGGGCATTCCTCCCGGCAACCTCGTGAGCAAGGCGATGGCGGACACGGTCGGTCACAGGCGTGCGCTGCACTACATCATGACGGGCGATACGTTCACCGGCGCCGAAGCCGCCGACATGGGCCTCGTCAACAAAAGCGTGCCGCTCGAGCAGTTGCGCGATGAAACGATCGCGCTCGCAGCCAAGCTGGTCGAGAAAAATCCTGTCGTGCTGCGCGCGGCGAAAAACGGTTTCAAGCGTGCGCGTGAACTGACGTGGGAGCAAGCAGAGGACTATCTGTACGCCAAGCTCGACCAGGCGCAATTGCGTGACCCGGAGCAAGGCCGCGCAGAGGGGCTCAAGCAATTCCTGGACGATAAGGCGATCAAGCCCGGCCTGCAGGCTTATAAGCGCTGAAGTGAAGGCTGAGGAGACAGGGCGATGAACGATATCAACATGCTGATTGGCGGCAAGCAGCTGCAAGCTGCCGACGGCGCGAGTTTCGAGCGGCGCAATCCGGTGACCGGTGAAGTCGCGACTCGTGCACAGGCTGCGAGCGCCGCCGATGCCGACGCGGCAGTGGCAGCAGCGCATGCCGCGTTTCCCGCCTGGGCCGCGCTTGCGCCAACCGAGCGCCGCAAGCGCTTGCTAAAGGCCGCCAACTTGATGGACGCACGCACGGCCGACTTCATTGCCGCGGGTGTCGCCGAGACCGGCGCCATGCCGAACTGGTACGGCTTCAACGTCATGCTTGCAGCCAACATGTTGCGCGAAGCGGCGTCGATGACCACGCAGATCGACGGCAGCGTGATCCCGTCCGACGTCCCCGGCAATCTCGCGCTGGCGGTGCGCCAGCCGTGCGGCGTGGTGCTTGGCATCGCGCCGTGGAATGCGCCGGTGATCCTCGGTACGCGCGCTGTCGCCATGCCGCTTGCCTGCGGCAATACCGTTGTGCTCAAGGCATCGGAGCAATGCCCTGCCGTTCATACGATGATCGGCGATGTGCTGCAAGAAGCCGGTCTGGGCGACGGGGTGGTCAACGTCGTGACGAATGCGCCGAAGGACGCGGCGGCGATTGTCGAAAGGCTGATTGCGCATCCGCATGTGCGGCGCGTGAATTTCACGGGTTCGACGCATGTGGGACGCATCATCGCGAAGCTCGCAGCGCAACACTTGAAGCCGGTGTTGTTGGAGCTAGGCGGCAAAGCGCCGGTGCTGGTGCTCGATGACGCCGATCTCGACGCGGCGGTAAACGGCATCGCGTTTGGCGCATTCTTTAACCAAGGTCAGATCTGCATGTCGACGGAGCGCGTGATCGTCGATCGCAAGATTGCCGATGCCTTCATCGACAAACTCACGACGAAAGCGCGCTCGCTGATAGCGGGCAATCCACTCGATGCAGGCAGCGTGCTAGGCGCGATGATCGACGTGAGCGCGCTCGACCGTGTGGCTGCGCTGATCGCGGATGCAAGTGAAAAAGGCGCGCAATTGCCAGCCGGATGCAGACACGAAGGCGCGATCATGCAGCCGGTGATCGTCGACGGCATTACGCCGGAGATGCGCCTTTATCGCGAGGAATCGTTCGGGCCGGTGGTGACGGTGCAGCGTGTGGATGGTGACGACGAAGCTGTACGCGTGGCGAACGACAGCGAGTTTGGATTGTCATCCGCAATCTTCAGCCGCGATGTGTCGCGCGCACTGGCACTTGCCAGACGGATCGAGTCAGGCATCTGCCATATCAACGGCCCGACTGTGCACGACGAGGCGCAAATGCCGTTCGGCGGCGTGAAGAGCAGCGGTTATGGACGCTTCGGCAGCAAGGCATCAATAGCGGAATTCACGGACTTGCGCTGGATCACGATCCAGAACGAAGCCCGGCATTATCCGGTCTAGTGCCGGATGCGGCCATATCGGCCGGCCGACAGCCTTCGTGGAAGAAAGGCGTGGCCCATAACAATCAGACAGGCAGGAGACGAGAGCGTGACGAGCGTTGAAGCAGGGTTGGGCGCGCGGTATCGGGATGTGGCTGTGACTACCGCCACGACCGATGTAGCGAAACGAGGCGACGCGTGGTACTTGCGCTCCAACGAGCCATTGCGAGAGTTTCCAGTGCGACTCACGGACCGGCTGGTCAGTGGCGCACAGGCGCACCCGCAGCGGGTGCTGGTCGCGCGCCGGAACGAACAGGGCGCGTGGATCGAGATCACGTACGCTGACATGTTGCGGCGGGCGAGGGCGATCGGCCAGGCGTTGCTGAACCTTGGTCTCTCGGCGGAGCGCCCGCTCGCCATCCTGTCGGGCAACGACCTCGAGCATTTGCAGTTAGCCTTCGGGGCCATGCTGGCCGGCATTCCGTTCGCGCCGCTTTCGCCCGCTTATTCACTTGTTTCCAGCGACTTCGGCAAGCTTCGCACACTGCTTGCATTGTTGCGCCCCGGACTCGTCTATGCCGGCGATCACGTCGCATTTTCTCGCGCGATAGAAGCGGTCGTTTCCGCTGACGTGATGCTCGTGACGAACGAAGCGACGCCTCGCTCGATTGCCTTCGACACCTTGCTCGACCACGCGCCCGGAGACATCGACGCCGTAGCGGCAGACGTGAACGCAGACACCATCGCCAAGATCCTCTTCACGTCCGGATCAACAAGACTGCCCAAGGCAGTTCCGACCACGCACCGCATGTTGTGCAGCAACCAGCAGATGCTGCTGCAAACGTTTCCCGAATTTGCGAAGGAACCGCCGGTGCTGGTCGACTGGCTGCCGTGGAACCATACCTATGGCGGCAGTCACAACGTCGGTATCGCGCTGTACAACGGTGGCTCGCTTTATGTCGACGATGGCAAGCCGGTTGCCGGAAAATTCGAGGAGACCCTGCGCAATTTGCGCGAGATCTCGCCGACCGCGTATTTCAATGTCCCGAAAGGCTGGGAAGAACTTGCCGTCGCGCTGGAAACCGACGAACCTTTGCGCCGCCGTTTCTTCGCCCGCGTGAAGCTGTATTTTTTCGGCGGCGCGGGATTGTCGCAAGCGGCGTGGAACCGCCTGGAGCGTGTCACCGAGCAGCACTGCGGCGAGCGTATCCGCATCATGGCGGGACTTGGCATGACGGAGACATCGCCATCGTGCCTCTTCACCACCGGCCCGGTCATGCGGGCGGGATACATCGGATTGCCCGCGCCGGGCTGCGAGACGAAGCTCACGCCCGTCGAAGGCAAGCTCGAACTGCGCTTTCGCGGTCCCCATGTAATGGCGGGCTACTGGCGGCGGGACGTATCGGCGGCGGATGAACCGGTATTCGATGAAGAAGGCTTCTATTGCAGCGGCGACGCGGCAACTTTCGTCGATCCGGAACGCCCGGAGATCGGCCTGCAATTCGACGGACGTATCGCCGAAGACTTCAAGCTGAATTCGGGCACGTTCGTGAGCGTCGGGCCGTTGCGTGCGCGGGTGGTGTCGGAAGGCGCGCCTTATGTGCAGGACGTGGTCGTGACGGGCATCAATCGCGGGGAGATAGGGTTGCTCGTTTTCCCGCGTCTTGACGACTGCCGCCGGCTTGCTGCGCTTCCTCCCGGCGCGAGCCCGCATGACGTACTGAGCGCCACTCCGGTTCGTGCGTTCTTCGCGGATCTTCTCGTGCGTCTGAACCGGCAATCGACGGGTGCGAGCACGTTTGTCGCCCGGATGCTGCCACTCGACACCCCTGCGTCGCTCGATCTGGGCGAAATCACCGACAAGGGTTCGATCAATCAACGCGCCGTTCAGAAACATCGGGAAACGCTGATTGAAGCAATGCACGCATCCAAGCCCGCTGACCTGCGTGTGATCGTCGCACCGAAAAAATAAGCCCCGGCATTGCGCGCCGAAGGGAGTCGTTAGCGTGTGGATGGACGCGAATAGATTGTCGGGGGAAACCCGATATATTAATAAGGATAGCTAATATGAAATCAATCAGGACAGGGTCCGCGGGAAGCGGTGTGTCCAGCGGGCCCATTATCGAATCGGGTGCCGCCGTAACGCTGGGTTTGTGTTTCGCGATCGCACTGCTCGAAGGACTTGACCTGCAATCGGTCGGCGTCGCCGCGCCGCGCATGGCACGCGAGTTCAATCTCTCCGTCGCTCAAATGGGCCTGGCATTCAGCGCAGGGACGTTCGGCCTCTTGCCTGGTGCGATGTTCGGTGGGCGTCTTGCCGACCGGATCGGGCGCAAGCGTGTACTCGTGATATCGGCCTGCCTGTTCGGCTTGCTGTCGATTGCCACCGCACTTGTGAGCGATTTCCATACGCTGGTAATCGTGCGCGTATTGACCGGGATCGGACTGGGCGGTGCGTTGCCGAACCTGATCGCGCTGTCGTCTGAAGCAGTATCGCCGCGCGTACGCAACACGGCGGTGAGCGTGATGTATTGCGGCATTCCGTTCGGCGGCGTGATCGCTTCAGCGATCGGCGTGCTGAGTGCGGGCGATGCCCAATGGCGGCATATCTTCTATGTTGGTGGTGCGGGTCCGCTCATTCTCGTGCCACTGTTGCTCGCGTTCCTGCCCGAATCCAAAGCCTTCGCAAAGGCCTCGCATGACGGCAGCGTAAAGCCTGCGCCGGTGGGCGAGATACTTTTTGGCGGCACGCGCGGCCTCTCTACGCTGCAAATCTGGATCAGCTATTTCTGCACGCTGATCGTTCTCTATTTCCTGCTCAACTGGCTGCCCTCGCTGATGGCAGCACGTGGTCTTGCGCGAGCCGAGGTCGGTTATGTGCAGATCTTTTTCAACGTAGGAGGAGGTATGGGTGCGCTGTGCATTGGCATGCTGATGGACCGCATGCGCGCAAGCGTCGTGGTGGCGGGCATGTACATCGGCATCATCGGGTCGCTCGCTGCATTGTCGGTGGCACCAGGGTTCACCGCGCTCGCGGGCTCCGCGTTCTTCGCCGGCATGTTCGTGATCGGTGGGCAATCGGTCCTGTATGCACTCTCCGCGGCGTTCTACCCGAGCGCGATGCGCGGCACCGGCGTGGGCGCTGCTGTAGCAGTGGGCCGTATCGGTTCGGTGGTCGGTCCTCTTGCCGCGGGCCAATTGCTGGCAATGGGCCGCAGTTCTTCGGTAGTGATTGGCGCGAGTATCCCCGTGACGTTGATCGCGGCGGTAGCGGCCTTGCTGTTGATCAGGCGTCCACGCGTGAACGATTGAAGCCTCCCAAAGCTATCTAAAAAAATAATTCGATAAACAACGGTCTGGAGACAACGACAATGAGAATGCAAGCACCCATACAAGCTCTTTTATGCAGTGCACTCTGCGCGGCAAGCACGGCGGCCGTCGCGCAATCGAGCGTGACGCTTTACGGAATCGTCGATACCGGCATCGAATACGTATCGCATGCGAACGCCGCAGGCGACCACGTGTTCCGTATGCCTGGCGTGACGGGCGAACTGCCGTCCCGTTGGGGCCTGCGTGGTGCTGAGGATCTGGGCGGAGGGTATAGCGCCGTGTTCACCCTGGAGAACGGCTTCAACACGCGTGGAGGCGATCTCGGGCAGGGTGGCCGGTTGTTCGGGCGGCAAGCGTTCGTTGGTGTGAAGAGTCCGTACGGTACGGTGGCTTTCGGTCGCCAATACACCATGACCTACCTGGCGCTCATGGGCGCCGACATCATCGGGCCAGATATCTATGGCCTTGGCTCGCTTGACGCCTACGTGCCGAATGCCCGCGCCGATAACTCGGTCACGTATATTGGCATGTACAAGGGGGTCACTTTGGGAGCGAGCTATTCGTTCGGCCGCGACGCAACGGGCACCGGTAATTCGCCGGGACAAGGCACGTGTACAGGGTCCGTGCCCGGGCAGCCCACGCAGTGCCGGGACTGGTCGGTCATGCTCAAGTATGACGCGCCGTCTTACGGCGTGGCGGCATCGTATGAAGAGCAGCGCGGCGGCGGCCCGAATGCAGCGGCCAATTTTTTTGACGGCGTGGAACCCACGGTCCTCACAAGCGCGGCAGATAGGGACATCCGTACGCACGTCAGTGCGTACGCCAAGTTCGGCAACGCAAAGGTCGGTGCGGGCTGGCTCAACCGGCGGGTGGAAACCAGTTCCGCGGGCGTGCCTGATGTTCGTTCGAATCTTTTCTTCCTGGGTGCTTCGTACTACATGACGCCTGCATTTCTCGTTGACGGGGAGCTGTACCACATCGTCAACAACGACCACGACACGCGCGCGTCGATGGGTACGTTACGCACCACCTACTTGTTGTCCGCGCGCACGGCGGTCTATGCGCAAGCTTCTTATCTGGCCAACAGCGCAAAGGCCAGTTATTCGGTGAGCGGTGGCGGCGGTGGAACCACACCAGCACCCGGAGCTGGACAAACGGGTGTGATGCTCGGCGTGCGGCACATGTTCTAGGAGACGACAAATGAAAAAGTCTGCAATGACACTCGCAGTGATGACTTCGATGACGCTTGCCGCGTGCGGTGGCAGCAGTCATGACGACAGTGGCGCCAGCACGCCGCTTCCTCAATTGAGTGCTGCCGTGCCGGCGAGCTTGTCAGGGACGTGCGAGGCATTGGCGTCGAAACTTGTGTTCGCCAATACGGTATTCACGACGGTCGCCACCGTTGCGGCGGGCACATTGACGGTGGCGGGACAACCTATCGCGCAGCACTGCCTGATTCAGGGCAGCATGAACCAGCGGGTCAGCCCTGTCGATGGCCAGACGTACGCGATCGGCTTCGAGATGCGCTTGCCTGTGGCGTGGAATGGGCGCTTCTTCTATCAGGCTAACGGCGGCCTGGATGGCACTGTTGTGACCGCGACGGGTGAGATCAGCGGCGGCGCGCCAACCAACGATGCACTCAACATGGGATTCGCGGTCATCAGTTCAGATGCGGGCCACAACGGTTCCCAGACGCCGCTGTTTGGCCTCGACCCGCAAGCGCGTGTTGACTACGGTTACAACGCGGTGGCCACATTGACGCCGATGGCCAAGCAGGTGATCAAGCTTGTCTACGGCAAGGCGCCGGACCGCAGCTATTTTGACGGTTGTTCGAACGGCGGCCGTCACGCGATGGTTGCAGCCGCGCGGTCCTCGGGACAGTATGACGGGATCATCGCGGGCGATCCGGGCTTTCATCTGCCCAAGGCAGCGGTCGGCGAAATGTGGAGTGCGCAGCAACTTGCGACGGTGGCCACCGCGAATACCTCAACCGGACTGCCGGATATCACGACCGGTTTTACCGCGGCGGAGCGCGCCATGGTTGCGTCAAAGATCCTGTCGAAGTGCGATGCACTCGATGGTGTCACCGACGGCCTCATTCAGGATATCAAGGCCTGCCAGGCGAATTTCAGTCTCGCGAACGACGTACCGACGTGTTCGGGCAACGTGCGTGACGGGACGTGCCTGAGCACTGCGCAGAAGACTGCTATTGGGAATGTCTTCGCGGGTGCTCGAAACAGCGCGGGCACTGCTCTCTATTCAAGTTTTCCCTACGATGCAGGTCTCGGTCAAGGCTGGTCGGCCTGGAAGCAGGGCAACTCGATCACGCTTGATCCGGCGGCCGCTGCGTTTACGTTCACCTCACCGCCGCAGAGCGCTTCTGTGTTGAGCCAGTTGTCGGCGTATGCATTCAACTTCAGCATGGACACGGATGCGCCGAAGATATTCGCGACCAGTGGTGTCTATACCGAAGCGTCATGGTCATTCATGACGCCGCCTGACGAGACCAACCTCAGTGCGTTGAAAAATCGCGGTGCGAAGCTGATGGTTTATCACGGCACGAGCGATCCGGTGTTTTCATCGAACGATACGACTGCGTGGTATCAGGCGCTTGCCGCGGCGAACGGCGGTGACGCGTCGAACTTCGCACGCCTCTACACGGTAGCTGGCATGAATCATTGCAGCGGCGGCCCGAGCACCGACCAGTTCGACATGCTCACACCGATGGTCGCCTGGGTCGAACAGGGAAAAGCACCGGACACCGTCGTCGCGACGGCGCGTGATGCGGGCAACGCTGTGCCGAACCCCGACGTTCCGGCTGACTGGGGAGCGGGACGCACGCGGCCGTTGTGCCCTTATCCCAAGGTGACACGCTACAAAGGCGGCGATGTGAATGTCGCGAGCAGCTTCGCTTGCAGTTGAGTGCCGTCGGCCTGTTCCGTTACCCGGCGCTAATTGACTTTACTAGACCTTAACCGGAGGGGCGCAGACAATTGCGCCCCTTTGCTTAAGGATGGTAACCGGGTGGCGTGAGGGTTGACCGCGGCCGCCCGATATCGGGCCGGCTCTCGCCCTTTACGGATCCTCGCGTCCACGGCGAGGCGTTAAAAAACTTAACGCCCGTAAAAAATGTGAACGTTACGTTCTCTTCCACTTGCCATCTCCATCGCTGCATCAACTCGCCGAAATCCTTACTCGATAAGGCTCCGCGCGATTGCCACAGTACACGATTGCTGATCGATTCAATTCTGATCGAGGAACAGAAGGCGATCATTGACCATATTGGCGATGGGCTGATGGTGCTCGCGCGCGGCGGCATCGTGCGTCATGCCAATACGGTCGCTGGACGCATTCTGGGCATCGATCCGGTCAAGGCCATTGGCCGACCGCTGGAGGAGTTGATCGACTTCGAGCCGATTATCGGGCCCATTTTTTCCACTGGCATGGGAAATGTCGACAGGGAATTGATCATCGATTCGCCAGCGCGGCATCTTCATCTGCTGGACACGGCGATACCTATCACCAACGCATGTGGCCGGGTTGTTTCGGTCGTCAACACATTCCGTGAATTCAAGCGCATACGAAAGATTGTCGGGAAGTACGCCGGCAATCACGCGCGGTATACGTTTGAAAATATCGTCGGGAAAAGCGCCGGACTGCTTGACGCCGTGGCCTCGGCGCGCAAAGCGGCGAGAGGCTCGGCCAACCTGTTATTGAGCGGAGAGAGCGGGGTAGGCAAGGAAATGTTCGCGCAAGCCATTCACAACGACAGCGAGCGTCAAGGACATCTGTTCATCGCAATCAATTGCGCCGCATTACCGCACGATTTGATTGAAAGCGAACTCTTCGGGCATGCACCGGGGAGCTTTACCGGTGCGACGCGCGAAGGGCAACCGGGCAAGTTCGAATCTGCCGACGGCGGCACCGTGTTTCTCGATGAGATTTCGAAGCTGCCGCTCGATGTCCAGGCGAAGCTGCTACGCGTACTCCAGGAGCGGGAAGTGACGCGGCTGGGCGACACGCGCGGCATCCAGATAGATGTTCGCATCATCTGCGCGAGCAACCGCGACCTGCAGGCAATGGTGCGCGAAAATGCGTTCCGGGCAGACCTCTATTACCGGTGCAATGTCATCGATATCGCGATTCCTCCACTGCGGCAACGTCAGGACGATATTCCGGTTCTGACGAGCTTTTTCGTGGCTAAATACGCTGCGCTGCTGCGAAAGAACATTTATGGTTTCACCCCTAGCGCGATGCAACAGATGTCTGGCTACGTGTGGCCCGGCAATGTGCGCGAACTCGAGAACTTTATCGAGCGCATGATTAATTTGAGCGAAGACGCAACGATCAGCGATGTCAGTTCGCTTTCTCGCGGAATGCCAACGCCCGATGCGGTGGTCGACGGCGTGCGCGAAGGGGCATCGTCGCAGGTCGTATCGCTTGCCGAGGCGGAGAGGCGGGCTATTGAAGAGGCGCTACGGTCTTGCGCCTTCAACATGACTCGATGCGCGGCCGTGCTCGCGGTTTCGAAGCCGGCGCTTTACGCAAAGCTCAAGCGGCACGGCATTCATTTGCGTCGGACCTTGCAATGAGTCACAAGGTGCGATGATCCGCATAGCCCGGGTCGCAACTCTCTGCGACCCAAGTCATCTGTTTTCGTAGCGCCCGGTCCAGTGAGCGTGCGCCCTTCTTGATAGGGTGGGCGTTGACCACGGCCCATTACCCCCGCACGCACCGCAATCCCGCATACACGTACTGGTAATGCGCTTGAAACCAGTTGCGAAAACTCGGTCTCAGCATGCAAGCCGCCGTGCGTGGCGAGCCGCCTTTGAGCACGTAATGCTGGTCGTCGTAGAAGTTTGCGGAGTAACCCAGGTAGAACGGAAACGGCTCGAAACCGGGTAACGGCCCAAAAGTCGTCGACGTCCACTCCCAGCCGTTGCCAAACTGGCCCACCACGCCCGCCGCGCTGTGATTCTCCGTGTGAGCTTGGACCGATGACGGTTCCCATCGTCGGAAATCGAAATTGCCCTGCTGGGCGTGCGGGGCCGCCTCGGCGGCGCGTTGCCATTGCGCTTCAGTCGGCAGCGACTTGCCCGCCCACTTAGCGTATGCACTGGCTTCGGCGTGACTTACATACACTGGCCAGTCCGCCGGCAACGGAATCTCGGCAAACATGGTCCGCAGCTTCCAACCTGAGCCCTTTGCTGACTCTTTCAATTCCGCCGACGATTCATCACGCACCCAGAACGCCGGCTTTTCTATGCCCTCTCGTTCCTTCCACGCCCAGTCGCCGTCGCGCCAGTAATCGCGATGTCCGTAACCGTCGGCTTCGATGAAATCCAGCCAGTCCGAATTCGTCACCATGTAGCGGTCCATCTCGAATGCCGGGACGTCCACGCCCTGTTCGCCAAACTCGTTGTCCCAGCCGAACGTGCCGCTATCGCGCGCAAGGCCAAGCGTCGTCCTGCCAGCAGGCACGTGGACCATTTCCCGCGCAATACCGCTGTCGAGCGGGTGTTCCGCGGCGTCTTCGGTGACCGCGGGCCCGGTTTTCTGATGCAACGGCAACTGATGCAACATGTACGCAAGCGTTTCCGCATGCATCAGCCTGTGCTCGATCGCGACCTCCAGCAGCGTCTCAGGCGTCGCTTCCAGAGCGCTGGGATTGTCACGCTTATCTTCACGTTTTGTAATTTCGGCGGGATCGAAACGCGCATCGATGTCATCGCGAATCTGCTGCACATAGGCGCGAATTGTGTCGAGAGACGGCCAGTCTCGAGGCTGGTCGCTCGGCAGTCCGCCATCGACGGGATCAATGCCGAACGCAAATAACTGGTCGAACTCGGGATTTGGACTGGGCAGGTCGAAGAGGCGCTGATCGAACAGATTTCGATCGAAGGCTTCAAGATGCCCGATGTAAAACACGATCCGATGCCGCTCGGAAATCGGACGTTCATACAGGAATTCGGGTTTGACGATGTCGAACAACGCGTCAGTGGTCTGGCGCGCGTCGCGCAGGCGGGCGAGCAGCGGATGCAGCGGGGTAGGTTCGCGATTCATTTCGCTCTTGTCTCCGGGCACGGGCCGATGCAAAACGATAAATCGTAGCAGAGGGCATGCCAAGCCTGCTTGGATCACAAGCAGGCCGGAAAAGCGGGCCAGGAACCAGATAGCGCTAGATCGCGCGCAGGCCGTCGAAATCGAGGATGTGGATGAGCTTGCCGTTTGCGTCAATCAGGCCCTTTTCCTGAAAACGCGACAGTGTCCGGCTGACCGTTTCCAACGTGATGCCGAGAAAACTGCCCATGTCGTCGCGCGTGAGGCGCAGGTTGAACTCGTTGCCCGCATAACCGCGGCGCGTCAGCCGGGCGGAGAAATCCAGCAGCAGGGCAGCGACCCGCTCGTCGGCGCGCAGCGTGCCGAGGATCAGGGTCTGCGCCGCCTTCCGGACAACTTCGCCACTCAGCAACTGCAGCAGCCGGCGCTGCAGGGCGCTCGTTTCGCGGCAGGCGCGCTCAAAGTGCACATAAGGGATCAGGCAGACCGAGCTGTCTTCAAGCGCGATGGCGTGGCATGCGTGCCGGCCATGAGCGAATCCTTCGAGACCAAGCGCATCGCCACCGAGATGAAGACCCATGACCTGTTCGCGGCCATTGCCGTTCGGTGTCGACACAACCGTTTTGATCGAGCCGGAGCGGATGGCGTAGAGCGTGTCGAAGGTGTCGCCGACGCGAAACAGGGTTTCGCCCCGCTTGATCGTGCGGGCGTTGACGATGACCTTCTGAAGGCTGTTGACGTCGTCAGACGATAGGCCTTGCGGCAGGCAGTAATGCTTCAAGGCGCAGGACGAGCAATCAGCGGCGTGGCGCGAGGGGGCGCTGGACAGAGGAACTGGGGTTTCGCAGACGGTGTGCATGGCTCGCTCGCTTTTAGTTCGTTTTGATCTGGAACAAGGAAATTGTCCCATCGATGCGACCCGCCTCCGGGTGGCAAAACGTCGCGTAAGAACGCTGCCGCCCGCTTGCCCACCCCGCACGCCCATCTCGGTGCTTTATCCGTTTGATTCGGGCACTGAGCCGGTCCCGGAGGCTGCGGGAATCAGCAGTACCGGCAGCGTAGCCTGGCGCAGGCACCTTTCCGCGACACTGCCGAGTAACAGCCGCTGGAAGCCCTTGCGTCCGTGCGTGCCCATCACGAGCAGGTCCGCGTTGAACGCGGCAGCGGCGGCGAGCACCATCTCTGCGACATCATCCACCGACGAACCTTCGGCAATCACCACGGCGCCTTGTACGCCGCGCTGTTTCATCTCGGCATTCGCTTCGGCGGCGAGTTTGGCGCCCTCGTCGGCGAGCTCGTCGCGCAGGACCGACGGATCGTAGCCCGGCACGTCGTAATAGACCGGTGCGTTTTCGACGACGTAATAGGGCTGCAGTACCGCGCCGTGCGTGGCGGCGAGTTCGAGCCCGGATTCGAATGCGCGGCGCGAGGTGCGGCTGCCATCAATAGCCACGACGATTCGTTTGAACATACGGTTCTCCTTCAGCGGTGAAGTACAAACTACATTTTTTGATCGATGAAAACAGTCGCGCCTGGTCGCCTGGCTTACAAATATACGACAGTAATAATCTGATTAATGTTCCCCTATGTCGACAACCCGTCGATCCTGACCAACCGGACGAAATAATGACGTCATACAATCCGGGGCGTGATGTTTGTATTGATTCCCTCTATTTTTACTCTCCTAGTCCCCAGCCCGTGTCTCAATCCGCTCCTCAATCCGCTCCTCAATCCGCTCCTCAGTCCGCTCCTCAGTCCGCTCCTCAGTCCGCCTCCCCGCCGCTTCCCGAATCCGCCTCTCCCCTGCCTTTTCGCAACGCTCTGCTCGCGATGCTCGGCATCGGTCTCGTCAACATGCTGGTTGCGCTTGACCAGACCGTAGTCAGCACCGCGCTGCCGTCGATCGTCGCGGAATTGCATGGTTTCGAGTATTACGCCTGGATCGCGAGCGCGTATTTGCTGGCGTCGGTGGTAACGGTGCCGGTATTCGGCCGGCTTGGCGATTATTTCGGGCGAAAGCGGTTCGTGATTGCCGCGGTGATCACGTTCACGGCAGCCTCGGTGCTGTGCGGCGTGGCGAACGACATGCTGTTCCTGGTGATCGCGCGCGGTTTGCAGGGCGTGGGTGGGGGGATGATGGTCGGCACGGCGTTCGCGTCCATTCCCGATCTCTTTCCCGATCCGCGCTTGCGGGTGCGCTGGCAGGTGGTGATGGCGGCGTCCTATGGGATCGGCACGGCGGCGGGCCCGTCGTTGGGCGGCTGGATGAGTGAGCATTGGGGATGGCGGTCGACTTTCCTGATCAACCTGCCTGTGGGAATTGCCGCGTTTTATTTCATCTGGGCGCATTTGCCGAATTTCCATCGGCCGCGCGAGGGTGCGGTGAAGATCGACTGGCTCGGCGCGGTGCTGGTTGCCCTCGTGCTGGGCGGCTTGCAAGCATTCATTGAAGCCGTGCCGAAGAGCGGCTTGACCACCGGGAACGTGGTGTTGGCTGCGTGCGTGGCGGGCGGCGCGGTGGCGTTGCTGATATGCGAGCGTCGCGCGACGCATCCGATCATTCCGCTCGACCTCTTCAAGGACCCGCAGCTGGTTACGTTGTTCACGTTGTCGATGCTGTCGGGTTTCGTGATGTTTTCGCTGATCTTTTTTGCGCCGCTTTTGCTGCAGGGAGGTTTTGGTTTATCGCCGCAAGAGGCTGGATTACTGGCTACGCCAATTGCGATGTTTATTGCCATCGGCAGTTTTATTAACACGCGCATTGTGATTCATTTACGCAAGCCCACCTTCATCTTGTCGATTGGATTTACGTTGCTGCTGTTTGCGTGTATTGCGCTGGCGTTTGCCGATGCCTCCACGCAGCATATCTGGATCGAGATTCCCATGGCGGGTATTGGTATTGGCCTGGGTTTCGTGCTGAATAACCTGAACGTGTTCGGGCAGGAGATTGCCGGGCGTGAGCGCTTCGGCATTACCACGGCGTTGCTGCAATCGACGCGAATGGTCGGCGGGATGCTCGGGACGAGCGTGGTCGCGACCATCGTGCAGCATCATTATCGGGACGTGATTACGCGTACGCTGCGAGTGCTCGGCGAACCGGCGAGTACGGCGTGGCTGCCAAGATTTGCCGATCCGCGGATCCTGATCGATTCCGCGTTGCGGGGGAAGTTGCTGGCTGATCTGGTACCGGCCGGGCTGGATGGGCCGGCGCTGATCGAAAGCGCACGCGAGGTGCTCGTGCAATCGATTCATATTGGCGTGGCGCTGACCGCAGTGGCGGCGTTATCGGCGGTGCTGATGGTGCGGAGGGTTTCGCACATTACCTTTCGGAAGGGGTAGCGGTTGGTTTTGCCCCTTCGGACACCGTTAGCAGGATGTCTGCAACTGCCGTATAGACGCGTTGAAACCTACCTGTAAAACGTATTGACTTGTCTCAACGTTCACAGGAGGTTGGCATCATGGCCAAAACAGCGACGCTCACGATCTAACAGTGGGGAAATAGCCTGGCTGTTCGTATCCCCGCCGCAATCGCACGCTCTGCGCATTTCGAGGTCGGACAGGAGGTTGAGGTGACGACTGACGAGATCGGCGTGACGGTGAAGCCGGTGGGTCCTCGCAAGCTCACGCTCGCGGAGAAACTGGCGAAGTTCGATCCTGCAACTCACGGCGGTGAGGCGATGGCCACGGGCCGCATTGGTGTGGAGGAGTTTTGATGGCAGCTGCTTTGTGGGCGCCGGATCGACGCGACATTATCTGGATTGACTGCAACCCTCAGGTCGGTCGCGACATGAAGGATATGCAGCCTATGCTGGTTTTGTCACCGAAGCCATTCAACGAGCGAACCGGGATCGTTATTGGTCTTCCGATGACGACAGCCGCGTTCAACGACACGAATCCGTTTGCAATCAAGTTCCAGGGGCCGAGAAACGTCACGAGCTACGTGCTTGGACACCAGCCCAAGTCCTTTGATTGGCGAGCACGGGGAGCGAAGGCCCATCCGTGGAAGTGTGCACCCGATGAGGTGTTTGCCGCAGCGTGCGAGCAGTTGAACCAGATTATCGCGATTTGCGACTAGAAAAAAATGAAGCATGGTGACATGGCTCAAGCTGCGGTTGACACGTCGCAAAGAGCGTTGAACCGATCTTTGCTTATTTTTTCGAACGCGGATCGCGCGGGGGGACCGCCAAAGGCCCCCCAACCCCTTAATGCCAGAAAACCCGTGCAAACAAGACTCAATGCGCGCCCGCGGCCGCTCCGCCCCCACCGCCTTTCGCGCGCTTCGTTATCCAGATAAGCGGAATAATCAGAATGAAAATAATGGCGGAAGCAAAAAACACATCGTTCAGCCCCATCATGGCGGCTTGTGTGTTCACAGTGAAATCGAACATACCCCTGGCTTGAGCTTCGCTGATATTGAGTGTCCCCTGCGACATCTGCAGTGACTGCAAGAACACCGGATTATTGATATTAGCCTGCTCGGTCAGCCGCTCGTGATGCAAGGCAATCCGGTTCGTCCACTCATTACCCGCAAGCGATGTCCCCACCGCCCCGCAAAACACCCGAGCAAAGTTCGATAAGCCCGCGGCGGCGGGAATTTTTGACGGCGGCAGCCCCGACAGGATAATCGACGTCAATGGCACGAAAAACAGCGCCATCGGAATGCCCTGCAAAAGCGTGGGCAACACCAAATGCCAGGTATCGACCTCAATCACATACTTCGAGCGCATATAAAACACGATGGCGAAGCCGATAAACGCCATGGTCGCGACAACACGCGCGTCGGTCCGGGGTAAAAATCGCCCCATGACCGGCGCGAGAATCACCGCAAAGATCCCCAATGGCGCGGTCACCAGACCGGCATCGACGGAGCGGTAATTCAGATACTCCTGCAGCCATTGCGGCAACAGAACAAGGTTGCCGAAGAACACGCCGTAAGCCACGGAAATGGCCACCGTTCCGCCGAAGAAATTCCTCCCGGCAAATAGCCGTAGATCAACGACGGGATTGGCATCGGTTAACTCCCATACCACAAAAAGCGCAAAGGCAATCACCGCGATGACGCCCAGCCAAACGATCACCGGCGACGAA
>Ga0302314_10007474_pt1 | contig 19643 bp, 20 predicted proteins | sample III_Palsa_N2_3_FD_200533 | JGI IMG/M metagenome (GOLD analysis project Ga0302314, IMG submission 200533) | Peat permafrost microbial communities from Stordalen Mire near Abisko, Sweden - III_Palsa_N2_3 | ecosystem: Environmental > Terrestrial > Soil > Palsa > Peat permafrost | place: Sweden...
CCAACTACATCGTCACGCGGATCCAGAACGGCGTCGCCGGCGACCCGCTGGCGCAGGGCGACCTGGCCAATATCTCCACCTTCGAAAACATCTCCTCGGCCTACGCCCGCGGTGTCGAGGCAGCCTATCACCAGCAGTTCCTGTTCCTGCCGAAGCCGTTCGACGGGTTTGGCGTCGAGGCCAACGTCACCCTGGTGGATTCGAAGATCCAGGAATACTCGGCCGCCCAGAGCCTGACCGGCCAGGTCGAAAACGGCCTTCTGCCGGGCACCTCACGGCTGACCTGGAACCTGGCCGGCTTCTACGAGGCGTACGGGATCCAGACGCGCCTGGCGGCGGAATATGTCAGCCACAGCCTGTTCGGCCTCGGCGGCGACAAGACGCTGGACACCATCCAGGACAACCGGCTGACGCTGGACTTCACCTCGTCCTACCGGATCGACAACCACTTCAGCCTGTATTTCAACGCCAAGAACCTGCTGAACACGCCGCTGCGGTACTACGAGGGCGAGCCCAACCGGCCGATCCAGCGCGAGTTCTACGACGTCACCATCGAAGGCGGCGTCCGGGCGCACTTCTGAGGCGCGGACAACATCTACCGGAGCTTGAATTCGGTGGTGCGCTTCCTCCCCATCTGATGAGGCTGGACGCCTTGCTTCAACCGAAAATGTCGTCATCCCGGCCGTAGCGCGCAGCGCGAAGAGCCGGGACCCAGCCACTCCGCCGTTCAAGTTGCAAAGGCCGCAGCTTCATGCGTCGCGCGAGTGGGTCCCGGACAAGCCCTGCGGGCTTTCCGGGATGACGACCTTGGTTTGACGCTGAGCGCCTCACTCCCCCACAGCGAACAGCTTGCGCATCGGTGTGACGTCGGCGTCGGCGGCGTGGCCGAGGTGGGTCGGCAGGCCGAAGGCGTCCTCGAGCGTGCGCAGCAGCGAGTAGTGGCTGTAGGGCGTATCGTCGGTCTGCGCGCCGCGCCCATGGTTGGTGATGACCAGGGTCGGGATGTGCCCGCCGCCGAAGTTCGACGGGGCGTTCGGCGTCACGCCGCAGCAGCCTTCCCGGCTCTTGCCCGAGCCTTCGTCGAAGGTGATGACGATGGCCACGTTCTCGGCCGAGGCCCAGACTGGCGAGCGTTCGATCTGATCGACCAGGCGGCCCATGAACACGTCGCCGCGATGGATCAGGTCGGCCTTGTTGACGCCGTCGCAGTCGGCCGGGACACCGTCGCCGTGCAGGCCATGCATGTCGTTGCACTGGTTCGGCACCACCAGGGCGAGGGCGGGAACCTTGCCGCCGGCGAGATCCTGCTCGAACCGGTCGAAGCCGACGATCCGCTCGGCCCGATGGGGATCGGCCTGTACGTCGGCGAAGTTCATGAAGCCGGAGTGTTTGGAGGCATAGAGCGCGGTCTTGCGCGTGCCGTTGTCATAGCGCGGATCGCCGGCGGTCACGGCCGGCGATCCGGGTTCGGGCAGGCTTTCATAATAGCCCTTCCAGCTCAGGCCGGCGGCGGCCAACTGGTCGCCGAGGTGCGGCGCATGGACGGTATGGTCGGCGTAGCCGTCGGCCTTGGCGCCGTCGCACATCGGCGCCGTCGACCCGGCGTGGCAGTAGTAGGCGTCGTCGTCGTGGATGCCGAAGGTGTCGCCGCCGAGCAGGGCGACATAGTTGGGCTCGCTGGGGTGGACCTCGGCATAGAAGCGGACGGCGTTACCGGACGAGGCCGCGAGCCGGGAGATGTTCGGCGCGCCGACCGGATCCAGGATCTGCTCGTAGTCCTTGTTCTCGTCGATGATGACGAAGACGTGGGCGTAGTGCGGGACGCCCTCGGCGTCGGCGCCTGGCCGAGGCGCGAGGCTGGCGCAGCCCGAAAGGAAGGTCAAAGCGGCGACGCCGGCGAGCAGGAGAGACTTCATCGGTTTTCCGAAGGGGCTAAAGGGGACGTGGGGACGCGGGTGATTCAATCTTTCAAGGGCGGGCTTCTATGCCCGGACGAATACAGGTTGATGACGCGGAACCTTGCGATTTCACAATGTTTTCAATCATAGACATTCCGTCGATTGTCGGTTTGACTTCGATTCGCCAACTCGTCTAATACTGTATTTTGGGCATTCAAGTCTTGCAAGATTGCAAGAATAGCGCCCCAGGCAGCAATTGACCGTACATTTCAGCGCGGAGACCATGATGATCTCGAACAAGCCCTTGCTGTTTCTGGCGACGGCGCTCCTGGCGATTTCAGCGGGTCCGGCCCTGGCGGCGCCGGCCTACAGCCTGACCAAGAGTACGCCGCTCGGCGCGCCGGACCGGTGGGACTATGTGGTGTTCAGCCACGACACCGGCCGGGTCTATGTGGCGCACGGCGACAAGGTGGCGGTGATCGACGCCCGCTCCGGCGACCTGGTCGGCACGGTGGAGGGGATCGCCGGCGGCACGCACGGCACGGCGATCTCGGCCGCCACCGGCCAGGGCTTCACCGACGACGGGCGCACCGGGCTGGCCATCGCCTACGACCTCAAGACGCTGAAGATTACAAAGCAGATCCCAGCCGACAAGGACGCCGACGCCATCGCCGTCGACCGGGCCAGCGGCCATGTGTTCGTGATCGAAGGCGACCCGGCCAGCATCACCGTGATCGACCCCACGACCGACGCCGTCGCCGCCACCATCAAGGTCGGCGAGAAGATGGAGTACGGCGCGGGCGACGGCCACGGGACGGTCTTCGTCGCCGGCGTGGAGAAACGCGACCTCTTGAAGATCGACGCCAGGACCAACGCCGTCGTCGCGCGCTGGCCGACCCCGGACTGCGCCAGCCCGCACGGCCTGGCCATCGACGCGGAGCATCACCGCGCCTTCATGGGCTGCGTCAACAGCACGATGATGGTGGTGGACACCGTGAGCGGGGCCGTGGTGGCCAAGCTGCCGATCGGGCGCGGCAACGACGCGGTGGCCTACGATCCCAAGCGCAAGCGCGTGTTCAGCTCCAACGGCCTCGACGGCACGATCAGCGTCTACCAGGAGGTTACGCCCGACAAGTACGAGGCGATGGATACGATCACCACGGCGATCAGCGGTCGGACCATGGACGTCGATCCGGAGACCGGCCGGCTGTTCGTCGCCGCGTCCGATGTCGATCCGCCCGCCACCCGGGGCGGCCGGCCGCATCCCAAGGCAGGAACCCTGCGGCTGATGATGCTGGACCCGGTTCCTTAGGGACACTTGCAACGACGCGTGGGGCTTGGTCAGGGGCGTCCATACATGACGACCAGGAGGCGCGTGGATTGGACGTGACGCGGTGATCATAGCGACTGTTCTAACCCGCAACAGGAGCGGTCGCTGGCTTCCGCAGCTTCGGGGTCAGCAGCACCAGGACCACCATGGCGACGGCGATCACCGCCGTCGCCGTGATCCGGCCGAACTCCAGGCCGCCCTGGGCGTGCGGCTTGGTCAGGGTGTCGCCGAGGGTGGCGCCGAGCGGGCGGGTCAGGATGTAGGCGGCCCAGAACAGCACCGCCTGGGGGAGGGCTTTCAACAGATGCAGCACGGCGACCAGCCCGATCAGTCCGGCGAACACGATCGCGGCCAGCTCGAAGCCCCAGGGGTCCCAGCCGCCGGCGGGGGCCTGGGCGATCTTGCCCATCAGGTCGGGGATGGTCTCGGAGCTGAAGTCGCCGAGCGCCGTGCCCAGGGTGTTGGAGACCAGGATGGTCAGCCAATAGAACACCTCGTCGGTCCGGGTGGTGATCCGGTCGGCGGCGATGCGGCCGGTGGTCAGCCGCCAGGCGATCAGCACAGCGATCACCAGCGCCAGCAGCATGCCGGACGACAGGACGTAGCCGAGGTGCAGGGTGCGGTCGATGAAGTCCGAGGTGGTGGTGCCGACCGTGGTCGTGGCCACCACCACCAGCCAGTAGGACAGGGGATGATAGCGTTTGGCGATGACCTGGCCGGTCATGGTGACGATGAAGAAGCCGAGGAAGATCAGCGTGGCGACCAGATAGCCGGCCTTCAGCGTCATCGACACGGCGTCGCCGCCGGTCTCGCCGACCGTGGTGGCGCAGATCTTCACCAGCCAGAACATCAGGGTGGCCTGGGGCGCCTTGCTGAGCGCCTCATGCATCAGGCTGGGTTCGCGCTGTTCGCTCATAGACGATCGTTCCTCGGTCCAAGCGGGGGGCACAGGTTCACCAGCCAACGCCCGAGATCAACTTGTGTTTTCGCAAGGCGGCTGAGGCGCTGGGTCATGCTCGGCGCGCTCATGGCGCCCACGCTGGCCGTCGCCGGGCCGCCTTATCTGACCGACGATCCGGAGCCGACCGACACCGGCCACTGGGAGATCTACAACTTCTCCCAGGCCTCGCTCGCCGACGGCGCGCTGGACGGCGAGGCGGGCCTCGATATCAACTACGGCGCGGCCAAGGACCTTCAGCTCACCGCCGTGCTGCCGATCGGCTTCTCGAACGAGAACGGTTTTTCCAGCACCGGTCTGCGTACCGGGACGGGGATGATCGAATTGGCCGCAAAGTACAAATTCCTGCACCAGAGCGACGGCGGCTGGCTGCCGGACGTCAGCCTGTTTCCCCGCCTCTTGATCCCGACTGAACACAACTTCGGTTTCGAGCGGACCAATCTCTTCCTGCCGATCTGGGCGGAGAAGGACCTCGGCCCGTGGCAGGTGTTCGGCGGCGGCGGCTATGAGCTCAATCCCGGATCCGGCGCGCGCAACTTCTGGCAGGGCGGCGTCGCGGTGGACCGGACCATGAGCAAGCGGCTCCAGCTCGGGGTCGAACTCTACGGTCAGACCTCCGACACCGTGGCCGGCGACGGCTATACGGCGGTGAATTTCGGCGCGACCTACAAGCTGATCGAACACTGGTCGCTACTCGCCTCGGCGGGTCCGACCTGGATCCAGGGCGGCGGCCATGGCGGGGTGTTCTACCTGTCGCTGAAGGCGGACTATTGAGCGGTCGCGATCGCCCTCAACCGCCGAAGTCGAACGCGGCGGGCTTGGGCGCGCCCTGGCCGAAGGTGTAGCTGAAGCCGACGTAGGCGGCCTGGATATGGGCGCTGTTGTCGAGCCGGTCGTAGAGGGTCGGGGTCTCGATCACCGTGCGCAGGCGATAGGTGTTGAACAGGTCGTTGATCGTCGCGGTGAGCGACCAGCGCTCGTCGAGCTTGTGCCGATAGCCGACGGTGGTCCGCATCATGGGATCGCGATAGCCCTGCGGCAGCAGCTGCTTGCCGCGCAGGGAGGTGTTGACCTGAACGAGGTCGCTGGCGGTGATCTGCCAGTTCAGGCTGGCCTTGCCGCTGGCGGTGAAGGCGGAGCGATCGTCGGGGAAGCCGAGACCGGAGGCGTCGATCTCGGTCCAGTAGAGGTTGCTCGACAGGCTATAGCTCAGCGTCCGGGTCAGCTTGCCGCTGGCCTGCAGGTCGAGGCCCACGGACTGGCTCTGGGTCAGGTTCTCGCGGGTGGTCAGGAGGGCGCCGTCCGGCAGCGTCGACACCACGTCGGTCACGCCGTGCTGGTTGCGGCGATAGTAGAGCGTGGCGAGATACACCGCGCCGTCGTTCTTGTACTGGTAGCCGGCCTCGAAGGAGTCGATGTCTTCGGGCTTCAGCGCTGGGTTTCCCATCCGGAAATGCTGGGGGTCCTGCTCCACCAGGAACGGATTGAAGTCGGTCGGCGTCGGCCGGTTGAGCCGGTGGCTGTAGCTGAGGATCAGTTGCTGGCGGTCGTCGAGCTGATAGGCGAAGTGGGCCGAGGGCAGGGCGCGGGCATAGTCCTGGTCGGCTCGGATCGCCGTGGTGATGTCGTCGACGGCGATGTGCACCGCCTCGACGCGGAGACCCAGCAGGACGGTCCATGGGCCGAATGGCCGTTCGTAGGTGGCGAACACCGCATGAACGGTCTGATCGAAACGGTAGAGGTCGAACTCGGTCGGATCGGGCGTGGCCGAGGCGTCGCTGGAGCCGATCGAGCCGGCGTTGTCGAAGCCATCGCTGTCGAGGCGCAGGGCGTAGCCGAGCTTGAGGGTCGCCTTGCCGGGCAGCGGGCGGGTGTAGCCGAGGTCGGCCTGGGTGAGGTCTGACGTCGAGCGCGTGTCGATGCCCTGGAACAGGGAGGGCGCCGGCGGCAGGGTCTGGTCCTGGGTGAAGCTGTTCCCCAGCTTGTCGATCACCTGCTCGTAGCTGAGGCTGGCGGTGAACTCATGGCCGTCGCCCGGCAGGGTGCGGCGCAGGCCGGCGCTGATGCTGTCGTCGGTGCGGTGATCGAAGTTGTCGCTTACCCGGCCGAAGCTCTCCGCCAGGGTTCCGGGCGGATCGTCGCCGGTGAAGGCGGTGAGGTTGTGGTCGTCGTAGGTGACCGCGCTGTGGTTCAGGGCGGCGTTGAGGTGGGTGTTGGGGTCCGGGTCGTAGTCGGCGGCGGTGGTCAGGTAGACGGAGTTGACCCGTCCGCGCCCACGCGTCTCCTGATAGCTCTGCAGGTCCTCAGCGCCCGTCGCGCTAAAGTCGGTCTGGTGCTCGATGTCCTTGTTGTGCTGGGGATCGCGGCGGAGGGTGGCGCTGGCGCTGACGGTGAGCTTGTCGGCCTTGTAGGCGACGTTGGCGCCGGCGTTGGAGCGGCTGGCGGTGCCCTGGTTGGCGCGGAGGCTGCCGGACAATCCCGACTGCCGGGTCTTGCGGGTGATCAGGTTGATCACTCCGGCCGAGCCGTCGGACGCCATCTCCGCGGTGGGATTGGTGATCACCTCCACCCGCTCGATCTGGCTGGCGGGCAGGGCCTGCAAGGCCTGGCCCGCATTCGGGCCGCGGTAGAGGGCCGAGATCTTGCCGTCGACCATGATCACGACATTGCTGTCGCCGCGCAGGCTCACATTGCCCTGCGGATCGACATCCACCGAAGGGATGTTGGCGAGGGCGTCGGCGACAGACCCCGTGGTCGCCTGCAGGTCCTTGCTGATGTCGTAGCTGCGCCGGTCGATGGAGGTCCTGAGGCCGCCCGTGTGGCCGACGACGGTGACGGAGTCGGCCTTGCCCGGCGCGGGCTGGGACGTCGATGGCGGGGCCGGGGCCGGCGGAGACTGCGTGGTCTGTGCGGCGGCGGGCGAGCTGCCGAGGACGGCGCCGAGAGCGAGGGCGGTGGTCGGCCACGGGCGCGATGGACGGATGCGGATGATCGTCTCGGCTCCCTGGCTCGGCGCGACGGGCAACGCCTAAAGCCCTTTCCGCAAAAGTGGAATCCGGCATTTCGTCAATGCGGCCGGGTGCTTGCGTGAACCCTTGCATCGAGACCGGGAATAAACCGGCGGGCAGGGGAGTATTGTTTCGGGTTCACCACATTTTCTCCGGCAGGCGGTTAAGCACAACGCATGGTCCGATCCTCGACCTGGATGTCGGCCGTCCTGGCGATCGGCGCCGTGATCAGCCCGGCGGCGGCTGCGCGCGCCACCGACCTGGATGTGCTGGTGCGCGGACCGAGCGGCGCGCCGGTGGCCGATGCGGTGGTGACCGTGCAGACCGCCGAGCACAAGTCTTTGCCCGCCCGCTTCACTCAGCCCCTGGCCGTGAGCCAGCACAACCTGCAGTTTGAGCCCTTCGTCCTGGTCGTGCCGCTGGGCGCCGACGTGCGCTTTCCCAACCAGGATGAGGTCCGCCACCAGGTCTATTCGTTCTCTCCGGCCAAGACCTTCGAGTTGAAGCTCTACGGCAAGGATCAGACCCGGACGGTGCATTTCGACAAGCCGGGAGTGGTCTCGCTCGGCTGCAACATCCACGACCAGATGGCCGCCTATGTGATGGTGGTCGATACGGCCTATGCGGCGAAGACCGACGCCTCCGGCCACGCTGTGGTGCATGGACTGCCCGCCGGCGCCGCAGCGGTGCAGGTCTGGCATCCGTACATGAAGGCGCCGGACAATGCCCAGGCCTTCGACATGGTCATGCCGGCGACCGGGGCGGTGACCCATTCCGTCACGGCGGCGCTGCGCACCCCGCCCATGCGCATGAACGCCTACTGAGCCATGCGCCGCGGGCTCGCCTTCCTCGCGCTGGCGGCCAGCCTGATCTGGACCTGGCCGGCGGCGGCGCAGAGCGGGGCGGCGCAAGATGCTCCGTGGTGGGGAGACCTGTTCGGGCGCGACACCCTGTCGGGCATGCTCGATCTACGCCTGGTCGGCGCCGACGGCGAGGACTCCTTCCTGCGCGGCGGCTTCGGCAAGACCGAGGCGTCGGGCGCGGGTTCCGGCGTGGCGGTGCGCCCAATGGCCGATCTCGCCGCCCTGGCCTGGCGTCCGGAACTGGCCGACAACCTCAGCGCCTATGTGCTGGTGCAGAACCAGCCTTACCAATATCACGCGGTCGACGTGGCCGAGGCCTATCTCCGCTACAAACCTTTGCCGCGGCCCGGCCGGCTGAACTACGGTCTTCGCGCCGGCCTGATGTGGCCGCCGGTGTCGCTCGAGCACGACGGCCCGGCCTGGACCACCACCCGCACCCTGACGCCCTCGGCGATCAACACCTGGATCGCGGAGGAGATAAAGGTGGTCGGCGTGGAAGGAACCCTCGACGGCGAGATCGCCGGCAATCGGCTGGGCCTGACCGCGGCGGTGTTCGGCGACAACGACACGGCCGGGACCCTGCTCGCCTACCGCGGCTGGGCGCTTGACGACACCCGCTCGACCCTGTTCGGCCAGCTGGCCCTGCCGGCCGGACCGCCCCGCGCGGAGGCCTACTACGCTCAGGCCTCGCTGGAGCTCGACGGCAGGCCCGGCGGCTACATCAAGCTCGACTGGCGCCCGCCGGCGCCGGTCTCGCTGCAGGCGTTCTACTACGACAACGGCGGCAATCCGTATCTGTTCAAGGACGGCCAGTGGAGCTGGCGCACCACCTTCGGCGATGTGGGGATGACCGCCCGCCCGGCTCAGGACGTCGAGATCCTGGCCCAGGCGATGAAGGGCCGGACCTACTACGGCGACGCTGGCGGCCCGGTCAATCTCGATGTGGATTTCGCGGCGGCCTATGTGCTGGCGACCCGGGTGGTGGGACGCAGCCGTTTCACCGTGCGGGCGGACTGGTTCGAGACCCAGGACCAGTCCTACCTCGGGCAAGACCGCGGCGAGCGCGGCAAGGCGGCCACCGCCGACTACGCCTTCGCGCTGACCCCCCACCTCAGCCTGTGGATCGAGGCCATCCACGTGTGGAGCAACCGGCCGGCCCGCACCACGCTGGGGTTGCCGGCGACGGATCCGCAGAACGTGCTGCAGATCGCGCTGCGGGCGAGGTTGTGAGGGGGCGATACGTGCTCGATCGCCCCTTAACCGCGACTTCATGTCCTTGCATTAAGTCCTGACGGGACAAGGAAACTTCGGCGCGTGTTCAGACACCTCCGCACCAGACTGACGGTCCTGTACGCCGGCCTGTTCGTGGCCGCGCTGGCGGCGATCGCGCTCGCCGTCTACGCCGCGTCCGCCGCCAACGCCGAGCGGCTCGGCCGCGACCAGCTGGCCGCGTCGGGCGTGGTGTTCGATCGCCTGCTCGCCACCCGCATGGAGGCGCTGGAGGACGAGGCGGCGCTGCAGGCCCGCGACTTCGGCTTCCAGAGCGCCATCGCGACGCATGACAGCGCCACCGTGCGTTCGGCGCTGGGCAACCTGGCGTCGCGCCTCAACCTGAACATGGCCTTCGTCGTCGACCCGCAGGGGCAGGTGACCGGCCAGGACCCGGCGCTCGACGGACAGCTGCCGGCGGAGGTGGTGCGCGCCGTGCGGGCCTCGGATGATCCGGTGTCGGGCCTGTTCCGCGTCGGCGGCAAGACCTACGAGGGGCTCGCGGCCCCGATCCGCATGCCGGCGACCGCGGGATGGGTCCTGTTCGCCAAGGCCCTTGGCAAGGCCGACATGACCCAGCTCGAGCGGCTGTCGGCGATTCCGCTGCAGGCCACGGTGGTCAGCCGCGCCGCCGCCGGGGGCTGGACCAGCCTCGATACGGTTCATCCGCTTGCCACCAATCCGCGCCTGCTCTCGCTGCTCGATCGCGCATCGGCCCTGTCGCGTCCCGAGCGGCTCGACTTTTCCGACCGCGCCGGCGCTTCACTGGTGTTCGCGCACCGGCTGCAGGGGCTTGGCGACAGCGGCGAGACCTTGCTGCTGCGCTATCCGCTCGCCGACGCGATGAAGCCGTTCAACGGCCTGTTCCGGGGCATAGTGGTGATCGGTCTCGGCGGGGTGCTGCTGTTGATCCTCGGCAGCTGGGTGATCGCCAGCACCCTCACCGGGCCGCTCTCGACCCTGGGCGGCGTCGCCCGGCGGCTGCAGGCCGGCGAAAGCGATGCGCGGGCGCCCCTGGCTGGCGGCGACGAGATCGCCGCCCTGGGATCGGCCTTCAACGCCATGGCCGACGCCATCGCCGAGCGGGAGGCCAGCCTGCTGACGGCCAAGGAGCGGGCCGAGGCGGCCGACCGGGTCAAGGGCGAATTCCTGGCCAACATGAACCACGACCTGCGCACGCCGCTCAACGGGGTGCGGGGTTGCGCCAGCGTGCTGGTGGACACGCCGCTGGCGCCCGACCAGCAGCGGATGGTCGAGCTGATCCAGAGCTCCGGCCAGGCGCTGCAGCGCATCGTCGACAGCGTGCTCGACCTGGTCGAGCTCAGCGCCGGCGAGATCCGACTGGTGGAGACGCCGTTCGATCTCGGCGCCGTGGTGGCCGCCGTCGCCGCCGAGGCGAAGCGCGGGACCGCCGCCAAGGGGCTGGGGTTCGAGCTGCAGGGTGATCTCGCGGAGAACCTCTGGGTTCGGGGTGACGGGCGTCGCGTGACCCAGGTGCTGTCGAGCCTGCTCGACAATGCGGTCAAGTTCACCGATCGCGGGACCGTGCGCCTGGCGGTGAGCCGGGACGGCCCGGCCTGGCGGCTCCAGGTGCGCGACACCGGCGTCGGTTTCGATTCCAAGGACGCCGAGGCCCTGTTTCACCCCTTCCGCCAGGCGGACGGCTCGATGACCCGCCGGTTCGGCGGGGTGGGCCTGGGGCTCAGCCTGGCGCGCGATCTGGCCCGGGCCATGGGCGGCGAGGTCGAGGCGGACGGCAGGGTGGGCGAGGGGGCCTCGTTCACCTTCACGGCGCCGCTGGCGGCCGTCGAAGCGCCCATCGCCGTGGCTCCGCCAGTCAGCGCTGAGGCGGTGGAGGCCGAGGGCGAAGACTATCCCCCGGTCCGGATCCTGCTGGCGGAGGACAACCCGGCCAACCGCGCGGTGGTGGAGCTGATCCTGGGCGCCGCCGGCGTCGATCTTGTCAGCGTCGAGAACGGCGCAGAGGCGGTGGATGCCTTCGCCGCCCAGCCGTTCGACCTGGTGCTGATGGACCTGCAGATGCCGGTGATGGACGGCCTGACCGCCATCCGCCTGATCCGGGAGGGCGAGCCGGATGCGGCGCGCACGCCGATCATCGTGCTCAGCGCCAACGTCCAGGCCGAGCACGTGGAAGCCTCTGCCGCCGCCGGCGCCGACATGCACCTGGCCAAACCGATCGTCGCCGCGACCCTGTTGGGGGCGCTGGAGCAGGCGCTGGCGGCGGCTTAGCAGCCTCCGGCGGCGGCGCGCCCCCCCAATCCTCCCATGCTGCGCACGGGCTTTTCGGCGCTCATCCGCGCGCCAACCTTCTCCGACAAGGGTTAGAGCCCCAGCGCCTGGCGCCACGGGAACGCCGGGATGTGCGGCGCGGCCGGCTCCAGCCAGAGCGCCAGGACGACGGCGGCGAAGGCGAGCAGGCTGACGGCCGAGGCGCCGATCAGGTCGCGCTTCAGGGACGGGCGCTTCAGCGACAGGAGGCGCACGCGCAGCTCCAGCGGATGGCCAAGGGCGCCGGCCCAGGCGCAGGCGAGCCAGGAGCCCGAACCCTGCAGCTGGGCCTTGAACAGGGCCTCGCCATAGGCCTTGCGGCTGAGGCTGCGGTCCTCGAGCGCCAGGGCGTCGCAGGCCAGCTCCTGGTCGAGCCGGATGGCGCGGCGCGCGGCATGCACAAATGGATTGAACCAGAAGGCGATGCTGGCCAGCGCCACGAACAGATTGGTCACCGGGTCGCGCCGGCGCATGTGCGCCTGCTCATGGCGGCGGATCAGCCGGCGCTCGGTCTCGCTGAACCGTTCGGCATAGTCGTGCGGGACCACGAGACGCGGCCAGATCCCCACCACCGCCGGGCCGGCGAGGTGCAGGCGCTCCATCCGGCGGAACCGGGTCTCGGCGTGAGCGAACACGCCCGCGGTGGCCAGCGCGCCGGCGATCCACGCCAGCAGCATAGGCGCCCCGCCGAGGGTGCGGCCGAGCGCGACGGAGGCCGTCTCGAAGCCGTCGTCGAACCGGATCAGCGAGGGCCACAGGCTGGCGAGACCGGCCGCCACGGGGATCAGCCACAGTCGGTAAGCCAGCTGCGGTCCGATCAGCCAGCGGGTCCAGGGCCGAAGCAGCAGGACCAGCAGCACGCCGGCCGAGCCGGCCAGCTCCGCGCGCAGGGCCGCGGGGATGAAGACCTCACTCAGCATCGTCTTCGAGGCCGTCGAGCAGGGCGCGCAGGCGCTTGACCTCGGCCGGCTTCAGCGCCCGGTGCTTGGCGAAGTGGGCGACCAGGGGGGCGACCTCGCCGCCGAACAACCGGTCGAGCAGGCTCTGGCTCTCGGCCTGCACATAGTCGGCGCGCTCCAGCATGGCGCGGTAGACAGTCCGCCCGTCAGCGCGCTCGGACCGGATCGCCCCGCGTTTCAACAGCCGGTGGATCAGGGTCTTGACCGTGGCCTCGCCCCAGCCCTGGTCCTTCACCGCCTCGATCACCTCGGACGCGGTCAGCGGGCCCCGGGTCCACAGGGCCTCCATGATCTGGCTCTCGGCGGGCGTGACAGACATTTAATGAAGCTACGTCTGTAAATCGTTGCGGTCAACGGCCGGATCACACAAGCTCGGCGGTGGAGGAAGACGCATGAAGCCCATGATCATCGTACCGATGCTGGCGGCCCTGGCGCTGGCGGCCTCCACCGGTCACGCCCAGCCGCCCCAGCCTCCGCCGCCCTCCGTGACGTCCAAGCCGATGGACGCGGCCGAGCGGCGCGCGGTTGTGGCCAGGACCGCCGAGACCATGCGCACGCGCTACATCTATCCCGACGTCGGAGCCAGGGCGGCGGCGAAGATCGAGGCCGAACTCGCCGCGGGCCGCTACGACGATCTGACCGGGTCGGGCGTCTTCGCCCAGCGGCTGACCGACGACCTGTTCTCGGTGGCGCACGACAAGCACCTGCACGTGATGGCCACCGACGCGCCCAGGCCACCGATGAAGGCCAGCCCGCCGATGAAGCCCGGGCCGCCGCCGCCGCACGGCGAGGGCGGGGTGGTGCGCGCCGACCGCCTGCCCGGCGACATCGGCTATCTGGAGGTGGTCGGCTTCCCGCCGCCGGCCCTGTTCAGGCCGCCGGTCGATAGGGCGATGACCGCGCTCGGCGGGACTAAGGCGCTGATCATCGACCTGCGCCGGAACGGCGGCGGCAGCCCGGAGGCCGTCACCTATCTGGTCAGCTGGTTCGTGGGCGGAGCCAAACCGGTGCACATCAACGACCTGGTCTGGCGCAATCCCGGGACCGACACCTTCCGCACCGAGCGCTTCTATTCGGTCCCGACGGCCGGCAAATACCTCGGCCGGCCGATCTACCTGTTGACCAGCGACTACACCTTCTCGGGCGGGGAGGAGTTCTCGTACGACATGCAGACGCTGAAGCTGGCCACCCTGGTCGGCGCGGTGACCGGCGGCGGCGCCAACCCCGGCGGCCCCGTGCCTCCGATCGGCGACCGGTTCGACATGTTCCTGCCGGCCGGGCGGGCCCAGAACCCGATCACCGGGACCAACTGGGAGGGCGTCGGCGTCAAGCCGGACGTGGTCGCGCCGGTGGACGCGGCCCTGGACATCGCGCTGGCCAGGCTCGGCCAGACCACCGCCGAGCCCGATGTCGAGCGCCTGTCGCAGGCTCGCCTGTTCAGCGCCCGCACCACGGCGGCGCCGGGGTCCGAGGCGGCGCTGCGCCGGCTGCTGGACGGCCTGGCCAAGGGCGCGCCCGACTATACGGCCCTGGGTACGGACTTCGCCCAGGCCGTGCGCGATCGACTGCCGGCGATGCAGGCCGACTTCGACCGGTTCGGCGCGGTCCAGTCCGTGGCCTTCCGCGAGGTCGACGTCATGGGCGGCGACACCTACGAGGTGACCTTCGCCAAGGGCAGGGCCCAGGTGACCCTCCTGCTGCAAGCCGACGGCAAGATCGCCGCCATGCTGTACCGGCCGCTGTGAGTCCGGGCGCGGCGATTCCGTGGACGCCCGTTGCAAGGGCATGTTAGCCTCCCGTTCGGACCTTGGATCGGCGGGATGCGCTTTCAGTCGGGCGTCTGCGGGATGTGCGGGAGGGTGTCGGGCCAGCTGCGCGTCTGGACCCATCGCCAGGAGGTCGGCGTCCAATATGTTCCCCGCTACACGGTCGCGCTGATCGACGTGCGCCTCTGCCCGGACTGCCGGCAGGCGGCGCTTGGCGAGGCGGAGGCCGCGTCCGATACGCCCAGGGCGGCGATCGGCCTGGCGGGCGCCCTGGCCCTGGCGATCGGGCTCGTCAGCGTCGCCGGACCGCCGTTCTGGCCGGCCGTGTTCCGCTGGATCCGCGGCCCATCGCCCGAGGAGACCGCCGCCGCCGTGCAGCAGATGTACGGCGCCCCCGAGGTATACAAGCCGCGCATGCTGGTCCCGCCGACACAAGGCCAGGACGGTCGCTAAGTCGGGGATTTCCGCCGCCGCCGGCCGGTCGCCGCGGGGTCGACTCGTGCTAGCGTCCGGCCATGCTGGAAGCTTACAGTTCGAACGGCAGGCGGCTGGTCCGCGCGGCGCTCGCGGTCGCGTTGACCGGCTTTCTGATCAGTTGCGCTTCGGAGCCGGCGGCGCCTGCGCCCGCTGCAGCCACTGCGACCACCACAACGCCCGCGTCAGCGACCAGCAAGACTGCTTCGGCCAAGTCCGCCAAGACCAAAGCCGCCAAGGTTCCGAAGAATGCGGTGTTCGACGAAGCCTCGGCGATCGAGGCCGGCAAGGACGCCTGCCACCCGATCAGCGACACCTATGCCAAGGAGCACTGGCGCGCGCAGAACCAGCGCGGTGTCTGGCGCGTCTGGGTGACGCCGGTGCATTGCGAGGGCGGCGGAACCTGCCCGACCTACGAGGTGCACATCACCGCCTCGGACGGCGTGGCCGGTGAGTGCACCCAGCGGATCGCCTTGAACTAAGGGGCTCCGGCTACTTCCCGCCCGCGAACAGGGCCTTTGACAGCACCACGTGCACGCCCTTGTTGCGGTCGACCAGTTCGGTGATCTCCACGTCGCCGGCGATGCTCAGCAGCATGTAGGCGTCGTCGCGGGTCATGTGTTTCTCGCTGACCAGGAAGTCGATCATGTTGACCAGGGCCTTGCGCGTGGCGCGGCTGAGGTCGTCGTCGAAACCCATCGAGATGTAGCTGGTCGGGGTTTCGGCGCGTGGGTACTCGGCCTTGGCGCCCTTGTGCAGGATGAACTGGAAGGTCCCCACCAGCGAGGTCTCCATGGCGGTGATGTCGACTTCGCCATTGCCCTGGCCGGCATGGCCGTCGCCGACCTCGAACAGGCCGCCGGGGGCCCAGACCGGGAAGAACACCGTCGTGCCGGCGACCAGCGAATGGTCGTCCATGTTGCCGCCGATGATGGTCGGCGGTGCGGAATCGTAGCGGCCGAAGGCGGCCGGCGGGGCGACGCCCATGCTGCCGAAGAACGGATGCAGCGGCACCTCGATCCCCGGGCCGAAGCTGGCGACCATGCGGGTCTTGTCGAGCGGGATGATCTTCATCCGCGAATAGGGGAAGTCGTCGGTCAGGAAGCCCGAGCCGTAGCGGAAGGCGTTGTAGGCGTAGGGGATGGCCAGATCGATCTTCACGATCCGCACTTCCAGCGTGTCGCCGATCTCGGCGCCCTCCACATAGACCGGGCCGGTCAGGATATGGCCGCCGGGGCCGCGGTCCTTGACCTGGTCGAAGATGGTCTTGAGGCTCTGTTCGATCTGCGCGTCCGGCACGCCGGCCTTGGCCAGGGCCGGGGGGCTGGAGGTGATCAGGGTGTCGAAGGTCACCGTGTCGCCGGAATGGATCCGCAGCGCCGGCTTGGCCGTGGCGTCGTAATTGCCCCAGACCACGGTCTGCGGCGTGGCCGCCAGGGTATAGGTCTCGGCCTGCGCGGCGCCGGCCCCGGCGAGGGCGACGGCCAGCAGGCCTGCGCCTAGCTTGAAACCTTGGAAGTTCATCGGTCGCCCCTCGCGTCTTGGTGTGGCGGCATCCGTTGTTCTTGCGGACGGGCGAGGGCAACCCCCCTAACGGGTGGGCCGCGTGGACGCGGTGCGGCCTGCCTGCTAGCCGTGCACCCGTGATGGATGGCGCGGCGAACGAGGCGGTGCAGGGCGGTGTGTGCGAGGGCTGCGGCCGAGCGGCGGAGACGCTATCGCCGTGGCGCCGCTACGATCAGGTCCGCGCCCCACGCGCGGGCGTGGCCAACCCGCCGGCGCGGCCAGGCCGCACGGTCGAAACCATCCGCCATTCCCCCCGCTACGAGGTGCGGTTGACCGAACTGCAGTTCTGCCCCGAGTGCCATGCGACGTTGGCGGCGGAAGAGGCCGAGGCGCTGAAAGGCTCGCGCCGCGCCACCATGGTCCTCGCCGTGGTCGCGGCGGTCGTCGGCCTGGTCAGCCTGGCGGGGCCGCCCTTCTGGCCGGTGGTGGTCCGTTGGCTGGCGGGGGTATCGCCCGTGCAGGCCGCCGCCGAACGCGAAGCCGCCACGCCGTCCACGCCCTACAAACCGCCCAACCTGGTCCCGGTCACCGAGGGCGCGCCGCAGGGACGGTGAGGGACATCGGCCATCGCTTGCCTTTCTGTCACCGATTGGTTACACTATATTCGTGACTGAGGTCCGGCAGACAGCGACGTTCAGGGAGTGGCTGGTCGCCTTGCGTGATACCGTGGCGCGATCCGCTATTGCTCGACGGATTGACCGTTTCCAGCGCGGCAATCCTGGGGATGCGAAGTCACTGGGTGAAGGCCTGTTTGAGATGCGAGTCGACGTCGGCGCCGGTTATCGCGTCTACTTCGTGCAGCGCGGCGCTATCCTGATCGTTCTGCTCATGGGTGGCGACAAGAGCAGCCAGAGGCGGGATATCGAGAAGGCGCGTACTATGGCCAAGGATTACTGATCATGGCATCCGAACCAACCACGGCCTTCGACGCGGCCGAGTATCTCGATAGCCCTGAGGCGATAACGGCTTACCTGGCCGATGCGATGACCGATCCGGATCCCAGCGAGCTGATCCATGCGCTCGGTGTGATCGCCCGCGCCAAAGGCATGACCCAGATCGCCGAGCAGAGCGGACTTGCTCGGCCTGCTCTCTATCGTGCGCTTACCCACGACAGCCGCCCGGAATATGCGACAGTGATAAAGGTCATGCGCGCGCTCGGGATCGAACTCCAACCGGTTGTTGCTGGCTAAGCGCTGGAGCTGGCTGCGCGCGGTAAGATCGGGCCCGCGCTCAGAAACCAAGCCAACGCCGGACTCGGCTCAGACCTTGATGTCGAGCAGGGCGCCGGCCATCTGGTTGGCGGTGTTCACCACCGCGGCGTTGGCCTTGAAGGCCGTCGCCGCCTGGACTTCGTTCACCGCCGCCATCGCCGGATCTTCGGGCGTGCCCTTGGCGAGGGACGCGGCTGTGCTGTCGAGCTGGCGGCTCGCCGACATCATCCCGTAGAAGCCAGAGCTGATCGCATCCATGGCTGCGGTTGTGCGCTGGTCGGGTGAAGAAGCAGGAAAGGTTCATGGTTACGGCGGATCGTTAAGCTGTCAACCATCCGGATTTACTGTGTAGCGTCTTGCGTGTTCTGGGGCGTGGTCGCTCGCTCAGTCTTCTGCCCGAACGATACCCCGTTCTACATGTGGGACGATCAGGCAGTCTACTTCCGTCACCGGCTGGACTTCCCGATGTAGTCGGCCGGCGAGCGTCGTCTCTGCTTCATCAAGCGCGGCTTCGATCCGTTCAACCCGGGCGGCGCGCGCCTCGCGGCGTTCGGCGGCGGCGATGGTCTCGGCATAACGCCGGCCGATTCGCGCCCGCACCTCGGCCGCGCCGGGCAGGCCGGCCCAGAAGGCGAGCTCGCGGTCGCGGCGGCAGGCGAGTTCGGCCGCGGTGAAGACGGCGCGCGGACCCGAGCCCAGGGCGCGCATGGCGGCGCTCAACGGATGGATTTGCGGCCAGGCCTGGGATGCCGCCGCGAAAGTGGCGGGACTATAGGGCCGGCTGTGCAGGGGGTTGGTCATACCTATGCGTTACCAATAGTAACTGACCCCTGCAATCGATTTTCGTTACCATTGGTAACTATATGATCGACGATGGGTTGACTCGAGCAGGGTGGGGCGCGCTAGATGTTCCGGTAATGTTCTCATTCAGGAGTCTGGCGTGGGCCACCCCGTTCCCATCCTCGCGACGCCCGCGCCGACCCGCACCACGGTCTTCTGCGTGCTCACCTTCTGGCGCGACCGGCACAAGCTGGCCTTCGGTAAGCTGACCCAGTTCGCGTCGCTCGAGCCGGCGCTGAAGGCTGGCGTCCGGGCGTCGGTGAAGAACGCCGGCGTGGTGGTGCTGTCGCTCACCGGCAGCCCCGAGTTCGGCGTCTGGGACCCGCCGAGGCTCTACGCCGTCCACGGCGACGTTCCGGAGCTATCGAGAGAGGGCGGGTATCTGTGGGTATAGCGCCGCCCGATCCGCCGGAGTTGCTGTCGCGCGCCCGGGCTATGCGGCGAGAGCCCACACAGGCTGAACGGGTCATGTGGCGGCTGCTGAGGTCACGTCAGCTCGACGGGCTGAAGTTCAGGCGCCTGGTTCCGCTCGCAAGGATTCCGCGTCTTTCGCTTTTGGAACAAAGAGATCATTGAGGAGATCGAAGTCGTGCTGGAGACCCTCCGCACGCAACTCGCGAGCGCTGGATTCCCTCTCCCTTCGCGGGAGAGGAAGGGGCCCGCGTCGCCGCAGGCGGCGTGGGAAGGTGAGGGGCCGCGCCGCCGTTTCAGCCGCGGTCCTTAGCAGCGTCCACTGTCGCGCGGCCCCTCATCCTCCCACGCTGCTCCGCAGCGCGGGGCACTCCTTCTCCCGCGAGGGGAGAAGGATTTAGCTCCCCGTCCTCAGCAACAGTTCTATGGCCCGGGCGATGCGCTCCTGGTCTTCCTCGGGGGCGCTGTCGACCATTTCGGCGATGCGTTGGGCCTGGGGGCTCCAGCGGCGCTGATCGGAGTCGTCGATCCAGGGGGCGCCTTCGCCCTTCAGCAGCCATTCCCAGCGCACGCGCAGCCGCTGGGCCCAGGGGAAGGCCTGTTCGTAGCTGAGCGGGGTGTGCTTGGAGCTGCCGGGCGCCCGCTCATAGGCCGCATAGCCGTGCTCCGACAGGCCCACGGAGCCTGCGAAGGCCTTGGTGGTCGGATAGCGGGCGTCGCGCTGGCGCGCCCACTTCAGACGCGCGTGGGCTTCCTGCAGGTCGGTCCAGCCGAGATCGTCGATCGACTTTGTCACAGGGG
>Ga0302314_10007475_pt1 | contig 19643 bp, 20 predicted proteins | sample III_Palsa_N2_3_FD_200533 | JGI IMG/M metagenome (GOLD analysis project Ga0302314, IMG submission 200533) | Peat permafrost microbial communities from Stordalen Mire near Abisko, Sweden - III_Palsa_N2_3 | ecosystem: Environmental > Terrestrial > Soil > Palsa > Peat permafrost | place: Sweden...
CCGCATGTTAGTTCAATGCTTTCTGATGGGTTGGCTTGGGGCGCAATCGCGAGAAATCCGGCCGCGACCCGCGTATTCCTGAGTCCAGGCCGTTTGGGACAAGATGGGTGACTTGAAACAAGCCGCATTGCAAAGCCGGGGGCAGAATTATCTGCTCGTCCTGCGCGACAGCCGACCATGACGGGCACTCAGAGACTGTCCTTTCACGCTGGTTTTCCGGATTGGCCTATTTCGGGGCCTATTCACAAGGCGGCCGTTCCACCGGGCGCCTGGCCCGCTCCACGACTTCAACTTCTTGCCGGATATAATACGGTTGGTGATGATGCTGTACGCGCAGTTCGCGCCTGTCGGGTGGAGACAAGAGCGCGTTAGACCGACAGCACTTCTAATCTTAAAATCGCACTCCGCTCTGCGGGTATGCCTCACAGGCTTCGCGCTGGCGTGAAAGCTGTTGAAAGCCTGAGCCTCCCCGCCTTCAGCCGATAATGTCGCGAATCTTGAGGGCCAGGGCGTCGAGGGTGAAGGGCTTGGTCACCATCCCCATGCCGCGCTCGAGAAAGCCCTCGCGACCGGTGGCGTGCTCCGCATAGCCAGTCACGAAAAGGATTTTCAGCTCCGGCCGGTGCTGCCGCGCCAGGTCGGCGAGCTGGCGGCCGTTCATGCCCGGAAGACCGATATCGGTGATCATCAGGTCGAGGCGGACGTTGGACGCCAGCATCGGCAACGCAGTCTGGCTGTCGCTGGCTTCGATACAGGCATAGCCCAGGTCGCGCAGCACCTCGCCGATCAACAGCCGGACCGAGGAATCGTCCTCCACCAGCAGAACGGCTTCGCCGGCGCCGGATGGGGCGGCGAGAGGGGTCGACCGTTCGTCCGTAAGCGCGCCGAGGTGGCGCGGCAGGTAAAGGCTTATGTCCGTGCCCTGCCCCGGCGTGCTGTCCACCTGCACATGGCCGTGGGACTGTTTCACGAAGCCGTAGATCATCGACAGGCCAAGACCAGTGCCCTGGCCGACAGGTTTGGTGGTGAAGAAGGGCTCAAAGATCTTCGCGACCACTTCGGGCGGCATGCCGGCGCCGGTGTCGCGCACCGACACGACCACATAGTCGCCCGGCGCCGCGTCGGTGTTGATCGCGAGACTGGCGGTCTCGACCGTGTCATTGAAGACCGCGATGGTCAGCCGGCCGCCATCGAGCATGGCGTCGCGCGCGTTGATGACCAGATTGAGGATCGCGTTCTCCAACTGATGGGCGTCCGTGAGCGTTGGCCAAAGATCGGCGGCCAGCTCCACGTTCAACTGGATTCGTTCTCCCAGGGTGCGGCGAAGCATCTCCTCCATGCCGCGAACCAGCCGATTGGCGTCGGCCACCTTCGGGTCCAGGGGTTGGCGCCGCGAAAAGGCCAGCAGCCGGTGGGTCAGCGAGGCGGCCCGATTGGCCGACGTAACCGCCGCATCCATGTACCTTTGGGTGTCCTCGTACTTGCCCGCCGCGAGCCGGCGTTTAAGGATATCCATGCTGCCGATGATGCCGGTGAGCAGGTTGTTGAAGTCGTGGGCTATCCCGCCGGTGAGCTGGCCGATCGCCTCCATCTTCTGCGCTTGGCGCAGCGCCTCTTCGGTATCCTTCAACGTCTGAGCGGCTTCCCGTTCAGCGGTCGAGTCGCGACCGACGGCCTGCAGCAGGCCATCAGCGGCGACCGCGCTCCATTCGATCCAGCGGGTGACGCCTTCGCGAGTCTGCAACCGCAGGATCACCAGCCGGGGAGTCGCGCTTTGCGAGAGTTCGGTGATCAGTCGCCGCAGAGCGACCCGGTCCTCGGCATGGATGAAGTCGGAGAGGTTGGCCCCGACCAGCTCGCCTTCCGTCCAGCCGAACAGGTGAGTCCACGCCGGGTTGACCGCATTGATCTTGCCGTCGATCTGGGCGACGAACATCACATCGGTTGACAGCCGCCACATCCGGTCACGGTCAGCGGTACGTTCGGCGACCCGGCGTTCCAGGGTCTGGTTCAGGCTCACCAACGCTTCTTCAGCCGCGCGGCGCTTGTTCACGTCGCGGAAGATGACGGTTACGAAGAGGCGGGAATTACTTTGCCAGGATCCGGCGGAAGCCTCGACATAGCTGAGCGAGCTATCCTTGCGGTGCGCCACAAGCTCGACGGCCAGATGGTTGCCGCTACTGATGATCGCCGCCCAGGCCTTGTTCCACGCCTCGCGATCCTTGAGCAGCAGCCCGATCGGCTGGCCAACGAGTTCATGGGAGGGGTAGCCGAATTCCTGCGTCGCCGCCGGATTGGTGGTCTGAATCACGCCCTCGGAATCCAGGGTCAGGATCGGATCGGGGGCGCTGTTGACGACCGCGTCGTAACGGGCGTTTTGCCGAAGCCGCAACACCCTCTCGCGAAGCGCCGAGGCGGTGACGTCAGTGATCTGGATCAGGCACCCCTCATACGGCTTCTGCCCGATGGGCCGCACAGAGGTGTTGTGGACTAGCTCCAGACCGGCGCGGGTCTTCAGCGGCAACAGCGCGGGGTTGAGCGCATGGGTCAACAAGCTTGAGGTCCCGGTATCCAGCGCCTCGGCGGTCGCGGCCGACAAACGCCCCAAGCTGGTGTTCGGAAAGAGCGCCTCCAGCGACCTGCCCGCCGCTGCTTCGGCCGCTATGCCGGCGGCGGAAGCCATCCAGGCGTTCCACGTCACGACCTGGCCCTGGCGATCCAGAACGATCAGACCATTGTCCGCAGCGTCAAAAATGACGCCCCAGAGCGGGTCATCCGGCTCGGACATCCTATTGCGCCTTTACGCCGGTCTCTCGCTCAATGAACTCGCGAAGCAGCAATTTCAACGCCTCAAGGGACGGCATGTCCATCAGCATGGCGACATAACCGCTGATGTCGCGCTGTCTGACTTCAAAAGTTATGTAGAGCAGCATCACCACATCGCCCGGATGCGGCGGTGGCGCCAAGGAGAAAAAGTCTGGCGCGTGACCGCGCAAAACCTCCGGCAAGGACATTTTCAAGCTGCGCTTGAGCAGGTTGGCGATGGTCGACAAACAGCCGTTCAGGATGATGTTGCCGGTCTCCGCCAGCGCCTCTTGTTCCAGCTCAATGATGTCTTCCAAAGGCAGCTCGCCACCGGTGACCGCGCGCACCAGTTCCAGGCTCTTGGTCTCCGGAAAGATCAGCAGCGCGCGTCCGGTGATATCGCCTTCGAAGACCTGGTGGACGGCGACAAGCCGGTCGGCTTCGCGGCCGTGCAGGATAGCGATGGCCTCGGCGCGATCAACAAGCGTTACGTTCGGCACCGACAGGTGGACCTGCTCGCCGACCATTTCGCGCAGGCTCGCCGCAGCGCGGCTGACGCCGATGTTGACGAGTTCAGTCAGGGCATCGAGTTCAAGGTCGTCCAGGATCGACGTCGCGACTTCGGTCACCGGGCGCCGTTTCCGAGTTTCCGCACGGCTTCGTCGACAAATGCGGCCAGGGCCTGTTCGGTGATGGGCTTGGTCAAAAACACCGCGCCGACCTTGTGCGCCCGCTCGACGATTTCGGATTGATGGTTGGCCGATATGACCGCCACGGGCATATGCGGCCGGCGGCGGCGCAGTTCGGCGGCCAATTCCAATCCGTCCCGGCCCGGCATGTTAAAGTCGAGGAGCGCGATGTCGATCTGGGTTTCATCGGCCAAGACCAGCGCCTCGTCGGCGTTTGCCGCCTCCAGGCGCTTCCAGTCCGGGCGCAACGCCGTCAGCGCTTTCGCGACCGACATCCGCGCGAGTTTGCTGTCGTCGACGACCAGTATCTTATAGGTCATAGGCCCCCGCTAATCGTGCACTAACGCGCGGACCGGGATTTCGATCTCCGCGCGCGTCTAAATCGCAACCGAACGCTTGTCGGCCTAAGCCCTTTCGCGTGCAAGCGCCGGATCGACGTGATCGCGTAAAAAAGCGCCCGACGGCGGGCCGATCATCCGCGCCCCCGACGCCAACAAAATCTGCACGATAGCGGCGTGGGCAAGGTCACAGCGGCTCCAGTCGACCACGCATTCCGTCTCGGCCAGCAACAGTTGCAGCAATGGCTCCGCATCCTCGATCGGGCACGCGCCTTCCAGCACGATCCGCCCGTCAGCCGACCTGCGCACCGTCATTGCAGCAGCTCCCGCAGGTCCAGCACAATCAAGACCCGGCCGTCTCCCAGCAAGGTCGTACCAGCGATGCCCGGCATGCCGGACAACAGCCCATCCATCGGCTTAAGCATGACATCGATCCTCTCGCCCAGTCTGTCGACTTCGAGACCTCCAAGCTCGGCGCCGATGGAAACCACCACCACCTTGGCCTCTACCTTTGGCGGAACAGGCCTGGGCTCTCCCAAGGCCTCCGCCAGATCGATCAGCGGAATTGTGCGGTTACGCAGGACGAAGGCGCGCGCCGCGCCGACCGGGACGATTCGATCGTGCGCGACCTTCACCGTTTCCATCACCGCCTCCATGGGGATGCCGAACATCTGACCGCCCGCTTCTACAGTCATCAAGCGGGTCATCATCAGGGTGAAAGGCAGCGTTAGCCGCATCCTGGCGCCAAGCGCCGGCCGGTTTTCCAGCGTCACCCGGCCGCCAAGCCGGCCGACCGCTGTGCGCACCGCATCCATGCCGACACCTCGGCCGGAAAGGTTCGTGACCTCGGATGCGGTCGAAAAGCCCGGCGCGAAAATCAGTTCGGCCACCTCGGCGTCGCCCATGGCCGCAAGCGCCTCGGCCGAGACCACGCCGCGCTCGGCCGCCACGCGACGGACCCTGGCGAGATCGACGCCGCGTCCGTCATCCTCGACCTCGATCAGAACGTGCTCACCGCTGCGAGCGCCGCGCAGATGGATGGTGGCGATCGGCGGCTTGCCAGCTTTGACGCGGTCCTGCTCGGTCTCCACGCCGTGATCGAGCGCGTTGCGCACCAGATGTAGCAAAGGCTCGAACAGACTCTCCACCACCGCCTTGTCGGCCTCGGTCGCGTCGCCCTCCGTTACCAGCCTGACCGATTTGCCCAAGGCCGCCGCCATGTCGCGCACCAGCCTGGGAAACCGCTGGAACACATGACGCAAGGGCAGAACCCGAATGCCGAGCACCGATTGCTGCAGCTCATTGATCAGGCGCTCGAACAGAGCCTGCTGATCCTTCAGCGTCGAAGCGAGAGCCTTGGGGTCGGCCCCGTCCTGGGCCAGCGCGGCGGCATAGCCGAGCGCGTTCTTCGCCACCGTCAGTTCCCCGGTCAGCTTCACCAGCGTGTCGATCCGCGCCACGTCGACCCGCAAAATCCGCGCCGTCGCGTCCTGCTGCGTCGACACGGCCGCGCCGGCCTCCGATACAGCGGCCTCGGCGATCGCAGCGCCGCCGAGAACGGCGGCGATCGCCTTGCTCAACGCGTCCAGGCTTGCCGCCACCTGCTCGATCCGCAGCGCATCGGCCGGGCGGCCAGCGTGGCGCAGGACGTTGGCCGCCACCCGCCCGGCCGCCGCCATCCGACCCGCCGCGCCCTCGACCGTCGGCTCCTTCAGCAGCAGAAGTTGGGCCTCCAGCAACCGCCTCGCCTCTACCGAAAGGGCGCCGGTCAGCTCGGCCGGGACGCCGGCGAGGGGTTTGATCTCGATCTCGTCGCCGCGGCCCCCGAAATGCGCCGCGACCGCCTCCATGGAGGCGGTGCTGAGTGCCGCCAACACCAGTTGGCAAGCAAAGGGATCGAGCGCGTCCAAGGTCGGCCAGACCTCGCCGGAGGCAAGATCGAGCACGAGAAGTCCCGGCAAGGCCGCCATCAGCGCGAGCGGATCGTCGCCGCGAAAGAAGCATTCGGCGTCTGGGCGATACCGGATGGCGACCCGCGCAGCCGCTGCAGGCTCAGGGTATTTTTCAATTAACGCATCAGCCCAAATGGTCGACGCCGCAGGCGGCGACGGCGTAGCAGGCGCTTTGCCAAGGTCGGCAAAGCGCGCGACGATCGCATCCGCCGCCGCTTCGGCGTCGGTCGGAACCTCGCCGGTCTCCTGCATGGCGTCGAGCCACTGCACCACCTGGTCGAGACAGGTCAGGCTGTCGCTGACCAGCTTGGCCGAAACCGGCGCCTGGCCGTTGCGAAGACGCGAGAGAACATCCTCCGCCGCATGCAGCGCCCGTCCCATGGCGGCGAAGTCGACGATTCCGGCTGCGCCCTTGAGAGTGTGGAAGGCGCGAAAGGCGCTATCCAGCCGATCGTTGTCCTGGGGGTTTTCCTCTAGGCCGAGCAGGTCGCCGGTCGCCTGTTCGACCAGCTCGCGGGATTCCAGCAGAAACTGTTCGAGGAACTCGTTCATGCCGGCATTCCGCACAGGATGGCGGCATAGAGGGCCAAGGTCTCCTGGGCGACCGGCTTGGTCAGATAGAAGTTGGCGCCTGCGGCCCGGGCCGCATCGACGTCCTGCACACCGGACTCGGTGCTGGTGACCAGCGCAGGCGTGGATGAGATCGGTGGCGGCTGGCGGCGCAGGATCCGCAAGAAGGTCATGCCGTCCATCTGCGGCATGTTCACGTCGACGATCAGCAGGTCGGGGGGGGCCATCATAAGCTTTTCAAGCGCTTCGAGCCCGTTCAAGGCTTCATCCACCTCGAAGCCCGCCCGTTCCAGGGCGTCGCGATAGTAGAGCCGCACCAGACTGGCGTCATCGATCACCAGGACGCGCTTGGTTTGATTGTCAGCCACGCGCGCCCTCCCACGGCCGCTGATAGACGATGGCGTCCGCATAGCGGCACACTTCGAACAGCGGCGAAATGCGGCTCATCGATTCCGAGTGGCCGAGACAGATAAAGCCGCCTGGCGCGAGATTTTCAAAGAGGTTCTCCGCGGCGATCCGGCGCGACGTATCGTCGAAATAGATCAGAACGTTGCGGCAGAAGATAACGTCGAACCGGCCGTTGGCGCGCGTCTCGACCGCATCCATCAAATTCACCGGCGAAAACCGCACCGAGTCCCGGAGGTCTTCCAGCACCCGCCAATGCTCATCATCCAGGGGCTCGAAATAGCGGTCCACCAGCTCGGCGCTGAGTCGCATGAGCGCCCGCCTGCCGTAGACTCCGGCGCGCGCCGCTTCCAGCGCGTCGGTGTCGATGTCGGAGCCGATAATCTCCACGTCATGGGCATCGACCTGAGGCCAGTTTTCCAAAAGCCAGATGGCGATCGAATAGGGTTCTTCTCCCGTCGAGCAGGGGACAGACCAGATGCGAACCGTCTCCCCTCCAGGCTTACCCTTCAACCGCTCCCGCAACAGGTCGGTGGTCATGCACTGAAGCTGGTGGTCCTCGCGGTAAAAATAGGTCTCGTTGACGGTGAAGGCATTGATGAACTGCTCGATCTCGCCGAGTACGTCCCCGCGCAACCGGGCGAAATAGCTGGCGAACGAAGTCGCGCCGCTGGCCGCCATCCGCTCGGTGACCCGACGCTGGACGTAGTAGCTCTTGGCCTCGCCAAACAGCATGCCGGTTCGCCGATAGAGGAATTCAGACAGGCGCTGAAACTCCTGCTCGGTCATCGCCGCCCCCGTCGCGCCTTCAGCCACGGTGTGCGGTGATCTGAGCGCCGATGCGGGCGACCGCCGCCTTGATGGAAAAGATGAGAAAGGGCTCGTTCGGGAACCGCGCCATGCAGGCGACCAGGGCCGGCAGGGCTTCCGGACCGCCAATTTCGGCCAGAACCTCCACGGCGGCGGCGCAGACGTTGACCTGTTCGTCCCGCCCCAGCAGCTCGCAAAGCAGAGGCTTCGCCTCCACCGAGGGCAGGTCGCGCAGGATTTCGCAGGCCAGCACGCGCACATCCTGGTCAGGATCCCGCAGCAGCGTCGGTAGGTTTGGCGTCGCCGTCCCAGCCAATCCGCGCAGGGCGTCGAGGGCGCCGGTGCGGAGATTGGCGTCGTCGGATCGCAGATGCGGCAGGATCGCCTCCACGGCCTCGGGGCTGTGCGTGCGCATCAGGCTGGTGAAGATCGCCTCCCGCACGCGCGGGTCCATTTCCGTGAGCAGGGCCTGACCCAGGGCCTGAACACCCCCCGGCGCCTCGCCCGCGGCGCGCGCCGCGGCCCAACGCTGATCGTTGGTTCCGTCGGTCAGCGTCGCCAGCGCTTCGCCGCGCTCATCGCGCGCCGGCGCGGGAGGTTCAGCTCCACCTTTTCGGATCAGGGGCATCTAGGGCGTCAACTTCTGCAGGCGTTCGGCGATGCGGGGCAGGGGCAGCACCCAATCAGCGCCATTGGCCTTCACAAGTTCCCCCGGCATACCCCAGACCACGGCGGTTTCTTCCGCCTCGGCAATGGTTTGGCCGCCTTCGGCATGCAGTTGGGCCATGGCCTTGGCTCCGTCATTTCCCATGCCGGTCATAAGGACGCCGATCATCTGGCGGGCCGGCAAGTGTTCCATCGCGGTTCGCACCAGGCGATCGGTGCTGGGATGCCAGGGATAATCGGTCTGTGACGGCGCGGCCATGGCGGTCAGACCGCCCGACCGGCGCGTGACGATCAGATCGGCGTCGCCACGGCCGATATAGACGGTCCCCGCCTGCACCAGGACGGGCCGCTGCACCTCGACCACATTCAGCGCGCAAATCCTGTCGAGCCGCTTGACCAGAGGGCCGGTGAAGCTGGCGGGGATATGCTGAGCCACCAGGATCGGCCAGGGAAAGTCGGCCGGCAGCGCCGTCAGCAGCGCCTCCAGCGCCGGCGGCCCGCCCGTGGAGGTTCCGACCAGCACCAGGCCATCGCCGGTGATAGGCTCGGGCGCCGCGCCGGGCGCCGCGCCGTTGCGCCTGGGTCGTTGCGAGGTCCCCGCCTGACCGATGCGATGACGCACGCGATCGGCGAGGCGCAGGCTGGATTTGAGCTTTGCTCCAGCCGCACCCCTGACCTTGGCGATCAGTTCTGGGGCGAGGGCGTCGATGTGCAGCGAGACCGTGCCCTCCGGCTTGGGCACGAAATCCACCGCGCCCAGCCGAAACGCCTCCAACGTCGCCTCGGCCCCCTCGGCGGTCAGCGAGGAGACCATCACCACCGGACAAGGCCGCTCGATCATGATCCGGTCCAGGCAGGCCAGGCCGTCCATCCGCGGCATATGGACGTCCAGGGTGATAACGTCCGGCGCGAAAGGCTTCAGCAACTCCAGCGCCTCGACCCCGTTTCGGGCGAAGCGAACCTCGAAGTCAGGCTCATTCCCAAACACCTGGCCGAGCAGTTTCCGCACCAGGGCGGAATCGTCGACCACCAGCAGCTTGATCACAAATCGGCCTTCGCGCCTGTCTCGAAGGCGTCCAGCAGCCCGCGTTCGGTGCGGCTGAGCAGTTCGGCGGGGTCGAGCAGCAGCACGATGCGGCCTGACTGCTCCAGATTGATCACCCCATTCACCAGCCGCGTCGCCTCGCCGGTCAGGTCCGGCGCGGGCTCGATGGCGCCCTGGGTGCTACGCAACACCTCCGAGACACTGTCGACGATCAGGCCGGCGCGGTGACGCTCCGTCCGCACCACCACCAGACGCCGGCGCTTACCGTCCTCTAGCTTGGGCATGTCGAAGCGGCGCCTTTGATCGACCACGGGCAGGACCTCGCCGCGCAGGTTGACCACGCCCTCCAGAAATTCAGGGGTCTTGGGCACGCGGGTGATGCGGTCGGGAACGAGGGAGACTTCGTCGACCGTCTCGATCGGCAGCCCGAACTCGTCCTCGCCGAGGCGGAACACCAGAAACTGGACCTGATCTTGCGTGGAGGCGTCGGAGGCGCCCGAGTCAGCCGGCTGTGCGGCCTGGCCGCTCCCAAGTCGCTGCATGATGTCCTCCCGAAAGAGCTGTTCTGGCGCAAGGATGGAGATCAGCCGCCGGCCGCCTTCGCCGCGATAGATGGCCTTGATCCGCGACTCCCCGCCGATGCGGGCCGCAAGCATCGCCGGCGGCGCGTCGACAAGCTCGGGATCGGCGGCGACGATGGCCCGCATCCGATCGGCCAGCAGGCCTACGAGCACCCCGCCCACATGCGTCACCAGCACCTTCTCGCGCCCATCCGCCAGCTCAGCCGGCGGGAACCCCAAGAGCCCGCGCAAGGAGAGCACCGGCAGCAGCGTATCGCGATAGGTGGTCACGCCCAGCAGCAGCGCCTCCCCGTGCGGTACGACAGCGAGGGTTTCGGGCGCCGGAATGATCTCCTGCACAACCTCCAGCCCGAGCGCGAATTCCTGCCCCGCCACTTCGAACGAGACCAATTTCGGCTGCTCGGCCACGGCCTTGGCGATGTGGGTCGCCATGAGGCCAGAGTCGGCCCCTTGCACGCGCGGCGCCCGCGCGCGCTGAACGAAAGCCGCCGCCAGCAGCGCCTGAATATCCAACACCTTGACCACATCCTGGCCGCCCTTGGTGCGGAAAGCCCCCGTCAGCTGCTCGCCCGGCTGGGCCGCCAGGGCCGCGCGGCCGGTTTCCACACGATCCGACTGTATGCTTACCAAGGCGTCGACTGAATCCACCGCCAAAGCGACCGGCGCGGCGCCATCCAGCACGATCGCCCGCGACGATGACCCGGGCATGACGTCCTGGCCCAGCAGTCCGCGCAGGCTCGCCACGGGCAAGACCGAGCCGCGCAGATTGGCGACGCCCATCAAACTCTTGGGGGCCTGCGGCACCCGCGCAACGACGGGAACGCGGATGACTTCGGCGACCTGCTCGGCCGGAAGCGCATAGAAGCGCTCGCCCATGCGGAAGGTCAGGAACCGCCGCGCGGTGGCCGCCTCCATGGCGGAGGGCTGGTCCGGATCAGGCATTCTGCCGCTTCAGATCGTCGGCGAGGGAAGCGATTTCCTCGATCGCCGCCGCTAAGTCTTCAGCGCCTTGGGCCTGTTCGCTGGAGGCTGTCGCCGCCTGCCGCGCCGCCGCGCTGGCTTCTTCGGCCGCCGCCGCGATCTGCCGGGCGCCGGTCGCCACCTGCGCCGTGGCGGCGGAGATTCGGTCAGCCCCGTCCAGGATCGCCTTGTTGGCCGCGGCCACGGCCGCCGCGTCGCTCTCGACCTTGTCGAGGGCTGTGATGGTGGCGCGATTGTTCTGCATTTCCGTCTCCGCCGTCACGATCACCTGCTCCAGGTCGCGCCGCAGAGAGTTGATCTGGTCGAGAATGCCGCTCACCACGTCCTTGATCCGCTCGACGCTTTCGGAGGTTTCCCGCGCCAGGCTGCGGATGTCGCTGGACACCACGGCGAAGCCGCGGCCGGACTCGCCCGCTCGCGCCGCCTCGACCGAACCGCTGACCGCCAGCATGGTGGTCTGCACCGCGACCAGGCCGATGGTGTCGACGATCTTGTCGATCTTCCGCCCGACCGCCTCCAGGCGCACGATGGTCGTCAGGCTGGCCTGAGTGCCTTCCAGCGCCGTCACCACCCCTGTAATCAGCCGCTCCACCGACGCACGACTGTCCTTCAGCGTGGTCTCCATGGCCCGCACCTGATCGGTCCCGGCGGTGGCGTTCTTCTGGGCGACGCTGGCGCTGGTCTCAATCTGCGCCAAGGCCGCCGAAGTCTGCTGCGTCGCCGAGCCTTGCAGCTGCGATCCACGATTGATCTGTTCGACGGCGGCCATGATCTGGCTTGCCGCGCTGGATAGCTCCTGGATGGTCGCCGACAATTCTTCGGCGGTGGCCGCGACCTGTTCGGCGGCGGCATCATCGGCATTGCCGGTACGAAGCGCCTCGGTCAGCGAAGCCAGCGACTGGGCGGCGACCTGACCCTGGTCCAGTGACTGGGCCTGTTGCTGGACCGCCGACTGGGCTTCGGTCGACGCCGCCGACTGCTCCTCGGCCGCCGTCGCCACCTGCTCGGCGCCCTTCTGGGCCTCCACCGCGGCGCGCTCGGCCTCGACAGCGGCGGTCAGGGTGTCGTCGCTGCCCTGAGCGAGGCGAACCATGTCCCGCCGCATGGCCTCCAGCGTTTCGACCACCATGACGCCGGCCTTCGCTTCGGTTGTCGCCGTGTCCGAGGCAGCCTTCACCGCGACGGCGACTTCGCGCACATCGGCCTGGATGGCGTCCGCGAGGCTCTGGACTTCCTGGGCGCTCTTCTCCGACGTCTCGGCCAGGGCGCGCACTTCGTCGGCCACGACCGCAAAGCCACGGCCATGATCGCCGGCCCGCGCGGCCTCGATGGCGGCGTTCAGGGCCAGCAGGTTGGTCTGGTCGGATATGCGGCCGACGGTCCTGGTGATCTCGGCGATATCGCCGGCGCGGCGTTCCAACTCGGCGATGACGTTCACCGACGCGCCCTGCCGTTCGGCGCCGCGCTGGATCGCCCGCACCGATGTGGTGATTTGAACGCCGGTCTCGGCCAGCACCATTTGGGCCGCCTCGGTGCGTCGCCGGGCGCTATCGGCCTGTTTCCGCGCAATCGTCAGATTGGCCAGGACGCTCTTGATGGCCGCGAGCTGCTCCTGCGAGCTCCCCGCCGCCTCATCCGCCCCGCTGGCTATCTGCTCCATGGCCCGGCGTAGTTCTTCAGCGGCCGCGGCCGCCTCCGCCAGCCCGCTGGCCAGCTCCTCGGTCGCCGCGGCCAGGCGCTCGGAGACCTTCTCCCCCCGCGGCCCATCTGTCCGGGGAGCTCGAACGACCGCCTTCAAGGGCGGCGGCGGCTTGTCGTCCGCCTTTGCAAGGTCGGCGGCAAGCTTGGAGGTCTTAACCAGGGCCATCGCGCACTCGTCTGTAAACGAAGGTCAAAACCGACTTGACCCTATTGCGGCCCATTCTTCTAGCTTGCCGGGTCCCATGTCCATTCCTCTTCCGCCAGCGGCCGGTGGGAGAGACGCACGAGGTCAGCTCGCTGATGCGCGGGTGGCGCCCAGGGCGGCCGGCGAGCCGAAACGGAATGACCTCCCAGTCTGACGGCGGCGGCCCGGTCGTCTCCTCCGCATCCCGGCTCGGCATTCAGGTCGACGACGTCGTGCGATCCCCATCAAAAGGTTGATGTTCTCGTGACATCCTTGCGCCGCTGGCGAACCGCAGCGCCTCCCGCGCATTCCTGTAGAGACTGGGACAGCGTAGGAAGTCAGGTGCTGACGCGAAGGGTGCTGAAGGGGCGCAGGATAGCGCCGCTGACCGAGGTGGAGCGGGCTCGTCTAGAGAGCGCCATCGCCGAGGTGCGTCCTGTCGCGGCCCGGACCATCCTGGTGCACAAGGGCGAACAACTGGAACACAGCACCCTTTTGCTGAAGGGTTTTCTTAGCCGTTACGTCGACGACCGCCAGGGCCACCGCCAGTTCGTCTCTTTGCATGTCCCTGGCGATCTGGTGGATTTGCAAGCCTATCCGATGAAGCTGCTGGACCACGATGTCGCCGCTGTCTCAGACGCTGAGGTCGCGATTCTGCCGCACGCCGCGATCAGGGCGATCACCGAGCGGGACGCGGAACTGGCGCGCAAGCTTTGGTTCGCGACCCTGCTCGACGCCTCCATGCACCGCGCGTGGATCTTTCGGCTCGGCCGCCTGGATGCTCCCGGGCGGGTCTGCCATTTCTTGGCGGAAACCGGCGCGCGGTTGCAGGCGACCGGCGATGGCCAAGCGACCCGGTTCACGCTGCCGATGACCCACGTCGATATCGGTGAAGCCTGCAGTCTCACCAGCGTGCATGTGAGCCGCGTGCTTAAGTCCCTGCGCGACGCCTCCATCTGCACGGTCAAGGACGGCCAGGTCCTGGTCCAAGATTACCCGGGACTGGTGCGGCGCGGCCAATTTGATTGTTCGTACCTTTATCTTGAACAACCGCTCAGTTCGGCGCCCCCCACCTTCGGCGAACGCCGTGTCGCGGTGGCGGACCCAGCTCAGGCTTAGGCGCTGTTGGACATGCCGAACGCCTCCTGGCTCGCAAAGCATGGCGCGCAATCGACATAATCCACGTTAAGTCGGCGCAACATCGCCGCCGGCGCCGGGTTCTTGAGGCTCAACCTCAGGAAGACCCATGGCCACGACCCAGAAGACCAAGGCCGCGAAAGCGCACGCTCGCGCCACGACCCGCAAATCCCCGCAGACCGCCGGCGACGCGCCCGACGCGATCGCCCTGCTCGAAGCCGATCACCGGGAAGTCGAGGCCCTCTTCGACCGGTACGAGGCCGCCGAGGACGACGCCCAAAAGGGTGAGCTGGCCGCCCAAATCTGCCTGGCGCTGAAAGTTCACGCCCAGATCGAGGAAGAGCTGTTCTACCCGCCCGCGCGTGAAAAGACGGGCGACGCCGACCTGGTCGACGAGGCGATCGTCGAACACATGGCCGCCAAAACCCTCATCGCCCAGATCGAGGCGATGCAGCCGGGCCAGCCGCTCTATGACGCCAAGGTCAAGGTGTTGAGCGAACAGATTCGCCACCACGTCGAAGAGGAGGAGAGCGAACTCTTCCCCGAGGTGCGCGAGACCCGCGTCGATCTGGACACCCTCGGCGCCAGGCTCGCCGACCGCAAGGCCGAACTGCTGGAGCTGCTGGCTCCGGTCCCCGTCGCCTGATTCATCCCCCGCAAAGCTCGCCTCCCGAGGTGAAGAGGACCCCCATGGCCAAGAAACCCAGCGCCCAAGCCGCCGACCCCAAGACCGCGCGCGAGGCCGCCAAGGGCGCGCCACCCGCAACCTCGCTCGACACGCCCGTCGGGCAAGGCGGCGAGCTTCAGCAGCAGGCGCAACAGCCCGCCGAACAGCTCACCACCAACCAAGGAATACCGATCAGCGACAATCAAAATTCGCTGAAGGTCGGCGCGCGCGGTCCGGTGCTCCTGCAGGACTTCATTCTGCGCGAAAAGATCATGCACTTCGACCATGAGCGCATCCCCGAGCGGGTGGTGCACGCCCGCGGGTCTGCCGCCCACGGTTTCTTCGAGTGCCTGGAAGACTGTTCCGACGTCACCGCCGCCGACTTTCTGCAGCGGCCGGGCGAGAAGGTCCCGTTGTTCACCCGCTTTTCCACCGTGGCCGGCAACAAGGGCTCGGCGGATCTGGCGCGTGACGTTCGCGGCTTCGCGGTGAAATTCTACACAGCCCAGGGCAATTTCGATCTCGTCGGCAACAACATCCCGGTCTTCTTCATCCAGGACGCGATCAAATTCCCGGACCTGATCCACGCCGCCAAACAGGATCCCGACCGCGAGTTTCCGCAGGCGCAGACCGCGCACGACACCTTCTGGGACTACATCTCCCTGACCCCCGAGAGCATGCACATGATCATGTGGATCATGTCGGATCGCACCATCCCCCGCAGCCTGCGGATGATGGAAGGGTTCGGGGTCCATACCTTCCGAATGGTCAACGCCGCCGGCGAGTCCACTTTTGTCAAATTCCATTGGCGGCCCAAGCTGGGCCTGCAGTCGGTGGTCTGGGACGAGGCGCTGAAAATCAACGGCGCCGATCCAGACTTCCACCGCCGTGACCTCTGGGAAGCGATCGAGGCGGGGGATTTCCCGGAATGGGAGTTCTGCCTGCAGACCTTCAGCCAGGCGCAGGCCGACGGTTTCGACTTTGATGTGCTCGACGCCACCAAGCTGATCCCGGAGGAAGTCATCCCGCTCCGCGTGGTCGGCCGGATGGTGCTCGACCGCAATCCAACCAACTTTTTCGCCGAAACCGAACAGGTCGCCTATTGCACGGCCAACGTGGTTCCCGGCATCGACTTCACCAACGACCCGCTGCTGCAAGGCCGGCTGTTCTCCTACCTCGACACCCAGCTCAAACGCCTGGGCAGTCCGAACTTCCACCAGATTCCGATCAATGCGCCCAAGTGCCCATTCCACAACCTGCAGCGCGACGGCCATATGCAGATGGGCGTTCCGGCGGGCCAGGTGAACTACGAGCCATCGAGCCTGGGTCCCGACATGGCGCGGGCCTCTACCGAAACCGGCTATCGCACCTTCCCCAACCCGGAAGCCGGCGACCAGTTGAGGGTTCGCCCGGAAACCTTCGCGGACCACTACACCCAGGCCCGGATGTTCTTCCTCAGCCAGACCGAGCCGGAACAAAACCATATCGTCGCCGCGCTGACGTTCGAACTCAGCAAGTGCATCGTGCCCCGCGTGCGGGCGGCGGTATTGTCTCGCCTGATCAACATCGACGCCGCCATGGCGGCGCGGGTTGCGACCGCATTGGGCGTCCGCGAGACCGTCCAACCCTCGCCGGCGCCGATCCCCGCCAAGGCGATGGACCCCTCCCCGGCCCTCAGCATTCTGGCCAAGGCCGAGCCCACCCTTGAGGGGCGAAAGCTAGGATGCCTGGTCAGTGATGGCAGCGATGGCGACCTGGTAAACGCGCTCCGGGCCGCCGTCACCGCTGCTGGCGCCAAACTACAGATTATCGCGCCGATGATCGGCGGCGTCATGACGGCCCAAGGCGATTTGCTGGAGGCCGACCATAAGGTGGAAGGCGGTCCGTCCGTGCTGTTCGACGCGGTCGTGATCGCGCCCTCCGTGGAAGGCGGCGCGAAGATGGCCTTGCAGGCTGAGGCGGTGAACTTCCTGCGCGACGCCTACGGCCACCTGAAGGTGATCGGCTATCTGCCGACGGTCGCGCCCATGCTGGTCAAGGCCGGTATCGACGCTCAGCCCGATAATGATCCCGGCCTCGTCTCGCTTGAGCTGTCATCGGTGGATGACTTCATCGCGCGGGCCGCCGCCGGCCGCGTCTGGGAACGCGAACCCTGGGTGCGGCTCGTCCCCTGATCGACCACAAAGAGCGGCGGTGGTCGCCCCTCTGACGCCATGCCGTCACCGGCCGCAGGGCTGACGGCGGACAGGACAGCCATGTCCACCAGGCAGCGCGGGCCTATCGCGCAATAGTAAGGAAGAAACCATGCCCAGCACGACCCACAAGGAAGCGGCCGACCACCACGACAAGGCGGCCAAATCCCACCGCACCGCCGCCGAACACCACGACAAGGGCGACATCGCCACCGCCGCCAAGCACGCGGACGAGGCCCACGGCCATTCCACCAAGGCCCACGAAACCTCGTCCAAGGCGCATGGCAAGTCGAAGTCCAAGGAGCCCACGACTCCAAACCAGGTCTGACCTTGCGGGGCCTCTTTGCGAGGTCCCGCATCGGTTGGGTCGTGCAACACGGGAGTATGTATGAGCCGGACTAAACCCTGCGGCATCCGGTGCGGCGACCATGATTAGCCAGGGACTAGTCAACGTTATTGGGGTCGGAGCGGCGCTTTGCTCCATGGGCGGCTTCATCCCGCAAGCGTTGAAAATCGTTCGTGAACACGACGCCTCGTCAGTCTCAGTTCGGATGTATGCCATCACCGTGACCGGCTTCACCCTGTGGACCATCTACAGCGTTTTGCTGAAGAGCTGGCCGCTTATAGGATCAAACCTTGTCAGCTTGGCGCTGGCCATCCTGATCCTGGTGCTGAAGTTTCGCAATGCTGGTACCAGCACCGCCCAAGCGGAGGCGCCCTGAATGGCCGCCGAGGTCTTCGACTGCCTTATCATTGGCGGAGGTCCGGCCGATCTGACGGCGGCTATATGCAGCTCGACCACCAAAACCTGATGATGCCCGTGTGATGCTTGCCGATGGTCCGCCGATGACCTTGGACCCTCTCGGCCTTCGCCTTCAGTTTGCAGGCGCGACTAAGGGTTTCGAGTCCGTCTATCCGGCGCTGGGTTCGATGGTGCACTCCGATCTGGCGGCGGCCCTGGGCGCCGCCGTAATGGCCGAGGGTTGCCTGAAGGTCGACGCCCATCAGCGAACTACGATCGAGGGGCTTTACGGAGCGGGTGACGTGGTCATTGGCCTGGACCAGATCGGTCATGCCATGAGAGAGGCGGGCGTCGCGACGACGACGATCCGCAACGACCTCGCGCCCCGGAGACCGCTCTGGCGATAGGCTCAAGAATCCGACGCCGGAACACCTCTTTGCCGTCGCCGTTGATCATGCACAGCTTGCAGCCAAGCTGGTGCGCCCGTGATTTACGCCGCCACCGCGAACCGAACGTCGCGGCGGGCCTTTAGAGAGGATTGCTCATGCCTCTGAGCCAGCTTCTGCCGGAGTCATCGATCGTGAGCGACCTCGCACCCATCCTTCCCACCCACATTGAAGAGACGATCCAGGCGATCGCCAGGCTGCAGGCTGAGCATCGCCGAAACGCGACGCCGCTCCAGCGTTCCGTCGAGCGGCTGACCGCGTTCATCGGACGCACGACCTTCGTCGGCGGACTGACAGTGGTGCTGCTATTGTGGATCAGCGGGAACCTGCTGGCCGAGCAATTTCGTCTTCCCGCCCTGGACGCGCCGCCGTTCAACTGGCTCCAAGGCGTCGCCGGCGTCCTGGCGCTTTACATCACCGTCTTCATCCTGAGCACCCAGCGGCGGGAAAACGAACTCAGCGAGCTGCGCGAACAGCTCAATCTGGAACTTGTCATCACCAACGAGCAGAAGACGGCCAAGGTGATCCAACTCCTCGAGGAGTTGCGCCGAGACATGCCGCAGGTATCCAACCGGTACGACGCCGAGGCGGTCGCCATGGCGCAGCCCGCCAATCCCGAAGTCATGCTGGAAGCGATCAAGGAAACTCAGGAGATCGGCTTGGCCATCACCGACCCGGACAGAGCCGAAGGTGAGACAGACCGCCTGCCGGGCGATACCGCGGAGCCGCCGGCATCGGCGGACTAACCGGCTACGGTTGAAACATTGAGCGCCGGTTTGGCGAATGACGGGCGACGGCAATAAATCGGAACAGAGCTTCGACCGGAGGGTTGAGGTAGTGCGATCCAGCGGCCAGCGCCGCCGTCCTTGTGCAGCTCGCCGGTCGCTGCGAGCTGGCGCCTACCCGCGCATTCAGAAAGTCAGTCTTATGAGAATTCTATCGATAGTCGTGCTCTCCAGCGCCTTGGCGATGGGCGGGGCGAATTTCGCTCTCGCCCAGGATCAAGCCGGACCCGGCGCCGACTCCAATGCCCCCCAGAACTCGGCCGTGAAATCGCCGAACGACATAGCTCATGCGCCGCTGGCCAAGGGGCATAACTCCTTCACAAAAGCCGAGGCTCGCGCCCGAATTCGGAAGGCCGGCTACAGCGATGTCAAAAACCTGATGCTGGATTCAGACGGGCTTTGGCAGGCCGCCGCCATGCAGAACGGCCAAACCGCGCATGTCGCGCTCGACTACAAGGGCGATGTCGCAGCGCAATAGCGCCCTCGACGGCCCTTAACTTCAGGCCGGCGAGTCCGGCGAAAGGAACCCTCCCATGAGCCATATCGTCACTCGGCTATTCGATAACTTCCCCGACGCCCAACACGCCGTCATCGAACTTGAACGGATTGGCGTCGCTCACGGCGACATCAGCGTGGTTTCCCACAAATCCGACAAGAAGCATGCGGGCGTAAAAGTCCGCGAGCCGCATGATCATACAGCGGGCGAAGCCAGCGCGATCGACGCCGGTGTCGGCGCCACAGCCGGTGGTGTGATCGGCGCGGCGGGCGGCGTCCTCGCCGGCCTTGGGCTTCTTGCCATTCCCGGCCTCGGCCCGGTCGTCGCGGCGGGCTGGCTTGCTTCAGCCGCCGTCGGGGCGCTTGTCGGTGGAGCGGTGGTCGTCGCGGCCGGCGGCCTGGTCGGCGCCATGACCAATGCCGGTGTCAGCAAGGAAGAGGCGGACGTCTAT
>Ga0302314_10007476_pt1 | contig 19641 bp, 16 predicted proteins | sample III_Palsa_N2_3_FD_200533 | JGI IMG/M metagenome (GOLD analysis project Ga0302314, IMG submission 200533) | Peat permafrost microbial communities from Stordalen Mire near Abisko, Sweden - III_Palsa_N2_3 | ecosystem: Environmental > Terrestrial > Soil > Palsa > Peat permafrost | place: Sweden...
CTGGCGCGCCTCCCCGCCGCAGCAGGTGATCGTCGCCGCCGGGTCAACCGGCAGCGCGCCAGCGGTGGCAGGGCTGCTGACGGTCATCGCCGGCCTTCCCAACGGCGCGGTGGTGCTGCCGGGTCTGGACCTGAACTTGGCGGAGTCGGCCTGGGCCGAGGTCGGCGAGCAACATCCGCAGGGCGGGATGAAGCGGCTGCTGACCCGCGCCGGGCTTGATCGGAGCGCCGTCCTGGCCTGGAGCGCCGACGCCGGGTCGCGGGGCCGCTGGCGTCGCCGGCTGATCAACGAGGCGCTGCGTCCGGCAGAGGCTACCGCCGACTGGCTGGCCCAGATCAAGCGACTGCGCGAGGAGGGCGCGGCGGAGGGCGTCGATCCGATCGCCGAGGGCCTAGAGGGGCTCTCGGTGGTGTTCGCCCGCGCCGAGGAGGAGGCGGCGACGGCCGCGGCGCTGCTGCTGCGCGAGGCGCTGGAGACCCCCGGCCGCACCGCCGCCCTGGTGACACCGGACGCGGCCCTGGCGCGACGGGTCAGCGCGCGGCTCACCCGCTGGGGCGTCTCGGCCGACTCGTCCGGCGGCGCGGCGCTGACCGGCTACCCGATCGCGACCCTCATCGGCCTGATGGCGCGCGCAGCGTTCGATCCGCTGGACCCGGTGACCCTGCTCGGGATCGCCAAGCACCGCTTCGTCCGCTTCGGGCTGGACGAGGCGGCGTTGGCGCTGGGCCGCGAGGCGCTGGAGCGCGCGCTGCGCGGTCCGCGCCGGCCAGACTGGGACGCCGTCGCGGCCCAGATCGAAGCTCCGGAGGCCGCGCATCTGTTGGCGGAGCTGCGGTGCACGGCAGAAGCGCTGGCCGCCCCGTTCGCACTGGGCGCCGCACGCCCCGCTGAAGCCACGACTACGCTCACCGAAGCCATCGAGCGGTTGGCGCCTGATGCCGCGGGCGAGGTCGGAGACCTTTGGAGCGGGCTTGCCGGCGAGTCCGCGGCGTCCCTGCTTGCCGGTTTGATCGAGGAAGGCGAGCGCCTGCCGGACGTCGGCAAGGCCGGCTTCGTCGAACTGATCGATCAGCTGATCGCTCGCGAAGTGGTGCGCGGCGGTGGCGCCACCCACCCACGCCTGCGCATCCTCGGCGCGATCGAGGCGCGGCTGGTGAAGGCGGACCTGCTGATCCTCGCCGGCCTGGAGGAAGGCGTCTGGCCGCAGGGCGCGCCGATCGATCCGTTCCTCTCGCGGCCGATGCGCGTGGCGCTGGGCCTGCCGCCGCCGGAACGCCGGCTCGGCCTCGCCGCCCACGATTTCGCCCAGGGCGCCAGCGCCGCCGAGGTGGTGCTGATCGCCTCCGAGCGGCGCGAGGGTGCGCCGGCGGTGGCGTCGCGCTGGCTCTGGCGGCTGGAAACGCTGGTCAAGGGCGCAGGTCTGGCCCTGCCGACCCGGCCCGACCTGATCCGCCACGCCCGCGCCCTAGACGCCCCGGACCGGTTCGCCCCGGCCGGCCGGCCGAAGCCAACGCCGCCCGTCACGGCCCGACCGCGCCGGCTGCCGGTCACCGGCGTCGAGCGTTGGATCCGCGACCCCTACGCGATCTACGGCCGCTATATCCTGCGGCTTCGGCCGATGGAGCGACCGGGCGAGCCGGTGGAGGCGATGGCGCGGGGCACGGCCGTACACGCCGCGTTCGAACGATTCGCCACCGAACATCCCGGCGACCTCGCGGATGGGTCGGAAGAGGTGTTCGCGTCGATCCTGATCCAATGCCTGGCCGAAGCCGGCATCCCGAAGCCCAGGCTGGCCAGGGAGCGGGCGCTGGCGACCAACGTCGCGCCCTGGGTGGTCCGGTTCGAACGCCGGCGGCGGCCGCGGGCGTCGCTGCTGATCGAACAGGAGGGGCTGTATGCGTTCGACGCGCCGGCCGGCCCGTTCACCGTCACCGCGAAGGCCGACCGGATCGAACTGCGCGGCGACGTGGCCGACGTGCTCGACTTCAAAACCGGCCAGGCGCCCAGCGCCAAGCAGGTGCAGAGTGGGCTTTCGCCCCAGCTTACCCTCACCGCCGCGATCCTGCGCCAGGGCGGTTTCACCGAGATCGGGCCGGTTGAGTCGGGCGAACTTGTATACGTTCGCGTCAGTGGCGGGCGGATACCGGGGCGCGAGGAGGTTCGCGCATGGCCCGGCGAGAGCACGGACATGGCCGAGCGGGCGCTGTCGGGGCTGATGAAGCGCGTCGCCGCCTTCGATGACGTCGCGACCCCCTACCTGGCCTGGGCGACGCCGCAGTTCATCGGCCGCTATGGCGGCGATTACGATCACCTCGGCCGGCTGTGGGAATGGGGCGTGATCGGCGGCGAAGACGAGGGCGCGGAATGACCCTGCGTACGGAAGCGACCCGCCCGGCCCAGGTCGCCGCCTCCGATCCGGCCGCCTCGGTGTTCGTCGCCGCCAACGCCGGGTCGGGCAAGACCAAGACCCTGGTCGACCGGGTGGCGCGGCTGCTGCTGACTGGCGCGCGGCCCGAGGCGATCCTGTGCGTCACCTACACCAAGGCCGGCGCCGCGGAGATGCAGCGGCGGCTGTTTCGGGAACTCGGCGCCTGGGCGGTGATGGAAGACTTCGAGCTGCGGCGGAAGCTGACTGGTCTTGAGGAGGCGCACCAAAGCCTGCCGCGAGCCCGCGCCCTGTTCGCCCGAGCGCTGGAGACGCCCGGCGGGATCAAGATCACCACCATCCATGCTTTCTGCGAGAAGTTGTTGAAGCGATTCCCGCTGGAGGCCGGCATCTCGCCTGGTTTCACCGTGCTGGAAGATGTCGCCGCACGGGAAGTGTCGGCGCGGGCCAAGGAAGATGTCGCGCTGGCGGCTTTGGCGGAGCCCGAAGGGCCGATCGGCCGCGCCTATTCCTACTTCTCTGTCGAACTCGACTACGGCCGCTTCAACGACATGTTCGCCACCTTCGAAGCCGAGCGCCGGGCGATCGGGAACTACGTCAAAGCCTGCGACGACGAGTTCGGGACGGACATCTGGCGTCGCTGCGGGTTTGGCGAGGAGACGCCAGCAGCGGGCATCGAGGCCGAGGCGGTGTCGCGGATCCGCTGGGGCCAATGGCGCCGCGCCGCCGAGGCGATGCTGGCCAGCGGCGGCGTCAGCGACGTTCGCTGCGGCGAGGCGATGCGCCGAGTCACCGAGGCGTCTCCGTTCGCGGACGTCTGGGCGATCTTCTCCAACGCGGACGGCAAGCCAAGCAAGCGCGTCGCCACCAAGTCGGTCGACCCTTGGGCGGTCGAGTGGCTGACCCAGGAGCAAGGGCGGCTCGGCGAGGCGGTCGAGCGGTCCAAGGCGGCGCGGGTCGCCGAGGCGAGCGTGCACGCGATCAATCTCGCCCTCGCCTACATCCAACTCTACGAGGGGTCGAAGGCTACGCTGCGCGCGCTCGACTTCGGCGATCTGATCCATCGCACCCACGAATTGCTGACCGTCCGCGCCGACGCCGCCTGGGTGTTGTTCAAGCTCGATGGCGGCCTTGACCACGTGCTGCTCGACGAGGCCCAGGACACCGCGCCCGACCAATGGGACATCCTGCGCGCCCTCACCGCTGAATTCTTCATCGGCCAGGGCGCCGGCGAGCGCCACCGCACCGTGTTCGCGGTGGGCGACGAGAAACAGTCGATTTTCTCGTTCCAGGGCGCCGCGCCGGAACGACTGGCGGCCGAAGCGCAGTCGTTCGGGGCGATGGTCAAGAGTTCCGAGCGCCAGTTCAGCCAGCTGCCGCTGGTCGAAAGCTGGCGCTCGACGCCGGAAATCCTTTCGTTCGTAGATGCGGTGTTCGAACCGCTCGCCGTCGCGACCGCGCTGAAGCCGGCGGGGAGCACGCCGTTTCGCATTCAGCACACGCCGAAGCGCACCGACGGCGGCTGCGTCGATCTTTGGCCCTTGGACGAAACCGAACCCCGCGACGAGCCCGATCCGTGGGCGCCGGTCGATGCCGAGCCACCCGAGAGCGCGTCCAAGAAGCTCGCGCGCCGGATCGCCCGCTCGATCAAGGAGATGGTGGCGCGCGGCGAGAATGTCGGGGTGAAGGACGCCGGCCGTGGCGAGATCGGCAGTCGGGCGATGGGCTACGGCGACGTGCTGATTCTGGTGCGGCGACGCAACGGGCTGTTCCACGAGATCATCCGGGCGCTGAAGCGCGAGAACGTCCCGGTCGGCGGCGCGGACCGAATGCTGCTCTCCGAGCACATCGCCTTCCAGGACCTGCTCGCGCTCGGCCGGTTCGTCCGCTTTCCGGAAGACGACCTGACGCTCGCAGCCCTGTTGCGCAGCCCGTTCTGCGATGTGGAAGAAATCCCGCTGTACGATCTCGCCCACGGTCGGCGAGGCTCGCTTTGGCAGACGTTGCGTCGCCGCGCCGGCGAACGCGCTGAATGGGGCGCGGCTGCCGAGTTCCTGACCTGGGCGATCGATCTGGCCGCTGCCCGCGCGCCGTTCGATTTCTACGCCCGGGTGCTGTCCCGGCTCGACGCGCCCGGTTTGTCGATCAAGCGCCGCTTCCTCGGTCGGCTTGGCCGCGAGGCGGAAGACGCGATCGATGCCTTCCTCGCCGAAGCCTTGGCCGCCGAGCGCCGCGGGGTGATCGAGTTGGAACGGTTCATCCACGAGATGGCCGCCAGCGAGATCGAGGTGAAGCGCGAGCAGGAAGATCCCGAGCGCCAGGGCGAGGGTGAGGTGCGGGTTATGACCGTGCACGGCGCCAAGGGCCTCGAAGCGCCCGTTGTGATCCTGCCCGACACCACCACCCGCGCCACCGCCCTCGGCGGCCCGCTGCTCTCGACTGAAGGCGGCGGCTTCCTCTGGGCGCCGCGCAAGGCGGACGACTGCCCCGCCTCGACCGACGCCCGGGCGGCGCGGGAGCTGGCGGCCGAGCATGAATCGCTGCGGCTGCTCTACGTCGCCCTGACCCGGGCTCGCGACCGGCTGATCGTCTGTGGGGTGAGGACGCTCGACCGGTTCCTGAGGGGCAGCTGGCGCGAGGTGATCGAGGCTGGTTTCGAAACCCCCGCGATCGCCGAGCAGGTCCGTCATATCGCGCTCGAGGGTGGTGGCTGGCTGTTGCGCTTCGGCCAGGAGCCGGTTCCCGGTCTTGGGTTCGGGGCGCTCAGCGCTAAGCCTGGACCATTGCCAGCCTGGGCGCTCCGCCTCGCTCCGAGCGAACCGCCATCGGCCCGCTTCGCCTCGCCGTCCCGACTTGGCGAAGACGCTCGCGCTCCGGCCCCGTCGCCGCTTGCCCGCTCTCAGGGGCTCGGCCGCTACCGTCGCGGCGAGATCATCCACCGCCTGCTGCAGCTGCTGCCTGATGTGGCGACGGGCGAGCGCGCCGCCGCCGCTGATCGGCTGCTGGCCCGCGAGCGCGATCTCGGCGATGAGCAGCGCGCCGAGATGGCCGCGGCATCGCTGGCGGTTCTGGGAGATGAGCGCTTCGCCGCCGTGTTTGGCCCCGGCTCTCGCGCCGAGATCGCGCTGGCCGGCGCAGCGTCGCGCCTGCCGCCCGGTCTTGCGGTCTCCGGCCGCGTCGATCGCTTGCTGGTCGAGGACCGCCGGGTGCTGGTCGCCGACTTCAAGACCAACCGCCCGGCGCCCGCGACGGTCGAGGCCGCCGATCCAGCCTATATTCGCCAGATGGCGGTCTACTGGGCTTTGCTAACCGAGATTTTTCCTGGCCGCCTCGTTGAGGCCGCGCTGATCTGGACCGACGGGCCAAAGCTCATGCCGATCCCAGAAAATCTCATGATCTGCGCCCTGGACGAGATGGCCCGATCTGGTTGATGTTCCCTGGCTCGTGCCTACATGGGCCAGACTGAAGGGCGGGGCGTTCCGACCGCCGCCCAAGGGAGTAGTTCAATGAGCACAGTCCCGGTCACCGACGATTCCTTCGAGCAAGCCGTGCTGAAGGCCGAGGGTCCGGTCCTCGTGGATTTCTGGGCCGAGTGGTGTGGCCCTTGTAAGCAGATCGCGCCGGCGCTGGACCAGATCTCCGAAGAACTGGCCGGTCACGTAACCATCGCCAAGGTCAACATCGAGGAGAGCCCGACCACACCGTCCCGCTACGGCGTTCGCGGCATCCCGACCATGATGCTGTTCAAGGACGGCCACATGGCCTCGATGAAGGTCGGCGCCATGCCCAAGGCCAAGATCCTTGAGTGGCTGGCCGAGACGGGCGTCACGGCGGCGGCCTAAGACTCCGTCTCCCACGGATTGACTAAATGGACGCCTGTTGGGGTGAAGTCCGCGGTGTTCCGCGTTGCGACCGGAATGCCGCGGGCGATTGCCGTCGCGGCGATCATGGCATCCCGATCGGGACGCCTGTTCGGCACGTGCAGTGGCGCACATCGCCTTGCCGCCTCGAGGTCAAGCGGCAGTATCCGGTCCGCGAACCCGGCGAGAATTCGTTCCTCGAACCAACTGCGCAATACGCGACCCTGCTTGGCGTCTCGCCGTTCGATCTGCAGCACGCCGACTTCAATCTCAAGGACCGTGACGGCTGACAGGTACAGCTCGGACAGGTCGTTTCGTGAGGCCCAACGAACGAGATTCGGGTGGGCTCGCTCGGGTCTTCGGAGCCCGGAGACGACATCCGTATCGAGAAGGATCATTCGTCGAAGTCGACGGGTCTCAGGATATCCCTGCCGAGCTTAGGCGGGTCGAAGTCGATGTCGTCATCGGCCGCCAACGCTTCCAAGAGGCTGATCCCTGTGCCTGAGAGTCTTTGGTATTCCTGGTAGGTCAGCAGCACGTGCGACGGCCGGCCACGGTCGGTGACGAAGACCGGACCATCGCTCGCAGCACGCTTGGCCTTGCTGACGTCCTGGTTGAACTCTCGTCCCGAAAGCGTGGTGATCGACATTTCGCTCGCCGCTGTAGTTATGTGCCTACAAGTATGTTCATAACCGTGTCGAGACAACACGCGATATTGTTGACTACGTCAACTACCCGTATGAAGCTGGAGGGATGGAAGACGCCATCGCCGCTGTCCGGCTGTTCAGCCGCTTCTACACCCGCCGTGTCGGCGCCCTGAACCCGCGGTTCATGGGGACCGATCTGTCGCTGCCCGAGGCGCGGCTGATGTTCGAGATCGAGCATGCCGACCGGCCGGTGGCCGCCGACCTGCAGAAGCTGCTCGAGATGGACGCCGGCTACCTCAGCCGGGTGTTGTCGCGCTTCGAGGCGAGGGGTTGGATCACGCGCCAGACGGGCGAGGGCGATGCCCGCCGGCGGCCGATCTCCCTCACGCCGGCCGGGCGCGCGGTGTTCGAGGTGATGGACCAGCGGCAGCGCGACCATCTGGCGGAAATGCTTCGTCCGCTCGCCCCGGCGCAGCAGGCCGATCTGGTGGCGGCGTTGGGCGAAGCGCGCACCCTGCTCGATCCGACGCCGGACAAGACCTTCTCGGTGCGAACCTGGCGCACCGGCGATCTCGGCCTGATGGCTGCCCGGCAGCCCGCCTTCTACAAGGACGTCTATGGCTGGGGTCGCGGTCTCGAACTGAACATCGTCGACGCCACGGCCAACTTCCTGCGCAACTTCAAGGAGGGCCGCGACCAGGGCTGGGTCGCCGAGGTCGCCGGCGCGATGGCCGGTTCAGTGCTGATCACCGACGAAGGCGGCGGGCTGTGCCGCCTGCGCCTGCTGTACGTCGAGCCGATGGCCCGCGGCCGCGGTATCGGCGACCATCTGGTCGAACTCTGCCTCGGCTTCGCCCGTGAGGTCGGCTACACCACCGTGACGCTCTGGACCCACACCATCCTGACCAGCGCCCGCCGCATCTACGCCGCTCATGGCTTCGAGATCGCCGAGGTGGAGACGCACGAGGAATTTGGCGAGCCGGTCCAGGGCGAGACCTGGCGGTTGGAACTGTAGTTTGGCGTCCACGTCGTTTCGCTGCGGCGAGCGGCGTGTAGGATGCTGGAAATGAGCCCAGATCTCGCCGACCACTACCCGACTTCGGCGTCGATGCGCGCAGACCTGATCGTGCATTTGGTCGGCCTTGGCTTCGCCCTGATCGGCGGCGCGACTCTGCTCGGCCTCGCGCTTGGGCTTGGGACGCTGTCCCAAGCCGCCGCAGTCCTGATCTATGTGGCTGGGTTCGTCGCGATGCTCGCGCTCTCGCTGGCCTACAACTTCTCCAAGCAGCGCTGGCGGCCGATCCTGCGCCGACTCGACCATGCCGCCATCTTCGTGATGATCGCCGGGTCCTACACGCCCTTCACTACGCAGCGCCTGCACGGGGCGTGGGCCTGGGGCATGACCGCAGCGGTCTGGGCCTTGGCGTTGGCCGGTGTGGCGGCCAAACTGTTCCTCCCCGGCCTGGGTCGCCGGTTCTGGATCGCGCTGTACCTGGGTCTGGGATGGCTCTCGCTGGTGGCGCTCCAGCCGATGATCCGAAGCATGTCGTGGGTCGTGCTGCTCCTCCTCGCCGCCGGTGGCTTGGTCTACTCGACCGGCGCGATGATCTACGTATTGGAGAAGCTGAAATTTCGGCGCGCCATCTGGCACGGGCATGTGGTCGGCGCCGCCGCGCTGCATTTCGCGGCGGTATTGGTCGGGGTTGTCCTGGCGCGCGGAGCAACTTGACGATTCACACCTCGGGTTGCGGCAGGACGCCGCGCTCGCGCGCCGCGTTAACGTGGTTTGCAGACCCTTGCGACTAGGTTGGAAAAAACAACACCCGGAAGTGTTGATGCCGAAAAGCAGTCCCTCCGTCCCATCGCCCACCAACCTTGGCTCGTTCGACGTGCCTACCGCTGTGGAGCTTTCCCAGCGCGGCATGTTCGACCGCGTGATGTTCGCCGGCATCTACGCGTTCATCTCGCTGCTGGCGCTGCCATGGTTCGAGGTGGCCGCGTGGATCGCGACGATCGCGGTCTGGGAGGCCGTGATTGGCCCGCTGCTGGATCGCATGGTCGTCCGGATGCCGGAGGATCGCGCCTTCGCCGCCTATTCGGTGGGGAACGTCGCCGCGTCGACGCTCTACCAGGTTGCGGCGTTTCTATGCCTCGCGAAGGGCTCTCCACTGGGCGTCGCCATCGCCACCACCTGGATCGCTGGCGCCGTGCTCAACAGTTTCGTCTACTCGAGCGCGAATCGCGGCCTGCTTATTTCGACCCTGGCGCCGACGGCCCTCTCGGCGACGGTCGGGCCGTGGCTGGCGTACGGTTTCAGCTGGAATGCGCTCGCCATTCCCGTGCTGCTGTTGCTGGCCGCGCTCGCCTCGCGCCGGTTCTCGCTCGATCACGGCGCCCTGCTGGGCCAGCTGGCCGACCGCCAGGTCGCCTTCGCCGATCTGGAGCGCAAGCTGTCGGTCGCCATCGAGGCTTCGGGCGACGGCCTGTTCGAGCTGGATTTTATCGCCGACGAACTCAGTCCCAACGCCACCTGGCTGGCGATGCTGGGCTATGGGCCGGACGAGATCGGAACGCCGGTGCGCAACTGGCGCGGCATGATCCATCCGGACGATCTGCCAGGACTGACGAGCGACTACGCCGCCCACGTCCGCGGCGAGACCCCGCACACGGGCTGCGAAGTGCGCATGCTCTGCAAGGACGGCGGCTACAAATGGGTGTTGCCGCGCGCCCGACTGGTCTCTCGCACCGGCGATGGCCGCCCCTGGCGAATGATCGGCACCACCATGGACCTTTCGGCCCGCAAGACGCTGGAGCACCAGCTCGAAGCGGCCCGCGACGTGGCCGAAAGCGCCAACCACGCCAAGAGCGTGTTCGTCGCCAACATGAGCCACGAGATCCGCACGCCGCTCAACGGCGTGATTGGCGTGGCCGGCGCGCTCGCCGCGACGCCGCTGTCGGAGCCGCAGCGCGAGATGCTGGGCCTGATCGAGTCGTCCGGCCAGATGCTGGAGCGGATCCTCTCCGACATCCTCGACCAGGCCAAAATCGAGGCCGGTAACTTCCAACTGCAGATCGCGCCGTTCGACCTGCAGGCCGAGATCGAGGCGGCGGCGGAGCTGATGCGGGCTCGCGCCGACGAAAAGGGCTTGGCCTTCTCCACCCGCTATGGCGAGACCGCGCAGGGCCTGTTCGAGGGCGACGCCGTGCGCATCCGCCAGATCGTCTCGAACCTGGCCGCGAACGCGATCAAGTTCACGCCCACGGGCAGCGTCGCCGTCGCGGTTGAATCCGTTGAAGGGCCATCGGCCGGCGATCCGGCGACGATCCGCGTCGAGGTGTCCGACACCGGGATCGGCTTCGACGTCGAAACCGCGAACCGGCTGTTCAGCCGCTTCGTCCAGGCCGACGGCTCGATCTCGCGCCAATTCGGCGGTACCGGGCTGGGCCTCGCCATCTGCAAGCAGCTCACTGAACTGATGCAGGGGCAGATCACCGTCAGATCGGAGCCCGGCGTAGGCAGCGTCTTCACGGTCGAGTTACCGCTGATGCGCTCGATGAGCCTGGGGGATTACCGCCAGCGCGCCAGCGAAACCCAGCGCCGCGAAGATCCGGCCGCGCCCGGCGAGCATCTCTCCAAGATCCACATCCTGCTGGCCGAGGACCATCCGACCAACCAGAAAGTGGTCCAGCTGATCCTGGAGCCCACCGGCATCGCGCTGACCATCGTCGGCAACGGCCAGGAGGCGGTCGAGGCGTTCCAGCCCGGCCGCTACGACCTGATCCTGATGGACATGCAGATGCCTGTGATGGATGGCCTCGCCGCCACGCGGGCGATCCGGGCCTTGGAGGCCAAGGCGGGCTGTGTCGCCACCCCCATCGCCATGTTCACCGCCAACGCCATGGATGAACACCTGGCCCTTGCCGCCGAAGCCGGCGCCAACCACCACATCGCCAAGCCGATCACACCGGAACGTCTTATCGCCGGCATTGAGCTTGCCCTCGGCGCGGCCGGCGGTGCGGACGCGGCGGCCGAAGAGAGCGCCATCGTCTAAGCGGTCGCGCGGAAGCGGCGGAGCGCCAAGGCGCCGAGCGCGATAAAGATCACCAGCGTCACCCCCTGCGCGATCGCGAACGGCGGTTCCGATCCATTGGGCGCCAGCGCGTGCAGCGCCGGCAATTTGCCGAAAGCCTGCACCACGGCGACGAAGACGTTGAGGTAAAGCCCGATCGTGGCGGCTGCCACATAGGTTCCGCGCCAGGCGCCAGCGAGCTTGCGGGCGTAGAGCGCGAAACACGCCAATCCCAGGACTAGCAGCGACACGACGCCGACGATGTGTGGCGGACCGAAGCTTTTGGAGTGAAACATAAACCCGGTGACGTCGGTAAGGATGCTCGTCGCCAGAAACAGCGCTGTCACGCCCTGCGCCATCCGGCCGGAGATCATCAGCGCCACCACCACGAACCCCGCCGCGATCGCGAGCAGGCTGATGATCACGTGCAGCGTGGTGAAGGTCGAGGTCGTCAGACCGAAGATCATGGCCGGCTCCTGCTGGTTAAGCTGACTGTCGTCCCTCGGTGGCGATTAGCCAAGCGCGGATGCGGTAATGGCCGGCGCGCGCCAGCCGTGATCTAATCCGCTCGCCAAAGGGGCTGCGCCGGGGAAGATCGATGCGACTTGTCTCTCTCGCTTCGGCGGCCACCCTGGCCTTGATCTTGGGCGCCTCGGCGCAATCCGCGCCGCCCGCATCGCTCCAGGTCGCGACCGAGCGAGCCTGGCAGGCGGCGATCAAGGTCCACCAGAGCACCAACGCCTGTTCCGCGTCGATCGGGCTACCCGCCGCCAAGGCCGTCGTCCGATATTGCCGCTACATGAGCGGCGCGACCCACCCGCCCTGCAACAGCGCCAACGCGTGTAGTGACATCACCGATCACATCGGCTTCCAGGTCCCGGCCGCGCCGGGCGAGATCATCCCCGGCGAGAGCACGCTGCACGCGTCGGACTGGAAGACCATTGGCAAGCTGGGGGCGGAGTAGTGGCTGGTCCGGACGACGCAGCCGGCTGGTCGCTCGGGCCCTTTTCTCCGCCCGAGCGCGTGCTCGATGACCGGCCGGAGGTCACCTTCGACTGTCCGGTGGCGCGAGCGCGCATCGCCTGGGCGTCCAAGGACCTCTTCAACCCCGGGGCAGTCGTCTATGACGGACGGATCTGCCTGCTGGTCCGCGCCGAGGACGGGGTCGGCCGCTATGCCGGGACTTCGCGCATCGGCCTCGCCACCAGCACTGATGGAAGGAAGTTCGAACTCGAACCCGAGCCGGTGATCGCGCCGGGCGACGATGCTTGGCAGGCTTGGGAGTGGCCGGGCGGGTGCGAAGACCCTCGCGTGGTCGAGTCGCCCGACGGCGGGTTCGTCTGCGGCTACACGGCGTTCGACGGCAAGGTTGGCGCGCTCTTCATCGCTACCTCGAGCGACCTGCGGCGCTGGGAGAAGCACGGCCCGGCTTTCGCGGGCACGCCTTACGTGCGCCTGCCCACCAAGTCCGGCGCGGTCCTGACCGAGCTGAAGGACGGCCGCCTGGTGGCCGCGCGCCGCGACGGCAAATACTGGATGTATTGGGGCGAGGGCGTGATCTACGCCGCGACCTCCGATGATTTGATCCGCTGGACCCCGCTGCAAATCCCCGCCGCGCCGGATCGCTACCTTTCCTGGACCCCTGCCGCCGACGCCGACGGACCCTCTGGGCGCTGGGGGACCGAGCGCGTGCCAGGCCCGATGGCCCTGCGTCCGATCGCCGGCCCGCGCCGGGGCCGGTTCGACTCCCTGCTCACCGAGCCCGGACCACCGGCGGTGCTTACCGAGGCGGGCGTCGTGCTGATCTACAACGGCGCCAACCACCCCCGCACCGGCGATCCGGCCACGCCCGGCTTCGCCTACCAGCCGGGCCAACTGCTGCTCGACGCGGCCGATCCCACCGCCGTGATCGGGCGACTGCAGGCCCCATTCCTTCGCATCGATCCGGCGGAAGCCCAGGGACAGGTCGGCAACGTCTGCTTCGCCGAGGGACTGGTCGCCTGGAACGGCATGTGGTGGCTCTACGTCGGCCTGGCCGACTCCCGGCTCGGCGTTTCGACCGCGCCGCTGACGGCTTAAGCCTCGGCCGGGCGGAGCCGCCGCCAGGCGAAATAGCAGCCGAGCCCGATCAGGTTCCACGCGGCGAAGAACAGCTGAGTCTTGGCCGGCAGGCTTGCGAACAGATAGAGGCAGCCCAGCACCGCGGCGGGCGCGACCACCCAGGCGGCCGGCGTGCGATAGAGCCGCGGCGCGTCCGGGTCGCGTCGGCGCAGCACCAGCAGGCAGACCGAGACGGCGATGAAGGCGGCGAGGGTGCCGGCGTTGGCCAGCGAGGCGATCTGGTCCAGCGGGGCCAGCCCGGCCAGGATCGCCACCACCACCGCCGTCGCCAGCGTCATCCGCACCGGCGCCCCGCGCGAATTCACCTTCGCCAGGCTGGCCGGCAGCAATCCGTCGCGCGCCATGACGAAGAAGATCCGGCTCTGGCCGTAGAGGAACGCCAGGATCACCGTCGGTAGGGCGATCACCGCTGCCGCGCCGATGATAATCGCCACCTCGCCATGGCCGATCCCGCGCAGGATCAGCGCCAGCGGCTCGGGACTGGCGGCGAATTGCGCGGTTGGCATCGCGCCCACGGCCACTGCAGCGACCGCGACGTAGATCAGCACGCAGCCGATCATCGAGCCGATGATGCCGATCGGCAGGTCGCGGCCGGGCCGCTTGGTCTCCTCCGCCGCGGTCGAGATCGCGTCGAAGCCGTAGAAGGCGAAGAAGATGATCGACGCCGCCGCCATCACCCCACGCCGCACGCCGCCGACTTCGTGCGCGCTGAAGCCGTAGGGCATGAACGGGTGGAAGTTGGCCGCCTTGAAGTGAGGCGCGGCGACCGCGACGAAGATCGCCAGCGCGATGATCTTCACCCCCACCAGCGCGGCGTTGACGTTGGCGCTCTCGCGGGCGCCGAGCGTCAATAGGCCGGCCACCACGGCGATGATGAAGATGGCGGGCAGGTTGATCACCCCGCCAGCCCAGAGCCCGGCCGAAACGGCGGCCGGCAGATGCACGCCGACCGCCCCCAGGAACCCCACCGCATAGCCGGCCCAGCCCACCGCGACCGCGCTCACCACCAACGAATATTCGAGGATCAGGCTCCAGCCGACGATCCAGGCGATGATCTCGCCAAACGCCACGTAGCTGTAGGTATAGGCGCTGCCCGAGACCGGGATCAGCGTCGCCACCTCCGCATAGGCCAGCGCCGCGCAGGCGCAGATCGCGCCGGCGACCAGGAACGAGACGACCACCGCCGGCCCGGCCAGGTTCGCGCCGACCCCGATCAGGGTGTAGATGCCGGTCCCGACGATCGCGCCGACCCCGAGCGGGATCAGGTGCGCCCAGGTCAGCGTCGCCTTCAGCCGCTGCTCCGGCCGCAGCCCTTCCAGCGATACGGTCTTGCGGCGCATCAAGGATGTCATAGGACCCACACACGCACTGCCCTCGAAAGCGTCACCTTACGCCGCTATAGGAGTGCATGGACAAGAGGACTGAAGCCGCCGCCATCGTCGCCCAGATCGACGACGAATACCGCCGCGCCACCGGGGCGCTGCGGTCCGCGCTGAAGGCGTTCATGCAAGATGGCGTCTTGCCCGACCCGGCGCTACGCAGCGGCCGCGCCTTCACCTATCCGGAACTGCGGCTGGCCTATCAGCCCACCGCCGCCCCGCCGCGCCTCGCCCGTTCCTACGCCCGCTTCAGCCAACCCGGCGTCTATGGCGTCACCATCACCCGGCCCGACATCTTCGCCGACTACCTGACCGAACAGCTCACCCTGATCATGACCGACTTCGAGGTCGAGGTGTCTGTCGGCCGCTCGGATCAGGAAATCCCGTTTCCGTATGTGCTCGACGGCGCCGACGCCGCCGCGGCCGACGTCAGCGCGGCGGAGATCGCCCGTCACTTCCCCACCACCGAACTCGCCCACATCGGCGACGAGGTCAGCGACGGCTTCTGGCAGGCGGGGCCGGGCGAGATGCGGCCGCTGTCGCTGTTCGACGCCCTGCGCACCGACTTCTCGCTGCAGCGGATCGCCCACTACACCGGCGCCCCGGCCGAGCACGTGCAGCCCTACCTGCTGTTCACCAACTACCACCGCTACGTCGACGAGTTCGTGCGCCTCGCCTGCGCCGAGCTGCAACGCGAGGGCAGTCCCTACGAGACGCTCTCCTGCGCCGGCGGTGTGGTCATCACCCGCGATACGCCGGACCCGGAGCGCGCCGTGGCCGACTCGGCCTGGCGGCGCCACCAGATGCCGGCCTACCACCTCACCACCCGCGACCGGCGCGGACTCTCGCTGGTCAACATCGGCGTCGGCCCTTCCAACGCCAAGACCATTACCGACCATCTGGCGGTGTTGCGCCCGGAGGCCTGGCTGATGATCGGCCACTGCGGCGGCCTCCGGAACAGCCAGACCATCGGCGACTACGTGCTGGCCCACGCCTACCTGCGCGACGACCACGTGCTCGACGACATCCTGCCGCCGGAAATCCCGATCCCGCCAATCGCCGAGGTGCAGCTGGCGCTGCAGCTCGCGGCCGAGACCGTCACCGGCGAAAGCGGCGACGACCTGAAGGCGCGCCTGCGCACTGGCACGGTGGTCACCACCGACGACCGCAACTGGGAGCTCCGCTATTCGATGAGCGCCCTGCGCTTCAACCAGTCCCGCGCCGTGGCCATCGACATGGAGAGCGCCACCATCGCCGCCCAAGGCTACCGCTTTCGCACCCCCTACGGCACCTTGCTCTGCGTCTCCGACAAGCCGCTGCATGGCGAGATCAAACTGCCCGGCCAGGCCAACGCCTTCTACGAACGCGCCATCTCGCAGCACCTGCGCATCGGCATCGCCACCATGGACCTCCTGCGCCAGGAAGGGCCCCGCCTGCACTCGCGCAAACTGCGAAGCTTCGACGAGCCGCCGTTCCGGTAGCCGTTTTACTGGAATCCTCTTCCGTAGGAGGAGGGGGACCGCGCCTTCGCCGGGGCTAAAGGCGCGGTCCCCCTTCCCCTACGGGGAAGGATTGCACGGCGCCCACCCGGTCTCGCCAGTGTCACATCGCGCGACTAAGACGGAGCCATGACCAGACATATCCGGCTCGAAGCCGTCGAGAATTTCCGTGACTACGGCGACTATGCGACGGCGGCCGGCAAGCGGCTGAAGCCGGGCCGGCTCTACCGCTCCGCCTCGCACGGCCGCGCCACCGACGCGGATCTGGCGGTGATCGAGGGGCTGAACCTCGCCGTGATCGTCGATCTGCGCCGTCCCGGCGAGCGCGAGCGCGATCCGTCGCGCCGCCCCCTCGGGTTCAAGGGCCAGGTGATCCAGAACGGCGAAGGCGAGGCGGCGGGCGACGATCCCTGGTGGAACTTCGTGCGCAGCTCCGACCTCAGCGAAGACGCCTTCCGCGGCTATCTGCTGAACTACTATCGCGAGGCTCCGTTCGCCGCCCGCCACATCGACCTGTTCTCGCGCTATTTCCAGGCGCTGGCCGACGCGGAAGGCCCGGTGCTGATCCACTGCGCGGCCGGCAAGGACCGCACCGGGGTCCTCGCCGCCCTGACCCATCATCTCGCCGGCGTGCACGCGGACGACATCCTCGAGGACTACATGCTGACCAATAATCCCGAGCGCATCGCCGCCCGGGCGCCGATGGTGGCGCAGGTGATCGCCACCGAGACCGGCCGCACCCCCACCGACGCGGCGATCCGCGCCGCGATCGGGGTCGAGGCCGAATATCTCGCCGAAGCCTTCCGCACCATCGACGCCGAACATGGCTCGGCCGACGCCTACATGGAGCAGGTGCTGGGCGTGGACGCCGCTCTGAAAGAGAAGCTCGAAGCGCGCCTGCTGGCTTAAGCTGCCCCGCCGCACACTTCCTGGTCGGGAGTAAAAGACGCCCGCCGCCAGCGATTGCCAGCGACGGGCGAAAGGGACCTTTGGACCTCAAATCCAAGGCCGACTGTGGAACCTTGGCCGCATCACCTGCGAATCATAAAGCCGTGACAGGCCTCAGCCGGTCGCCAGGTGGTGCAGCACGACCGCACTGGCCGCCGCCACGTTGAGCGAATCCCACCCCGGCGCCATCGGGATGGCCAGGGCGCGAGCGCCGGCCAGCAGCGCGGGCGGCAGGCCAGCGCCTTCGGCGCCCAGCAGGACTGCGGCGCGGGGCGACCGCGTCACCTGGCTCAGCGGCTCCGCGCCGCCCGGCGTGAGCGCCAAGGTCTCGAATCCCGCTCGCGCCAGCATCGCCAGCACGTCGTCCTGCGCCGACAGCCGCGCGAACGGAACCTTCAGCGTCGCGCCGACCGAAACCCGGATCGCTTTGCGATAGAGAGGATCGCAGCAGGCTGGATCGATCAGCACAGCGTCCGCGCCGAACGCCGCGGCGTTGCGAAAGACGCCGCCGATGTTGTCGTGATTGGAGATGCCGAACAGCGCAACCACCAGGGCGCGTGGCGGCAGTCCCTCAAGCAGCGCAGCGGCGCCGGGATCTGACGGCCGCATTCCGTGAGCGAGGATGCCACGGTGGATATGAAAGCCCACCACCGCATCCATCACCGCCTGGCTGGCGGCGTAGACCGGGATCGTCGCGTCAAGGGGTTTGATCAGAGCGGCCAGCCGTTCGATCCGGTCCGCCGCAAGCAGCAGCGAGTTCGCGTTGCAGCGCGCGTGGCCGCTCAAGAGCACCCGCAGAACCACCTCGCCCTCGGCGATGAATTCGCCCCGACGCCCGACCAAGTCCCGCTCGCGAACCTGCAGATAAGGGGCGACGCGCGGATCGGCCGGATCGTCGATCGGGACGATCACGTCGCGCCGATCGGCTTTATCGGCGAGGTCCAGTTGATCGGATCGATGCGCTCGAAGCCGGTCACCTGCAGGCCGCGCTCCTTCGGTGGGCAGAACATATTGAGGCTGGCGGTCTTGCCGGTGACGTCGGCCTGCGCGCCTTTGAAGTTGGCGGCGCTGAACAAGGGCGCGACGTGCCAATACTGGTCGTAGCCGAGCTCGGCCATCAGATCGATCAGCACCGCCTGCTGATCGGCGCGGTCGTTCTCGACGTAGATGATCGGCCGGCAGCGCAGGATGGTCTGGCGCGCGCCCTGCAGCACCTGCGTCTCCCAGCCCTCGACGTCGATCTTCAGGAAGTCGAGCGTCGCCAGGTCGAGCGCGTCGAGCGGCGTCACCCGCACGGTACGGCCATCCGCCCAGCCGCCATCGGCGACCCGCGTGGTGAAGAAGGGCGACACCTGGCCGAAGTTGCCGTCGACGCTGTAGTCGGTCGGCGGCATCCGCGCGAAGCGGGCGTCGGCGCCCAGGGCTTCGGGCAAGGCGGTTACGTTGGCGAGGTCGGCCAGCGTCAGGTTGGCGCACAGCAGCTGGAACGCCCGCTGTTGCGGTTCGAACGCGAGCAGCCGACCCGGCGCGCAGGCCCCGGCCAACATCACGGAGTGCACGCCGATGTTCGCGCCGGCCTCCACCACGGTCATGCCCGGCTTGACCACCTGGCGGAACAGCTCGGTCTCGGCTTCGCAATATTCGCCGTACGTCTGCAGGCAGCGCGTGATGTAGGCGTCGGTCTTCAAACCCCACATCGGTCCATAGCGGGTGTCGATCAGGACGGCGTCGGACGGATCGGTCATCGGGGCTCCCTCGGCGCCGACCTCCCGGCGCACGCGCATTTCATCAGACTCGCTCGTTTTCGGCACGGCGAATTTTCACGCTTGCAATCGTGCTAACTCAGATATATCTAAGCACTCAGATATATCATATCGTATCGGAGTTACAACGAATGCATAGACATCATCACCATCACCGCGAGGCGTTTGCCGCCCGTGAATTCGGCTTTCATGGCCGACACTCCCATGGTCCCGGCTCACGCGGGTTCGGCGGGCGCCAGCGCCGCGCCGAGCGCGTGTTCGACCAGGGCGATCTACGGCTCGTCATCCTGAAGATGATCAGCGAGGCCCCGCGCCACGGCTATGAGATCATAAAGGAGATCGAGGAAAAGGTCGGCGGCGCCTATTCGCCCAGCCCCGGCGTGATCTACCCGACCCTGACCCTGCTCGAAGAGCTGGGCTACGTCACGGTCGAGAGCGCGGAGGGCGGCAAGAAGCTCTACCGCATCACCGAAGCCGGCGACGCCGAGCTCGCGGGCAAGAAGGGCGTCATCGACGGCATCTTCGCCCGCATGGCCGAACTGCACGAGCGCTACGAAGGCCCGTCACCCCGCATCCTGCGTGCGATGCAGAACCTCGGCAACGCGATCGGCGCCCGCATGCGCGCTGGCCCGGTCGAAGGCGAACAACTCGACGCCCTCGTGGCCGCAATCGACGAGGCCGCGCGCCTGGTCGAAAAGGCTTAATCCTCCTCCGTAGGAGGAGGGGACCCCGAAGGGGTGGAGGAGGTATGCGGCCGCGCGCCAATGCCAGCAGGCGTCCTTCAGACTATCCTCGCGGGGTCGGGCGCGCTTCATCGAACCCCCTCCACCGCTTCGCGGTCCCCCTCCCCCTCTGAGGCTGTGAATCTTTCCATCGGGGGCGGTTGAGGGCGGTCGCGTGTTGTGATTCCTGATGTCCGTGTCGCGTTGAGCGGGGCGGTGATGACTGAGCAAGAAGATCGGAAGAGC
>Ga0302314_10007477_pt1 | contig 19641 bp, 21 predicted proteins | sample III_Palsa_N2_3_FD_200533 | JGI IMG/M metagenome (GOLD analysis project Ga0302314, IMG submission 200533) | Peat permafrost microbial communities from Stordalen Mire near Abisko, Sweden - III_Palsa_N2_3 | ecosystem: Environmental > Terrestrial > Soil > Palsa > Peat permafrost | place: Sweden...
CGCGCCAGCCCCCGCCCTTGTCTTCGAGCAGGCCGCCAACCTGCTCTGGATACCCGATCTCAGCGCCGACCTGCGCGCCGCCGTATACAAGGTGCTCGCGACCACGCAGGGCGTGACCGTGACGAAGGACGCCGCCGACAGTTCGGGCCGCCCGGCCGTCGAGATCAGCCGTCGCGACACCGACGGTTATGCGGTCATCGCGACGTTCGAGAACCCGCTCACCGGCGCCACGCTCGAATCCCTCTGGAACGGTGCCGGCCAAATCGATGAAGACCTATACCAGTCGATCACCTACAGCAACACCATCCCGCCTGACCCCTACCAGGGTTGACCCGTCGACGGCATTCGTCGACAGTTCCCGGCCGCCTTCGCGCGGGCGGGAACTACGGCTTTTTGACGACCGACGCCTGGTAGATCTGCGCGATCGACGCTTCGAGCCGCGCGTTGAACTGCTCATCCGTCTGGCCGTCGGTGAGCCCTTCGAGCAGCGCGCGGGAGAAGCTGGCGATGAGCGAGGAGTCCCGCGCGAGCAGGCCGCAGGCCTCGTCGCGGCTGTAGCCACCGGACAGGGCGAGAACCCGCAGCACCCGCGGGTCGGACGCGAGCTCGCCGTACAGGTCGGGCACCGTCGGTATGGTGAGCTTGAGCATCACGACCGCGCCGTCAGGCAGCGCCTCGACGCGCTTGTGCAGGGCATCGCGCAGCAGCGTCTCCGCCCGCTCCTTGTGCGGGCTTGAGATGCTGACCTCTGGCTCGAGGATGGGGACAAGGCCCGCCGCGCGAATCCGGTCGGCGTAGCCGAACTGCTGCTCGACGATCGCCGAGATCCCCGCCTCGTTGGCGTCCTTGATGACCGACCGCATCTTGGTGCCGAAGATCCGGTGCTCGAGCGCTCGCCCGAGAAGCTCATCGAGGGTGTCGATGGGCTTCATGAGCTGGACATCGTCCTCTTCGGCTGCCAGCCCCTTGTCCACCTTCAGGAACGGAACGACGTGCTTCCGCTCCCACAGGTAGGTGGCCGTGGGCGAGCCGTCCACGTCCCTGTCCATGGTCTGCTCAAAGAGAATCGCCGCGAGAATGCGGTCACCGTCAAATGCCTGGCTGGTAAGCACCCGGGTGCGCATGACGTGGACCAGGTCGAACATCTCGTCATCCGAGTGATAGCGGTCCTTGGCGATGCCATACCCGGCCAGCGCCGAGGGTGTGCTGCCGCCGCTCTGATCCAGGGCCGCGAAGAAGCCCGGCGCGGTCTTGACCTTCGCAAGCTGTTCGTCGTTCACGTTGCCATTCTGGCATCACGCGAGCGGACCAGGCGACGGTACGGGCCGCGGCTTGACTTCTGGGGCGGTCTTGATTTTCGTGTGAGGATGAATGGGGTAATAGCGCACAAATGAAGAAGAAGGGACACGGGATGTCGCTAGCGGTGCCGGCAGACCTGCTTGAGAAGGCTTACCACGGCGAGGTGGACGAGGCGGCGTTCCTTGACTGCATTCGCACCTCGCTGCCGTACGCCTGGGCCGTGATCACCGGCCTGATCACGGACCTGGGAGCGGGCGGTGCCGAGTTCGCCGACAATCAGGTACCCCCGCCGGACGAGCAGGCCCGTGGCCAACTGCTGCGGCTGATGGCAAGCGACGCGATGCGCGCCGCGATCGAGCGGCGCTACGACGTCCGGCTGGCATTCCAGAACTGCCACCGCGCCGCCGTGTTCCGCCCCGGTGCCACCGTGGCACTCGGCGAGTTCATCTCCGCCCGGTCGCAGCTACTCAACCAGCATCCTGATCTTGTGGACTGCTGAACCCCATTCATCTCGCCGTCGGCGCTATCCGGTTGTGAGGACGGTGGCCCAGACGGTACGTCCGCTTGGGATGGCGGGGCTGACGCCCCACGCCTTCGAGAGCGTGCTTACCAGCAGCAGCCCGCGCCCGGACACGTCGTCGGCGGCAGGCTCGCCGACGGCGGGCTCCTGGGGTCCCGTGCCCTGATCGGTCACCTCGATATGCAGCGACCCGCTGTCGAGCCGCAGCGTGCAGCCGATGACGCTGCTTCCGCTGTGCACCACGGCGTTGGTGACGAGTTCGCTGATGATCAGTACCGCCGCCTCCGTCGCCTCCTGGTCAATGGAGTGGCGGAGCAGCCAGGCGAGCGTGCGGTACCGCGCCTCGGCGGCCGATGTGCTGCGCGCGGCGAGGTTGAATGCCTCGCGCAGCGCCTCGGTGTCTGCCTGTGGCAAGCGTGACTCACCGCCGTTCAGCGTCTCGACGGAGCTCGGATGCACGATCACTATCATTCACGAGAAGTTCGTGGCGCAACCGCTCCTCATGATATTTTCATTACGTATTTTCTGACATGTGCAGTTCAGGCTGAATGTCCGCTGAGCGCCGGGTGGGGCTGGAGGTGTGGCAAGTGACACAAGGGCAGTCGGCTAGCGCCGCGACCGTCCGGCTGCTTGTCCTCGGCAAGCGGCTGCGGGACCTCCGGGTGGCCGCGGGCAAGTCGCTTGAAGACGCGGCGGCGGCCCTGAGCGTCAGCGTGCTCGCCATTCGCCGCATCGAGCAGGGCCAGGTCAAGTGGAAACTGCCCTATATCAAGATCCTGCTCCAGGAGTACGGGGTCAGCGGCGGGGAGGCCAAGACCTTCCTCACGCTGTCCGCGGAGGCCAACCAGCCTGGCTGGTGGTACCGCTACCGCGACGCGCTGCCCGACTGGTTCCGCGCGTTCGTCAGCCTTGAGGAGGAAGCAAGCCTCATCCGCGCCTACGAGCCGCATTACATCCCCGGCCTGATGCAGACGGAAGACTACGCGCGCACCGTGCTGAGCGCCGGCCTGCGGGACACCGACGAGATCGAGCGCCGGGTCCGGCTGCGCATGGAACGCCAGCGCAAGCTGCTTCAGACCGGTGACCTCGAACTGTGGGTCGTCATGGACGAGACCGTGCTGCGCCGCCCGGTGGCGCCGGCGCCGGTGATGCGGGACCAGATCGACCACCTGATCGAGCTTGTGGCGCTGCCGAACGTCAAGCTCCAGGTGATCCCGTTCGCGCTGTACATCCATGACGGCATGTACGGGCCCTTCCACAGCTTCCGGTTCCCGTTCCCCGAACTGCAGGACATCGTTTACGTCGAGACCGTGCTCGGCTCGTTCTACGTGGACCAGTACGAGGACGTGACGGCGTTCTCAGCAGCGCTTGACCGGATGAGCGCGCTCGCACCGCCACCACAGCGCACCGAGGCCCTTCTCGGTGCCATCCGCAAGGAGATTGGTTGATGAACCACCTACCCAACGCGAGCAGGGATCTGGGCACCGACGGCTGGCACAAGCCGTGGAGCGGCCACAACGGCGGTTCCTGCGTGGAGATCAAGCCGCTGCCCGGTGGGCAGTTCGCACTGCGCCAGTCGACCGAGCCCGAGGGGCCGGCCCTGGTGTTCACCGAGACCGAGCTCGACGTCTTCGCCGCGGGCTGGACCCCGCACAAGGCAGGCCTCCCGGCAGCCTGATCTCGCCGCGGCGGCCGTCACCCGCCGCGGGCAGCACACGCGACGCGACGAACTCCCCCCGGGGGCCGCACGGCCCGGCGCCCCCGGGCGTACCCGTTCGGGCCAGCGATCAGGAGACACTGCGAGATGCCGGAAAACCTTGACTGGACGGCCCGGGGACTCGACTACGAGCCGCCGGAGATCGATACGACCAAGGCGCACTCGGCACGCCTCTACGACTATCTGCTCGGCGGCAAGGACAACTACCCCCCGGACCGGGAAGCCGCCGAGCGGCTGATGAAGGTTATGCCCTCCGCCCAGGTGATGGCGCAGCAGAACCGCCTGTTCATGCGCCGGCTCACGCGATACCTGGCGGCCGGGCAAGGAATCAGCCAGTTCCTTGACATCGGCACCGGCATCCCCACCTCGCCGAACCTGCACGAGATCGCCCAGCAGATCAACCCGGCCGCGCGGGTCGTCTACGCCGACAACGACCCGATCGTCCTGGCTCACGCGCACGCGAGGCTGACCAGCGCCTCGCAGGGCCGGGTCGCCTACATTCACGCGGACATGCGAGACACCGACTCGATCACGACCGCGCCGGACCTGACCGCCACTCTCGACCTCAGCCAGCCTGTGGCCCTGTCAATCCTGGCTACCTTGCACTTCATCCCCGACGACAACCAGGCATACGAGCTGGTCAGACGCTACATGCTGCCGCTGCCGCCCGGAAGCTTCCTGGCCCTGTCGATGGGCACCGCTGACTACGCGCCCCAGGGGGAAGGCCTGGCGGTGTCTGTCTCCCGCGCGCAGGGCATCCGGGTCCGATCGCGCACCAGGGCCGAGGTGAGCGCGTTCTTCGACGGCCTTGAGCTGATCGAGCCTGGCGTGGTCCCTGTTCACCAGTGGCGGCCGGACGCAGACGCCGCCGAAGTCCGTGACAGTGAGGTCACGCTGTACTGCGGCGTCGCACGCAAGCCCTGAGCGGCAAGCAGGCTAAGCGCCCGGCCAAGCGCGGGATTGTCGGCGCCCTCGCGCCAGGCGGCGGCCAGTTCGACCGGCGGCGACTGGCCGTCGGCGAGCTCGACGAAGGCCACACCCTCCGGGTGCATCGCCATCGCGGACTCGGGAACGATGGCCAGCCCCACGCCGGCCTGTACGAGGGCGAGCATCGTGTGCACCTGGCTCACGTACTGCACGTACCTGGGGCTGGCCTGCGCGCGAACGGTCATGCCGAGCAGCAGCTCGTGGAAGTAGCGCGATTCCACCGGCGAGTACATGACCAGGGAGAGACCGTCTAGCTCGGCCAGGCCGGCCGGCCGGCCGCGGCTGGCGAGCGGGTCCGCCGCGGGCACCGCGAGGAGCAGCCGCTCGGTCTGGACGATGCGCGACAGCAGGCCGGTCCTGGTGACCGGCGGACGCACAAAGCCAAGGTCGAGGTCACCCGAGGCGATCGCCTCCACCTGGTCGGCGGTTACCAGCTCGCGCAGCACGAGATCCAGATGCGGCAGCTGTTCACCGATCAGCTGCAGGAACGACTTCACATACCCGTGCACGGAGACGGCGGTGAACCCGACCGCCAGGGTTCCTCCGGTCCCCGTGGGGATGCGCCGCACGGCGAGCGACGTCTCCTCCGCCAGCCGCAGGATGCGCCGCGCCTCGGTGAGGAAGACCCGGCCGGCGGGCGTGACCTTGACCGTGCGGCCGCCGCGGTCGAGCAGTGACACGCCGACTTCCCGCTCAAGCAGCATGATCTGCCTGCTGAGCGGCGGCTGCGTCATGTGCAGGCGCGCGGCGGCCCGGCCAAAATGGAGCTCCTCGGCGACCGCGACGAAACTTGCGAGCTGCGCCAGCGTGAACATCGATCCATTTTCTGTATCGATACCAAGCATTTTCGACTTAGACGTGAATCGAAGCCGACCCTAGCATGGGTAGCATGTTCAACGGTCTGCTGTTCTTCCCTATCACCCCGTACCTGAGCGACGGCGAGGTCGATCTCGCCGAACTGGCCGCGCACATCGGGCGCGGCGTCGACGCGGGCGCGGGCGGTGTCTTCGTCGCGTGCGGCACCGGCGAGTTCAGCTCGCTCGAACCCGACGAGTACGCCGAGGTCGTGCGCACCGCCGTCACGACCATCGCGGGCCGCGTTCCTGTCTTCGCCGGCGCCGGCGGCCCGGTGCGCACGGCCCGGCGGTTCGTCGATCTCGCCGCGGCGGCGGGCGCCGACGGCGTGCTGCTGCTGCCGCCGTACCTGACGGAAGCCAGCGGACCCGGTCTCGAGGCCTACGTGCGCGCGGCGACACGGGAGGATCTGCCGACCATCGTCTACAACCGGGCGAACGCTCGCTTCGACGAGCGGAGCGCGGTCGCGGTCGCCACGCTGCCGCAGGTCATCGGCTTCAAGGATGGCCACGGCGACCTCGACCTGATGAGCAGGATCGTGCGAGCCGTACGGGACGAAGCCGACAACGGTTCGTTCCTCTTCTTCAATGGCATGCCGACCGCGGAGGTGACGCAGCGCGCCTACCGCGCCATCGGCGTCCCGCTCTACTCCTCGGCCGCCTTCGCGTTCGCGCCGCGCGTCGCGCTCGCCTACTACGACGCGCTTGAGCGCGATGACCAGGCGACGATCGCCGCGCTCGAGCGGGACTTCTACCACCCGCTCGTCCGGCTGCGGGACCGCGGCGCCGGCTACGCGATCTCGCTCATCAAGGCCGGGGTCGAACTCGCCGGCTTTTCCGCGGGCGGTGTCCGGCCGCCGCTCACCGAGGTGCTGCCCGAGCACCGGGAGGAGCTCGCGCGCATCCTCGCCGCCGGCCTCGCGGCGCTCCCGGAGGTACCGCTGAAGATCTGACGGCTATAACCGGCACAACCTTCAGCGATATCGAGGATGGGGAACATCGTGACAACAACAGGAAGCATCCGCATAAGCAACGTGACGATCACGCCGGTCGCGTTCGCCGATCCGCCGCTGCTTAACTCCGTCGGCGTCCATGAGCCGTTCGCGCTGCGCGCCGTCATCGAGATCGCGACCGACGCCGGGCTCACCGGCCTCGGCGAGACCTACGCCGACGAGAAGCACCTGGCCGCGCTGCACGCCGCGGCCACCGCCATCGAGGGCGCGGACGTCTACCACACCGAGGAGATCTACCGTCGGGTCCAGGCCATCGCGGCGCCGCAGACGACCATCGCGTCCGGCCTCATCGGCGAGAGTTCGGCCACCGACCGGGTGTTCTCCCCGTTCGAGGTGGCCTGCCTCGACATCCAGGGGAAGGCGATCGGGCGTCCGGTCGCCGACCTGCTCGGTGGCGCCGTCAGGGACGAGGTGCCGTTCTCCGCTTACCTTTTCTATAAGTGGGCCGCTCATCCAGGCGCGCAAAACGCCGACGACTGGGGCGAGGCGCTCGATCCCGACGGCATCGTCGCCCAGGCCAAGCGGATGGTCGACGGCTACGGATTTACCGCGCTCAAGCTCAAGGGCGGCGTCTTCCCGCCGGCGCAGGAGATCGAGGCGGTGCGGGCGCTGCGCGACGCCTTCCCCGAGCACCCGCTGCGGCTCGACCCGAACGCCGCGTGGACCACCCAGACCTCGCTCGGCGTCGCCCGCGACCTGGCGGGGGTGCTCGAGTACCTGGAGGACCCGACGCCGGGCATCGACGGCATGGCCCGGGTGGCGCGGGACGCCCCGATGCCGCTCGCCACCAACATGTGCGTCGTCGCCTTCGCCCACCTGTCCCCCGCCATCAGGGCAGACGCCGTCCAGGTGATCCTCTCCGACCACCATTACTGGGGCGGTCTGCGCCGGTCCAAGGTGCTCGCCGGTATCTGCGAGACCTTCGGCATCGGCCTGTCCATGCACTCCAACTCGCACCTGGGCATCAGCCTCGCCGCGATGGTCCAGCTCGCCGCGGCCGTACCCAACCTCACGTACGCCTGCGACACGCACTGGCCGTGGAAGACCGAGGACATCGTGGCCGGCTCGCCGTTCACCTTCCGTGGCGGCGCGCTCGCCGTGCCCGCCGGACCCGGGCTCGGCGTCGAACTCGACCGCGATGCCCTGGGCCGGCTGCACGAGCAGTACCTGGCCTGCGGGCTGCGCAACCGCGACGACACCGGCTACATGCGACGCGTCGTCCCCGGCTACCAGCGCATGCAACCGCGCTGGTAGCCATTTGAGGTACCGGTGGAACCACGGGTCCGTTCAGAATAAAAGATTTGATTTCCCCGAACGGACGCGTGGTTTCACCCCGCTCTAAGATGGCACCGTGGCCGAATTCGACCCGAAAACCCCGAGCATCGCGCGGGTCTATGACTATGTCCTCGGCGGCAAAAACAATTACGCCGCCGACCGTGAGCTGGCCGACCGCCTGCTCGTCCTCGTCCCTGGGTTCGCGGAATTGGCGGTCGAGAACCGCGGCTTCCTCTCCCGCGCCGTGACCTGGGCCGCGAACCAGGGGATCGGCCAGTTCATCGACCTGGGCTGCGGGCTGCCAACCTCGCCGAGCACCCACGAGTCGGCGCAGGCGATCGACGGCGACGCGCGGGTGGTGTACGTCGACAACGACCCGGCCGTGGTCGATCACCTGCCCGCGCTGCTCGCCAAGGGCGCACCAGGCGTGCGTTTTGTGGACAGCGACGTGCGCGACGTGGCCGCGGTACTCGACGGCGCCCGCGCGGCCCTTGACCTGTCGACACCGGTCTGCCTGGTCGCGGGGTACCTGCTGCACTTCTTCACGGCCGACGCCGGACGGGACATGATGGGCGGCTACGCGGCGGCGCTTGCGCCGGGGAGCTGCCTCGTGCTCTCCGTGCTCCAGGGCGACGGCGAGGCGGCGGATGAGGGCATGAAGACGTACTCCTCCAGAGCCGCCCCGGTCTACAATCACCCGGTGCCTGAGGTCGTCAGCTTCTTCGGCCCGCTTGAACTGGTGCCGCCAGGACTGGTGGAAGCGCGGCACTGGGACGCCGGTTCCTGCCTACCGAACTCGCCGCCCCGAGGCAACCACGTGATCGGCGGGATCGGCCGCAAGCGGTCGGCCGACGGCTAGGGTTTGCGGGCGACGCCGCAGCAGAGTTCGGCCTCGGACAGGTACACCTCTGGAGCGTGGACGTCGGGTCGCCACTGGTTGACCGGAACCACGCCGGGCTCGATCAGCTCAAGGCCGTCGAAGAGCGTGGCGAATTCGGCACGAGTGCGGCGCAGGACGGGAATACCGCGGCTGCTGAGTACGGATATCGCCTCGTTTGACGCCTCGGGCGTGAGGCCATCGCTGATGGCTACCGACAGGGCCACGAAGCTCCCCGGTGCCAGCGGGGCAACGTAGCGGCCAAGCAGCTCGCGTGCCTCGTCGGCGTCCGTGATCACGTGCAGGGTCGACAGGATGAAGAGCCCGACGGGACGGCTCAGGTCCAGCGTGGCCACCAGGTCCGGCGCGGTCAGCACCGACCTTGTATCGCGCATGTCGGCGTGGATGTACTCCACCCGGCCAAGCGGCCCGCTGGTCAGCCGGGCACGTGCGTGGGCCAAGACGATCGGGTCGTTATCGACGTAGACGACCCGCGCGGCCGGATTGGCCCGCTGGGCGATCTCGTGCAGGTTCGGCGAGGTCGGGATGCCTGTGCCGATGTCGAGGAACTGGTCGATGCCTTCCTCGGCGGCCAGGTAGCGGGCGAGCCGCTGCATGAACAGGCGATTCTGCCGCACCGTCTCCGGCAAGGTGGGCACGATCTCGATCAGCTGCTCGGCGGCTTCCTTGTCTGGCGGGTAGTTGTCCTTGCCGCCGAGAAGGTAGTCGTAGACCCGCGCAATGTGCGCCTTGCTGGTATCGATCTCTGGCATTCGCCAGGCCTCCAGGTTCGCATCACTGGCACACCCCATGTCGCGACAAACCCTACCGGACACCGCCTCGTGATTTCGAGACACTGCCAACCGGCACCGCCAACCGGCACCGCCAACCGGCACCGCCAACCGGCACCGCCAACCGGCACCGCCTGCGTGGCCCCGGTTCCGGTCTCGGTCCCGGTCCGGCTCCCGAAATATCACCATATAAGCGACAGGATTTGATAACGCTGAAGTTTTGACCGCCTATCACCCCCCGACCTTCAGCGCTAGCACAATCCGGGACTCGCACCCAACGCACGGTCACGGACGGAAAGTGAATTGCCCGACATATCGCGATAATGCGGGTGGTGTGGCGAGTGCGACATTGGCTGGAGATGCGTGATCGTGTGCCAGCGCTGCAGCCGTGGCGGATACGCACCGCCGATGCGTCCGCCGCAGAATGACGCGAAGGCGACATTTCGATCGTGAGCGATGCGCCATCTAAGGCGTCGTCCTCCCCGGGAAATCCTTAGTGCTGAAGATTTGACCGGCGGGGACCGGTCAAATCTTCAGCACTATTTTGATCTTGGTGTTTTTACCGTGATAAATCCCGCACGCTCCCGCCGGTGCAGGCGGGATGGCGCCCGCGCCGGCGGGAGGCGCCCATGCCGGCGGGAGGCGCCCATGCCGGCGGGAGGCGCCCATGCCGGCGGGAGGCGCCCATGCCGGCGGGATGATTAACTTCCTGCTGCTGGGTAGAGGGGACTGCCTGAAGCGATAGCTCCGGCAGCGCAGGCAGAGCGCAGGAAGGACATGCACCATGACCGCAGCAGTCTGGATAGCCATCATCCTCGCGGTGGTAGTTGTGAGTCTTGCCATCGGTATCCCGTACTTTCTCACCCACAGGCGCATGGCTGACCACTTCGAGCATGCGAAGAGTGAGGCGTACCTGGAAGCCACGGGCAGGAGCCCTGAAGACGTGGCTTTGGGTAGGCCGGGGCACCCGTGGCGGAAGAGGCCAGCCGGGGAGCGGCGGCGGACGACCCCTACCCAGGTCAGCTAGCAAGCTCAGCTAACCGATCCTGCCGGGTGGCGATCAGGCGCGGCCGAGGTCCGCGGCGGCCTTGGCCAGCGCGGTGATGATCTCTTCTGTGTGCGGCGGGCCGAGCCTTGCCATCGGCACCGAGCAGCTGATCGCGTACCCGGCACGCCTGGGGATGGTCGTCGCGTAGCAGGCAAGGCCGACGGTGTTCTGTTCCCGCTCGAAGGCCCAGCCGCGCACCCGGGTGTCCGCGAGCTCGGCGAACAGCTCCGCGCGGGTCGTGACGGTGGCGGACGTGAGGCGGGCGAGCTTGGCCGGGAGCAGCGCGTCGGCCTCGGCGTCTGCGCGCTCCGCGAGCAGCGCCTTGCCAAGCGCGGTGGCGTGCGCGGGCAGCCGCCGGCCGATGCGGGAGATCACCCGCAGATGGTGCAGTGACTCAAGGCTCGCCAGGTAGACGACCTCCGCACCGTCCAGCCTGGCCAGGTGCACGGTCTCGTCGAGTTCGTGGCGGAGCGTGGCGAGCACCGAGCCCGCCACCCGGGCCACCGGGTCGCGGTCCAGGTAGCTGGCACCGGCGCGCAGCGCGCGCAGCCCGACGCCGTAGCTGGCTCGCCGTTCGTCGGTCTCCACCCACCCGGCATCTACCAGGGTGCGCAGCAGTTGGTGCAGACTGGATTTCGGCATGCCAAGCGCACGCTGAAGCTCGGCCTGGCTGAGCCGCCGCGGCGCGTCAGCAAGCAGCTCAAGCAGCTCAAGCGTCCGACGTGCGGATTTGACGCCGCCCGCCGCCTCGTGCGTGGTCGGCCACTCCTGCATGACCGGGGCCTTGTTCATCGCGTTGACACCCACCATCCGCCAATTTAAAGTCCGACCTAGCGGTTCACGGATATGACCATAGTTCATATATATAAACGTAAGGTAGAGCATGAGCGGCGGCGCTATAAAGATCACCGGCATCACCATCACCCCGGTCGCCTTCGCCAACGCCCCGCTGCTTAACGCGGTCGGCGTGCACGAGCCGTTCGCGCTCCGCGCCGTGATCGAGATCGCGACCGACGCGGGGCTGACCGGGCTCGGTGAAACCTACGCGGACACCCGCCACCTCGCCGCGCTGCGCGCCGCCGCGCGGGCCAGCGAGGGCACGGACGTGTACCATACCGAAAAGATCTACCGCCGGATCGCGGACGTGGTCGGCCATGGCGACGCCACCATCGCCTCGGGAACGGTCGGGGAAACTCCTGCCGCCGATCCGGTGTTCGCCCCCTTCGAGGTGGCCTGCCTGGATATCCAGGCGCGGGCTGCCGACCGCCCGGTCGCTGACCTGCTCGGCGGCGCCGTGCGGGACGAGGTGCCGTTTTCCGCCTACCTGTTCTACAAATGGGCGGCGCACCCCGATCGCGATCCCGATGATTGGGGCGAGGCACTCGACCCCGACGGCATCGTCGCGCAGGCCCGCCGCCTGGTCGGCGAGTACGGCTTCACCGCGCTCAAGCTCAAGGGTGGCGTCTTCCCACCCGAGGCGGAGATCGAGGCGGTCCGTGCGCTGCGCGACGCCTTCCCCGACCATCCCATCCGGCTCGACCCGAACGCCGCGTGGACCCCGCAGACGTCGATTGACGTGGCTTGCAGGCTCGATGGCGTGCTCGAATACCTGGAGGACCCGACCGAGGGCATCGTCGGCATGGCCGAGGTGGCGAGGCAGGCTCCGATGCCGCTTGCCACCAACATGTGCGTGATCGCCTTTGCCCATCTGCCCCCCGCCATCAGGGCGGCGGCCGTCCAGGTGGTGCTGGCCGACCCGCACTACTGGGGCGGCCTGCGCAGGTCGAAGCTGCTCGCCGAGATCTGCCGGACCTTCGGCCTCGGCGTGTCCATGCACTCCGACCCCCACCTCGGGATCAGCCTCGCCGCGATGGTGCAGCTGGCCGCCGCCACCCCGAACCTCGGCTACGCCTGCGACACTCACTTCCCGTGGCGGTACGAGGACGTCATCAAGGGCACGCCGCTGCCCTTCAGAAACGGCGCGATCCGCGTCCCCGACGGCCCGGGGCTAGGCGTCGAGCTCGACCGTGACGCGCTCGGCGTCCTGCACGAGCAGTACCTGCGCTGCGGCTTCCGCGATCGCGACGAAACGGCCTATATGCGGAGCGCAAGCCCCGGTTATGAGTTCATCCGGCCCCGGTGGTGAGCTTTCAAGTCGGCGAGAATTCGCCTACCGGATGCCGCGCCATGGCCGCGATTTCGCTCCGGTTACTGACGATTGCCACCATGTCTCATCTTCCGCCTTTCAGTGGGTCTGACCGGCGCCCGGCGCTGTCAGGTCCCGAGCAGCACGAGTTCCTTCAGCAGCAGCTTGGCAGGAACAGGATCAGCCGCAGGAACATCATCAAGGGGAGCGTGGGCGCCGTGGGCGCCGCCTTCCTGCTCGGCAACAGCTCCGGCTCGCAGGCGTTCGCCGACCAGCTGACCAGCACGGGGACGATCGCCGACGGCTTCGTCGTCATCAGCGTCGTGGTCCCAGGCAACCAGAAGGCCGAGACGGGACCGTATGTCAGCCAGCGGGACTTCACCGATCGCTACGAGACCATCGACTGGTCACAGGCACGGTTGCGCGATTATGCCTTCATCGCCCTCGACGTCGTGCCCGCCGCCCACGGCGGTACCACGACGATGACCCTGCGGGCCATCGACTAGCAGGGCGCGGAGTTCGATCGCGTCGTGTTCAGCCGAATCGCCAAGGGGAGATATTAGCGCTCTTCCGTCGGATTTATCCGCATAAAAACAGCAAGATCAAATTAGCGCTGAGTGTTTGACCGGCAATAGCCGGTCAAACACTCAGCGCTATCGATTTCGATGCTTACCTGGCTTCGATCTCGGCCATGACGGCGGCGAACTCGGTCATCGTCGCCGCGTCGTCCACGCCGCGCAGCCCGGGCACCCGGCGCAGCTCCGCCTGGACGTCATCGCCGTCGATCAGGTACTCGACGATCCCAGGCGAGCTTGGTTCGAGGCCGCGCTTCGGGTCGGCGGGGACGGAGAAGGTCATGGACGGTGCCCAGACCGTGAGGATCTCGCCCTCGAACGCACGGCGGTAGCGGTGCACGTGACCGTTGGCCACCACGCGCAGCCGGGCATCGGCGAACAGCGCGATGAGCCGCTGCCTGTCCGCCGCTGGCACGGTGATGCCAGAGAGGCTGCCGCCGGGGAACCACAGCGGCTTGTGCAGGAACAGCAACACCGACTTACCGCGGGCTCGCGCCGAGGCACCCGCTAGCCAGTCCCACTGTTCGTCCTCCTGCGGCAGTCCCGAGCCGAACCGTTCGCTGTTCAGCCCGATGAAAACCCAGTCGCCAGAACGGGCCGTGGCTTCGCCGTCAAGAAAGAACCGATCCTCTCCCCAGGCCGACGTGTAGCCGGCGATCCGCTCGCTTGTCACCGGGATGTCCATCCACGGGTTGTCCGCGGACTCGCCCACGTCGTGGTTTCCCGGCAGCACGAGCAGCGGGGCGTCGATCTGGCCGAGCAGCCGCCTGGCCGCGTCGCGGTCCTGCGCGGAGTCGGGTTGGCGATCACCACGTCGCCGGTGTGCACGACCAGATCAGGTCGGAGCTCGTTGTTGATGTAGCTGGTCAGGAGCGACATGTTGGCGGCGGGAACCCCGCCAAGGTGGGAGATGTGGGTGTCGGAAAGCTGAACGATCCGCACGGCAGTGCTCCTAAAGATCGCAAAATTGACGCCGATCAACCGCTGACGTCAAAAGTACGCGCTCGGCACCTCGCCGGGATCCACCCGAAGGCGGGATCCACCCGAAGGCGGGATCCACCCGAAGGCGGGATCCACCCGAAGGCGGGATCCACCCGAAGGCGGGATCCACCCGAAGGCGGGATCCACCCGAAGGCGGGATCCACCCGAAGGAAGGCCTCACGACCGGCGACCCGGACGAGGCCGCCCGGCACCCTGAGGGCGCGGCCCATCCGGCCGGGCCAATCATTGGGTGTACTTAACGGTGCTATTTGCCGGAAAGTAGCCGGGGACTCTGGCGCCGGGGACTTGACCTTCACACAGCGTGAACCCGTATCAATGGACGCATCATGTTGACGATCAGCGAGTTCGCACGCCTGGGTCAGGTCTCGCCCCGAATGCTCAGGCACTACGACGAGACCGGCCTGCTCGCGCCGGCCAAGGTCGACCCGCAGACCGGGTACCGGTCCTACGACGTCGCCCAGCTTGGCCGGCTGCACCGCCTGGTGGCGCTGCGGGAGCTCGGCTTCAACCTGGAGCAGATCCGCCCCATCCTCGAGGAGGAGCTGCCCGCCGGGGAGCTTCGGGGGATGCTGCGCAGGGACACGGCAAAGTCCTGATATGAGGCTGTGGCCTGCGCCGTTGTAGGGGCGGATGATGTGCCCGGCGTGTCTGCGAGCGGCGGGCGGGGCCCGGGCGGAACGATGGAAGTTCCTACGCTCACCATCTTCTGCCGCGAGGGACCCCGACCCGCCGATGACATCTTCGCCTATCCCGGCTGCCCGCAGCCAGTACCTTCTTGATCTCCTTGCCCAGGTCCCGGATCCGCGGAAGCGGCGGGGGCGCCGTCATCCGCTGGCCGGGCTGCTTGCTGTCGGGGTCGCGGCGGTGATCGCGGGATCGAGGTCGTTCGCCGCGATCGGGCAGTGGGCCGCCGACGCCGGCCCGGAGGTCCTGGCCGTGCTGGGCGCGGCCCGCGGGCCGGCGGAGGAGTCTACCTTCGGCGCGCGTTCGCCCTGGTCAGCGCCGACGTGCTCGACCGGGTTCTCGGTGCCTGGCTGTGGACGCGGGCCGTGCGGGCCGGCGGCCGGCTGGTGATCGCCGTCGACGGCAAGACCGTCCGGGGCGCGAAGGGCAAGGACGGGAAGGCCCCGCACCCGGTCGCGGCCCTGGCTCACGGCATCGGCGCTGTCCCCGGCCAGGTCGCCGCGGAGGAGAAGAGCAACGAGATCCCCGCTGTGCGCGAGCTGCTGAAGGCGTTCGCCGACCTGGCCGGGGTCGTCTTGACGATCGACGCAATGCATACGCAGCACGACACCGCGCAGCTCATCCTCGGCCGGGGCGCCGACTACGTGATGACCAAGGCCAACATGCCCACCCTGTACAAGCAGCTCAAGAAGCTGCCATGGACCCGCATCCCGTCCGTCTCCTCCGTGAGCAAGGACCACGGCCGGCACGCCCGGCGCACGATCAAGGTGGCACTCGCGCCGGCCTGGACCGGGTTCGAGGGCGCCGCCCAGGTCGCGCAGCTGCGCCGCACGGTCCTCAAGAAGGGCAAGAAGACCGTCGAGGTCGTCTACCTGATCACCAGCGACCGCGCCGCGACCCCGGAGACCCTGGCCACCTGGGTCCGCCGCCACCGGCACATCGAGAACAAGCTCCACTGGGTCCGTTCGTCACCTACCAGGAAGACAGATCCCTGGTCAGAACCGGAAACGCACCCCGCGTCATGGCGGCGCTGCGAAGCTTGGCCATCAGCATCCTGCGCCTGGACGGCCACCCGAACATCGCCGCCGCCAACCGCCATCACGCCCGCGACCCGAAACGGACGCTGAAGCTGCTTCAGGCTGCATGAATGCGACTTTTACCGGGTCCCTGCACGTTTACCCGCTTGCGCCCTTTACTACAGGCTCTGAGCTTGTTGTCTGGCCTTGTTGTCTGGGTTGTTCCGGTTGCTCGTGCTGCCCGGCGTGACAGGTGGCCTGAGACGGCCACCGCTTGATGATCTTCGGAGCCCGACTTCGAGCATGTCAACTGCGGTCAGAGCGGTAAGGTGGCCGCGTGGAGCCGATGACCGAGAGCGTCCTTGCAGGTTCGGCCGTTCACGTCCAGTGTCACGGCGAAATCGCCGCTTGGCGGATCCTGAGCGACCCGGACGCGATGCGCCATAAATCGGCCCTAGCATCCCCCGTTACATGGCGACCGTGGACAGGCGACCTGACATCGGTCCTTGATATGGGGCTCACCCGCAAACGCGAGGGCGCACGGGAAAGATGGTGGATCATGGTGGGCGAGCTTCCGTCGCCAGACGCCGTAGTAGCGCCCATGGTCGGCGACGGGCAGCTTCCTGAGATCTGCATCATCCAGGAGCGACTGTGGGCGTGTGAGTGGTCCGGTCAGCCCTCTACGGCGGAGGTTACAGTCGACGGCAAGCTGGCGTACGTGAAAGATTTCCGGACGAGAGGGTACTCGTTCGGTACGCCCGAACCTCAAGACCTGCCCCTCGGCAAACGCCACGACTGGCGTTGAGGACGCGAGCAGCAACTCGCTCGTAGGCGGCCGTGCCGAACGCCAAACCCCCAGGGCGTGGAGTGGGGCCGGCGCAGGCCACAGCCTCATATCAGGACTTTGCCGTGTCCCTGGGATGCTGCGGATGCGCAAGGCGCAGATCGAGCAGAACCTCGCCGACGAGCAGACCCGCCTCCGGCGCGTCGAAGCCCACCTCCGAGCACTAGAACGGGGCCATGAAATGGACCTGCGCGACGTTGTCATAAAGCTGAGTGAGCCTGTCCGGGTGGTCGAAGCGGTCGGCAGCGCGCCCGGCTACGGACCAGAGAACATCAGCCCCGTCTTCCAGCCGCTCTGTCACCAGGTCCACGCGTACCTGGTGAACAACGGGGTCCGCCCCGGCATCAACATCGGCCGTTACGAGGGCCCGTCCGAAGACGGCACCGTCACCCTGCACGTCGGATTCGACATCGGCGGACAGGACGTCCCCATCGACGATCAGCTGCGCATCGTCGAGCTGCCCGCGGTGCGGGTGGCGGCGTTTGTCCACCGCGGCACCATGGACGACATCGCCCCTACCTTCGAGGCCATGATCGGTTGGATCAAGGACAGCGGCTACACGCTTGCCGGGCCGAGCCGCGAGCTGTACCACCACTGGGACGAGGAAAACCCGGCCGGGCACGTCACCGAGCTGCAGTTGCTGCTCGGCCCTGACCTGGGAGAGTCGGCTACTGACCAAGGAGCCAGTGCTCGGGCGCGATGAGATCGGTCGCCTCCGCGGGGCCCCAGGAGCCGGGCGCATAGGGGCAGACCTGGGGCGGGCTTGACAGCAGCGGGCCGGCCACCTCCCATACCGCGGCGAGCCCGTCGGGCCGGGTGAACAGCGAGCGGTCGCCGAGCAGCACGTCGTGGATCAGCCGGACATACGGCGGCAGCGGATCCGCGCCGGCCACGCTGGCCAGCGAGATGTTCGCGTGGGCCACGTCGAGATCAATACCGGGGCCTGGCTTCTTCGTCACCAGGGCAAGGTCGATATCGCCGTCCCCCGCGAGGGAGAAGCAGAGCACGTTGGCGGCCCTGGGCAGATCGCCGCTGAGCGGTCCTGGCGGGTCGCGCAGGATCAGGCTGACCCGCTGCGCGGAAACGGCAAGCCGCTTGCCGGTGCGCAGGTAGAACGGCACGCCACGCCAGCGGTCGTTGTCGATCCAGAGCCGGGCGGCGACGAAGGTGTCCCGGTTCGAGTGCGGATCGATCCCGGGGACGTCCCGATACCCGTCGAACTGGCCGAGCACCACCTCGGCCGGGTCAAGCGGCCGGAAGCAGCCGATGACCTTCTCCCTCGCGGCCTGGAGGTCGAGCGCTCTCAGGCTGGCCGGCGGCTCCATGGCGACCTCGGCGGCCACCTGGAACAGGTGGGTGACAAGCATGTCGAGCACCGCGCCTGTGGCGTCGTAGAACTGCGCACGGTCGCTGATGTCGAGCGTCTCTGGCACGTCGATCTGCACCGACTCGATGTGCTCACGGTCCCAGGACGAGGCGAACAAGCCGTTGGCGAACCGCATCATGTGCAGGTCCTGTGTGGCCTCCTTCCCGAGGAAGTGGTCGATCCTGTACACCTGCTGCTCGTTGAGCACCGAATGGACGACCTCATCGAGCTCGCGGAAGGCATCGCCCGAGGTACCGAACGGCTTCTCGTAAACCACCCGGGAGTCCTTGGCAAGCCCGTGCTGGCCAAGTGCCTTCGTCAGCTCGGCGAAGGCGACGGGCGGCACGGCCTGGTAGTGGATAAGCTGCGGGTCGCCGCCGAGGGCCTCGCGGGCCTTGGCGATCACCTCGAGCAGGCTGCCCGGGTTGTCGGTGTTGAACCCGCCGCCGGCGAAGAACAGGCGCTCGGCGAAGGGGCCCCACTCCTTCTCATCCGGTTTGGTGTCGAACTCGGCGAGCACGTCGTGGAAGTGGGCACGGAAGTCCTCGTGCCCCACGTCACCTCGGCCATTCCCGACGAGCCGCCATTGCTCGGGCAGCAGGCCCTCGCGCGCCAGCCGATAGAACGCGGGGAGCACCATTCGCTTGGCGAGGTCTCCTGTTGCCCCGAAAAGGACGAAGACCGTCGGCCCGGGATCGCCGACGGTCTCGCTCTGCTGCGTCGTTGTGGCCATGAAACAACGCTACGGTGAAGGCCCTATCTATCCAAGACCGGGGTCCCCGCTGGGGCGAGTTCCGTCTCGGCGAGCCTGTGCTCAAGGCGCTTGCCCTCGATGTCCGGGTCGGGGACGTGCCGGTCGAACCACCGCGGGTGGTACCAGATCCTCGAACCGACGATGGCCATGACCGCCGGGACAAGCGTGAGGCGCACGACGAACGCGTCGAGGAACACCCCGGCGGCGAAGCTGAAACCGATCGCCTTGATGGTCGGGTTGTTGGTGAACATGAACGCCACGAAGATGGAGAACATGATCAGCGCGGCGGCGGTGACCACGCGGGCCGAATGGCCTGTGCCCCGGTACACGGCGGGGCGGGCGTCACCGCTCCTCGAGTACTCCTCCTTGATCCGCGAGACGACGAACATCTCGTAGTCGCTTGACAGGCCGAAGATGATCGCCAGCATGATGATCGGCAGGAAGCTGATCGTCTCCGTCGGGGTGATGCCGAAGATGTGCTGGCCCCAGCCCCACTGGAAGAGCGCGACCTGCGTGCCGAGCGCCGCGGCCATCGACAGCAGGAAGCCGAGTATGGACTTGATCGGCACCAGGATGGTCCTGAAGGCGAACGTCAGCAGGATGAACGCCAGGCCGACCACGGTTATCAGGAAGACCGGCAGGGCGCTTGACAGCTTGGCGGAGACGTCGATGTTGGACGCCGTCGTGCCGCCGACCAGGATGTGTGCGCCCGTGCTGCCCTCGATCGCCGCCCGGTCGTCGCGGATCGTGTGGACGAGGGTGGCGGTGACCGGGTTACTCGGCCCAGAATCCGGGATCACCTTGATCAGCGAGATGCCGTTCTGAGTGATCACCGGGGTCACCGTTGCGACGTCGGGCAGCTTCGTGAGCGCC
>Ga0302314_10007478_pt1 | contig 19640 bp, 20 predicted proteins | sample III_Palsa_N2_3_FD_200533 | JGI IMG/M metagenome (GOLD analysis project Ga0302314, IMG submission 200533) | Peat permafrost microbial communities from Stordalen Mire near Abisko, Sweden - III_Palsa_N2_3 | ecosystem: Environmental > Terrestrial > Soil > Palsa > Peat permafrost | place: Sweden...
GTAAGCACCATCCCGACGTCGTGCTGATGGATGTCCGCATGCCAGTCCAGGACGGGATCGAAGCCACCCGGCAGATCAAGCAGGACAACGGCACCGCCGAGGTCAAGGTCCTCATCCTGACCACCTTCGACCTCGACGAGTACGTCTACAGCGCGCTGCGGGCCGGCGCCAGCGGCTTCCTGCTCAAAGACACCACCCCGGAAAAGCTCCTGGACGCGATCCGGGTGGTCGCCTCGGACGAGGCGCTACTGGCGCCGACCGTCACCCGGCGCCTGATCGAAGCCTTCACCGCCCGCCTCGGCGAGCCCGCCTTCGTCGCGCCCGCCGCCCTGGACACACTCACCGACCGCGAGCGCCAGGTGCTGCGCGAAGTCGCCAGAGGACTGTCGAACACCGAGATCGCCGAGCGGCTGCACATGAGCCCCGCCACGGCCAAGACCCACGTCAGCCGGCTCCTGATGAAACTCACCGCCCGCGACCGGGCCCAGCTCGTCGTCATCGCCTACGAGACCGGACTCGTCCGAACCCCGGCCGACTAACGAGCCCCAATAACGCGCCCTTCAGAAAGAGGCACCCCTCGCCAGCGGAGATCGTTGGACGCGCGCATCGCTCTTGACATCCGGACGTAAGCTGCTAACTTAGTGCCTAAACATTCCTGCTAACTTAGTGCCCAAACATTGCGTTTGGTCGCTCCGGGAATCACGATCCAGCACATTTTGATAATCCCGATTTAGTGGCCTTCCGGCAATGCGGATCGACGCGTTCCGTCCTGAGTGAGGAGATCACATGGGCAAGCTCGAGGGTCAGGTCGCGTTCATCACCGGCGCCGCCAGGGGGCAGGGTCGAAGTCATGCCGTCCGGCTCGCCCGAGAGGGCGCCGACATCATCGCGGTCGACATCTGCGCGCAGATCGCCTCCGTGTCCTACCCGATGTCCACCCCGGCCGACCTCGCGCAGACCGTGAAGGAGGTCGAGGCCGAGGGGCGGCGGATCGTCGCCCGGCAGGCCGACGTGCGTGACGTCGATGGCCTGCGGAACGCCCTCGAGGAGGGGATCGCCGAACTCGGGGTCCCGCAGATCGTCCTGGCGAACGCCGGCATCGGCGTCGGCGGGCCGAACTCAAGCGACCAGGACTGGCATGACGTCATCGCGGTCAATCTGACCGGCGTCTGGAACACCGGACGGATCGCGATCCCGTCCATGATCGAGGCCGGCCGGGGCGGCTCGATCGTGATCACCAGCTCGACGGCCGGCCTGCTCGGCGTCGGCACCAACGAGACCGGCCTGCTCGGGTACACCGTGTCCAAGACGGGCGTCGTCGGGCTGATGCGCAGCTGGGCCAACTACCTGGGCCCGCACAGCATCCGGGTCAACTGCATCGCGCCGACCGCCGTCCGCACGCCGATGGCGGCCAACCTGTCGATCTCCGCCCTGTTCGAGGTCAATCCGTCGCTGGCCAGCGCGATGTCGAACTCGCTGCCGGTTGAGATGGTCGAGGCGATCGACATCTCCAACGCGATCGCGTGGCTCGTGTCCGAGGAGGGGCGGTACGTGACGGGAACGGTGCTGCCGGTCGATGCCGGCTCGCTGAACAGGCGCTAGCGGGGCCCGGTCACGGATGCTGGTCACCCTCGAGACGACGGATCAGTCCCTCCACGAAGGCAATCGTCTCGGCGTGCCCATCGGACATGCCCAATGTCGCCTCGGCCGCCAGAAAGCGCGTCACGCTGGCCAGGAAGGTGGCGGCCACCGCTGGCGGAATGTCGTCCGGCGACACCCCGTACCGCTCGAACGCCCCGGTCAGCACCCTGAGCTCCTCGACGCGGAACCTCTCGACCGTCTCCGAGATCTCGGCCCTGATGGCCTTGCGATGGTTCGCCAGGGCAACGAACTCCATGGTCAGCGCGGTGCCGTCGGTGCTGCGGTAGAGGTCCCACAGCGCCCACAGCGGCTGATCGGACTGGAGCGCCTTCGCTTGCGTCGCGAGGCCCAGCTCGGTCCGGTGGCGGAACAGCGCGATGAACAAGTCGTCCATGGTGTGGAAGTAGTAATGAACCAGGGCGCGGTTCAAACCGGCTTCCTCCGCCACCCGGCGCGAGGTCACGGCGGCATATCCCTCGTTCGCCATGACGACGGCCGCCGCCTCGAGAAGCTGGCCGCGCGACGAGGACGTCTCCGAGCCGAATCGACGCCTGGTCTCCACCCGCCAACTATACGTGCCGTCCTCGCGCCTTGACCACGACCGGAAATCCCGCCTGCGACCGTCACCACCTTCGCCGCCGCCAGGAAATTGGAGCGAAATGAGCAGTAATGAAACGCGCAATTGGTTCGCCGACGAATCGGTGGCGCAAGACCCCTATCCATTCCTGGCCGCGCTGAGATCGCAATGCCCCGTCCAACCGACCCCGCATCACGACGTCATCGCGGTGACCGGATACGAGGAGACCTCCGAGATACTCCGCCGCCACGACGCGTTCTCGGCCTGCGTCACCGTGGTGGGCCCGTTCGCCGATTTCCCTGAGCCCCTGGTCGGCGACGACATCAGCGAACTCATCGACCGGCACCGCCACCGGCTGCCGCAGCACGAGCACATGGTGACCATGGACCAGCCGGACCACACCCGGGAACGCGCACTGCTGATGCGGTTGCTGACACCGAGCAGGCTCCGTGAGAACGAAGAGTTCATCGGCCTGCTGGCCGACCAGCAGCTCGACCCCATCATCAGCGCGGGCCACTGCGAGTTCATCCACGAGTACGCCTCGCCGCTGGCCACGAATTTCTTTCGTCAAGAAAAAAGTCTTCACGATCATGGCGATGTGCGGGGACGAGCGCTGTGATCTGACGTCACGCGAGCGGACCGGTGTATCACGAGCACCTTAGCTAAGGCGCATTGGCTCCTGAGCGGTCGCCCACGCTCAGTGGCTAGCGGCACGAGGGGCGAATACCCGGCCTCGGCGGGCTAGCGGGGCGCCATTCGGATCGCGCCGTCGAGGCGGATCGTCTCGCCGTTGACGTAGGGGTTCTCCAGCAGGCTGAGCGCCATCCGGGCGTAGTCGTCGGGCGCTCCGAGGCGGCTGGGGTGCGGGACGCTCTGCTCTAGGGCCTGGCGGATGTCGGGGCGCAGCCGGGCCAGCATCGGGGTGTCGAAGACGCCCGGGGCGATCGTGTTGACCCGGATCAGCCGGCTCGCGAGGTCGCGCGCCGCGACCAGGGTGATGCCGTGCACGCCGGCCTTCGCGGCGGTGTACGACGTCTGGCCGATCTGGCCGTCGAAGGCCGCGACCGACGCCGTGAGCACGATCGCGCCGCGCTCGCCGTCCGCAGGCTCCGACCGGGCGATCCGCGCCGCCGCCAGCCGCAGCACGTTGTAGGTGCCGACGAGGTTGACCCGGACGACCTCGGCGAAGGTGTCGAGCGAGCCGGGGTTGCCGTCCCGATCCAGGATCCGCACCCGGTCGCCGCCCCGGCCCGCGCAGTGCACGGCCGCGCGCAGGCCGCCGTTGGCCGCCTCGATGGCGTCGAGCGCCGCCGTGACCGAGGCCTCGTCGGCGACGTCGGCCTTGACGTAGACGACTCCCTCGCCGAGCTGGGCCAGGTCCTCGTCGGACGGCGGGTTGAGGTCGGCGATGCCGACCCGGGCTCCGGCCGACCGCAGGCGGCGGACGGTGGCCAGGCCGAGCCCGGAAGAACCGCCGGTGACCAGGGCGGAGATGGAGTCGAGGTGCACGAGTTCTCCTTCACGTTTATTCGAGGACAGCGGTCGCGCTGCGGTTTGCGGGGAACCACGCGTCCGTTCGGGCTCATGGTTTTGGTTTTCCCGAACGCACGCGGCGTGACTGTCAGTCGGTCAGCAGTTCGATGACGGTGGCGTTGGCCATGCCGCCGGCCTCGCACATCGTCTGCAGGCCGTAGCGGATCCGGTTGGCCCGCATGTGGTGGACCATGCGCGTCATCAAGATGGCACCCGACGCCCCGAGCGGATGCCCGACGGCGATCGCGCCGCCGAGCGGGTTCAGCCTTGCGTGCTCGGCGCCGGTTTCCGCTTCCCAGGCCAGGGGGACGCATCCGAACGCCTCGTTGACCTCGAACACGCCGATGTCGTCGATCGTCAGGCCGGCCCGCTTGAGCACCTTCGCGGTGGCGGGGATCGGCGCGGTCAGCATCGTCACCGGGTCGTCTCCGGTCACCGCGCCGGAATGGAACCGCGCCAGCGGCCGCAGGCCGAGCTCGGCCGCGCGCTCGCTGGTGGTGATCAGCAGCGCCGCGCAGCCGTCGGAGATCTGCGAGCTGTTGCCCGCGTGGATGACGCCGTCGTCGAGGAAGGCGGGCTTGAGCGACGCGAGTTTTTCCAGCGAGGTGTCCCGGCGGACGCCCTCGTCCGCCTTGAGCTCGCCGTCCGGGCCGGTGACGGGGACGAGCTGCCGCTCGAAGGCGCCGCCGTCGATCGCGGCCGCCGCCTTGCGGTGCGACTCAAGCGCGAACTCGTCCAGCTGGGTACGGGAAAAGCCCCAGCGCCGGGCGATGTCCTCGGCCCCGAGGCCCTGGCTGAAGCTGTCGCGCTGGTACCGCTCCTTCACCCGGGGGCCGAACGGCTCGCCCATCGCCCGCGCGGACCCCAGCGGGACCCGGCTCATCGACTCGACCCCGCCGGCGACGACGATGTCGTAATGGCCCGCGATGACGCTGGCGGCGGCGAAGTGCACCGCCTGCTGGCTCGACCCGCAGGCGCGGTCCAGGGTGACGCCGGGGATCGTCTCCGGCCAGCCGGCCGCCAGCACCGCCAGCCGGCCCACGTTGGTCGACTGCTCGGCGATCTGCGTGACGCAGCCCCAGACGATGTCCTCGATCAGCCCCGGTTCGAGCTGGTTCCGGTCCGCCAGCGCGGTCAGCACGGACGCCGACAAGTCGACCGGGTGCACTTGCCTGAGCGTCCCCTTGCGGCGCCCGATGGGCGCGCGCACCGCGTCTACGATCACGGCATCACGCACGAGCTGTTCCTTCCGGTAAGCGGTGTATCTGGCTAGATCGACAGCGCGAAGCCGCCGCTGACGCGCAGCGTCTCCCCGGTGACGAACGACGACCCGGGAGAGACCAGGAACAGCAGCGCGTCGACGATGTCCCGCTCTTCGCCCTCGCGCTGCAGGATCTGCTGTCCCATGACGCGCGTCACGTCTTCCCGCGCCAGTTCGGCCCGGATGGTGTCGGTGAAGATGAGGCCGGGCGCGATCGCGTTCACCCGGATGCCGTCGGCCGCGAACTCGCGCGCCAGCTGGGTCGTCGCGCCGCGGACGGCGAGCTTGGAGACGCCGTAGGCCGACCGGTTCGCGTAGGCGGCGGACGATGAGATGTTGACGATGGCGGCGCCGTCGCGGCCGCTCATCGCCGGCCGGGCGGCCAGCGAGCAGATGTAGACCCCCATGACGTTCACGTCGAACAGCCGCCGCAGGCTCGCGATGCCGAGCTCGGCCGAGGGCTTGTTGTACGCGGCCGAGTGCAGGCCCGCGTTGTTGACGAGGATGTCGAGCCCGCCGTGTTCCCCGATGAGCTCGTCGAACATCGCCGCCACGCCGACCTCGTCGGCGACGTCGCAGACCGCCGCCGACGCTCGCCTGCCCTTGCCCGAGATCTCGGCCGCGGCCGCCGCGGCGGCGGCGGCGTCGATGTCGGCCAGCACCACGTGCGCGCCCCGCTCCGCCAGCGCCGCCGCGAAGGCCTTGCCGAAGCCGCGGCCGCCGCCGGTAATCAGCGCCACCTTGCCGTGGTAGGTCTCGTCGCGGGGGCTGCAAGCGCTCACCGGAGCGCCGAGTGGCCGAGCAGCGCCTTGCCGAGGTGCAGGATCTGGATCTGGCTGGTGCCCTCGGGGATGGTGGCCTCGCGGGCGTCACGGAAATACCGCTCGACCGGCGATTCCTCCATGAGCCCGGCGCCCCCGTGCAGTTGCAGCGCCAGCGTCGCCGCGCGGCCGGCCGACTCACCGCAGTAGTACTTCGCCATCGAGCACTCGTAGCGCCCCGGTTCACCCGCGTCGATGGTCCTGGCGGCGTGGTATCCGAGCAGCCGGGACGTCTCGGTCAGGGTGGCGATCTCCACCACCATCTGCTGGACCAGCTGGAAGGCCGCGATGGGCTTGCCGAACTGCTCGCGCTGGCGGCAGAACCTGATCGACTCTTCGAGGCACGCCTGCGACAGCCCGACGGCGCCCATCGCCATGTTCAGGCGGCCGGCGTTGACCGCCGCCATCCCCAGCGACAGGCCGCCGCCGAGCTGGCCGAGCACGTTCTCGGCCGGCACGAGGGTGTTGTCGAACGTCAGCTCGCAGCTCGTCGTCGACCGCAGCGGCATGTGCGGGATGTCGTGCACGCCGAACGTTGACTCTGCGGCGTCGACCAGCAGCCCGGTCACCCCGTGATCGGTGCCGCCGGAATCAAGAACGCGGGCGAAGAGGATGCCGAAGTCGCAGCCGAGGGCGTTGGTGATGTAGAGCTTGCTGCCGTTGACGACCAGGCCTTCCTTGGTCCGCCGGGCGGTGGTCCGCAGCGCGCCGGCGTCCGAGCCCGCGTCGGGCTCGGTGAGCCCGAACCAGCCGAACCGGCGCCCCGCAAGCAGCGGGCGCAGGAACCGGTCGGCCTGGCCGGCGTCGGCGGCCGCGCCCAGGACCCGGGCGACCATGCCCTGCACGTTGAGGGTCGTGCGCAGCGAACCCCAGCAGCGGCCCGCCTCCTCCATCAGGATCGCCTGCATCATCATCGGCAGCTGGTCGCCGCCGCGGGACTCCGGCACGCCGCCCCGAACGTAGCCGAAGTCGTAGAGCTGCGGCAGCAGCTCCCACGGGAACGTCCGCGCGCGCTCGTGCGCCGCCACCAGCGGGGCGACCTTCTTGTCGAGGAAGGACCGCACCGTGTCGCGCAGTGCGCGTTCGTCGGAGTCGAGGAGCGCTGACATCACTCGCCTTTCGCGGCCAGGTCCGGGATGATCTGCGGCAGGTCGACCGTGGTGCGGATGCCGGCCGGGGCGGCGACCACGTACGGGACGGCGTTGACGGCGCGGTTGGCGGTGTAGCCGGGAGTCGTCTCGCCCTCGCGCCCGGCCGGGATCGCGAAGCGGAGGTCGACCTCCAGCGGAGCGTCACCGTCGACCTGGATGTGCCAGCCGTTCCCGCGCAGGGTCCAGTCCTTGTCCAGGACGTCGGTGCAGTACCAGGTCGCGATGAACTTCACCAGCGGGTGGCCGGCGTGCGTGCCGGTCACGGTCGTTCGCTGGGCGGCCACGGTGCCCGCGTCCAGGGTGCCGGCCGCGATGGTCAGCTTCTCCGGTGTGACCGCCACCTCCCCGGTCGAGGTGACGGAGTCGAGCGGCAGGCCCACCGCCTCGGCGATCAGGCGCAGCGACGGCCCGAACGCGTAGCCGAGGTAGGTGAACCGCTCCGGCGGGAACTCCTCCACCGGGTGGCCGAAGCCCATGAGGTTGAACAGCATGTCCGGTGAGTCGCGGGTGGACAGGTTGGCGTACTCGTTGATCGTCAGGGCGTCCAGGCGGCGCTGAATCGACGCCAGCACCAGCGGGACCGCCTCGCTGATGAACCCGGGGCTCGAGCCGGTGCTGTGAATGGAGGCACCGCCCTCGGCGCAGGCCCGCTCGACCCGTTCCCGGTCGGCCGGCGGCATGCTGGCCGGGTGGTGGAACTCTCCCCGCGTGGTGACGATGTTCGTGCCCGCGGCGAGGATGGCGGTCACCTGGTCCAGGTCGCACTCGGCGGGCATGTACAGCACGCAGTCCGCGCCGAGCGCGAGGATCTGGTCGATGTCGGAGGTCGCGGCCACCCCGGTCGGCGGCAGCCCGCACAGGTCGCCTGCATCCTGGCCGGCCTTAGCGGCCGAGGTGACGTACACGCCGGCCAGGGTGAGCCCGGGGTGCTCGATGACGTGGCGCAGCGAGCGGCGGCCGATGTTCCCGGTCGCCCACTGGACGACGCGCAGTCCGGTCATGACGTGCTCCCTCGGGGACAGCGGGCCGGCGCCTCGGGCCGGATTCCGTCCGACTGGTCGTATCTGATCGCCTCAGGCTCCCAGGCCGGGACTGCGCGCGCAATGAATCATCCTGGTCAACGGAACGGTCGCTGGACTGGGCGGTCAGTAGATGAAACGCTGCCGTTACGGCTCGATGCCCGGGCCCGCAGGCTCGGCCGCGGGCGACCGTTCAACGCAGGAGCACGGTATGAGCGAGACCACCGTCTACACGGACTTCCGGCTGCACGCCAACCGCCTGGCCGAGACCGGGGAACGCGGCCCGGCCGAGGTCGCGGTGCGGCGCGACCTCGCCGCCGCCTACCAGCTGTGCGCGCTGTTCGGCTGGGACGACCTGGTGTACACCCACATCTCCGCGCGGGTTCCCGGGCCTGAACACCACTTCCTGGTCAACCCCCTCGGCCTGGGATTCGACGAGATCACCGCGTCCAGCCTGATCAAGATCGACCTGGACGGGAATGTCATCGGCGACAGCGGCGGGTACGAGCCGAACGCGGCCGGCTTCGTCATTCACGGCGCGATCCACGCGACCAGGGAGAACGCGGGCTGCGTGATGCACCTGCACACCGAGGCGCAGATGGCCCTGTCGACGCTGCCGGAAGGGCTGCTGCCGCTGACCCAGCACGCGATGCGGCTGCACGGCCGGATCAGCTACCACGACTACGAGGGCATCGCGCTGGCCAGCGGTGAGCGGGTGCGACTGGTGGCCGATCTCGGCGACAGCGCGGCGATGATCTTGCGCAATCACGGCAGCCTGACCGTCGGCGCAGGAGTCGCGCAGGCCTTCGTCGAGATGTTCTACCTGGAAAAGGCCGCCCGCAGCCAGCTGCTGGCCCAGGCCGCAGTGAAGGCCAACACGGCGCAGCCGCTGATCATCCCCCCGCAGGAAACGATCGAACTGACCGCACGCCAGTGGTCGGGCATGCTCGATTGCGGGATCGAATGGCCGGCCCTGCTGCGCCGGCTGGAGCGCGCGGCGGGGCCCGCCTTCGACCAGTGACCCGGACCCCGATGACCTTCGCCCAGCGCTGGGACGCGGCCGTGGCCGGGCCGAACGCCGACCGGCCTTTCCTCGTCTTCGAGGGCCCGGACGGATCCGTCTCGCAGTGGACCTACCGGGAGTTCGACGAGGTGGTCCGGGGCATGGGCGCGATGCTGGCGGCGTCGGGCGTGACCCAGGGGGCGTCGGTTCACGTCGCCGCGCGCAACTGCCCCGCGTTCATCGCGATCTGGCTTGCCTGCGCGCGGTCGGGCGCGTGGCTGGTGCCGGTCGATCCGACATCGACCGCCCGCGACATCAGCCGGCAGCTCGACCGGGTTCGCCCGGCGGTCGGGATCTGCGCGGCGAGCCGCGCGGATGTCTACGCGGCCGGGGTCAGGGAGTCCGCGGCCGGCCGCCTGGCCGTGATCGAGCTAGCGGAAACGGCCGCCGACGTGTCGCTCCCGGTCAACCCGGGCCAGCGCGGCGCGATCGCGTCCGCCCGGGCCGTGGCGCCGGCGGACCGGCTTGCGGTCATGTTCACGTCGGGAACGACCTCGGAACCCAAAGGCGTCGTCCTGACGCAGCACAATTACGCCTACGTGGCGGACACGATGTCCGCGATCGTCGGGCTGCGGCCGGAGCACCGCTGGCTGGTCACGTTGCCGTTGTTCCACGCCAACGCGCAGTACTACTGCATCGCGCCTGCGATCGCGGTCGGCGCCAGCGTTGCCCTGACCTCGTCGTTTTCCGCCTCCCAGTGGCTGCGTCAGGGCCATGACCTGGGCGCGACGCACGCCAGCCTGTTCGCCGCGCCGATCCGGATGATCCTCGCCCGCCGCCCGGCCGGCGCGCCGGCCCTGCAACTGCAGCACGTCTGGTTCGCGCAGAACCTCGGCGAGGAGCACTACGACGAATTCTCGGCCCTGGCCGGCTGCCGCCCGCGTCAGCTCTACGGCATGACCGAGACCGTCGCGATCGTCTGCGCCGACGTCTCCGACCCGTACCGCAACGACACCATCGGTCCCCCCATCACGGGCCGCCCGGTCCTGCTCAGGAACCCGGAGACCGGGGCGGACGCACCGCCAGGGGAGCCGGCCGAGCTGGTCCTGGGCGGGGTGCCTGGTGCGGACCTGTTCCTTGAGTACCTTGACGATCCGGCCGCCACCAGCCGGTCGCTCGTCCAGCGCGACGGCGCGACCTGGTTCCACACCGGCGACATGGTCGCCCGGGTAGCGGACGACGGGGCACTTCGCTTCGTGGGCCGGCGCGACGACGTGATCAAGGTGTCCGGCGAGAACGTGAGCCTGACCGAGGTCGAGGCCATCCTCGCGCAGGCCCCCGGTGTACTCGAATGCGCCGTGCTCGGGCGACCGGATCCGGTCCGGGACACGGTGCCCGTCGCCTACGTCGTCCCCCGTGACCGCGAGCATCCGCCGGCCGTCGACGACCTCGCGGAATGGTCGAAGCAGAACCTGGCGGCGGCCGCCCGCCCGCGCGACTGGCACCTGATCGACGCGTTGCCGCGCACCAGCGTGGGCAAGGTGCGGCGGTTCAAGCTGTAACGGGGCACCGGGCGCGGCCGCGGCCTCGGCGGGCAGGTTGGCCTCGGCTTGGCCCGCGACCGTCCGCACCGGGTGCAGCGCGGAGATGACGGCGGTCAGCAGGGCTACCCCGATAGCGCCGCCGACCTGCCGCTGGGCGTTGAAGATGGTGGACGCGACGCTGGTCCGCTCCGCGCCGACGGTGGCGAAGCCCGCGGCCTGGCTGGGAAGGAAGACGCCGGCGACGCCGAACCCCATGACGAACAGGATGACCCGCAGCAGCCACGGGCTGGTCCCGGTGGCGGCGAATGACAGGGCCACGGCGATGCCGGCGATCAGCAGCAGGGCCGCCACCATGATCCGGCGCGGGCCGACGGCCGGGTAGATCCGCCGGCTGATGAACTGCGAGGCGATGATGACGCCGACCGCCTCCGGGCAGATGGTCGACCCGGCCTGCAGGGCGCTGAAATGAAGCCCGTCCTGGAAGAACAGGGCGAGCAGGAAGATCAGCCCGAAGAAGGCGACCGAGGTCAAGGTCAGCACGATGCTGGCGGACCGGAACAGCCGGTCGGCGTAAACCCACAGATCGAGCAGGGGCGCCGGCGAACGCAGCTCGATGACCACCATGGCGGCCAGCAGCAGCGCGCCAACCGCGATGCTGGCCACGATCGGCCCGGCCGTCCACCCGGCGTTCGGCCCCTCGGACACCCCGTACATCAGCAGGCCAAGCCCCAGACCGGAGGTCACGAACCCGGCGACGTCGAACCGCCCGGCCGCCGGGTGCTCCTGGTCGGCCAGGAACAGCGCCCCGAAGACGAGCGCGAAGACCCCGACCGGCACGTTCACGTAGAACACCCAGCGCCAGGACACGTCGGTGACGAACAGGCCGCCGATGATCGGCCCGACCGCGGGCGCCAGGGCGGTCGGGATGACCAGGATCGACGACGCGCGCACCCGCTCCGCCTGCGGGAACGCGCGGAACAGCATGGTCATGCCGACCGGGGTCATGAGGCCGCCGCCGATGCCCTGCAGCACCCGGAACGCGACCAGTTCCTCCAGGCTGCCGGCCAGGCCGCACAGGGCGGAGGCGACGGTGAAGATCGCGATCGAGCCGAGCAGGACCTGGCGCGGGCCGAGCCGGTCGCCCAGCCACGCCGCCGCCGGGATGAACAGCGCCACGCTGACCTGGTAGCCGATGACCGTCCCGGCGACGCCGGCCGCGGGCACGTGGAACTGGCGGCCGATGGTGGCCAGGGCCACGTTGACGATCGTGAGATCCATCACCGCGATGAACATGGCCCCCGCGTAGACCACGCTCACCGCGGCCTTCTGGCTGATTACGCGGGATGACACGAATCGTTCACTGGTTGAGTTCCTCCGGGCAGCTGTCTCGGGCAGCGTTATTATTCTGACCAGTCCGTACAGAATAGAGGATGGCTCATGAGCAGATCGCAGCGCCGCCCCCTGGTTGGTCTGCAGTACTTCGCCACGGACAGGTCGCTGCCCGTGGCCGACTTCGCCCGCGCGGTCGCCGACCGCGGCTTCGACGCGGTCCTGCTGCCGGAGCACACCCATATCCCCGTCGCCACCGAGGCGCCTTACCCGGGCGGCGGTGACCTGCCGGAGCGTTACCGGCGGACGCTCGATCCGTACATCGCGCTGTCCATCGTCGCCGCGCAAACCGACCTCAGGATCGGGACCTGCATATCGCTCATCGCCCAGCATGACCCGATCGCGCTGGCGAAGACCATCGCGACCCTCGACTTCGTGTCCGGCGGCCGGTTCTCGCTCGGCGTCGGGTACGGGTGGAACGGGCCGGAGCTGGCCAACCACGGGCACGAGGCGGCCAAACGGCGCGCCATCGTCCGCGAGTACGTGCAGCTGATGCGGTCCCTGTGGCAGGACACCGAGGCCGAGTTCCACGGTGAGCACGCGAACCTCTCCCCCAGCTGGGCGTGGCCGAAGCCGGTGCAGCAGCCATCGGTTCCGGTGCTACTCGGCTGCCGGCCGACCCCGAGCGGCTACGCCGAGATCATGCGCTGGGCGGACGGCTGGATCAGCTACGGCCACGACCTGGATCTGTTCGCGTCGCAGGTCACGACGCTCCGCTCGCGGTGGGCCGACGCCGGCCGGGAACCGGCCGGTCCGCTGATCTGGCCGATGCTCGGCATCGTGGATGACGACACCCTGAGCCGCAGTTTTGAGCGTTTCCTGGCGCTGGGAGCGGACCTGGTCGTCCTCGATCTCCAGGCCGCCGAGGACGATCTCCGGTCGATCCTCGATCGTTACGCCGCGGTACTGGCCAAGGCCTAGGCGCCTTATGTGGGTTGATCAGTCTGCGCGCGGGGTCGAGGTAGCGCTTCCCGCGCGGCCGGCCGGCCGATAAGACCGCTCTGGCGGGCCAAGCGCCCGGCGACCGGGCCACTCGCGGCCCCGCTTCCCCGGCCTCCGCGCGCGAACAGCAAGAAATTCCCGTACTCACCCACTCGACGCGGCCCTGTCACCGTCACCGGGTGTGCTTTGCGGTGATATGCACCGTTAACAACACCCGATCATGCCATTAGGCAGATATGCCCGAATCCTGAGCCAGCATCCCGTTTCCCGCCTGCACCACCGCAGCGCAGGCAACCCACGCAACCCGCCGAACGCGGGGCAACGCGGGCCCGCTCCGGCTCCGACGGCGGCTACCCAGACCGCCAGCCGACGACCTCAGCGGAGGGTCCAGTCGGGCTTGACGAATGTCGCCCGCGATACCTGCGCCTTGGCGATCGGGTTGCCGATCCTGGTGTAGTGCCACCCGATGCTCTGCGCCGTCTCACGGTCGAGCCCGTGGGTTTCCCAGATGGCGCGGACGGTGCCCTGGATCGCGGCCGGCGGCTTCGCCGCGATGATCGCGGCCAGTTCCTGGGCCCGTCCCCACAACTGCGGGTAGGGAACCAATTCGGAGACGAGCCCGATCTCGCGTGCCCGCTGGGCCGACATGCGCTCGTCCAGGCCGATCAGCGCCCAGCGCAGCGCCTCGCCGAGCGGAATGCGCCGGGCCAGCCCGATGGGCTCGAGCGCCGAGGTCAGGCCGTAGCTCACATGCGGATCGAAGAACGTGGCGTCGTCCGCGCTGATGATGATGTCGCTGTCGTTGAGCCAGTAGAACGCGCCGCCCGCGACCATGCCGTGCACGGCGGCGATGACCGGCTTCCATACCTTGTTCTGCTTCGGCGACAGGTCCTCACCCGGATCCCGCTGGCTCCACGGGTTGTCCGGCAGGTCCAGCCCTTCCTTCACGTCGAGCCCGGTCGAGAAGGCGCGGTCCCCGGCCGCCCGCAGCACGACGACATGGATGTCGTCGTCCGCGCGGACCCGGCTCCACAGGTCGCGGAACTCGCCCAGCATGGCCACGGTGAACGCGTTCATGGCCTGCGGCCGGTTCAGCGTGACGGTGGCCACGTGGTCCTTGACCTCGAAGAGCACGGTCTCGTAGTCCGGGGACGGATCCGGTTCCTGCTGCGCCATGCGACGGCTCTCCTCGGCGTCAGGGGCCAGCACGCAAACGCCGGCCAGATCTAGTTAGATCATTACGCTAGTCATACCGGCACCAGGAGCCGGGGCCCGGGTGGCGGCCCGGCCCCTGGTGGGTCTGGTCAGGCGGCCGGCCGTCAGCTGGGCGGCTGCCAGCCGATGTACTCGTCCGCCCGCCGGCTGAGCCGCCACTGCTCGCCGTCCCGTCGGAACTCGTCCAGGTACCTGGCGACGATCTGGACCGACCAGCCGCCGGAGTCGCCCTGCGCGATGAACACCACGTCGGTGGTCGCGCGGGCCCGCTCGTCATCCCAGTCGGTGATGACGACGTTGACCGGCATGTGGCGCTGCAGCCCCTTGGGCTTCCAGTCGTCAAAGGCGGCCCGGATGGCGTCCGCGCCCTGGTAGACGCCCATGCCGGGAACCTCGAGGACCGCGTCAGGCGTGTAGAGCGCCACCATGCCGTCGGTGTCGCCCGCGTCCTGGGCCTGCGCGTGCGCGGCGATCGTGGAGTAGACGCCCGCGAAGACCTCCGCGTAGGTGGTCATCGGCGCCGCTACTTGATCGCGACCGGGCTGAGCGGCGTGCCCACCGCTCCGGTGACCTTGAGGCCGGGGCTGACGAAGAGGAACTCCCAGACGCCGTCGGCCTCGCAGTCGGCCTGCAGCGCCTCGAAGTCGAACATCTCGCCCAGGGTGAGGCCGATGTCGCGGATCGCGACCTGGTGGAACGGGATGGTGGCGCCGGGGATCGGGCTCGGCCAGGCCTCGCCGTTGGACTGGTCGAGGGCCAGCGCCGCGATCTCGCTGTCGTGGATCCAGCGGCAGATGTCGAGGCCGGGGCCGGGCGTGTTGCCCACGTAGCGCTGCCGGTCTCCCTCCCTGAACCACTTGGTCCAGCCGGTGCGGATGCACAGGATGTCACCCGACTCGACCTGCACGCCCTGCCGCTCCTGGGCCGCGAGCACGTCCGCCTCGGTGATCTCGTAAGAGTCGGGCAGCACGTCGGTGCCCTTCAGCCCGGCGATGTCGAGCAGCACCCCGCGCGAGACGAGCTTGATGGCGACCTGGGCGATGTCGTTCTTGGAGGCTCCTTGGAAGTTGTTGACCGCGGCGGCGGGGACCCCGTTGTAGAAGAAGCCGTCGTAGCCGACGTGGGCCAGTCCGTCCCACTGGGTGGAGGCCTGCAGGCCCATGATGATGATGTCGTCCGCGGCGATCTGCCCGTCCTTGGCGTAGAACGAGTCCGACGGCAGCAGGGTGAACACGTGCTGCGGGTTGTTCCGCCAGCCGCCGGGCGGGAACGGGCCGTTCTTGTCGAACGGGATACCGCAGTCGACGGTCTTGCCGGTGCGCACCAGCTGGGCCGCGCGAACCAGCTTCTCCGGGGTGATGAAGTTGAGCGTGCCGATCTGGTCGTCGTCGCCCCAGCGGCCCCAGTTGCTGAGTTCTTTGCCGAGCTCGTGGTGCGGCCAGGTGGTGTCTTCAGACATCGCTGTCTTCCTTTCGAGATGGTGCGGCAGGTCCCGGGAAGAACCCGGCGTAGTTGTTCTTGATCGCGGCTTCCATCAGCTCGAGCAGCTTGGGCCGCCCGAGCGGGTTGAGCAGGAAACGGCGGGCCTTGCCGGGGATGTTGGCCCCGTAGAAATAGCTCCGCTCGTTAAAGGACGACCGGCTCACCGCCTCCGTGTTGACCATGTCGGTCCATTCCTGCTCGAGCCGGGCCGGCACCTCGATCCGCTGCTGCCCGTGCTCGCGCGCGTAGTCGAGCAGGCCGGCCACGAAATCGACCTGGTCACCCCCGTAGCGCGGGTTGTTCCCTGCGGCCCCGTGCGGGCCGGCCGGGAAGAAGAAGTTCGGGAAGTGGTGGGCCATGATGCCGAGGTAGGTCAGCGGGCCGTCGGCCCAGTACTCCTTGAGCGGGAGGCCGCCGGCGCCGCGGACCCCGAGCCGGTTCAGCGCCCCGGTGCCGAAGTCGAATCCGGTCGCCCACACGATGATGTCGAACTCCCGCAGGCCCGCCGCGGTCTCGATCCCCGTCTCCGTGACCGCCGTGATCGGCGTGTCCTTGAGGTCGATCAGCGAGACGTTGGGCCGGTTGTAGACCTCGTAGTAGTCGGTCACGAACGGCGGGCGTTTCCCGCCGTAGGCGTGGTCGGTCGGGATCAGCTTGTCCGCCACCGCCGGATCGGAGACGATGGCGCGGATCTTGCTCGCGACGAACGCGGACCACTCGGCGTTGGCGGCGGGGTCGAGCATCATGTCGCTGTAGTTGGTGATGATCGTCCCGAACCCGGTGGCCTGCCAGACCTTCTCGTAGAACTCCTGCCGCTGCTGCGGCGAGTCGTCAAAGGTGTTCTTGCCCGAGGGGGTGTGCAGGAAGCCCGACAGGGACTTGTTCAGCGTCTCCCGCATGGTCGCGAAGTTCGCCTTGAGCTCGGCCCGCTCCTGCGGCGTGATCGGCCGGTTGTTGAGCGGCGTGGCCCAGTTCGGCGTGCGCTGGTACACCGTCAGCGAGGCGACCTCGCCCGCGATCATCGGGATGATCTGCACGCCGCTCGACCCGGTGCCGATCACGGCGACCCGCTTGCCCGCGAAGTCCACCGGGGTCTTCGGCCACCGGCCGGTGTGGTAGGCCTCGCCGCGGAAGCTCTCCCGCCCCGGCACGTCGGGATAGCTCGGCACCGACAGCACGCCGGTCGCGGCGACCAGGAAGCGCGCCCGGACGGCGTACCCGTCGGCCTGCACCAGATAGGTCGCGGTGGACTCGTCCCAGACGGCCGACGTGACCCGGGTGTTGAACCGGATGTGGCGGCGCAGGTCGAACTTGTCGACCACGTGGTTGAAGTAGCGCTCGTTCTCCGCCTGGCCGGAGAAGTGCTCCGTCCACTCCCACTCCTGGAAGAGCTCTTCGGAGAAGAGATAGGCGTAGGTGTAGCTCTCCGAGTCGTAGCGCGCCCCCGGGTAGCGGTTCCAGTACCAGGTCCCGCCGACCCCGGAGCCCGCTTCGATCATCTGCACCGAGTAGCCGGCCTCGCGCGCCAGGTACAGCTGGTAGATGCCGATCACGCCGGCGCCCACGACGACAACGTCGGTAACCGGAACATCCGCGCCCATGTGAGATTCTCCCTGGTCGTTCCGCGAAGGCACGGCGGCGGCACCGGTCACAGCTGGACGACGATCGTCTTGGTGGCGGTGTACGCGTCGAGCGCCTCGACGCCCTTTTCGCGCCCGTAGCCCGATTGCCTGAAGCCGCCGAAGGGCAGTTCCACCCCGCCGCCGGCGCCGTAGGTGTTCACGAAGATCTGCCCGCCGTCGACCCGGGCGGCGACCCGGTGCGCCCGCGCCAGGTCCCTCGTCCAGACCGCGCCGATCAGCGCGTAGTCGGTGCCGTTGGCCAGTTCGACCGCCTCGTCCTCGGTCGCGAACGGGGTGACGACGAGCACCGGGCCGAAGATCTCCTCCTGGGCGATCGGCGCCGCCGGGTCCACGCGGTCGATCAGCGTGGGGGTGAAGTAGGCGCCGCCGGTGATGCCGTCGGGCTCGGCGATGGTGCCGCCGAAGACGATGTCGGCGCCCTCGGCCGACTCGACGTAGCCGCGCACGCGGTCCTGCTGCTTGCGCGACACCAGCGGGCCGAGGTCGGGGTCGTTGATGCCCGGTCCGATGGACACCGCCGCGAAGCGGTCCGCGATGCGCTGCAGCAGCTCGTCGTGCACCCGTTCGTCGACCAGCAGCCGCGACCCGGCCGAGCAGGTCTGCCCGGCGTTCTGCAGGATCGCGTTCGCCGCCACCGCGGCCGCCCGCTCGACGTCCGCGTCGGCGAACACCAGGTGGGCCGACTTGCCGCCGAGCTCGAGCACCACCGGGGCCACCCGCCTGGCGGCGGCGCCGGCGATCAGCCGGCCGACCTCGGTGGAGCCGACGAAGTTGAGGTGGTCGACGCCGGGGTGAGCCGCGAGCGCGGCCCCGGCCTCCGGCCCGAGCCCGGTGACCACGTTGATGACGCCGGGCGGCAGGCCCGCCTCGACCGCCAGCCGCGCGAGGTAGACCGCCGTGCGGGGCGTTTCGTCGGCCGGCTTGAGCACCGCGCAGTTCCCGGTCGCGATGGCCGGCGCCACCCCCCGGCCGAACAGCTGCATCGGGTAGTTCCAGGCGACGATGTGGCCGGTGACGCCGTGCGGCTCACGCCGGGTGTACACGTGCAGGTCCGGGCGCAGCGGGATGCTCAGGCCGTAGTACGACTCGATGGCGTGGCTGTAGAAGCGGAAGTAGCGCGCGCACAGCCGGGCGTCGGTCCGCGCCTGCGACAGCGGCTTCCCGCTGTCCTCGCTCTCCAGCCGGGCGAGCGTCTCGGCCTCGCCGTCGATCAGGTCGGCCACCCCGGACAGCAGTTCGGACCGCTGCTCGGGCGTGGTGGCGCGCCACCCGCGGTTGGCGCGGCGGGCCGCCGCCACGGCCTGGTCGATCTCCGCGTCCCCCGCCCGCGCCACGTCGCCGAGCGTGGCGCCGGTCGACGGGTCGATATTCGGGTAAGTCTCCGCCGACCGGACCGAGGCGCCGTCGATGAAGGACTCGATCATGGGCGAGGGTCGCCCGGCACCAGGCTGGTGGTGAAGCCCCAGGGGACGCCGATGCTGGTCTCCGGGTCGGTCACCAGGGTGTCGACGGTGCGCGAGCGGATGCCCACGCCCTGGGACTTGAGGTGAGCGGCGGTCCGCTCCAGGTCGACGACCTTCCAGGTGATCGAGTGGTAGGTGTCGTTCGGGGCGGTGCTTGCGGTCCAGTCGGCGTGGGCCGCGGTCCCCTGGTCGGGCACCGCGATCTGGAGCACCGTGTCGCCGAGGAAGACGTACGTGGCGGCGGCGCCGACCGACTCGTCGCGGCCCTGGTGGATGACCGTGCCGCCGAGCGCGTCGACCACGGTGTGCAGCGCCCGCTGCGGGTTGTCGGTCAGCAGCGTGTGGTAGGCGTGCCGCTCGATGCCGATCGGGTCGTCGGCCGCTACCGGCGGCAGTTTCCAGTCCGGCGCGATGCGGTGGTCGAGCTTGAACGGGAACTCGGGCAGGAACTCGTGCCGAAGACCCGCCTCCTCCGGGATGGTGAAGTAGATCGGCATCGCCCCGCCGCCGGCCGACCGCGGCGCCTCGTCGCCCTCGGCGCGCTGGCCGAACTGGTCCACCATGCCGATGCCAGCGCTGCGCAGGGCTTGGTACACCGCCTCCGGGTCGTCGTCGAACCAGCCGATCGTCTTCAGGTGCGGCTGGTCGACCGACGCGTACTGCTGCACGCCGTTGAGCACGTAGAGCGTCGGGGCGATGGTGTCCATCAGCACGTCAGCGACCGGGGTGAACGTCGAGTAGGTGGTGGGGTAGTTGCCGGTCTCCCGGCCCTTGAACGTCTCGCTGATGTTCGTGCTCTGGGCGCCGAACACCCGCTCGAACCAGTCCTCGACCTCGCCCAGGTCCGGGGCGTGCAGGCTCGGGTGGTACATCTTCGTGATGCGGAACTTGTCAGACATGCTGTCCTCCGTGCTCGTAACACCGGCGTGGTGGAGATGCCCATGACCTGGGCATCT
>Ga0302314_10007479_pt1 | contig 19638 bp, 18 predicted proteins | sample III_Palsa_N2_3_FD_200533 | JGI IMG/M metagenome (GOLD analysis project Ga0302314, IMG submission 200533) | Peat permafrost microbial communities from Stordalen Mire near Abisko, Sweden - III_Palsa_N2_3 | ecosystem: Environmental > Terrestrial > Soil > Palsa > Peat permafrost | place: Sweden...
CAACCCTACCGAAGATCGTGGATGACCACCGCTACGCCGCTCACTCGCTACGGCGCCCAATGGGGGCGCGCTTCGCGAGCGGCTCCGCTACCGCCGAAGAGCTACACCACGTCCGGGGACACGATCTTCACCGATTCGCGATTGATCAGCGTCAGCTTGGTTGGTGACGGGCGCGACTGCGCGTGACGGCAGGGCAATTTAAGATCAGACGCCAAGGCGCGAAGGACGCTAAGGAGCGCGCAGCGCTCGTCAGATGCGCGATACAGGCGTCGATCAATCGGATGCGGGCTTTGCCCGCCTTCGCGTCCTTCGCGCCTTAGCGTTGAATCAATTCAGCGCCGGAAGGGCCTGCGGCGTCATTTCCTTCGACTTAGGCGTCCGAACCGGTCGATACTCTGTTGATTCGAACGGGCGGGATTATGCGCAGAGTCACCCTGGCGCTACTAATTGGCGCCTACATTTGCCTCGCGGCAATCGCGGCCTTTGAAATTGGCCGAGGCCCTGGCGGCGTGTCGGCGGCCATTGTCGGCATGTTCGGCACGCTGGGCTTTCTGCTGGGCGTGCACGGCCTGATCGCGCGCATGATGGGCGCCGGCGATCTGAGATCCGAACTCGCCAACCTGCGCGAGGCCCACCTGATCCTCGCCGACCAGCTCACTGACCTGCACGAGCGGATCGGCGGCCTGGTGGAAACCGTCACCACGGACGCCCTGCAGCGCTCCGAGGAGCTGACCACCGAGGTCCGTGTCCTGGAGGGCCTGGTCGAGCGGATGAGCGAGTCCCTGCAGGAGCGCATGGCCCAGCGCCCCTCGCCCATGGCCGGCCATCCCAATAGCCACGGCCAGCATGCCGCCCTCTTGGAGACCGTCCGCGAGGCGCTGGCCGAGAACCGGGTCGATCTCTATCTGCAGCCGGTGGTCAGCCTGCCGCAGCGGCGCACCGTGTTCTACGAAAGCTTCTCGCGCCTGCGCGACGGCTCTGGCCGGGTGATGATGCCGGCGGAATATCTGAGCGTCGCCGAGCCCGAGGGGCTGATGTCGGCGATCGACAACCTGCTCTTGTTTCGTTGCGTGCAGATCGTACGGCGGCTGGCCAAGAACGACCGCAAGGTCGGCATCTTCTGCAACGTGGCCCTGGGATCGCTGGCGGACGAGGTGTTCTTCCCGCAGTTCCTGGAGTTCCTTGCCGAAAACAAGGACATGGCCAGCGGCCTGATCTTCGAGTTGGGCCAGGCCGCATTCGACCAGCGCGGCGCGGTGGAGGCCCGCAATATGGCCAAGCTGGCCGACCTCGGCTTCCGCTTCTCGCTGGACAAGGTCACCGACCTGGACCTCGACTTCCAGGACTTGGCCCGCGCGGACGTGAAGTTCGTGCGCGTCGGCGCCGAGATGATGGTCAACCAGCTCTTGGAGGTCGACGGCCGGCTCGCCCTGCGCTCGCTGAAGGACTTGGCCGCTGCCGACTACGCCGACCTCACCCGCCGCTACGGCGTCGAGGTGATCGCCGAGAAGGTGGAGTCCGAACGGCAGGTGGTGGACATCCTGGAGCTCAACATCCGCTACGGCCAGGGCAACCTGTTCGGCGAGCCCCGCGCCATCCGCGACGCCATCCTTGCCGAAGCCGACCCGCCCTCCGATTTCATGCGCTCCAACCTGCGCCGGCGCGCTGGCGGGATGCGGTAGGGGATTGAACCCCGTTTCCCAGGCCTTGTGCCTGGGACCCATCGGGCTCGAACGGTTGGTGGTAGAGGGCTGTTTGGCCCGCCGCATCGAACCTTCACCGCCCACGCCCAATGGACCCCGCCACAAGGCCGGGGGAACGGGGTTAATTGGCGAGGCTATGGAATGCCTTCCCGACATTGACCCCGCCCGCATCCCCCGCTACCCGCCGCACATGACCGCCCCTCACCTGATTTCCGGCCTGTCCGACCTCGCCGAACAGTATGACGTTCTGCTCTGCGACATCTGGGGCGTGATCCATAACGGGCGGGAGAGCTATCCGGACGCCTGCGCGGCGCTGGCGCGCTACAATGCCGAGGTCGGGCCGGTGATCCTGATCTCCAATTCGCCGCGGCCGTCGGTGAACGTCTATGAGCAGTTGGACAGTCTGGGCGTGCCGCGCGCGTCATGGCGTGCCTTCGTCAGTTCCGGCGACGCCACCCGCAAGCTGTTGGCTGGACTGGCGCCGGGCCCCGCCTGGAAGATCGGCCCGGACCGGGACTGGCCGCTGTACGACGGCCTGGGGGTCGAGTTCGTCAGTCCGGATGAGGCGGTCTTCATCGCCTGCACCGGCCCCAATGACGACGAGGTGGAGACGCCCGAGGACTATCGCGACCCGCTGACGGCCTGCGCCGCGCGGGGGCTCACCATGATCTGCGCCAACCCGGACAAGGTGGTGCAGCGGGGCGACAGGCTGATCTACTGCGGGGGCGCCCTGGCCGACCTGTATGCGACCCTGGGCGGGCCGGTGCGGATGGCCGGCAAGCCTTTCGCGCCGATCTACGAGATGGCACTGGCCGAGGCGGAAACCTTGCTTGGCCGGCCCGTGGACCGCGCGCGGGTGCTCTGTGTCGGCGACGGAATCGGCACCGATGTGCGCGGCGCCACCGACCAGAAGCTCGACTGTCTGTTCATCGCCCGCGGCATCCACGGCAACGCGGCCATCGGCGACAGTGGGTTCCTGGATGCAAACCTGACCCAGGCCCTGCTGACCCGCGAGGGCGAGACGGCGAAGATGGCGATGGCTGACCTGGTTTGGTGACGCGCCTGCCCCGAGGTTAGGGCTCGACCGCGCGGCGCGCTCGTCTAAAACACACCCACCGTAACGCTGGAGGGTGGATTGGCCGGCTACTTTCTTGAGGACCTGACGCTTGGCCTGAGCGCCGAGCGGGCCCATGTGGTGATCGAGGCGGACATTACGGCCTTCGCCGAGGTCTCGGGGGATTTCAATCCGGTGCATATGGACGAGGCCTTCGCCGCCACGACGCCGTTCGGCGGCCGAATCGCCCACGGCATGCTGTCGGCGGCCTACATCTCCGCCCTGATCGCCAGCGAGCTGCCGGGCGCCGGGACGATCTACATGTCACAGTCGCTGCGCTTCCGCCGGCCCGTGCGGATCGGCGACGAGGTGGTCACGCGCGTCGAGGTCACAGCCATCGACAATGAGAAGGCGCGCGTGACCCTGGCCACCGTCTGCAGCGTGGGCGGCAAGCCGGTGCTGGACGGCGAAGCCCTCGTGATGGCTCCCCGGCGAGGCGGCTGACTTGCACCTGAAGGTCGTCCACAGCTGGCGCGATATCGAGCCCGAGCTTCGCGGCGCGTCCGTGGCGCTCGGCGAGTTCGACGGCGTGCACAAGGGCCACCTGGGCGTCATCGTCGGCGCGGCCAAGGCGGCCAAGGCGCTCTGCGCCCCGCTGGCGGTGATCAGCTTCGACCCGCACCCGCGCCGCTATTTCCAGCCCGACGCCGAGCCGTTCCGGCTGATGACCGTGGACCAGCAGGCGCGGGCGCTGGACGCCCTGGGCGTCGACATCTTCTACATCCTGCCCTTCGACGACGAGATGGCGGCGATGTCGGACGAGGGCTTTGCCCGCGACGTATTGGTGGGCGGCCAAACTGCAGGGTTGGGCGCCAAACACGTGGCCGCCGGCTTCGACATCACCTTCGGCAAGGACCGCACCGGCGATCCGGACGCCCTGCGCCGCTATGGCGAGGCGATGGGGTTCGGGGTCTCGATCACCGAGCGGCTGGGCGACACGGAGGCCGGCAAGTTCTCCTCCAGCACGGTGCGCCAGGCGCTCAAGGCCGGCAACCCCGAGCGGGCGGCGGAGATCCTCGGCCGGCCCTTCGCCATCGAGGGCGTGGTGGTGGAGGGCCAGCACCTGGGCCGCCAGCTTGGCTTTCCCACCGCCAACGTCGGCGCCGGCGACTATGTGCGGCCCATGCTCGGCGTCTATGCGACCCGCACCCGCCTCGCCGATGGGCGCGAAGTGCCCGGCGTGGCCAATTTTGGCGAAAATCCCACCACCGGGCTTGTGGAGGCGCGGCTGGAGGTCTTCCTGTTCGACTTCGACGAGGACCTCTATGGCCAGACCATCGAGACCGACCTGATCGCCTTCCTTCGGCCCGAGCTTAACTTCAGCGGGCTTGAAACTCTGGTGGATCAGATCAAATTGGATGTGGCGCGAGCCCGGCAAAGGCTGGCGCCGCCTTTCTGACGAGGGTGCGGGGGCGCCAGAATGCTGCGCAAGGGTCGAAAATACGACGCCCAGGCCAGATCCGGCGGATCGATGGCCGGCCTGTTCGACTCCAAGGGCCGGGCCTTCGATCGCCAGTGGCAGCAGACCTTCGGCCGTCCAGGCCCCTACGACCACCTGCCCCGCGCAACGCCGGTGTTCGATTCGGGATCCGGCGCCCTGGACGCCTATTCCACCGCGGTGATCGCGGCGGTGAACGCGGTGGGCCCGTCGGTGGTCCGCATCCACCCGATCAGCGAAGACGGCCAGATGGGGGTCGGCTCCGGCGTGGTCGTCTCCAGCGACGGCCTGATCCTGACCAACAGCCATGTGGCCAGGGGCGAGGCCTGCCTGGAGGTGGTGGTGTCCGACGGCCGCGTGCTGATGGCCTGCCCGGTGGGGGACGATCCCGACACCGACCTAGCCCTCATCAAGATCGATAAGCCCGTCACCCTGCCGGCGGCCAAGCTGGGGGACTCCAAGGCGCTTCGGCGCGGTCAGTTGGTGGTGGCGATCGGCAATCCGCTGGGGTTCGAGGCCACGGTCACCGCCGGGGTGGTCTCCGCCGTCGGCCGCTCCCTGCGCGGCGACACCGGGCGGCTGATCGAGGACCTGATCCAGACCGACGCCTCGCTGAACCCCGGCAATTCCGGCGGGCCGCTGGTGTCGACCCGTGGCGAGGTGGTGGGCATCAACACCGCCGTCATCGCCGGCGCCCAGAACATCTGCTTCGCCGTCGCCAGCAACACCGCGTCCTTTGTGATGTCCGAACTGCTGAAATACGGTCGCGTGCGGCGCGGCTTCGTGGGCGTTTCCGCCCAGCAGGTGGCCATCTCGCGCCAGCTGGCCATGGCCGCGGGACTGACCCAGGCCACCGCGGCGATCATCACCGGCCTGGAAGAGGGCGCCCCGGCGGCGCTGGCGGGCCTGCTTGAAGGCGATCTCATCGTCGGCATCGGCGAGCGGCGGATCACCGGCGTCGACGACCTGCTCCGCGCCCTCGACCACAACAGCATCGGTCGCGCCCTGCCCTTCCACCTACTGCGCGGCGGCAAGCGGATGACCATCACCGTCACCCCCACCGAACGGCTGGGGCCGGCGAGCCGGGCTTGAGGCCATCCCCCCGACAGGCTAAACGCTGCGGACCTTGAAGCGCGCGGCCGTAGTTCAGAGGTAGAACGTCAGCTTCCCAAGCTGAATGTCGCGGGTTCGATTCCCGCCGGCCGCTCCAAGGGTTAGCTCGATTTCCGGCGGACGTTTTTAAAGCGGTTTTGCGGCGCGCTAAGTCGGCGGACTCATGATCCGGCGCCCCGGCGATGGACCATGTTTTGAGCGACGGGAGATAAAGCGCGCTCTCGATGCGCATCTGTTGCTTGCCGCCAGCGGTTGTGGCCAGTTCTTAGGTGAAGCACGGCCTCAGTGCGGATGGGCTCTCATCGGGGAATTGCGTTGAGCTCCACTACAGAATCCGAAACGCCGCGACGCACCTTCCTGGGCGAAAAATTATTTGCATTTGACGACCAGGACCGCTTCGCCCGCTGGTCGGGCGACGTCAACCCGATGCACATGGACCCCATCGCCGCCAGGCGCACCCAACTGGGCCGCGTGGTGGTGCATGGCGTTCATTTGGTGGTTTGGGCCTTGGACGCCCTTTGCGCCTCGGGCGCCGCGCCGATCAACAGCATCAAGGTGCGGTTTTCGCGGCCAACCTTTGTCGGCGACCGGGTTTTGGTATCCATCGGATCGCATAATTCCGTTCAAGCCAGGCTGTCGGTCTTGGCCGAAGGAGTCGCCGCCGCCAGCATTACTGTCACCTTTGGCGACCGAGGCCCCGCGACCGCGAGCCCCGCCGCCTCGCTCATGCCCAGCCCCGAATGGCCCGGCGCACCGATCGAGCGGGCCGATCAGGACATCGTGAGCGACGGCGCCGTAAGCGTCGCGCCCAGCGCGGCCGAAATGGCGGCGGCGTTCCCGGCTCTCGCTGGCAACCTCGGCGAGGTTCCGCTTGCCGGCCTTGGATGCCTGTCCCGCCTCGTCGGCATGGTGTGTCCCGGACTGCACTCGATATTCGGGGCCGTCCACCTGGATCTGACCCACGCCGATCCGTTGACCGACGGGATCTGCTTCTCGGCTCGCTATGCAAACGCGGATTTTCGCGCAGTCGAATTGAGCGTCGCGGGCTGTGGTCTTCGCGGCCAGGTGGAAGCCATCGCCAGAGCGCCGCCGGTGCGCCAGCCCGCAATCAGCGAAATCGCCCTTCAGGTTGGGCCTCGGGAGTTTGAGGACGCGCGATGCCTTGTCATTGGCGGCACGCGCGGACTTGGCGAAGTGGCGTCGAAAATCCTGGCCGCAGGCGGCGCACAGGTTGTCCTCACCTACGCCGTGGGGCGCCAGGACGCACAGAAGGTGTCGGATGAGATCACGGCCTTTGGAGGACGTAGCGAAATCGCTGCGCTCGACGTCCGCCAGCCCGTCGACATCGGATCAAAGAACCTCCCGTTTGCGCCGACGCATATCTATTATTTCGCCACCTGTCCGATCGCGGTCCGCAGGGCGAACAGCTTTGACGCTGACGCCTTCAATCAATTTCAGCGTTTCTACGTCGATGCGTTTGCGGAACTTTGCGACGGACTGGCTGAAAAAGGCTCGGCGCCTGTTCGCGTTTTTTATCCGTCGACCATCGCCATTGAAGCCAGACCGCGCGGGATGACCGAATACACCATGGCCAAGGCCGCCGGAGAAATCCTTTGCGCGGATATCAACCGATACTCCCGGGCAATCGATATTGTCATGGATCGTCTGCCGAGATTGGCCACTGATCTGACCGCCACGCACATGCAGATTGAAATGCCGCCTGTTATCGACGTGCTGCTTCCGCTCATTCGGCGCGTGCAGGATCGAGGGCAAGTTCCCGCTGTCCATCAATGATGCGCCTGGCGTGCAACGCCATCAATCTGGCCCTGGTCGGCGCGGCCTCGGTGCTGGCCGACGCCCTCGACAGGCGAGGCGACGGTCTCTGATCTGTGCGCCGCCTGTGCGCCGTTCGCCATCGGCGGCCCAGCGGGGCCCGGGTGATGGACAGCCGCAGGACCTTATGGACAATGGCCTCGCTTGAGGCCCTCAGGTCGGCGGTGGGAGGCGATGCGACAGATCGAGCTGCCGAACACAGGCAAGCGGACCAGCCAGCTTGGATTCGGCTGCGCCTATCTGACCCCGGACATGCGCAGGCTGCTGGACGTGGCCCACGACGCGGGGATCCGGCATTTCGACGTGGGGCGCTCGTACAATCGCGGCCAGGCCGAGGCGGTGGTCGGCCGGTTCCTGGCCGGGCGGGGTGACGGGATCACCGTCACCAGCAAGTACGGCATCCTGCCGGATGTCGCATCGCTGCCCCTGAGCGCCGCCCGCAAGGTGCTGGGGCCGCTGGTGCGGCGCCTCCGCCAAAGCGGCGCGCTGGCGCGGCCGAACAGCGCCGGGGCGTCCGTCCCCATGCGCCGCGCGGCCTTCACCGCCGCAGACGCCAAGGCCTCGCTGGAAACCAGCCTGCGGCTGCTGCGCCGCGACCGGCTCGACCTTTTCCTGATGCATGAGGCGACGCCGGACGAATTGCAGGATCCGGGTCTGCTGGCCTTTCTTGAAGGCGCGGTGGCGCGGGGCGTGATCGGCGCCTTCGGGGTCGGCGGCCCGGCTGAGCGCAAGGCCGCGCTGATCGCCGAGGCGCCCGGCTTCTGCAGGGTGTTGCAGTTCGACTGGGCGCTGCTCGATCCCCCGGCGCCGGCTGCGCCCTTCCAGGTGCGCTACCGGGTGTTCAGCCGCGCCAATGCGCGGGTTCGCGCCGCGCTGGACGATCCGGCGCGGCTCCGCGCCTGGTCGGAGGCCACGGGCAACGATCTGGCCCGCCCCGGCGAGGCGCAGCGGTTGCTGCTCAAGGCGGCGCTGGAGACGCAAGGCGGTGACCTGATCCTGGTCTCCTCCACCAACCCGGCGCACATCCTGGCCAATGTCGAGACGGCCGAGGATGACCGGCTGGCGGCGCCGGCGCTGGCGCTGGCGAAACATGTCCAGGCGCAGGCAGCGGATCAGGGCGCGTGATCCGCGACCTCGAACGCACCCCGCCGGCGGACGAGACGGTCTATGACGTCTGCATCGTCGGCGCCGGCGCGGCGGGCATTTCCCTGGCCGTGGAGCTGCGGCGCAAGGGCCAGCGGGTGCTGATCCTCGAGGGCGGCGGCGCGCGGTTCGAGTCGGCGTCCCAGGCCCTGTACGCCGGGCAGACCGACGGGCTGGACTACGCCGGTCTCACCGAAGGCCGGTATCGCGTCCTGGGCGGGACCACCACCCAGTGGGGCGGGCAGATATTGGAGATCGACGAGGCGGTATTCGGCCCCCGGCCCTGGACGCCCAACCCACCCTGGCCGTTCCCCAAGACAGAGCTGGACCGTCACTATCGCCGCGCCATCGAGATCGAGGGACTGGAAACGGCGCAGGAAAACGCCGACGAACTCTGGCGGGCGATGGGCCTGAAACGGCCGGAACTCGGACCGGGCTTGGTCTCGGCCTTCTCGCGCTGGTGTCCGCAAACCAATTTCGCGGCGCTGCATGCGCAGGCCCTGCGCGATCCTATGGTGAGCCTCTATCTGCACGCCAATCTGGAGTTGCTCGACTTCGCCGAGGATGGCCGCACGGTCCGCGCCGTCCGTTGCCGCAGCCTGGGCGGCCACACTGCGACATTCAACGCTAGCGCCGTCGTGCTCTGTGTCGGCGGGATCGAGACCAGCCGCTTCCTGCTGCAGGCGGCCGCCCTCTTGCCAAAGGATGGGGCGCCGGTCGCGCCCTGGCGCGGCAATCCCTGGCTCGGACGTGGCTTTCAGGATCACATCTCGGCCGCGGTGGCGACGATCACCGGCTGCCGGCTGACCCCGCTCGCCGGCTATTTCGACTATCGAGCGGTCAGGGGCCATCGCTATCACCCTAAGATGGTCCTGGCGCCACAGGCGCAGGCCCGGCTCGGCGCCCTGGACATCTGCGGCACGGTGGGGGCGACCACGGATGGGTCGGACGACCTGGCTCGGGCGTTCGCGACGCTGAGATTGGTGCGCGCAGGCCGGGTCAGGCTGGCGTCCTTCGGCGACCTCGCGCACCTGGCGCGCCATCTGCCCTCCCTGCTTTGGCAGAAGCTGCCCCTGTCCCGGTCCGCCGTCGGCGCACCGTGGGAGGGGCGGACGCTGCGGCTTTGGGTCCACTGCGAGCAGACGCCGGACTCCGGCGGCCGGGTGAGCCTTGCCGATGAGCGCGACGCCCTGGGCCAGCGCCGGGCCAGCGTGGCCTGGCGGGCCGGCGCGGCGGAGCTGCACACCATCCGCGCCTATCTGAAGACCCTGGGCCAAGCCTTCACGGATCAAGGCCTGGGCGAGATCGTTCCCGACCCCGGCGTCATGGACGACGATGAGGCCCTGCGGCGAACGTTCGGCGAGAGCTTCCATCATATCGGCGGGGCGCGAATGGCGGGCTCGCCCGACGAAGGCGTGGTGGACGCCGATCTGAAGCTGTTCGGGACCGCCAACGCCTACGTTTGCGGCTCGGCGGTTTTCCCCAGCGCCGGCTACGTCAACCCGACTCATACCATCGTCGCCCTGGCCTGCCGCCTCGCCGAGCACCTGGCCGGCGCCTGAGCCAAGCCTGCTTTTCCTCGCGCGGGGCGGGCGGCTTTGCTAATCAGCGTTGATGAGCCTTTCGACCTTCACCAACATCTTCGCCGGCAATCCGCTCGATCGGGCCAGCTACAAGCGGTCCGATCCGGACTGGATCAAGGCCCGGCTGGACGATCCGGCCACCCTCGCGGTGGCGATCTGGAACGGTAAGCCGCTGGTGGAGCCGACCCCTGGCGCCGCCGACGGGATGCGCATCGCCTACCTCACCATGCCCATGGCGCTGGACGTGGCGGGCTCGGACCAGCGGGTGCTGTTCATGGGCCTGTGGAAGGGCGTGGCGGTGTTCGCCGTGGACCTGGAGGGCTCGGCGGATCCGGCGGACGGGCCGTTGAATGGCCTGGGCCAGTTCGAAGATCTGCGCGCCATCGCGCTGCGGTTGCCGCAGACCGACGCGGCGATCCTGGCCACGGCCAAGCAGGTGTTCGAGTGGCGCCGGCGGCACGGTTTCTGCCCCAACTGCGGCCAGCCGACCCTGGCGGTGGAGGGCGGCTGGAAGCGGGTCTGCGACGCCTGCCGCACCGAGCATTTCCCGCGCACCGACCCGGTGGTGATCATGCTGCCGACCTTTGGCGATCGCTGCCTGCTGGGCCGCCAGCGGGTCTGGCCCAAGGGGATGTATTCGGCCCTGGCCGGGTTTCTCGAGCCCGGCGAAAGTATCGAGGAGGCCTGCGCCCGCGAGGTGATGGAGGAGGCGGGCCTGACCGCCGTCAGCGTCAGCTATCACTCCACCCAACCCTGGCCCTACCCGTCGTCGCTGATGATCGGCCTGTTCGCCGAGGTGGCTGACGATCACGCGGCGGCCGACGACACCGAGCTGGAGGAGGTGCGCTGGTTCACCCGCCCGCAGATCCAGGCGATGCTGCGCGGCGAACTGGACGACGCCCGCGCCCCCGGCGCAATGGCCATCGCCCACCAGCTGATCAAGGCCTGGGCGGCGAAGGAATGATCTGAGGGGTCTACGCCGCCACCGCGTTGCGGGTCTGGGCCAGCGCCGCGCCGACGTGGGCGGCGTGGGCGTCGATGGGGGCGGGTCGGCCGATGCCGAAGCCTTGCAGCTCGGCGCAGCCTTCGCCGCGCAAGAACTGCAGCTGTTCATCGGTTTCCACCCCCTCGGCCACCACCGGGATGCCGAGGCTCAGCCCCAGGCCCAGCACGGCGCGGACGATGGCCTTGGCGCGGTCGTCCACATGCATGGCTTTGACGAAGCTGCGGTCGATCTTCAGCTTGTCGAACGGGAAGGAATGCAGGGTCGACAGCGACGAGAAGCCGGTGCCGAAATCGTCCATGGCGATGCGCACGCCCAGGCTCTTCAGCCGGCGCAGGCCTTCCAGCGCCCGGTCGAAATCGTCGAACAGCGCGGTCTCGGTGATTTCCAACTCAAGGCGTTCGGGCGCGAGGCCGGTGGTGGTCAGCACCTCCAGCACCAGCGCCGGCAGATCCGGGCGATGCAGCTGGCGCGGCGACAGGTTCACCGCGATCCGCAACGGGTTGGCCCACAGCGCCGCCTCGGCGCAGGCTCTACGCAGCACCCACTCGCCCAGGGGGCCGATCAGGCCGGTCTCTTCGGCCAGGGGGATGAAGTCCAGCGGCGGCACCATGCCCCGCGCCGGGTGGTTCCAGCGCACCAGCGCCTCGAACCCGCAGACGGCGCCGTCCTCGGCGTTGGCCAGGGGCTGGTAGTGCAAAACGAGCTCGTCGCCGACGATGCCCCGGCGCAGGTCGGCGGCCTTAAGGCGGCGCATCCGATCTTCCGTGGGTGCGCCGCGGCGGACCTTCCGTCCCAAATGTCTCAGAGCTTCGAACACAGCCGATTTCTAGCCCGGCTGTGATTAATGGATTGCGGACGGCGCCCCAAAAATGCGAGCGAGAGCCTCACTTTCCGCGCCCACGCCGACGCCCCCACTTCGAGCGCTATGGCCCCGAGTTCGACCCCCGCACGGGGTTGGGCGGGTTCGAGATCTGGGTTCCGGCAAGGGCTGAGCGGCATTCCTGCGTGCTTCGACACGCGCCCATGGGGCGCGGCTCTGTCGTAGAATTTTAGAACCCCACAAAACTACGTCACCCTGAGCCGCCGCGAAGCGGCGTGTCGAAGGACGCACGAGCACACGCGCAACCTATTTCAACGGCGGCGCGGAGCGCTGGATCACGGACTTCAGCGCGAAGCTGGAATGGATCCGCGCCACGCCGGGGATGCGCGTCAGAAACCCGGTCATGAAGGCCTGGTAGGAGGCCAGGTCCTCGGCCACCACGCGCAGCAGATAGTCCTCGCCGCCGGCCATGAGGAAGCAGCTCATCACCTCGGGCGCCGTGCTCACGTGCCGCTCGAACACCTCCAGGGCGTCCTCGGACTGCTTGTCCAGGGTGACCGAGACGAACACGCTCATCTGCCCGCCCAGTCGCGCCTCGTCGAGCCGGGCCGAATAGCCGACGATGAAGCCGTCGTCCTCCAGCCGCTTGATCCGGCGCAACGTGGGGGTCAGCGACAGGCCGATCCGATCGGCCAGATCGCGCCAGCTGATGCGGCCTTCCTCGGCCAGGGCGCCAAGGATGTTTCGATCGATACGGTCCAGGTTCGCGTGGTCTTTTCTCGCCATCTTGGCCACCCAGATAGTTCATATGCACCATGATTGGCCGGCAACTTACGCAAGTTGGCGCGATTGGCCACGACATTTCAGGTGTTGGGGACCGGCCCCGTTTCCTCTCTGGACGCTCCGGCCTTCCGCCCCATAGTCTGCGGCATGACCGACGCCGATCGCCGCGACACCGCCTTTATCGGCCATCCTATCGGCCTGGGCTGGCTGACCATCTCCGAGATGTTCGAGCGGTTCTCCTACTACGGCATGCAGGCGCTGCTGGTGCTGTACATGACCGGCTTCCTGCTCAAGCCGGGACACGTCGAGCACGTCTGGGGTTTCGCCGCATTCCGCAGGCTGCTCGAAGCTGGAGGGCCGATGACGCCGCTGGCGCTCGGCTCGGCGATCTTCGGTCTCTATACCAGCGCGGTCTACATCACTCCGATCCTGGGCGGCCTGATCGCCGACCGGCTCACGGGGCGGACCATGGCGGTGACCATGGGCGCGATCCTGATGGCCTGTGGCCACTTCCTGATGGCGTTCGAGCAGAGCTTCCTCATCGCCCTGACCTGCCTGATTTTCGGCACCGGCCTGTTCAAGGGCAATATCTCCTCTCAGGTCGGCGACCTCTATGGCGCCGACGATCCGCGCCGGGCCGACGCCTTCCAGATCTTCCTGTTCGCGATCCAGATCGCCGGCATCGTCACGCCCCTGGTCTGCGGCACCCTGGGCGAGGTCTATGGCTGGCATTGGGGCTTCGGCGCCGCGGGCATCGGCATGCTGGTGGGTCTCGCCGCCTATCTCGCCGGCCGCCCGACCTTTCCGCCGGACCCGATGGCCAAGACCGCTGATAAGACCCGTGAAGCGCCGCCACCACTCAGCCCCGCCGACTGGCGCAGGATCGCCGTGCTCGCCGCCCTGGTGCCGATCCTGGCCATGTCCATGGTCGGCAACCAGCAGGGCTTCAACATCCAGCTGATCTGGGCCAAGTCCGTCTACCAGCTCAACTTTTTCGGCCACACCATGCCGGTGACCTGGCTGCTCTCCATCAGCGGCGTGGTCGCGGCGATCACCATCGCCGCCTCGGCCGGCTTCTGGCGCTGGTGGGCGACCCGCTGGCCTGAACCGGACGAACTGGCGAAGATCATCCTCGGCGTCACCCTGATGGTCGCCGGACAGCTGGTCCTGGCCGCCGCCTCGACCGTGGTCGCTGTGACGGGGCAGAGGGTCGGCCTGGGCTGGGCGATGGCCTACAATATCCTCAACTGCTTCGGCTTCGCGAATATGCTGCCCATCGGCCTGGCGCTGTTCTCGCGGGCGGCGCCCAAGGGCACAGCCTCCAGCGTGATCGGCCTCTACTTCCTCAACAACTTCGCCGCCAACCTGGCGGTGGGCTGGCTGGGCGGCTTCTACGAGAAGATGACGCCCACAGCCTTCTGGCTGATGCATGCGGGGATCATGGGCGTGGCGGTGGTCCTGCTGATCGCCGTCAAGCTCACGGTCGGCCCGCACCTCGCGCCGGCCTACGATGCACCAGACGTCGGCGCCGAGCCCTTGCCGGCAACCTGATCAGATCACGCCCATCGCGGCGAACTTCCGAGTTGCGGGAAAACCTGAAGTTGCCTTGGCCGACCATCGTGTGGTTTGTTAGGCTCGTGCCTCCTCTCATTGCGCGCCACGACATAATTGTCCCGCCCCAGCCGATGAGCCGATGGTTCTTCCCGGCGCTGGCGCTGTCAACGGCCATCCCGTTGATCGCCTTACCGCTCTATGGCCTGAGCGGCGCGTCCGCGCCGCCGCCCGTGGTGGGGGTCTTCCTGGTCCTCTTCGTCCTGTCCGCCTACGGTCACGTCACCTCAACGGCCTGGTTCGCCAGCGACCCTGAATATCGGCCGTTGCTGCGCGCGCACCGCATTCGCATGCTGGCCTCGCTGGCGGTGATCCCGGCGACCATGGCGACGCTGGGCATCTTGGATCGATCCCTGTCGGCTTGGCTCTACGCCGGATTCCTAGCCTGGCAGGCGCATCATTACGGCCGGCAGAACTTCGGCATTCTCGCTTTCGCCGCCGCCCATGACGGCGTTGGACCCCTGCCCAAGGACGTCGGGCTGATCGTGACCCTGACGTCCGTGGCGGGCGCCATCGGCATGATTTGCATGCCGTCGATCTATCCGGTCGGCCTGCGGGATCTGCCCTTCGCGCTACCGGCGGTCGCGGCCGTCGGGCGCGGCGTGGCTCTGAGCTTTTTCTTGGTGGCGGCGGGGGTGATGGCGCGGCTGTTGTGGACGCAGCCGGGCCTGCGCCGAGGCCCGACGGTGCTGCTTTTTCTCGGCCTAAGCGGGGCCTTCTTCCTGCCCAGCCTGATTGGCGGGGCCCCGCTGGTGGCCTTCTTTCCATACGCCATGGCGCACGGGGCGCAGTATCTGATCATCATGGGCGTCACGGCTCGCCGCTCGTCGGCGGGCTGGCGCGGGTTCAGCGTCTTCGCGGCCATCGCCGCCGTGCTGGGGACAGTCGCGGTCAGTGTGCGGGGAGTCGGTCTGGTGCAGGCCTATACCGGAGTTGTCATCTGGCATTTCCTCGCCGACGCCCGCCTCTGGCGTCTGCGCGACTCGACCGTGCGCGGTATTGTGCGACGCCGCTTCGATTTCGTCTTCGGGCCGGCATCCGCCGGCAGACCGTCGAGCATCCCTTCGGCACCCTCAAATCCTGGATGGGAAGCACCCACTTCCTGACCAAGACCCTCCAAAAGGTCAGAACGGAGATGAGCCTCCACGTCCTGGCCTATAACCTGAAAAGGATGATCCAGATCCTCGGCGTCAGGCCGCTGATCCAGGCAATCCGGGCCTGATCCGCGCGCCGTAAACCAACCAACGCCCAAGCCGCCATCAGCGCGTTTTTACACAGCCTCGGTCGAAAGCGGATATTGGCGGGCGGCCGGGAAGCGGACCTTCGCTACCGATTGCGGGTTCGGCCCTGGCTAGCGTGGGCGCGCCGGGAGGGGGCTGGCCCTACGGCTTCGCCGAGTTTGAACCGACCTCGCCCGGGGCTTCATGGATGGGCAGCTTCAGCTCCAGGTTTGAGACCGCGATCGAGAACACCCCGTTGGAGGGGCGCAGGAACGGCGCGTCGCGGCCCAGCAGCTCGAGCTCGGGGATGTGGCCGGGCGCGAAACGCCAGCCGTTGGCGGACAGCTGGAAGGTCTGACGGCCGTTGGGCGCCTTGGGATCGATCCGGTAGCCGGCGCGCGCGACCAGGGTTTCAGTGTTGGCCTGTGGATCCACGTCGACCAGCCGCGCGGCGATGTAGGCGTACTCGCCCTTAACCTGCAGGTCTGCGGTCACCGTTGGCGAGCCGAGCAGCGTGTAGCCCGCGCCGGCAGGGGTCGGCAGCCGGTAGGTCGCGACGCCGCGCCCCTCGTCGCCCGCCGGCGCGGTTGTGCAGGAGAGGCCGCCGGTCACCGGGTCGAACGCCTTGCCCACCCTGGGATCGCCGCCGGAGGACAGGATGGTCTGGGTCGGTTGCGAGCTGAAGCTGACCACGCCCGGGTGAAGCGCGGCCCAGGTGGCGGCGGTGTAGGGACCGCCGGAGGGAGCGCTTTTCGGGCAGGTTTGGGTGAGCGCGGTCACGTCGGACGCGGGCTTGGGGCCAACGCCTTTGACGTAGTAGTTCAAAAAGGCGTGGACGCGCGAGCGAGCCAGAAACAGATCGGACAGCTTGCTCTGCGCGCGCTGGTGACCGATGTCGCCGAACAGCACCTCGACCGGCGCGGACGGGTAAAGCGTGCGCAGCCGGTTGTAGTAGACCAGCACCTGATCGGCCCAGAATACGTCGTCGGTGAAGCCGTTTATGAGCAGGACCGGCGCGGGCGCCCGCCGCGGGGTCCCGAAGGTCCCGGACAGCAGGTCGTAGGAGGAGTGGAACTGGGCGCCTTCCTTGAGCAGCGCCTGGACCTCGGGCCTGTCGTAAGGCTCGCCCGCGGCGGCGAGTGCGAACTCCATCATCAGGTCCGGTTCGGCGCCGGGCGGCGGGTAGTAGGCGCCCATGATGCCGACCATGAACAGCCCCCGGCCGATCGACATCTTCTGCACCCCGACCGGCGACGTGCGGTTCGTCGCCGTCGTCTGCGTATCGAGCCAATGCCCGTTCGGCGCCAGCGCGGTGTCGTCGCTCCACCCGGCGAAGGGCGCAGCGGCGGCGATGTGAAGGGGCGCACCCTTGGGGCTGGTCCACTGGCTTAAGGACCCGTCGACGTTCATCACCCGGTCGTTCAGGGTCGCCAGCGCCAGCGACGTGCCGGCGCCATAGGATTCGCCGTTCGCGCCGATGCGGTTTGCGTCGGCGATCCCCTCGTCGACCAGGAGCCCGGCCGCGTACTGGGCGTCGCGGATCTCATAGCGGAAATCGGCGCGGCGCACGTAGCCGTTCGCACAGCCCGCCAGATTGAGCAGCCGCGAGGGGACCGTGCCGCAGGAGTCGCCCCAGCCGCGCGCCGCCAACTGCACGACGGCGTAGCCTTCCTTCGACCATTGACGCGCTGTCGGACCGCCGTACTGCCCATCGTCCGGCCCGCTCGGCGGGTCGCCCCAGCCGTGGCTCAGGATCATCAGGGGGTAGCCGCCGTCAGGTCCCGAGGCGGGCGCCGGCGGCAGGGTGACGTATAGCGCCAGCGGCGCCCCATCGAAGCTCTTCAGGCGCAGGTCGGCGCCCTTGGGTCCGACCCCGTCGCCATGGCACACGCGCACGCCGTCCGACCCCGCGACGCACGGAATCGGCTGGCCGTTCGCCGTGTGGCCGGCGAGGACGACACTCCGCGCCGCGGTGGCAGCTGGCTCCGCCGAGCGCGCGCCGGGCGCCAAGAGCGCACCCGCCAAGGCGGCCGTAACCAATGCCCGTCCGGCTGCTCCGACCGTCATTTGCGCTGTCCCCCCTTGGCGCTTTTTTCAGGATTGGACGCCCACCCGCTTGCTTTGTCGACTTTAAATCACACAGCCTGTTCAAACGCTGTCCAGTGGGGTGTGTCGGTTATTCCGCCGCCTGCGCCCGGGCGGCGGCTTGGGCGAACCAGGGGATCATCAGGCGGATCGCCTGTTCTAGCTCCGGCGTCGAGACGGCGAAGCTCATGCGGATGAAGTGGCGACCGTCGACGGGATCGAAGTCGATCCCCGGCGCGGTGGCGACGCCGGTGTCGTTCAGCAGCCGCTTGCAGAAGGCCATGCTGTCATCGGTGAGATGGCGGATGTCGGCATAGACGTAGAAGGCGCCGTCGGGCGGGGCGATCTCGCTCAGGCCCAGCGCCGGCAGCGCGCCCAGCAGAAGTTCGCGGTTGCGGGTGTAGGTGGCGATGTGGCCCTGCAGTTCCTCGTGGGCGTCCATGGCGGCGAGGGCCGCGTGCTGGCTCAGCGACGGGGCGGTCAGGAACATGTTGGCGACGAAGGCGCGGGCGCGGTGCAGATGCGCCCGCGGGACCAGCAGCCAGCCCAGCCGCCAGCCCACCATGCTGAAATATTTGGAGAAACTGTTCACCACCAGGGCGTCCGGCTCGAACTCCAGCATTGAGTGGGTGCGTTCGCCATAGCTCAGGCCGTGATAGATCTCGTCGGAGATGATCCTGATCCCTCGCGCGCGGCAGACCTCGGCGATGGCGGCCAGTTCGGCGGCGGGGATGATAGTCCCGGTGGGATTGGCGGGGCTGGCGATGATCACGCCGGCCGGCGCGGGCTCCAGCGCCGCCAGCACGGACGCGGTGAGCTGGTAGCGCACCGCCTCGCCGCAAGCGATCTCGACGGGGGTGAAGTTCAGCGCCTTCAGGGTGTTGCGGTAGGCCACATAGCCGGGCCGGGCCAGCGCCACCCGTTCGCCGGGCTTGAAGCTGGACGCCAGCGCCAGCACCAGGGCCGGCGAGGCGCCGCAGGTCATGACGAACTGTTCGGGATCGACAGTGACGCCGTAGGTCTCGGCGTAGTGCCGCGCCAGCCGGGTCTTCAGGGGAATGCTTTCCCAATAGCCCATGCCGTCCGAGTCCAGCACCTCATGCGCCCGGGCGATCGCGGCCTTGGGCGCCCCTGTCGAGGGCTGGCCGAATTCCATATGGATAACCTTGCGCCCCTCGGCCTTCAGCTTGTGCGCCAGCCGGCTGATGGCGATAGCGTGAAAGGGCTCTATGTCGGCGGTCATGCAGGGCGTCCAGGGCGCGGCTCGGGCGCCGCATAGGCCGCCTTCTATACTCGCGCTCGGTCGCCCTTAGAACAGCGAGTCGGTCTGGACGATGGTCTTGCCTACCGGCATCAGCGAGTTCACCGCCAGTTTCAGATGCTGGATCGCGAACGGGATGCCGATGATGGTGATCGCCAGGCCGATCGCCAGCGCCAAGTGATGCAGCGCCAGCCACCAGCCGGCGAAGATCAGCCAGATGACGTTGAGCAGGGTGCTGGTCGGGCCGACATCATGTTCCTCGACCCGAAGGCCGAAGGGCCAGTAGCTGTAGAAGCCCATCCGGAACGCGGCCGGCGTGAAGGGCAGGCCGACAATGGTGATCGCCAGGATCACGCCGGACAACAGCCACAGCGTGCCGGAAATCCAGCCGCCGAAGATGAACCAGAGAATGTTCAGTAGGGTGCGCATGATCTCGCCTCAGTGAGAGTGCAAATCTAGGGGACGCAAAGCGCACGCGCCATGGGTGCGGAGATTAAGCTTCATCCACAAAATCCCTCTCGTCGGCGACGGTCGGGGCGCCTAAACAGTTGTTCGAACGCCCGCGCCCCGGGTGGCTCCGCCATGCATGAGACCCTCGCCCATGACGCAAGACGCCGATCGAGCCCCAACCTTTGACGAGGTGATCAGAGGCCGCCGCAGCATCCGGGGCTACAAGCCCGACCCTGTGCCCAAGGCCCTGATCGAGGAAATCATCGCTCTGGCGATGCGCGTGCCCTCGTCGATGAACACCCAGCCCTGGAACTTCTACATCATCACCGGCGAACCGCTGGACCGGATTCGCGCCGGCAACACCGAGCGGATGGTGGCGGGCGTGCCGCAGTCGCGCGAGTTCCGCACCGGCCAGGCCTTCGCCGGTCCGCACCGCGAACGGCAGATCGGCGTCGCCAAACAGCTGTTCTCCGCC
>Ga0302314_10007480_pt1 | contig 19637 bp, 18 predicted proteins | sample III_Palsa_N2_3_FD_200533 | JGI IMG/M metagenome (GOLD analysis project Ga0302314, IMG submission 200533) | Peat permafrost microbial communities from Stordalen Mire near Abisko, Sweden - III_Palsa_N2_3 | ecosystem: Environmental > Terrestrial > Soil > Palsa > Peat permafrost | place: Sweden...
GAAGGTGTCGCCGGCGGCCAGAAGCTCGGAACCGAGGTTCGCGGTGTTGCCCTCGGCGAGCGGGCACTCGTCCGCGGTCAGGCCGAAGGTGTTGCCGGCGTACAGGGCCAGGTAGTTCGGGTCGCTCGGGTGCGTGACGGCGTAGGAGGAGGTCATCAACGCGCCCTGGGCGGCCAGGGAGTTGAAGTAGGTGGCGTCCGACGCGGTGCCGATGATGTCGGAATAGGAGTGGTTCTCCTCCATCACGATCACGATGTGCGCGGGCTTCGGCAGGGTGCTGGCGGCGAGCTTCACCGGCGTGGACGAGCTGTGCGGGTAGAGGGCGACGGCGGCGATCACGGCCGCTGAGGCGGCGAAGGCCAGCGGCAGGGCGGTGCGCGTACTCAAACGCATGGGTTCTCCATGGCTGGGAGCAGGATTGGGCAGGAGTGCCCAACCTTGTCAGCATTGATGACGCAGATGCCTGGCGACTTTACGCCATACGGCGCGTCCGTGAACGCCCGGATACCAGTCGGTACGTAGAGCACGAAGTTGGTTCAAGGGCTGCTTCTCAGTCCTCGGGCACGGGCCGAACAGGTGAATGACTCGTAGCCCGTCCGGCCCGCCCCACGTTTGAGATCGCCCTCGGCTGGTAAAAAGGGTCGGACCATTCCAGACGAACGGAAGGCCGGCGATGAGCGCCCTTACAGAGCAGGCCGGCGTCACGCCGCGCCGGAGTCTGGTGCCGGCCAGGTTGGACCGGCTGCCGTGGAGCCGGTTCCACTGGCTGGTGATCGTGGGGCTGGGCGTGTCCTGGGTGCTGGACGGCCTGGAGATCCAGATCGTCTCCCAGGCCGGGTATCAGCAGAGCCTGCACCTTTCCAACGGCCAAGTGGGCGCGGTCGGATCGGTCTACCTCGCCGGGGAGGTTGTCGGCGCCCTCGTGTTCGGGCGGATCACCGACAAGCTCGGCCGGAAGAAACTGTTCGTCGTCACCCTCGGCGTCTACCTGGTCGCCAGCGGTCTGGCCGGTCTCTCCTGGGACCTGTGGTCGCTGCTGATCCTGCGCTTCATCGCCGGCACCGGCATCGGCGGCGAGTACACCGCGATCAACTCCGCGATCGACGAGCTCATCCCCTCGCACTACCGCGGCCGGGTCGACATCGCGGTGAACGGCACCTACTGGGCCGGCGCGGCGCTGGGCGCGGCGGCGAACCTGTACCTGCTCTCCAGCCGGGTGCCGGAGAACGTCGGCTGGCGGATCGGCTTCCTGATCGGCCCGGCGCTGGGTCTGATCATCATCTTCCTGCGCCGCACCATCCCGGAGAGCCCGCGCTGGCTGATGACGCACGGCCGCGAGGACGAGGCCGAACGCACCGTCGACGAGATCGAGGAACGGGTCACGGCCGGCGGCGTGGTCCTGGACGAGGTGCCCGACGACAAGGCGCTGGAGATCACCCCTGTGGACAGCATCTCCTACCTGCAGATGGCAAAGATCTTCTTCGGCCAGTACCCGCGGCGTTCCCTGCTCGGCTTCTCGATGATGGTCACCCAGGCGTTCCTCTACAACGCGATCTTCTTCACCTACGCCCTGGTCCTCCAGCACTTCTACGGCGTGTCCAAGGCGCATACCAGCTACTACTTCTTCCCGTTCGCCGTGGGCAACCTGCTTGGACCGCTGCTCATAGGTCACCTGTTCGACACGGTCGGCCGACGCAAGATGATCTTCTTGACGTACGGCGTCTCCGGCGTGCTGCTGCTCGTCTCCGCCTACTTCTTCCACGCCGGCCTGCTCAACGCCACGACGCAGACGGTGTTCTGGTGCGTGATCTTCTTCTTCGCCTCGGCGGGCGCGTCCTCGGCCTATCTGACGGTGAGCGAGATCTTCCCGTTGGAGCTGCGCGGCCAGGCGATCTCCTTCTTCTTCGCCCTCTCCCAGGGCGCCGGAGGAGTCGTGGCTCCCTACCTGTTCGGCCATCTGATCGGCGGATCGGACAACCCGAACCCCGACCGCACCCCGCTGGCCTGGGGGTACGTGATCGGCGGAGTCATCATGCTGGCGGGCGGCATCATCGCCTGGTTCTGCGGCGTGAACGCCGAGCGGCAGTCGCTGGAGGACATCGCCGCCCCGCTCTCCGCGTCCAAGCCGCCCGTGACCCGTCCTCCGCTGCGCGGATAGCCGCCAGCCGCCGATCGAGCCGCGTCAGCGCCCGATCGAGGCCGTCGTCGCCTCGGTGAGCGCGACGAGGTCGGCCGGGGACAGCTCGACTTCGAGGCCGCGCCGGCCGGCGGAGCAGAACACCGTCTCGTGCGCGAGCGCGGAGTCGTCGACCACGGTGGGCAGCTTCTTGCGCTGGCCCAGCGGGGAGATGCCGCCCAGGACGTAGCCCGTGGTCCGCTCGGCGAGTTTCGGGTCGGCCATCGCGGCCCGCTTCCCGCCGACCGCGGCCGCCAGGGCCTTGAGGTCCAGCTGCCCGGCGACCGGGACGACGGCCACCGCGAGCTTGCCGTCCACGTCGGCGAGCAGGGTCTTGAACACGCGCTGCGGCTCGACGCCCATCGCCCGGGCGGCCTCGGCCCCGTAGGAGTCCGCCGCCGGGTCGTGGTCGTAGGCGTGCACGGTAAAAGTGATCCCGGCCTTGGTGAGCGCCACCGTGGCCGGAGTGCCGGCGCCTGCCGCGTCCTTCTTCGTCATGGCCGCTGATCCTAGCCGTTCCTCAAGCCCTCGCCCGGATACGTTCGCGCACTGGAGCATCCACTGGAGCAGCGGTGAGCCGCGGGCACTGCTCACCGATGCCATTCAGGGGCGCACGTGAAGCAACCTCAATCTGTCAGTAGCCGATGACCTGGCGTTCCTTCTCCGGGTCGAGGCCGAGCGGGGCGCGGGTGGTCGGCACGGCGGGGTCGCCCTCGGCCTGCAGCCACGCCCAGGTGTCGGCGATCGTCTCCCGGATCGGGCGGCAGGTGAGCCCGGCCCGGTAGGCGGCGGACACGTCGCCGCGGTGCAGGCCGGCGGCCTCGCCGGTGGGCGGCAGCCAGATCGGCAGTTCGGTCCACGCCGCGATGCCCGCCTTCTCGATCGTCTCGGGGTCGGTCCAGACGAGCTCCGCCGTGGAACCGGTGACCTCGACGGCAGTCTCCAGCAGTTCGCCCATGGTGGTGTGCCCGGGTTGGCTGACCGTGTTGAACGCGCCGCCCAGGCCGCGCTCGGCGGCGGAGAGCATCCAGACGGCCAGGTCGCGCGCGTCGATGTACTGCAGCGGCTGGTCCGCCGGGCCGGGCGCGAGCACCCGGCCGCCGCGCTCGATCCGGCGCAGCCACCAGGGCATCCGGCCGACGAGTTCGTACGGGCCGAGGATCAGTCCGGGGCGGGCCAGCAGCGCGTCCTCACCGAAGACCTCGACGGCCGCGAGTTCCCCGCCCCGCTTGGCGGCGGCGTAGTCCTCGGCGCCCTCGTCGTCCGGCGTGCCGTCGACCACCGGGGCGCTCTCGTCCAGGCCCGGCGGCACCGGCCAGGCGTAGACCGAGCGGCTCGACACATATCCGAAATGGCCGACCCGGCCTGCCAGCAGCCGGCAGGAGTCGTGCACGACCCGGGGCGCTCCGCTCCAGGTGTCGATCACCGCGTCCCACTCATGGCCCGCCAGGACCGTGCGCAGCGCGTCGACATCCGTCCGGTCGGCGACAAGATGCTCCGCGCCGGGCGCCCGCACGCCGGTCACGCCGCGGTTGAGCATGGTCACCTTGTCGCCGCGGGCCAGACCCGTCTCCACGATCGCCCGCCCGACATGATGGGTCCCGCCAAGCACCAATAGCTTCATACGGCGATTCTTTCGCAGTTCGGGGCTCCGTGGGGAGGGGTGGGCGCAGGAATATTCGCCGGAGTAGGAATCGGCGGCCGACCGGCCCTCGGCAGTTGTGGAAACGGAAATGAACTACGGATTTCGTCGTTTTCATGGTCTCACTAGATGAGATCGTTAGAAGATCGCGAATTTTCCTGCTGTTACCTCTTGTTTCCATCCGCCTGACGGTGATCTACTCCTTTCCTGCGTTCAATGTGTGACGAATCAGGAGGCCTGATGGACAACGACAGCTCAGCACGGGGCCTGCAACGAGGCGTACTCGGTGCGGCGGACTCAATCGTGATGGCGGTGGCCGGCAGCGCTCCGGCCTATTCGATCACCGCTTCGACGGCCTCCCTGGTGGTGGCCGTCGGGTTCGACGGTCCCGGCGCGCTGCTGTGGTGCGGCATCCCGATGCTCGGGATCGCCCTGGCGTTCTCCTACCTCGGAAAGGCCGACGTCAACGCGGGCGCCGCCTACTCCTGGGTCCGCCGGGCCATGCATCCCTCGCTCGGCTTCTTCGCCGGCTGGGCGCTGGTGGTCTCCGCGACCCTGTTCATGGTGGCCGCGTGTCTGCCCGCGGGCGGCGCCACCCTGTCCCTGATCGACCCGAACCGGAACTGGTCCGTCGCGGCCACCACCGGGGTCGGCGCGGTCTGGTTCCTGATCATGGTCGGGCTGGTGGTCGCGGGGATGAAGGTCACCGCGAAGGCGCAGTGGATCATGTCCGGGATCGAGATCGCGATCCTGCTGGTCGTCGCCGTGATGGCGCTGGTGCACACCTCGGGCCGGCACGGCGTGCCGTTCTCCTGGTCCTGGTTCTCCCCCACCCAGTTCCACTCGGTCTCCGGCTTCGCCGCCGGCGCCCTGGTGGCCGCGTTCTACTACTGGGGCTGGGACGTCACCGCGAACCTGAACGAGGAGTCGCGCCAGTCCAAGCTCTCCGCGCTCGGCGGCATCATCGGCGTGGTCATCGTGTTCCTGCTGTTCGAGATCTTCACCATCGCCACGAACGTCACGCTGCCGCAGAAGGCCGTGACGAACTCCACCACCGTGCTCAGCGACCTGGCCACGGCGGTCGGCGGCAGCACCACCGGCAAGATCATGATCGTCGCGGTGATGCTCTCCACGATCGCCACCCTGGAGACCACCCTGATCCAGGTCTCCCGCTCGCTGTTCGCGATGGGCCGGGACAACACCCTGCCCAAGGTGCTCGGGCGGATCCACCCCACCCGGCGCACCCCGGCCGTGGCCACCCTGATCGTCGCGGGCGTCTCGCTGGCGCTGTTCTTCGGGGCCAACTTCATCGGCTCAGTCGGCACGATCATGAACGACGCGATCCTGGCGATCGGCGTCCAGATCGCGGTCTACTACTCGCTGGCCGCGTTCTCGGTCGTCGTCGCGTACCGCCGCGAGATCTTCAAGAGCGTGGGCAACGCCCTGTGCATCGGCCTGCTTCCGCTGGTCGGCGCCGCGTTCATGCTCTTCACCCTCGGCGAGAACATCTTCGGGCCCAACCTGAATGGCGAGACGAAGATCATCGCTCTCGGTTCCCTGGCGCTGGGCCTGATCCCGCTCGGGGTCTACTGGGCCAAGCACGTGCCGTACTACACCCGCGGCGCGCAGCTGGCCTCGGAGAGCGAACTGCTCGACCTCGTCGAGCCGCAGGCCGCCGCGCCGGTCGCGGCAGCCTGAGCCTGAGCCTGAGCAGCAAGATCGGCCATGGCACGCGCCCTGGCGTACTCTGCCGGAGTGAACGGCAGGTCAGGGCGCGTGACCAGCAGCGTTCCCCGTCCGGGGACGCGTAACTGCAGAACGGCGCCGTCGATCCCCTCTGCCGCAGCCTCGCGCCAATCGGCCCTCGCCGCGCCCAGCAACTCGGCCAGGACGAACGGCAGCCGCTCCTCGGGCGCTGACGCGACCAGGAGCTCGCCGGCAAGTGTGAGTGCGTGGGCCGGGGCGTCGGCCAGCGCACGGACATCGGCCCGGCCGACCCAGGGCGCGCCCCCGCCGGCCGCGGCCAGCGCCGCAGTCAGCTTGGCGGCCGTAGTGCCCGACGAGGTACGCACTAGGAACTCGTCGGTCGCACCGTTGTCGGTCGGGTGGACCTGCATGGTCAGGATGTTCGCACCGGCCGCCGCGAGCGCCCCGGCCAGGACCGCCAAGCGGCCCGGCGTGTCCTCGACCCCGGTCCGGATCCGCCAGAGCGTGCCCGGAGACGTGTCGTCCGTCCGGGCTATCGGGCTCGGAGGCGAAGTGTTGTGCCGGATGACGATCCGGTGGACGAACAGCGCCAGGACGAGCAGTGCGCTCAGGCAGGCCAGCAGGCCAGGGCCTTCACTGCGGTGTCCGAGCAGGTCGGAGAAGAGATCCGCGACGGCGGCGGTACCGAACAGGGCGGCCAGTTCGATCAGTTCGTGGCGGTGGCTGCGGCCCCCGAGATGTGGTTTCGACATGGTTCGAGAATGATCGCTGAGTGTTGCAAGATCGGAGACTCTCTGTGACGCCCGGGTAAATCCTGACGGTCTCGGTCGTCCGTTCTCAGGCGCCCCCGGCGTCAGCCCTATCGTGCTCCTGCACAGACTCGCCGATACGTAGAATCGCCGAATGGCCCGTGAAATCGCCTTCCTGGTGTTCCCGGACTTCCAGATCCTGGACCTGACCGGCCCGCTGGAGGTCTTCTCGCAGGCCGAGCGGATGCACCAGGGCTCCTACCATCTGCGCACCGTCGCTCTCGACCCCGGCCGAGTCCTGGCCAGCAACGGCTTGGCGATATTCGCCGAGCCCGCAGAGCCCTTCGACGGCGCCGACACGTTCTTCGTGGTCGGCGGCCGCGGCACCCGGGGCGCCCTGGCCGATCCCCGTTACCCGGACTGGATCGCGGCGGCGTCGGCGCGCTCGCGCCGCACGGCCTCGGTCTGCTCCGGCGCGATGCTGCTCGCCGAGGCCGGACTGCTCGACGGCCGCCGGGCCACCACGCACTGGGGCCAGTGCGCCCGGATGGCGGCCCGCTACCCCGAGGTCCAGGTGGAGGCGGACCCGATCTTCGTCCGGGACGGGAACATCTCCACCTCGGCTGGCGTGACCACCGGGATCGACCTCGCGCTGGCCTTCGTCGAGGAGGATCTCGACCCGGCCACGGCCCGCGCGATCGCCCGGCAACTGGTGGTCTTCGTCCAGCGCCCCGGCGGGCAACGGCAGTTCTCCGCCCAGCTCGCGGCCCAACTCCCGGCCCGGGAGCCGCTGCGGGAGGTGCAGTCCTTCATCACCGAGTCGGTGGGCGCCGGCAGCGCGGCGGCAGACCTGTCAGTCCCGGCCCTCGCCGCCCGCGCCGGGATGAGCGAGCGCCATTTCACCCGCCTGTTCAGAGCCGAGACCGGCTCGACCCCGGCTTCGTACGTCGAGACGGTCCGGGTCGAATCCGCCCGCCGACTGCTGGAGACGACTGCGGACGGCCTGGACCGGATCGCCCGGACCTGCGGCTTCGGCACGGTCGCGACGATGCACCGGGCGTTTCGCCGCATCGTGCAGGTCACGCCGGGCGAATACCGCGAACGATTCGCCCGGCAAAGCTAGCCGGAAGCCAAAGAGCGGAGGCAAAAGGCCGGGGCCGCATGGCCGAATTCGTCATAAGCGCGTCCTTGCCGCCATAGCGACAGGTCGGCCAAGATTGATCCCATGACCGAGACTTCTCTCAACGTCGTGATTCCGATCTTCCCGGGCTTCACCGCCCTCGACGCGATCGGCCCCTACGAGGTGCTGCGGCTGCTGCCCGGCGCCACCATCACCTTCGCCGCCCCCGACCCCGGCATCCTGCAGACCGACAGCGGCGCGGTCGGCCTGCACGCCAGCGCCTCCCTGTCCGACATCGAGGCCGCCGACATCCTGGTCGTCCCCGGCGGCCACGGTACCCGTCCCCTGATGAAGGACGAGGCAATGCTCGACTGGGTCCGGGCAATCCACCAGACGACGCAGTGGACGACATCTGTGTGCACCGGTTCGCTCGTGCTCGCGGCGGCCGGCCTGCTCGACGGCCTGGACGCGACGACGCACTGGGGTCAGGTCGAGCTTCTGGAGAAGCACGGCGCGCACTACACCGCGGAGCGCGTCGTGCGGCAGGGCAAGATCGTGACCGCCGCCGGCGTCTCCTCCGGCATCGACATGGCACTGACTTTGGCGGCGCTGGTGGCCGGGGACGACATCGCCAAGGCCATCCAGTTGGCGATCGAATACGACCCGCAGCCCCCGTTCGACGCGGGCTCCCCCGCGAAGGCGGGCCCGGCGATCATCAAACTGGCCAAGGAGGCTTTGCAGTAGCGCATCGGCCGAACAACGGTCCTCATCGCGCATCAGAGGGCGACACCGTTGCTGGTGGCCACCGGGACGAACCGGCCCCACTCCGCACCGACTTCCACGGCCCCTCCATGCTTCACCCAGCTGGTGACCAACACGCGGCGGCCGTCGGGCCGAGCTTATCAGGGGGCACGGAGCCGGATCTCGGCGCCGTGCCCCCTCTTTTACTGTTGCGGGAATCGGATCAGGACGTGCTGGTGATCGTCCAGGGCGTCCCGCCGGCGAAGTCTGACTGGTCGGTCTTGTTGACGGTCTCCAGGATCGTCCGATCGTTGATGATCAGGCCGAGCTCGCGGTTCTCGGTGAGGGAGGTGTTGGAGAAGTTCTCCGAACCGATGAAGACCCGGGCATCCTTGGTGCCGTAGTCGACCAGGATGGTCTTGGCGTGGATGTACAGCGACGCGGTGTAAGCGTACGTGCTCACGTGCGCGCCGGCCGCGACGAGGGCGTTGAACGGGGTGGCGTATTCGTTGTCGTCGTTGGTCATGATGACCTCGACCTTGACGCCGCGTTCCGCGGCCGCGATCAGGGCGTTGGTGACGTTGGTGTCGCCCATTTCCTCGGCCTCGATGGCGATCGAGTACTTGGCGCTGTTGATCAGGGCGAGCAGCTGCGGTTGGGCGTCGGTGGGCGACCAGACCAGGTCGTCGGCGTCGCTGGGGGTGATCGGGGTGTAGGTGAAGTCGGCGTTGAACACGGCCACGATCGCGGCGATGTCGCGCTGATCGCGGTCCACGACGTCGTAGTCGCGGCTGGTCGAGTAGTACTGGGTCTGCCAGTTCTCGGTCATGATGACCGAGAGGCGGTTGTCGATGGTGAGCGTCTTCTGGTGGGTGTAGTAGTACGCGGGCGAGGACCAGATCGCGTGCACGCCGTTGGCGTTGAGGTAGGTGTAGGCCGCCTGGTTGTCGTACTTCTCGTACGCGTCGAGGATGACCCGCACGTCGACTCCGCGTGCGGCGGCGGCAGCCAGCGCCGCAGTGGCGGTGGTGTCCTGCAGTTCGTACATCGTCAGGTCGATCGAGTGACGGGCCGAGGCGATCAGCGCGTAGAGCTGGGCATGGCCGGCGTCCGGCTGGGTGATCAAGGTGTATCGGCCGTGTAAGTGGACACCCGCCACTGACCCGGGGGTCTCGGCGTTCGCGCCGGTGACGCTGGTGCCCAGCAGCAGGGCTCCGGTCAGGGCTATCGGCAGGGTGCGCCGGAAGACTCGAGCGGTCACGGGTACTCCTTCGTCGTCAGGTCGTTTGCTCGCTGACCGCGGAAGGTCAACGGACCAGGACATCAGAAGGTTGGGCGGGTGTCGAGAGATTGTTGAGTAATAGCAAGTAAAATCCCGACAACGGGCGGGTACCGTGGGGCGCCGCGGGCGCCAGGGACGGGAGGAGTGTGAGGGCTGAGATTAACGGTCGCGCGATGGGGGGCGCGGGAGGAACGAGCTGGTGCGGCGGACGTATTCGGCGTAGCCGGGACGGGCGCCGAGGTGTGCCTCCATCAGCGGTTTGCCGGTTTTCGCGGCCAGGAAGTAGGTCATCAGGAGTGGTGACAGGATCGTGATGATTCCGGGCCAGTCGGTGCACGCGAACAGGTACAGGCCCCACCACGCGCAGGCGTCGCCGAAGTAGTTGGGGTGGCGGGTGTAGCGCCACAATCCGGTATCCAGGACGCCGCGGGTGGCTCCGGGCGCGAGCGGGCGGGACCGGAATCGGGCGAGCTGATAGTCACCGATTGCTTCGAAGCAGAAGCCTGTCAGCCAGACGAGTGACCCGAGGGTGAAGAGGACTGCGGTCCGGGCGGTGGAAGCAGTGGGCAGATATTGGGCCACCTGAACCGGCAGGGAGACGAACCAGAGGACCACGGCTTGCGGCAGATATACCAGTCGGAGTGCGCGTTTCGCGGGGTTGCCCTCGCCGGCGAGCAGCTTCTCGTATCTCGGGTCTTCGCCGTGTCCGCGGCTGCGCAGTCCGATGTGGACAGCCAGGCGAACACCCCATAGGGCGGTGAGCACCGTGACGAGGACTCGGCCGGTAAGGTTGCCGTATCCGGCGGGGAGCATGTGCTCGGCGAGCAGGAACGTGCACAGCGCGATCAGCGCGAATCCCAGGCCCCACACGGTATCGATGACCGAGTGGCGGCGCAGGCGGAGCGCTAGCGCGAAGGTCACGGCCATAACGCAGGCGGTCAGTCCGGCGGTCGCCGCGAGGTTGACCATCAGGTCGGCCAGGGCTGTGCCGGTCATCTCAGGCCGCCGACACTTGGGCGCGGCGGGCGGGCGCCAGTGTCCCGGGCCGCTTGCCATACCTGCCGCAGCATACGGCCATGGCGTGCGCCTCCGGGGGCGGTGACGGATTCGGGTGGAGGTACAGGTACGGGTGCGTGCGAAGGCAAGGAGATTGGGCACATCGCCGATTCGCGGGAGGTCGGCGGCACCGAATCAGGAACCGGATCGGGTACGGGTCCGCGATATCCAGGGCGGATCGGCAGGCCGCGCAGCAACAAGCGAACGGCCTGATACCGGATCGCCAAGGGCACCCGGTAGCCAGCGAAGGGGTCACGAATCAGTGCACGCACAAGCTGGCCGGCACTCGGCGGCCGACGGACTCCGCGCACAGTGGCAACGAAGGGGGTCGAGCCGTCCGGCAGGGTCAGGGTGACCGCGACGTGCAGCCGCGGTCCGGGCACCGGCATCGACATCCGGTAGCCGCCCTCGACTGCGAAGAACGGCGAGACGTAGAACCGTTTCTCCGCCTCATACCGGCCGCCCTGCGGTTCGAGCAGGTAGCAGTGCCGGGCGCCGTAGGTGTTGTGGACCTCTGCGACCACGCGGCGGGCGGCGCCGTCCGGGCCGAGGCACCAGTACACGGTCAGCGGGTTGAACACGTGGCCGAGGGAGCGGGCCGCAGTGAGCATCAGGATCCGGCAATCGGACACGTCCGCGCCCTGCTTCGCGCACCAGCGGACCAGGTTGGCCTTGATCTGCGCCGCGTCGCCGTCCGGCCCGGACTGCCAGGACCGACCCGGCCGGGCGCCGATGCCCAGGTGGTCGGCCGAGCGGAACCGAGCTAGGGGTCGCAGCACGGCGGGCAACCGGGGCGGGTCGTCGAGGTCGACCAGCCAAAGGTGGGTCCGGTAGCCGAAGCCGTGCCGGAGCGGGGCGGTCCGCTGGTGGCTGATGCGGCAGCGGTACAGCGCGGACTGACCGGGAGTGGTCGATGCGTCGGCAGTCATCACGCCGTCCCAGTCCAGGCCGTCGCCCCGAATCCGGCCGCCGCCCTGACCCCGGCGGCGCAGCCGTCCTCGTGGAAACCCCAGCCGTGGTAGGCGCCTGCGTAGGCGGTGCGCTGGTCCGAGAGCTCGGGCAGGCGTGCGCGGGCGGCGAGCGAGGCGGGCGTGTAGACGGGGTGGTGATAGGTCATCCGGGCCAGGACGGCGGCCGGGTCGATCCGGTCCGGGCAGTTGAGCGAGACGAGGTAGTCCACTGGTTCGTCCAGGCCGTGCAGCCGGTTCATGTGGTAGCTGACCAGTGCTTTCGCGCCGTCGGCGAAGGGGTCGCCGCCGGACTTGCGGCACTGCGGCAGCAGGTAGTTCCAGCTCGACCAGGCAGCTCGGGCGCGGGGCAGCACCGAGTTGTCGGTGTGCAGGATCGTCTCGTTGGTCTCGTAGGGCAGGTCGCTCAGGACGGCGCGTTCGAGCGGGGTCGGGTCGGCCAGCAGCGCCAGGGCCTGGTCCGGGTGGGTGGCGATGACGATCCGGTCGAATTCGTGGGCCTGGTCGGAGTCGTCGTGCACCGTTACCCCGTCCGGGTGACGGCGGACCGCGCGGACCGGCGTGTGCGCCAGTGTCGCCGGCAGTTCCTTGAGGATCAGCTCGACGTAGGAGCGGGAGCCGCCCTCGACCGTGCGCCAGGTCGGCGAGCCGGACACCGACAGCATGCCGTGGTGGTCGAGGAAGGTGAAAAGGTAGCGGGCCGGGTAGCGCAGGGTCAGCGCCGCGCCGGCCGACCAGACCGCGGAGACCAGCGGCAGGACGAAGTGGTCGGTGAAGAACGGGGAGAACCGGCCCTGGTTGAGGAAATCGCCCAGGGTGGCCTCCCCGAACTCGTCACCTTCCCCGGCTTGGCCGGGGGTGCCACCGAGTCCGGTGACGTATGTGGGGCCGCTCTCGGCGAGCAGCCGGTGGGCCAATCGGTGGAACCGCTTCACTTCGCCAAGCATCCGCAGGTAGGCGGGCCGGCGCAGCGACGAGGGCTGGGCGAACACGCCGCGCGGGCCGCGGGCCCCGGCATATTCGAGCCCGCAGCCGTCGCAGCGTACCGACATCGACATCTGCGTCTGCTGCGTGGTGACGCCCAGTTCCCGGAACAGCCGCAGCAGGTTCGGGTAGGTCCGCTCGTTGTGGACGATGAAGCCGCTGTCCACGAACACGGTCCGGCCTGCCCCGGCGTCGAGTTCGTGGGTGTGGCTGTGGCCGCCGAAACGGTCGTCCGCCTCGAACAGGGTCACCTGGTAGCGGTTGCGCAGCAGGTAGGCGGCGGTCAGGCCGGCGATCCCGGAGCCGACCACGGCCACCTTCGGCAGGGGCGCCGGATCGTTGAGGAACGAGGTGATCAGCATGGCTGCGGCCGCCGGCTCTCCCCGCGGGTGAGCAGGAATTGGTGCACGTCCAGCCGCTTGGCCCGGAAACCGGCCTCGCAGTACGCGAGGTAGAGCTCCCAGGTGCGCCGGAACGTGCCGTCGAAGCCGAGGCCGGCCAACTGCCCGGCGTGCGCGGTGAACCGCTCCCGCCACAGGCGCAGAGTGTGCGCGTAGTGCTCACCGAAGGCCAGGTCCGAGGTGATCCGCAGGCGGGTGTGCCGGGCCAGGGTCTCCTCGATCGCGGTCACCGACGGGATCAGCCCGCCGGGGAAGATGTACTTGTGGATCCAGGTGTAGGTGTCGGCGCTGGCCATCATGTGCGGGTGCGGCATGGTGATGCTCTGGATGCCGATCCGGCCGCCGGGGGCCAGCAGCCGGTCCAGGCCGGCGAAGTACTCGGGCCAGAACTCCCGGCCGACCGCCTCGATCATCTCCACGCTGACGATCGCGTCGTAGCGGCCGAGGAGTTCGTGGGTGTCGAGCTCCCGGTAGTCGCGCACGTCGATCCGGACCCGGCCGCAGAGTTCGGCCTGCTCGACCCGCCGCTGGGCATAGTCGTACTGGTTCTGGGAGATGGTGACCGAGTGCACGTGGGCGCCGCGGGCTGCGGCGCGCACGGCCAGTTCGCCCCAGCCGGTGCCGATCTCCAGCAGCCGGGTGCCCTGGCCGACTCCGACCAGGTCCAGCAGGCGGTCGATCTTGCGCCGCTGGGCGATCGCGAGCAGGCCGGCGGACGCGATCGGCGCGCCCTCGTCCTCGCTGAACAGGGCGGCCGAGTAGCTCATGGTCGGGTCCAGGAAGAGCTCGAACAGCTCGTTGGACAGGTCGTAGTGCCGGGAGATGTTGGACCGGGCGCCGGCCACGGTGTTGAGCTCGGCCGCGGGGCGGCGGCGTCCGTGCACGTGGCGCAGGCGCTGGAAGACCGGCGGGACGAGCACGTCGATCCGGTTGGCGAAGATCTCCAGCACGCCCGGCAGGTCCTCGGCGTCCCAGTCGCCGGCCTGGTAGGACTCCCCGAAGCCGATCAGTCCGGACACCCCGAGCCGGCGGTAGAACTCCTGCGGGCGGCGCAGCCGCAGCAGCGGGGCCTGCGGTCCGCCGGAGCCGAAGCTGCGGCCGCCGGGGAGCGCCACCCGCAGCGGCAGCTGCCCGGCGACCCGGTGCACGAGCAGCTCGGCGATCCGGGACCGCAGGGCGGAGCGCGGGGCCTCGGCCACGTCCGGCCAGCGCGCGGCGTCAACGCCGGGCAGGCGGTCGGCCCGGTCCGGTCCGGCGGCTGCCGAACGGCTCGGTGGCGGGGTGGTAAGCGTGGAGATCAACGTCGTCCCTTCCACTGTGGCGTGTGGGACGTTTATTCGGTACGGCCGCGCGGGCGGATTGGTCGGCTGGACAGTGCCAATTAATAGCGCGCTGATCACGCGCGCGGATTTATCAGGACGCGTTTGCCGGCAGTGCCACGCCGGTGAGCCGCTCGGCCTCGGCCCACAGCCGCTTGTTGGCCGCGGAGTCGGTGGCCCGGCCGGTCACCTTCGCGATCGTGGTGGGGCCGACCAGCCCGAACCGGCCGCCCGGCCCGTAGTAGCCGCCGTTGACCGCGTCGGGGTCGGCCGCGGCGTAGAGGAGGGGTTCGGCGCCCTGCTCAGGAAGCTGCGAGGGCAGGAAGTTCAGGGAGGTCAGCGGCGAGAATTTGCGCGAGGGCTTTTCCCGGCCCAGGTTCACTCCCGCGGTCTGCAGGTTCGTGCGGGTGTAGCCGGGGTGGGCTCCGGTGCTCAGCAGGTCCCAGCCGCGCTCGACCGCCAGGTCCGCCAGGTGCCGGACCAGCATGAGGTCGGCGAGCTTGGACTGCGAGTAGGAGAAGCTCGGGCTGTACCGGCGCCGCTCCCACTGCAGGTCGTCGAAGCGGATCCGGCCGAAGTTGGCCACGGCGCTGCTCATCGTGGCCACCCGCGGCGCCTTGGCGGCGAGCAGCAGCGGCAGCAGCCGGACGGTCAGAGCGAAGGGGCCGAGGTAGTTGCTGCCCATCTGCAGTTCGAAGCCGTCGGCGGTGGCGAAGCGCTTGGGCGGGGCCATCACCCCGGCGTTGTTGACCAGCACGTCCAGTGGCGCGCCGTCGTTGATCAAGCCGTCGGCGAACTCCTGGACCGAGGAGAGGTCGGCCAGGTCGATCCGGCGCACCTCCAACTGGGCTTGAGGGTGCTGCGCGAGGATCTCGTCGCGGGCCTGCTCGCCCTTGGCCACGGTGCGCACGGCCAGCACGACCCGTGCCCCGGCGCCGGCCAGGCGCCGCGCGGCCTCCTTGCCGGTGCCGCTGTTGGCGCCGGTGACGACGACGTATTTCCCGGTCTGATCGGGGACGGCATACATGACGGCTCCTTCGTGGAGGGCGGCGCCGATGATTAGTAGACCATCGGTCTGTTGTGCACCACGCTAGCAGACCGCCGGTCCGATAACAACAGACCGAAGGTCTGTAGGATGGAGGGATGACATCGACCTTCCAGCGGGCGCGCAGCGAGGAGCAGCGTTCCGAGCGCCGGCGGGCGATCCTGGACACCGCGGCCGCGATGCTGGCCGAGATGCCGGTGGCGCAGCTGAGCCTCAACGAGCTCAGCCGCCGGGTGGGACTGGCGAAGTCGAACGTGCTGCGCTACTTCGAGTCGCGCGAGGCCGTGCTGCTCGACCTGCTCAACTCCGCGGCGCGGGAGTGGCTGGCGGAGCTCGACGGCGTGCTCGCCGCCGCGGTCGACGCCGGCGCCTCCGTGGACGCGCGCGCCGACCAGCTGGCCGCCGCGCTGGCCGAGTCGCTGGCGGTCCACCCGGTGCTGTGCGAACTGGCCAGCGCCCAGGCCGCAGTGCTGGAGCACAACGTGTCCGCGGAGGTTGCCGCGCAGTACAAGCGCACCGCGATGGCGCACGTCGGCACGCTCGCCGCGGTGGTGCGCAGCCACATCCACGAGCTCAACGAGGTCGACGCGGGGCGATTCGCCGCCGCGTCCATGATTGTCACCGGCGCGGTCTGGACCAGCGCGCAGCCCTCGGACGCGATGCTGGAGGCCTACCGGGCAGATCCGGCGCTCGCGGCCTTTCAGCTCGACTTCACCGATACCCTGCGACAGCTCCTTGAGGTTTTCCTGGCCGGCCTGCTGGCCCGGCCGTCGAATCACCTGGCCGACGGCTTCGGCGGCAGCACGCCGTGTTCGAGGTAGATGGTCTGGTCGGTGGCGCGGGCGACGAGCGCGGCCGAGATCCGGCGGGCCAGCCTCGGGATCAGGAGCATGTGGATCATGTTCGTGTCGTGGAAGGCCCAGTCGATGATCTCGACGGGGGCCGTGCGGATCAGGCCGAGGTACTCGCTCGCCAGGCGGCCGCCGTCGAAGACGAACAACACCTTGTCCCCCTCCACCGGGTGCGGAGCCCAGTCGGCGACCAGCAGGCGGCCGATCGGGGGCTTGATCCCGAGCTCCTCGTCGACCTCCCTGGCCGCCGCCTCGGTCGGCGTCTCGCCGGGGCGCAGATATCCGCCGGGGATCTCCCATCCCGGTTTGTACGAGGGGCGGACCAGCAGCACGCGGCCGGTCTCGTTGAAGAACAGCGCTCCCGCGGCGGCGCTTGCTTCGGTTATGGACTCGGCGGGCTCACTCTCGATCACTCCTTGAGAGTAACCAATCGAGCGTGTCCAGGTATTGGTCAGTGGATGACCCGCAGCCGCCGGGCCAGTTCGGTGAGGTTGTAGTTGGGTTTTCCCCGCTGGACGCGAACCCACTTGGTGACCAGCTGTCGGCTGACGAAGTGATACCGCACCTGTTCCGGGGCCAGTTCCTCGGCGTCGAGGACCAGGGCGAGCGCCTCGTCGAGGTGGTTGTGCGCCGAATGGGCACGGGCCACCTCCAGGGTGTGCCGCACCCGGCGTTCGATCGGCAGCGCCGAGGTGTCGATCCGCGGCCCCTGGTCGAGCACGACCTGCACGTCGCCGAGCTCCATCGCGGTGCTCACCCGGTGGATCGCGACGTTCGTCGGCCCGAACGCGGTCCACATGTGGTTGGCGTCGTGGCCGAGCCGGCGGGCGGTCTCGGCCGCCTCCTTGAGGAAGTCGTGCGCGGTGGCGCGATCCTCGGCCCGGGCCGCGGCCATCGAGCCGGCCAGGAAAAGCGTGCCGTAGACCGAGAGGTACTCGGGCGAAGCGTCGGCCAGGCCTGCCTGGAGCCAGCCGCCGGCGTCGGCGGTCAGCTGCTTGGCCGCGTTGAACCGGCCGTTGGCCAGCAGGCAGTGGGTGACCGAGCGGAAGAGCGAGCCGGTGACGACCGGGTCGCCGGAGGCGTGCGCGGCGGTGAGCCCCCGGTCCGCGGCGATCCAGGCCAGGTCGGCCTCGCCGATCTTCGTGAGCACCATGGCGGCGCCCTGATACGCCATGGCCAATGCGCCCTGGGCGCGCTGCTGGTCGTCGCCCTCGTAGCCGCGCACGGCCCGCTGGGCGTCGGCCAGGATGCCGGGGATCAGCCGGGTCGCGCGGGCATAGCGTGAGTCCTGATACGCGGACCAGGCCGAGCCGACCTGGCTGCGCAGGATGTCGAGGTCTGGCGGCTCCTCGTCAGGGGTCTGGTCGACCAGCGGCAGGGTACGCCGGTAGTCCATCAGTGCCTCGCGAAGGGCCGGGACGGTGGTGCCCTTGGCGTCCGCGGTCCAGTCCAGCAGCACCGGGCGGTCCAGCAGATCGCCCAGCTGCACGTCGAGCTGGTCCGCCAGGGTTTTGATCACGGAGAGGCGGTCGAGCTGGATCCGGCCGTTCTCCACCTTGCTCAGCCAGTCGGGGGTGCGGCCGACCAGCCCGGCCAGCACCTCCTGGGAGAAACCGCGGCGCCGGCGGTAGAAGCCGATCCGCTCTCCGATGGTCAACGACTCTGTCATACCACGCATGCCTCAAAGCCTTACATCAGTCTTCGTCAGCACCCCGGAAGTTTTTTCCGGGTTCACTTGTGGTGTCGACTCTAGTTTTAAGGAGATGCCATCAGGTGTCGAGTGCTCGGGCCGGAAACCGGCGAGAAGGAGGCGAAGTCACAGATGAACACTGACAGGGGGGCCTGCTGGTCGGACAGAGGTCCAAGGATGGTGGCGCCATGATCGCGCGCACGGCCCCGGAGACCGCGAACGGGGTCCAGAAGGAGAGCGACGAAGGAGTGCGAGAGAAGATCGGGAACGGGGTTCGGGAAGAAGCAGGGTCCACAGAACAGGCCGCGTCCGACCCACCGGAGCTGGCCTGGTCCCCATGGTTGCCGTCCTACAACCGGGACGTGGGCCAGCGTCGGCGCGCCCACCTGCCGGTGCACATCACCTCCCCGCGCAGCGGCCGCCACTTCATCGGCGCCGCCCTGGCCGACTGGCGCCTCTGGGCCCTGGGCGACCACGCGATGACATGCACCTCGGAACTGGTGACGAACGCCGTCCGGCACGCGGTGTGGCCCAAGGAGCTCGGCTACCGCCGGGTGATCACCCTCACCATCGCCCAGCTTGTCGGCGCCATCGTGGTGGAGGTACGCGACCTCGACCCGAGACCGCCGGTGCTCAAGCCGCGTCCTGATCTGTCGCATTTGAGCGAGGAGCTGTCGGAGCTGTCCGAGGGCGGCGAGGGCCTGCGGGTGGTGGCCGGGCTGGCCGACGAGTTCGGCGTACGGCCCTTGCCGGCCGGAAAATCCGTCTGGTTCCTGCTGCGCACATTGCACGGCTGCGCGGCGCTGAACAGCGGCTGACGGGGAGTAGGGGCGGCCGGCCGGACACCGGCCCGCTCCGGTCACCGGGAATCCTCCCCCATTCGGACCAATCCGCACGGGGCGCAGGACCGAATCACGCGCTGTCAAGGCCCGAACGAGTGGGCCGTACCCAGCCGAATTCAGGAGTTTCCCTTCATGTCCACGATGACCGCCAAATGCGCCGCAGGCTTCCTAGCACTCGCTCTGGGCGGGTCGCTCGCGGCCTGCAGTTCCTCAAGCAGTCCGGCGGCCGGGTCCTCCCCTTCCTCCGCGATGTCGGCCCCCGGCACGACCGCGGCAATGGCTCCGACCACGATGGCCGCCGCGATGACCGACTTCGGCCCGGCCTGCTCGGCCGTGCCCGCCACCGGCGCCGGCAGCTTCGGCGGCATGGCCACCGCCCCGGTGGCCACCGCCGCCTCCGCCAACCCGGTGCTCTCCACCCTGGTGACCGCGGTCAAGGCCGCGGGCCTGGTCGACACCCTCAACAACGCCCAGGGCATCACCGTCTTCGCCCCGGACAACGCCGCCTTCGCCAAGATCCCCTCCGCCACCCTGGCCGGCGTGCTGGCGAACAAGGCCGAACTCACCAAGATCCTGACGTACCACGTCGTGTCCGGGCAGCTGACCCCGGCTGAGCTGGCGGGCACCCACACCACGCTCGAAGGCGGCACCCTCACGGTGACCGGCAGCGGCACGAACTTCACCGTGACCGGCGGCAGCGCGTCCAACACCGCGAACGTGATCTGCGGCGACGTGCAGACCGCCAACGCCACCGTCTACATCATCGACACCGTCATGATGCCGGCCAGCTGATCGGATCATCCGATCCAGAGCTCTGCCGAAGACGCTTCCAGATTGCTGACAAGGTCTTATCCGGGCCCGTAGATGGGCCGAACGGATGAACTTCTCCCGGGATGCCGGCGGCAATCGATTCCCACCAATCCGATGGCGTATTCCGCTCCGAAGGTGGGTCGCTGGCTTGACCGGGCCCCTTCAGGGCATACGGTCAAGCCATAGTGATCAAGCTCCATGGATCAACCTGTCATCGATCAGTCCTGGAAACTCCGGCGCGCCACGCGCCGGGA